>Ga0307511_10005618_pt1 | contig 12729 bp, 8 predicted proteins | sample 13_EM_MG_FD_200266 | JGI IMG/M metagenome (GOLD analysis project Ga0307511, IMG submission 200266) | Populus trichocarpa ectomycorrhiza microbial communities from riparian zone in the Pacific Northwest, United States - 13_EM | ecosystem: Host-associated > Plants > Roots > Unclassified | place...
ATAGGAAAGTATCCTACACTAAACTAGAAAGCAATAATCTAGAGAATCTGGATAGTTAATACCAGATTCTCTTTCCTAAACCATATATACTAAGATTTCTCTAAGATCCTAACTGATTTCCACAATATATGTTACTGGTTTAATTAATTGATTTATTTTAAATATAATTTGGATATAATTTAATATATTGACAATTTAAGGGGAAAAGGTAACCTCATTACATAGGGAATGTGCGTGCCTTGTAGTTTTCAGTAAATTGAAAGAAGAAGAAAGAAAAGGTCTCTTATTCCTCTTCATCTATATGGCTTGGAACACCGTTTGAGATTTGCCACAAATCTGGCCTTTGACTTCTCTCATGAACCACACCATCTGCACATGACGCAATAGGGAGAGAGTCATAGTCAAAGAAAAGTTTTGATTAACTGGAGAGAATGCATACTGGAACAAATATGTGGTCAAATTGAAGCTAAGGAGTGATAAAAGGGCAGTCAGGAGTGTAGACCTCACTTTACCCCATTCATCCCTAGACAGAATACTGTAAGTATGTTATGAAACATGTATTTAGAGTGTAAAAAAAACCCAAGCACATAGTTCAACTACATACCACAAACAGAGGAACTGGATGTTAGAATGAGTAGAATGCATTCTGGTAGCATTTGAATATCAAAATAACTGCTTCAGTGTGTTGATTGATGGCTTGATATTCCCTGTTCTTTTGGTTATCTGGAAGAAGTGGCCATACTGTAGTTTTTCGGATTAATTATGCCTTTTTAATGTTTAGATTTTTTTTATTCTTTTAAAATCTGACACCTAGGTCCCCAACTTTGAAAATCATATTGGAATACGACAAGATGCTTATTATTGTTGAATAGAACATTTGATGTACCAGATAATTGACTAAATATTTGCTATCTTAATGTATTCTCTAAACTCAAAAATTAAGAAACTTATGTGAGCATGGGCTATGGTAGCTAATGTCTTATACTTTCTTATTTCAGTTCATATGGACAGAATTTGTCAACTAGCACATTTATTGGGGAGACATCATTTGCCGTACTCATTTCAATCTTGGGTCTTGTTTTATTTGCCCATTTGATTGGCAATATGCAGGTATCATTAGTGCTTTATGTTTGAGTTTCCACCTCTCAATCTTCCAACTTGCTTTCTCTTTTTGTCTGACTTTTCCATTTCCTGGTATTTCTTTCTTTCTTTTTTCTGAACTTTGAAGACATCTCTTCATGGCGTTTGCTAAAGTTCTCCTTCTTCTTGTTCCCAAACTTGTTCCATCTTATTAGTATAAACAATATGCAGTATATCATCTTCAATGTTTAATTAGGAGGTGGGAAGGCAGGCTGTCAACTATAATTGCTATTTAGTAATTTTCTTGTCTCATATGTCGAGGTATTTCTGGGACCCACTTGATGGTTTTCATGACTGTGATGAACTTCATTTAGAATTCAGAAGCCACGCTACCATCTTCCAATATATGTCTTTGACTGATTGACCTGTGATGAACCTTTTCTCTTCTTTGTCTGTCCTTGTTTACCAATTGCTTTAGTAAGAGATAAGATATCATCTTGTCAGGTTCTATTTTAGTACCACTGCTAAATCCTTTTCGCCCCTCTTTTCATAGCTTAGTACTTTTGATGTTGCCTTGATCTTTCTGTCTCAACTAAATATTTAAAGAAACTTTTGAACAAACTTTTGAAAGCCAAATGGACCCCCCTTGTGTTAATCTTTTATCTGTTACTTTAAAGAGCCTTTTTTCTGGTGCAAAGTCTTCACTTGTTATCAAGATATTGCAAGTTGAAGGCGAATGAATGGTCTCTTCATGCAGAAGTTCTGAAGAATAAAGATTGCCTCTCTAAGTATTTCGTGTTATCCTACTTTGGCTGGATAATAATCTACTGGCAGCATTTATATTTATTACTTTATGACCTGGTTTAATGATTTCACATCTGTTTTATGACGTAGACATATCTTCAATCTCTCACTGTGAGACTGGAAGAATGGAGACTCAAGCGAAGAGATACTGAGGAATGGATGAAGCATCGCCAACTCCCTGAAGATCTGAGGAAACGGGTTCGACGTTTTGTTCAATACAAGTGGCTTGCAACTCGAGGAGTCAATGAAGAATCCATACTACGTGGCCTACCTGCTGATCTTAGACGTGATATCCAGCGCCACCTATGTTTGGACCTTGTTCGACGTGTATGTCTCTATCTGAATATTTAATCTTTTAGAGGTGAAAACACTCGTGTCTGTTTGTCTTTAGTCATTTCTGCCCCGATATAGGGTGCTGAGCTGCATAGGTATTTCAGAGTGGAATTTCATGATGGCTTTTATGTTCTAGTTTGACTTTTGTTATATATGAGCCTTCTTCTCTGATTTGAGCATGGGTTTCTTTCTTTATTATACTCTATGAATTAATCATTGTGAGGTCCTGAATGCAGTTTTTCACAAACAGTATTAGGGAATTGTACTAGATGGACGTATGTCAAGTAGAAAATCATCAATATGTTCATCAATCAAATGCATCTTTTTCCTAGGAAGTTCTGCTTTAGATATTAATTTTTGGGTCTTGAGTCTTGAATCTTGATTTTGATTCTGTACATAATCTGATTATGCTTCCATAAGTTGATAAACCTTGATTGGATATGGTAATCAATTCAGTTCACTCTGTTAGCATTATAATCCAATTGCTTTTCTTGTTTCTAGGTGCCCTTTTTCTCACAGATGGATGATCAACTGCTTGATGCAATATGTGAGCGTCTAGTTTCTTCCCTGAGCACTGAAGGCACGTATATTGTTCGTGAGGGTGATCCTGTGACAGAAATGTTATTTGTTATTAGAGGCAAACTGGAGAGTTCCACTACCAACGGTGGCAGGACAGGTTTCTTTAATTCTATCATGCTGAAACCTGGGGATTTTTGTGGAGAGGAGCTACTTTCATGGGCTTTGCATCCAAAATCATCCCTCAACTTGCCATCATCAACACGAACAGTCAAGGCTCTAAATGAAGTTGAAGCTTTTGTATTGAGAGCAGAAGATCTCAAGTTTGTTGCCAACCAATTTAGACGCCTCCATAGCAAGAGGCTGCAGCATACATTCCGATATCATTCACATCATTGGAGGACATGGGCAGCCTGCTTCATACAGGCTGCTTGGCGTCGGCACAAGAAAAGGATGGTGGAAAACAATCTCACCATGTCAGAATCCTTTGCATTGAATGAGAGAGAGGCTACTGAACCTGAGGAAGAGGATGAGGCTCATTTTTCAGATCGTTCAAATCCTTCCCAGGCAAAACTGAACCTTGGGGTCACAATACTAGCTTCCAGATTCGCTGCCAACACAAGGAGAGGTGCTCAAAAGATCAAGGATGTTGAGATGCCAAAACTACCGAAGCCCGAGGAACCTGACTTTTCATCTGACGTTGATTAGTGTTTGAAGCAGTCTAATATATGATACCAACTAGTGTCTCTACTATGGTCAAATTAGTTTCAGATGCTTGTCAGAGAACTTTCCACCTGATGGAATCCAAGGTCTCACTCGTACGTGAGGGAGGAGACCAGTGGGGTGGGATTGGATTTTCTAGAATTGGTCCGGTAATTGTATATTTTATTTAGATTATGCCCTCATCAGAGGTGATTAATGAGCCATGGAATTTGCTTGCTCTAGCTATCTTTCAAATTGGTCCTTGTATCCATTTGGCTGTACCATGGATTGCAAAATACACGGACTTAAGCTTGTATCATTTGTATATTTGACCACATCCTCTTGAGTATAATTAAATATGGTCAGGTAAATGCCAGTTCGTGCTGTGAGACAAACTTCAAAGTGCCATTTATAATGGTGGCTATGATCAATCTGGACAAGTTAATGTCACGTTTCAGACTTAGAGCTGCTCGAGTGGACTGTTTTCAAACACAGCCACGTGTTATTTCAAAATGGAACTAAAAATTTTGACAGAAACAGGGAGCTGTTGATTGATTTAGAAACTAGTTATGTCAGATGAAGTCTCTTCATGAAATGCCAAAGACAAGCTACAAGAATGACCATGGTACAAATGCTGGGGGCATAACTCTGGAGAAACGAAAAACTTCGGCAATTCATGTCTTTTATTGCCTGCACTGCAGAAACTAGTAAGGAAAAAATGTGAATGCATTTTAGGTTATGTTCTTAGAAAATATTAAAATTAGGGAACTCTGACGTGATTCTGGCCGTGATGCAGCATTATGTACAAGTTACATCCTAAATCAATAATAAAAAAGGAAAAATACACAGGCCAGAAACCTAGATACAAAATGGCAAGCTACATATCGCATGAAATCTCAGATGAAATGTGATCATACTGCGCCATGTCCCTAGAATACAATCCAAAGACCTGTCTTTCCCATTCTTTGTCATCCTTTTATGGACCATACCTGTCAATGTCATAAAACTCTATGTTCTTGTACTTCTGGGATATTATTTCTGCTTGAACTTTTCTTGCAGTGTCTGTTGCACAACCAACAAGAATCAGGACGGAAGTGCCAGCAAATCCTCGAAATGCAGTCAAGTGTGAGATTTGTTCAATCACAGAAGGACCAGCAGCCAGGATAGCCAAAAAGGCAGAACCCAGAACAGATATGCGGCTAAGAACCTGTATGACAACCATTTTAGTATAAATACCGAGTCCAAGAATCATTAGCTCAACAAAACTAAAGGCTCGCACTAAAACTTTACACATGCAATGATAAAATCTTCTAGCAGCTTCTGCATAGTATTAGACGATCAACTTTATGTAGCCCTCAGTGAAAAGGATTATCTGGATTCTGGAACAGTAGAGATGAAAGGGCTTATGTAGTAGCTCTTGTGGAACACTATTCCAAAGGTGGTTCAGCTATGCATAAAATATATTAAGGGGTGTCTAGACATCCATGGAAACGAAAGGGGCCATTATGGTTAACATAGTAATCACATAGGCAATTCCACAGAAAGAGATCACTGATACAAAGGTGTAGCAAGGAGGTTGATCACTAAAAGACCAGGTCTGCTTCTATTGAACATCCAAGAACTAGTGAATGAAACTGGTCAGAAGAGTTCAAACGGTTCAAAATAAGCAAATAAAAGAAGAGGGTGAGAGGTGAGATTATTTTTTATTATTAAAAGAACCTAAGAAGTAGAACATTTGTAGATTATGCGATTGACTACTTCATATGATAAATACTAAGATTGCTTAGTAATTGACCATTTTGATGTATACCCCAAGGTCAATTATTAGATGCACCAATCCAAACTCCTGTATCAGATAGTATGGTCTAGAATTCATGTAACAAATACCTGAGGTTCTAGTCATGATAGCATGTTTCGTGTATGGTTCATATATCGATTCAGCATTCAGGTTTATAATGCAAACAATACACATTTCATAAGAAAGAAAAAAACTTACTGTTTTAAGAAAAGCAGCGGTACTTTTACCCGGTCGTACAAGTGGAATTGATGCACCTTGGCGCTTTAACTGTTCACTCACATCATCGGGGTCTAATTGAAGGAAGGTGTAATAATAGTTGAAGAACGCTATTAATAGGATATTGGTTGGGAGATAGAAAGAACCTGCAAACATTTATCCAGTTAGTTTAAACAAGATCTATTTGTTTTACACCGACAAAGAAAGCAGAATCCACCAGATGAAAGTTATTGATGGCAAATTCTTTTCTTCTATTTTCTTTTATTCCATCTCATGCAGTTACTATCAATAGTTTGGTTCTTGGATTACACAACATTACAACTCTGAAGTAAAATAAGAGGCTAGAAAAACAGCCACCCATCCTACCCCACCCTAAGGTAACCATGAATCAGATGACTCAATCACCATACTAAGACAGGAAGGAAGACAGAGCACAGCATCCTACCATAAACATTGAATTGGTTTGGAAGTAAGCAGAGTTTATGGTAAACAGTCAAGAGTATTTGAGCAATTTAAGCACCATGACAAGGCCCTCAAATGAGCACAGAGAAAAATAGCTTCCAAAACCTAGGTAAGACTCATTTCAACTAGGTTGATAATCAATAATTTTGTTAGTGCAAAGAAACTGTTTCCAATCAACTATCATCCTGTCATTTTTAACACGAGCAGCCAAAATAGCAAATGCTCACCTCCCGGGTTCAAAGCCAATGCAGCTTTCTTCAGTGCAGATATTCCAGTGAACCGCGCTAGGGTGCCAGGAAGAGCCAATGATGATGTAGAAAAGATAATTGGCATCACCCCAGAACTATTTACCTGCTCAGTGAAACCATGATATGAAAATAAAGACGAATTAAACCTGAATGGAAGACATACAACCACAGGAAGCCATCTCATCACAACTCAATTAAAAGAAGTGCGCATGCAAGATACATAACATAGTATGTGAATTGTCTGATAATCATCTTCATTTCCTCCCCAGGCTTCTTTCAACACTGGATTCTGTATTACATCCTATGCTGTGGGAATATGCTCAAGCTCATAACTTAAGGTGGTGAGATCATGCATAAGTTTCACAGAACAAAAATATTTGGAAGACAAATCATCAGCCTTAACTTTTGAATGTCGAAGGTAGTCCTATTGAGGTCATAGATTAACATAATATCATCAAACATTTTTCAATAATGTTTGTTATTTCTCACTGTTAGGGAGTTGGAGAATAAGAGTTCTGTAAGTTGAACTAACTAAGCTGAAGTAACAGCATGGTCTCTGTTTTCCCTCTTTTCTAGAGAGCTAAAACTAATCTAATAGTAAGAGGCTCAAGGTAACACCAATTTCGCAAAGAGCAAGAACCCAATGATGATATGTGGGGAAATTATGAAAGTAATAAGATGATAATTTTTTTCTTTTCGACGGAAGAAGAGAACTTTACCGAGAAAAATAAAGAAAATACAAGTAACAAGAAAAACAAGACACTCCTGCACAAACAGGAAATCAAATGAGATTAGCTTGATTGTTTCTGAAAGAGATCCAAGGGTGCAAAGGGGAGATGTAGAATGCATGAATTCATCACCGATTGCCTCTCTTTATACACAAGCAGTAAAAGCAAGTGGGTAACAAGCTAAAATTGTTCTTCCAAAGATAATGTCTCCAGAGAAGGATTTTTAAACAATTTGTATTCCTCCTTTCCAAAAAAGCCAGGCTTTTGACCCTTGATCCTCCCAAAGAAAGAGGTATGGCATTTCCCCTCATCTTCCATGGATAATTTTATCTGTTCAAGTTGAAGAGGTAATTTCACCTTCAAATGGTCTCATTAGTGAGCATCTAGCTGCTCTTACTTTTATGATAGCTGAAGTTTTATAAGTTTTGGAATTGACAGAGGAACCCATTTGAGGCACTCTGTTATGAAGATTATCATCATGAATGACAGAACCCATGCAGTTGATATGCTTAATTGGCAAAATATCATATCAAAGTCAGGTCAATGGGTATACCCAATCATAGATACACATACATTGGCATAGTTCTAACATCAAAATTTGGGGACTTTGTTCTTAATTTTGTCTCAGTCTGAGAAAATGACTAGTTAATTACTCCTAGTTGAAAATAAAGGTACATATCAGGAAATTGACCAACAAAGCATTCTGAATAGGAATGAATCAAATCAAAGATTTCAAACTCGTAGAATTTAAAATACATGATACAAGAGCATAAAATACAAACCTTAAAGGGTAGATAAGCAGATTTTTGAAGCCCACCACTTCTGCTGGTATATCTTGAGGCATAGTTGAGTGGAATCTTTCTTTCTGCCTCCTGAAATCCTTTGTTGTAATATTCATTAACATTTTGTTTCTTCCACAAAATCAAGTTTTATCAAAAAATTGGTTAACAATTACCTGAACATAGACAATACCAAGAACTAATAGGAAGAACGAAAAGATGATGGTGCCAAGTCCAACATAGTTACCATCCTGAAATGCCTCTGCAGCAGTCCGACCAAAAGATGCCGGCAAGTAGGAAATAATACTTGTAAATATCAAAAGAGATGTACCATTTCCAAGTTTTAGATCAGAGATTCGTTCTCCAATGTAAGTTGTAAACACAGAGCCAAGTGTCAATAAAGTAACAGATGTTAGAACCCACTGTGTGTTAAAGTCATCAACGTAAGGACGGAGGTAAAGAACCTGACCAATTGCCTGTCATGGAAAACAAAAAATAACTTGGCATCATTTTGTAGAATACATTTCCAGGTACTCTGTTGAGAACATCAACTGTTTTTAAGAGTCTCAAATGCAAGATATTTAATGTTCAACACCTTCACAGACAGATACGTGATGCTGCTATATGACAAGTACTTATAATATGCTACTAGTTTGTATATTCAGACTCCGAAAATTACTTTGCAATAAATTGATCTCATAATTCACAACTATAACTTTGTTGACTGAAGTACTAATAGATGTGTTAATGGTTTTTCTTTTCACATCTTAACAAAAGATATGACCTAAATATATATGACAATCACAAATTTTAGCAACAACAAAACTTTACATTTTTTTTTTTGGAACAACACTTAGCGGGTTATGTGATGAATCTAGGTTCATGTTAGCTAACACATTATTCAGGTGATCATTGAGCTGCTTACCTGTACTATAGCGAAACCAACTGAAGCATACCGAGTATACTGAAGAAGTTTCTTTCTTCCTGCTTCACCTTCTCTCTTCTGAAGATCTTGCAACTTGGGATAAATTTGAGCAAGAAGCTGAAACACAATCTGGGCATTGATAAAGGGAACAATTCCTAGTGAACATATTCCAAGTCTACCAATGCCTCCCCCAGAAAATGAATCCAAAGTGCTCAATAAGCTATTCTGATCTAAATTTCCAGCGAATGCCTCCTGATTTACCCCACCAAGGGGTATATATATCCCAAGACGGGATAGAGCCAGAAACCCCAAAAGCTTGAGAAATTTTCCTGGTAATGGGCCTTTGAAGAAATCGCCAAAATCAATGGAACTGTCCTCGATTGCAGCTGCCAAGAGTCAAAGCATCCCACTTAATTGCTAGGAGATAAAAAATACATTCGCAACTTGAATATCATAAGACATTAAGCCAGAAACAGACCTGCAACTCCTCGCTTATCTTTTTTTGTACTCGAAGCACTCTCAAATATTGGCGATAAGAAGGCTAGAAGACTTTCCCAGGAAGCATTTAGACTGGATGGTACATTTGAATTAATACCCAAGGGATCAAAACTGGAGCAATCACGGTTACAAAGGAATTCAAGTCAGCTAGAGAGAGAGATTACAACAACAGAAAACTAAACATTTATAGGAAAATGTTAGGTGGGGAAATTTTGGATGGAATAATTTCCAAATGAAAAAACACCTATTAAAACGTAGACATCTTTAGAGCTTACTGAATTGAAAAGTTCAAGGCCTTAAACTAGGCAGTAAAAGTTAAATTCGGTAAGAGTATGGTTTGCCTGATTCAAAGAACAATGACAGAAACTAGGAGCTACATCACCTTAGCTTCCATTTAAGACATGTAATGATTGATTTTTCAAAATGCAGAAATATGCTGCTTAATTTCCAAGGAGGAAATGGGAATTATGGAAGTAAGAACGAAAATCAAGCAGAACATCTTCAATCATAACAGGGGATGGTACCAAGCCTAGTTAGAGGGGAGTTATTTGAAGTTTTTAAGTACAAACACTATGTTTCTCCTACAAACAACCCCCACTTTGATGGCTACAAGAAACTGCAGGATTGTTGACCTAAAAAAGCTAATTTCTTGCACATTTCAGTACGAAATCTTAGCAGATAAACCTGGCCTTTCACAAATCAACATTGCACACCAAGTTGAACTGACATTGGTTTTGAACAACTTCTAGCTGCTCGTGTCTAAACCTCTCAGAAAGTATCGCCGTTATACAACACTAGCGATTATCGATTCATTTCAATCTCCAATTTTGATCGAACATATGCACCTTGCTTTTTCAATTTGGGTTCTTTTGGTTTACACCCAGCACCCGTAGTACTATTATGAACAATTTTCATTTCCCTCGCTTCTCCTAAATGTCCATTCGATCCAGACAAACACACACACACACACACACACACAATAGAAGAACCATAACGCGATCAGAAAGCTTTTTATATTGAATAACAACATCACCACCACCTATAGCTCAAGAAACCAAGAAAAGCTTTTTCAAATTATTATTCCTCTTGCCAAGCAATGCATGGGACAGACAAATTGACGTAAAGAGAGACCAAATTACCAACAAACAAACAAAGCCCATTTTGGATAAAGGTACAGAAATCTAACTTTAAAGAACCAAATGACAAGATAATAAGTGAAAAAACACAAAAGGGTGTCCCTGAAAAAGCAAAAAGAAGTACCTATTGGCGTTAAGGGTAGTGTTCCACGACTTGGTGTTGGGTTTTGGCTGGACAGAGAAGCTGGCTCTGCAAACTGATGTTTTGAGTCTTTGAGAGGCTCTTGTGGGATTGATACGAGAGAGGTTGAAGCTAATTGGCGAGCAAGGACATGCTTCTCTCACAGTTAACAACATGATCTTCTCCTAACGCTTAATAGCCTTTTGGTTTTCTCTTGTACTAGTACAAGTTTTCTACTACCAAGTCACAACTACTAGTACAAGGATATTCTTTCTCTTTCTCCTCTTGCTGGAAGTGGAACCTCAACTGTAAACGGTTTTTTCTTTTGACCAAATAAACTTGTGGGATATTTTCCTAATTCAAAATTTTAAAAACAAATTAAGGATATGTTTTAATTTCAACAAAAAAAAAAACGAAAAAAAACATGAGAAATGAGTCCAAAATATGTTTTTCATTGAGTGTATAAATTTAACTAGCTAGATTGTCGGTTTGACGAGCTATATTATTGTAGAATTTTTTTTATATTTAAATTTTATAGTATTTAAAGTAAATATTCACAATAAAACAAATGATTCTAAAAGAAAAAATATATTTTCATAGTAATTTTTTTTATTGATGCATTTCTTTTTATAAAAAATATCTTCTTTATAAGTAGCATGATTGTTTTGAATAAAAATTCAAGTCAACTAGAATAAATATTTATAAGAATTTAAATAATTTAAATTGAGAAGAGAATATGCATTCTTTTAATCAAAATGTTTATTCTTTATTAAAGCATTTCTTTTTATTTTGATGATAAAATATATATTTTTTTATTATAAGCATTTTTTTAAAAAATCATCATGATAAACAAGTTTCAATAAAAAGATCAAAAACCTTGTCTTAACAATTTTAACACAACCATATAAAAAAAACTAAAAGAATAATTAATGTGATAAAATTAATATAAAAAACCTGATAATAAAAATAACAAATAAGACATTTTATTCTCATTAAATATTCATGAACAAATTTTTAAAAACAATTATGCATATTAGGTTAATATATATTATATATCATAAAGTAATTATTAACATTACCATAAGAAATTCTAATCTTAATTGAAACTTATGACCAAAATCAGGTAATTTTTCATATATAATGTTAACAATTTTATTATAAAATAAAAATTAATTAATTAACTAACTAAAAAAAAAAGGGGGAAGGGCCAAAAGAATCATGTTAAGCTCACACGTCTAGCTTGTTAAAAAAATTAGGTGTCTGTGAGCCTAGAAGGTCAAGGCCATGGCATATTGTAAAAAGCTCAGGTGTGGTTCTAGACGTGCACTTTCGTTTATTTTGGATGACTTCTTGTCTATTGTTTTTTTTTTTAATGACTAGATAACAAGTTGTTCGCCATGATAGAAGACAATCCTCTGCAACTAATTTTGGCCACCTTTGATGATCATAAAAATTAGAGTGGGGTATTTTAGATCCTAAAACCCAAATTTGAACATATTTTTGCCAAAGAAAAGCACAAAAAACATCATATGAAATTCAATAATCCAATCTAAAACCCCCAAACTCCTTATAATCAGTCAAAAAAGCTCAAAATTAAATTGAATCTAAATTTTTTAATGATTTTTGATATATTTTTTATAGCATGATTAAAGAGCTAAACTACCCCTGTACAATTTTTCTCTTAAAAAAGAATCTAATGGTATCAAGATCAATCTTTTGTGTGGTAAGAGGGTGGTCGATCGAATGTTTCTCTCTTATTTTTTTTTATTTGATGACTTGCTCTTTTCTCTTTCAACTTTCAAGGACTGAAATGCGAGAAAACATAAATTAGAACCAAATTGTAAAAATAAAAATTTTGAAGATCAAATTAAATTTTTTAGATAAAGTACTGTAGTAATCTATAATAAAATTTGTAATAGGATTCTGCAAAATAGCAGTAGACTTGTTTATGACACCTTATAATACCCACATAACCTAAACAACCCTAAAAAGAATCAAAGAAAACCAAGAAAAGACTAGAACAAAAAAAATAAGATAAAATCTGGACAATAGCTAAAATGATCTCGCTGTTTTAAAGATGACAAGATAATAGCCAAAATGGTCTGACCATTTTAAGAAACGATTGGACTGTTTCTCAAACTGGTCTAGCCATTTGTGGAAAATTTCCAGAAATTTTCAGGATTCTTCAAAATGGTTTGAACGACTCTAAAAAGGCATGATCAATTCTCAAAACAGTCTGACCTATTATAAAATGGTCTAACCGATTTTGCCAATTGACAGAAAATTGTGTCTAATGACTAGTTTCTTTTCTAAGCCTATAAATAGCATTTTCCTTGCCCAAAACAAAACAAGAGTGGAACTCCTATGGAAAAAATCCAAGCAT
>Ga0307511_10005620_pt1 | contig 12728 bp, 12 predicted proteins | sample 13_EM_MG_FD_200266 | JGI IMG/M metagenome (GOLD analysis project Ga0307511, IMG submission 200266) | Populus trichocarpa ectomycorrhiza microbial communities from riparian zone in the Pacific Northwest, United States - 13_EM | ecosystem: Host-associated > Plants > Roots > Unclassified | place...
GTGCCGGGAAGATGCCCGAATAGCCGTCGGACCCGGTGCCCGTGCCCATCACTCCCAACTTCCGAAAGAGAGCGCGCAGTTGGGCCGGATGCTCGGCGCGATGCCAATAGCCGTTCAGATTCGTGTTCTCCGGCACGTCGGCCGCTGTGTGGATCCACACCGCCCCCGGACGGGACTCGGCGGGAAAGACCCGGTCGATCCGCCACGGCGATATGTCGTGCGCCAGCCAGGTGACATTGATCTGGCGGGCACGGGTCAGATCGGCCTCGGGCGGCTTGTCGCGGCTGCCCTTGCCCTCGGGGCCGAGCAACTGCTGGAGTTTTCCGTACTGTTCGTCCGAGTAGTACAGCGCCGTGGCCTGTCCGCTCGTCGGCGAGGTGACGAGCACGCTGGTCGGCCCGCCCGCAGCAGCCTCCGACGCACCCCACACCATCAGCGACAACGTCATCGCCAACGCCCCGCCCAGAGCCGCCAGTTCGCGCATCCTGCCCGCGCTCCCGCTTGTCCTGACCGCACTTCCGACTCCAAACATCCGAACCCCCGACCAGCCGATCCCCGTACGGCCCGCCCGCGAGCCGCTTGTCACTTCTGGTACACCGCCCGACCCGCCGGGGTTCCCACTCCGCCGGCCCTATTCACCCGACTCGTGCCGGTCGAGCGACCTGGCGATCTCCACAGCCCGGTGCTTCGACGCCACCCCTTCCAGACGGAACGTCAGATCGCCACCGGGAACTCCGCCGACCGGATGCGTCCACAGCAGCGTCGGACCTGCCGTCCGCTCCGCCCGCGTGTAGCGGTCCCCGTCCCCGTCCACCAGCCAGAAGCTCAGCAGATGCGGCCGCGCGAACCACAGTGCCGGGTCCTGAATGCCGTCCGGCGGAACGGACGCATCCAGCGACAGCCACTCGGGCGGTTGGCTCACCGTCTTGGCGAAGCCGATGTCCAGTCGCGCCGGATACTCGTCGACCCGGACCGTGTGCCCGCCCTCCCGCCAGCACAGGCTGACCAGAAAGCGCCCACGCGGTTCGCCGGTCACCGTCACCGCGTCCGGAACACCCAGCGCGTCCGGCACCAACGGCTCGAACCCCGCCTGCCGCCGGGCCTGCGCCAAGGTCACCGACCTGCCGCAGCCGGGCACCACGGCACCGGCAGAGGGCACCGCGGACGGGTCGTACCGCACCTCGACCCCGCCGAAGCCGAACCAGTCGAAGACCGCCGCCCGCACCGGAGGCGTGAGCACGAGCACCGTCAGCAGACCGCACAGGGCCGCCGTCAGCGCGCGCCGGCGCACCCGCGCCCAGTGCCGCACGGCGCGCAGCCGCGCCCGAACCCCGCCCGGCCCGGCCTCCTGGACGGGGACCGGGATCTGCTCGGCCAGTATCTGCGCCAGCACCCGCTCGACCATCGACCCGGCCTCAGCGGCCCCACTCCCGCCACCGCCCCGCGCATCCAGCGAACGCCCCAGCGCCCGCAGCTCCTCCGGCAACCGAGAGGCAGCGTGGGTGCCCTCGCCCTCGTAGGACTCCCGTCCGTCACTCACACTCATCACCTCCTTCCCGAGGCCGGAAATCCGGCAGCAGTCGCCCGAGTTTCTTCAGCGCGCGGCTCAGCCGGGACTTCACCGTCCCGCGCGGCCAGCCCAGGGCCTGGGCCGTCTCCGGCTCGTCCATCTCCAGGAGGTAGCGGTAGGTCACGACCAGGCGGTGCTCCTCGCTCAGCTGCTCCAGGGCGGACAACAGGGCCGTACGGCGCTCCGTCTCGAGCGTGGCGACCGCCGGATCCGCCGATTCCGGTATCAGCGGCTCGGCCTCCGCGAACGCGGCCTCCCGGCCGGCGAGCGTGCGCTGGCGTGCCGCCGTGCGCACGGTGTTCCTCGTCTCGTTGGCGACGATCGACAACAGCCACGGCTTGAACGCCGAGCCGTCCCGGAACCTGCCCAGCGCGCAGTACGCCTTGACGAAGGCCTGCTGCACCACGTCCTCCGCGTCCGCACCCGCCCCGAGTGCCGCGGCCGCCCTGAGCGCGATGCCCGTGTGGGCCCGCACCAGCTCCGCGTACGCCTCCGGCTCTCCGGCGCGTACGCGTGCGATCACCGCGACCTCATCGACGATGCGGCCCCCCTCCCGCGTCTTCACATATCTGGTACACCGCCCGAGGCGGATCGGTTCCCACCCGTGCCGCAGCTCTTCCGACCCGGTTCCGACCCGGTTCCCACCCGGTTCCCACCCGGTTCCGGCCGGTTCCGGACCGGGTCCCGGGACCTGAGAGAATGGTGAACATGGCCTCTGACAGTCCTCGCGTGCTCTCCGGAATCCAGCCCACCGCAGGCTCGTTCCACCTCGGCAACTACCTCGGCGCCGTGCGCCAGTGGGTGGCCCTCCAGGAGTCCCACGACGCGTTCTACATGGTCGTGGACCTGCACGCGATCACGGTCCCGCAGGACCCGGCGGACCTGCGTGCCAACACTCGGCTGGCCACAGCCCAGCTGCTGGCCGCCGGCCTGGACCCGGACCGGTGCACACTCTTCGTCCAGAGCCATGTCCCCGAGCACGCCCAGCTCGCCTGGGTCATGAACTGTCTGACCGGCTTCGGCGAGGCCGCCCGTATGACCCAGTTCAAGGACAAGTCCGCCAAGCAGGGCTCGGACCGCGCGTCCGTCGGCCTGTTCACGTACCCGATCCTCCAGGTCGCGGACATCCTGCTCTACCAGGCGAACGAGGTCCCGGTCGGCGAGGACCAGCGCCAGCACGTCGAGCTCACCCGCGACCTCGCCGAGCGCTTCAACGGCCGCTTCGGCGAGACCTTCACGATCCCGAAGCCGTACATCCTCAAGGAGACGGCGAAGATCTACGACCTTCAGGATCCGTCGATCAAGATGAGCAAGTCGGCGTCCACTCCGAAGGGCCTCATCAACCTCCTCGACGACCCGAAGGCCACCGCCAAGAAGGTCAAGAGCGCGGTCACCGACACGGACACCGTGATCCGCTACGACGCCGAGAACAAGCCGGGCGTCAGCAACCTCCTCACCATCTACTCGACTCTCACCGGCAAGTCGATCGCCGAGCTGGAGCAGGAGTACGAGGGCAAGATGTACGGCGCGCTCAAGACGGACCTCGCCGAGGTCATGGTCGAGTTCGTGACGCCCTTCAGGGAGCGCACCCAGCAGTACCTGGACGACCCGGAGACGCTCGACTCGATCCTGGCCAAGGGCGCGGAGAAGGCGCGAGCCGTCGCGGCCGAGACCCTCGCGCAGGCGTACGACCGGGTGGGCTTCCTGCCCGCCAAGCACTGAGGCGTACGACCGCACTGAAGTACCACTGGACAGAGCGCTGCACATCACTACGGTTGCGCCTGCCCACAACTCAGGTGTGGCCGTACAGTCGATAGCCGGGTGGCCGCATACGTGGCCGCTCCCGCTCACCATCAGGACCACCGACAGGACGACAGGAGACGACGTGGGGACCGTAACGATCGGCGTGTCGATCGCGGTCCCGGAGCCTCACGGCAGCCTGCTCCAGGAGCGGCGCGCGGGCTTCGGCGACGCCGCGGCTCACGGCATCCCCACCCACGTCACGCTGTTGCCGCCGACCGAGGTCGACGCCTCGCAACTGCCCGCGATCGAGGCCCACCTCGTCGACGTCGCCACCGCCGGGCGCCCCTTCCCGATGCGGCTGTCCGGCACCGGGACCTTCCGGCCGCTGTCCCCGGTCGTCTACGTCCAGGTGGTCGAGGGCGGCTCCGCCTGCACCTGGCTCCAGAAGCAGATCCGCCACACCTCAGGGCCGGTGGCGCGCGAGCTGCACTTCCCGTACCACCCGCACGTCACCGTGGCGCACGGCATCGACGACGAGCTGATGGACCGTGCTTTCGAAGCGCTCGCCGACTACCGCGCGGAGTGGTCGTGCACCGGCTTCGCGCTCTACGAACAGGGCCCCGACGGCGTCTGGCGCAAGCTCCGCGAGTTCGCCTTCGGCGCAGCCGTCGTACCACCCCAGGCGGCCCACACCGAGCGCGGCACGATCCCCAGCCACTGAGGCCGGACCGGCCCTGGGCGCGGTCAGACCGCCAGCCGCCGGAACAGCGTCCGTGGCAGGTGCCGCAGCGCCGACGTCAGCACGCGCAGCGTCCCCGGCACCCACACCGTCTCCGAGCCTCGGCGCAGGCCCAGTTCGATGGCTGTGGCGACGGCTTCGGGCGTGGTCGTGAGCGAGGCCGCCTTCGGGTCGGCCATGGTCCTCGACCGTACGAGCCCCGGGCGTACGACCATGACGTGCACGCCCGTGCCGTGCAGCGCGTCGCCCAGCCCCTGCGCGAAGGTGTCCAGGCCGGCCTTGCTGGAGCCGTAGATGAAGTTCGCGCGGCGGGCCCGCTCGCCGGCGACCGAGGAGAGCACCACCAGGGAGCCGTGGCCCTGGCTCTGCAAGGCCCGGGCGCTGACGAGGCCGGACGAGACGGCACCGATGTAGTTGGTCCGCGCGACCCGCACCGCGACGCCGAAGGCGAGCAGGACCATGTCGATGTCGCCCTCGGCGAAGACCTTGCCGAGGACGGTCTCGTGGGAGTCGGGGTCGAGCGCGTCGAAGGCGACGGTGTGGACCACGGCCCCCAGGGAGCGCAGTTCCGAAGCGGCACTCTCCAGGGCGGGCGACAGGCGGCCCGCCAGCCACACCGTGCGGGTGCGGCGCGCGATCATCCGGCGGGCGGTGGCCAGCGCGATCCGGGACGTGCCGCCGAGGACGAGGAGGGACTGTGGAGGACGCATGCCTGTGACCGTATCGCCCACTTATGGGTGGTTAGTCGTACGGCGTCGGCGCCCTCCCTGAAATGGGCGATTAATCGGATGCCGCTCAACAGGGCGCCACGCGCGCGTTCCCGGGGTACCCGCACATCGGTCTCCCCGGACGAGGGCAGAATCGGATCATGGACTGGCTGAAGAAGCTCCCCCTCATCGGGCCGCTGGTGGCGCGCCTGATGCTCACGCACGCGTGGCGGTCGTACGAGCGGCTGGACCGGGTGAAGTGGTCGCAGCTGGCCGCCGCGATGACGTTCATCAGCTTCATCGCGCTGTTCCCGCTGCTGACCGTGGCCGCCGCCATCGCCGCCGCCACCCTGAGCACAGACCAGCAGCACGAACTTCAGGACAAGATCGCCGAGCAGGTCCCCGGTATCTCCGACCAGCTCAACATCGGTTCCCTGGTGGACAACGCGGGCACCATCGGTCTCATCGCCGGTGCCGTCCTGCTGTTCACCGGCATCGGCTGGGTCGGCTCGATGCGGGAGTGTCTGCGCGCGGTGTGGGAGCTGCCCGACCGCGACGAGAACCCCCTCCTGCGCAAGCTCATCGACACCGGCGTGCTGATCGGCCTGGGCGGCGCCGTCCTCGCGACGATCGCCATCTCCACCGTCGCCTCCGCCCTGGTCGACTGGATCAGCCGCGAACTGGGCCTGGTGGAGGGCGGTTGGGGCGGGATCCTCCTGCGTATCGCCGCGTTCGGCGTCGCCGTGCTCGTCGACTTCCTGCTCCTGCTGTACGTCCTGACACTGCTGCCCGGCGTCGAACCCCCGCGGCGCCGACTCTTTGTGGCCGCGCTGATCGGCGCGGTCGGCTTCGAACTGCTGAAGCTGCTGCTCAGCGGCTACATCCAGGGCGTGGCCGCGAAGAGCATGTACGGCGCGTTCGGCGTCCCCGTGGCGCTGCTGCTGTGGATGAACTTCACCTCGAAGCTGGTCCTGTTCTGCGCCGCCTGGACGGCGACGCCGAGCAAGGGGGACCCCGAGGACGACGCGTACGACCCGGCCGACGAGACCGAGAACCCGAAGGTCAGGGACGACGACGCCGGACCAGATCCGGCAGCGGCCAGCGCCGGTTGACCAGGAAGACACCGGCCGCGAGCAGCACCAGCAGTCCGCCGGTGACCGCGAGCGCGATCCCGACCCCGCTCGAGCCGTCCTCCTCCGCGGCCGAGGCCGAATTGCCGGCGCCCGGCTTCGTGGACGTGTCGCCGCCCGCCTCTCCGGTGGCCGTAGCGCCCGGCTGTGCGCTCGCCTGCGGGGCGTTCTTGGGCGCGACGAGCTCACCCACCGGCTGGACCTTCCCGTCCGCCTGGAAGCCCCAGTCGAGGATCTTCGCGGCCTCCTTGTAGACCTCGTTGTGCTCGTCCTTCTCCGGGTTCATGACGGTGACCAGCAGCACCTTGCCGTCGCGCTCGGCGACGCCGGTGAAGGTGGCGCCCGCGTTGGTGGTGTTGCCGTTCTTGACGCCCGCGATGCCCGGGTACACCGACACGTCCGAGTCGCCGCTCAGCAGCCGGTTGGTGTTCTGGATGTCGAAGGTCCCGCGGACCGACTTGCCCTTCTTCTTCGTCGTCTCGCCCGGGAACTTCGCGCTCACCGTCGAGCAGTACTCCCGGAAGTCCTTCTTCTGTAGCCCGGAGCGCGCGAACAGCGTCAGGTCGTACGCCGACGAGACCTGCCCCGGCTCGTCGTAGCCGTCCGGCGTCACCACGCGCGTGTCGAGTGCCTGGAGGTCCTGGGCATGCGCGTTCATGTCGGAGACGGTCTTCGCGACACTCCCGTTCATGTGGGACAGGACGTGCACCGCGTCGTTGCCTGAACGCAGGAAGACACCGAGCCACAGGTCGTGGACCGTGTAGCTCTCGCCCTCCTTTATCCCGACCAGGCTCGAACCGGCGCCCATGCCGGCCAGGTCGGACGCGACGACCTTGTGCTCGGTCGTCTTCGGGAACTTCGGCAGCACGGTGTCCGCGAACAGCATCTTCAGGGTGCTCGCCGGAGGCAGCCGCCAGTGTGCGTTGTGCGCGGCGAGCACCGCGCCCGACTCGGCGTCGCTCACGATCCACGACCGCGCGGTCACGTCCTTCGGCAGCACCGGGACGCCGGACGTCAGATTGACCTGCGTCCCCGCCTGGCCGAGGCGGGTGCCGCCCACCGACGACATGTTGGCCGGGGGAGTGGCCGTAGGAGTCGCCGACGAACTCGCCGACGAACTCGCCGACGGACTCGGGGTCGCGGTCGGGGTGGGAGTCGGACTCGGAGCCGCGAGGGCGACGGGCGCGGTGAGCGCGAGGGACGACAGGGCGGCGGAAAGCACCAGCAGGGATCGCCTGATGGTCTGTAGTGGAGCGGGCACGCACGAGAACGTACATGCCGGGGGACCCGAAGTCCCGTCACCGGCCCCACCCCGGACACGGGCCCCCGGGGACGACGGCGATACTGGACTCATGAAGCTCAGCCGCCCCGTCTCCTGGTTCCTGCTCGCCTTCGGGGTGTGGAGCTGGGTCATCTGGGTCACTTTCGTCAAAAACCTGGTTGCGGACAGCAGTGGACTGGCCTTCGACGACGGCCACCCGACGGCGTACTTCTGGGTGCATCTGACCCTCGCCATCGTCTCCTTCGTATTGGGGACGGTCATCGGGGGCCTCGGGTTGCGTGGACTGCGCGCACTGCGCGAGACGTCATAAAGAAGTGGCCATCGTCGTCATCGCCCTCGTGGCCCTGATCGCCGTCGCCGTCCTCGGCGGGCTCCACTGGTACGTCTGGCGCCGCCTCGTCCGCGACACCACGCGCGCGTGGGGCCCCGCCCGCATCACCGGCACGGCCGTGCTCGTCGCCGGCCCGGTGCTGATGATCGCGGTCCTGGCCGCCGAACGCGGCGGCGCACCCTTCTGGCTCCAACAAGCCCTGGGCTGGCCCGGTTTCCTGTGGATGGCCCTGGCGATCTACCTCCTGCTGGCCGTCCTCGCGGGTGAGGTCCTACGGCCGCTGCTGCGCCGGCTCCTCGAACGGCGTGGGCGGCCCGAGACGGCCGTAGAAGAGCACGAGGCCCCGGCCTTCGCGACCGTCCCCGAAACAGCCTCTGAGGCGGCCCCTGAGGCGCCGCGGAGGAGTGCTCCGCTCGCCGTCCCCTCCCGTCGGCTCTTCGTCTCCCGTGTCGTCGGGGGTGCGGCCGCCGCCGCGGCCGTGGGGACCGTCGGCTACGGCACCTACGGCGTGCTGCGCGGGCCGAGCGTCAAGCGGGTCACCGTGCCGCTGGCCAAACTGCCGCGGTCGGCGCACGGGTTCAGGATCGCGGTCGTCAGTGACATCCACCTGGGGCCGCTCCTGGGGCGGGGGTTCGCGCAGAAGGTCGTCGACACGATCAACGCGACCCAGCCCGATCTCATCGCCGTCGTCGGTGACCTGGTCGACGGGAGCGTCAAGAACCTGGGGCCCGCCGCGGCACCCCTGGCCGGGCTGAAGGCGCGCCACGGCAACTTTTTTGTCACTGGTAATCATGAGTATTTCTCCGGTGCCGCCGCCTGGGTCGAGGAGGTGCGGCGGCTCGGGATCCACCCCCTGGAGAACGCCCGTACCGAACTGGCCGGGTTCGACCTCGCCGGGGTCAACGACCTCCAGGGCGAGAGCGAGGGGCAGGGGCCCGACTTCGGGAAGGCGCTCGGCGATCGGGACACCACGCGTGCGTGCGTGCTGCTCGCGCATCAGCCCGTGCAGATCCACGAGGCTGTCAAGCACAACGTCGACCTCCAGCTCTCCGGGCACACCCACGGCGGCCAGCTGTGGCCCGGCAACTTCGTCGCGGCGGCGGCCAATCCGACGGTCGCGGGCCTGGAGCGGTACGGCGACACCGAGCTGTACGTCAGCAGGGGCGCCGGCGCGTGGGGACCGCCCACGCGCGTGGGGGCACCGTCGGACATCACGGTCGTCGAACTGGCCTCGAAACAGGCTTGATTGCCGATGCCGGAACATGTCTGCGAACTGGCTGAGAGTCGGCTGTGAAACGGGCAATTAACACCCGGCGGTAAGTTCTTTCTCATCTCGGCAGAACCCTCTTCCCCAGGGCGAAACTCCTGTGGTTAGGTGATCCGCGCCGCTAGGGGAGTGGCGTATGTGAGGGGCCCGGGAGGGCCCTTGGGAGGGCACACCGATGCGGTCGGTTCGCATACGGATTCTCGCGACGCTGCTGGTTCTGGCGGCCGTGGGAGTCGGGGGCTGGCAGTTGCTGCCGTCCGACGGGAGCAACGACAAGACGATCACGGTCGGGACGACGGACGCTGTCACGTCCCTCGACCCGGCCGCCGCGTACGACGCCGGTTCCTGGGCGCTGTACAGCAACGTCTTCCAGTCACTGATGACGTTCGACTCGGGCGGTACGACACCCGTGCCGGACGCGGCCAAGAGCTGCGCGTTCGTGGGCGGCGGACTCACGACGTACCGCTGTGTGGTGCGCGACGGGCTCACCTTCCCGAGCGGGCGCGCGATGACCGCCGAGGACGTGAAGTTCTCCTTCGACCGGGTCAAGAAGATCAACTCCGATGTCGGTCCGGCGTCCCTGCTCTCCACGCTCGGCTCGGTCGACGCCTCCGGGATGACCGTCACCTTCCATCTGTCCTCCCCGGACGCCACGTTCCCGTTCAAGGTCGCCACCGGCGCCGGTGCGATCGTCGACAGCACCAAGTACCCGAAGGACGCCCCGCGCAACGGCTACCAGGTCGACGGCACCGGCCCGTACACCCTGTCCACGTATACGAAGGACAAGAAGGCGGTCCTTTCGCCGAACAGCCACTACAAGGGTGCCGTCAAGAACACCGGGAGCCCGATCGAGCTGCGGTACTACGCCGACTCGGACGCGTTGCAGAAGGCGTACAAGGCGAAGCAGGTGGAGGTCGCCACCCGCCAGTTGCCGCCGAAGATGCTCTCCGGGCTCTCCGCGAGCGACCCCAACCAGCGCGTGTCGGAGGCGGACAGCTCCGAGACCCGCAACCTGTACCTCAACACCCGTAAGGGCACGCCCCTGCACGACGTCCTCGTCCGGCGGGCCATGGCCTGGCTGATCAACCGCGAACAGCTGGCCGCCACGGTGTACGACGACACGGTCGACCCGCTCTACTCGCTGATCCCCACCGGGATCGTCGGCCACACGACGTCCTTCTTCGACGACTACCCCTCCCAGAGCACCAAGAAAGCGAAGGCACTCCTCGAAGAGGCCGGCGTCTCCCTCCCGGTGCACTTCACCTACGGCTACGGCATCGGGCACGGTTCCGGCAAGGAGGAGGCCGCCGAGCTGAAGAAGCAGCTGGAGGTGGGCGGTCTCTTCAAGGTGGACGTCAAGGGCTACGAGTGGACCGACTTCCAGAAGCGCTGGGCGACCGGCAAGCTGGACGCGTACGCCGTCGGTTGGGTCGCCGACTATCCCGACCCGGACACCTTCGGCTCTCCGCTCGTCGGCACCGGCTCCACCATGAACACCGGCTACAGCAACAAGATCGTCGACCAACTGATCCTCAGCAGCCAGAAGTTCGCCGACCGCAGCCGCGTCGACGCCGACTTCCGCGACCTCCAGTCCGACGTGGCCGCGGACGTGCCGCTGATCCCGCTGTGGCAGCGCAAGGAGTACGTCGTGAGCAGCGAGGACGTCGGCGGCATCTCCTATCTCACGGACGGCACCGGCGTGTTCCGGCTGTGGGCGCTGGACTGGATCTGACGCATCCGGGCGCTGACCTTTGTTCGATCTTTTGTCCGAGTGACACCGGTCGGCCATCGCACGCAGCACCATGTGACGGAGGTGTGGGCGGGGTGAGGAGCCGACGTGGTCAGACGCAACTCCTTCCGGCTGCCCAGGCACCCGGCGTCCGTGGGGCTCGCCCGGCGCCGGGTCCGGGACCATCTGGCCGACTGGGGGCACCGGAGTGACGATCCGGCGCTCCAGGACGCGGTGCTGCTCGTGTCCGAGCTGGCGACCAACGTCGTACGCCACGGGCCGCTCCTGGAGCGGGAGTTCGAGGTGGCGGTGACGGCCCTCGCGGACGGCTCCTGCCTCATAGAGGTGTCGGACGAGGGCCGCCTGGAGCCCCGCCTGCGGGTCGTGACGGCCCTGGAGGAGGCCGGCCGCGGTCTCCACCTGGTGGAGGGCATCGCGGCCGCCTGGGGCGTCTGGAGCCGCGGCACACACGGCAAGACGGTGTGGGCCCTGGTCCAGGCCGACACCCCCTGACACCCGTGCTCTTCCACGACCCGTGCTGTTCCACGACCCGTGCTGTTCCACGACCCGTGCTGTTCTACGACGGCACGGGCGCCCGCGTCGGCAGGGTCACCGTCACCGCGAGCCCCTCGCCCGGTGCCGTCCGCACCGCCACGTCACCGCCGTGCGCCTTGACGACGCCCTGCACGATCGCCAGCCCCAGGCCGCTGCCCGCACCGCCGCCCGCCCGGAAGAAGCGGTCGAAGATGCGCGCCGCGTCGTCCTGGCAGAGCCCCGGACCCTGGTCGGCGACACACAGCCGTACGACCCCGTCCTCGCGCTCCACACCGAGCCGCACGGGCACGTCGGCGGGGGTGTGGGTGCGGACGTTGGTCACCAGGTTGCCGAGTATCTGGCGCAGGCCCGACTCGTCGGCGCGCACCAGGAGGGAGCCGTCGGCGCCGACCGTGACGGGCCGCTCGGGCTGCTGCACCCGGAGGTCGTCGGCGGCGTCGCGCACCAGGCGGCTCAGATCGACGTTCCGGAAGCGCAGTTCGGGCTGTTGGTCCAGGCGGGCCAGCGTGAGGAGTTCGTCGACGAGACGGCCCATGCGGTCCGCCTCGGCGTTCATCCGGTCCCAGGCCCGCTTGCGCTCGTCGGGCTCGGTCAGCATGCCCTTGTCGTACAGCTGGAGGTAGCCGCGTATCGCCGACAGCGGGGTGCGCAGCTCGTGCGAGGCGTCGGCCACGAAGCGGCGCAGCTGGGCGGCCGTACGCTCGCGCGTGCGGTACGCCGACTCCACCTGGTGGAGCATGGAGTTGAGGGCGACGCGCAGCTGCTCGACCTCCTGTGTCCGATGGTGGCTGGAGGGCACGCGCCGGGTCAGATCGCCCTCGGCGATGGCCGTCGAGGTCTCGACCATGTCCTCCAGGGGCAGCATCCGCCGCCGCACACTCATCATGGTCAGCGCGGCGAGCAGCACCAGCAGCAGGCTGCCGAAGGCGAGGTCCAGCTTGAGGGCCTTGGCCATGGCGTGGTGGAGGCCGCCGGTGGAGGCCGCGATCAGGATGTAGGTGCCGTCGGAGAGCCGGGTCCCGATCGCGCGGTAAGGGTCGTCGCGCAGCGAGATGTCGCGCGGTGTGCCGTCGGCGGCCAGTGCGGCCGGGTCGCTGAAGAGGGCGGCGAGCGCCCGCTGGTCGGCGGTCGGGGCGAAGCCGGCGATGGTGAGCACCTTGCCCCGGGAGTCGACGGCCGCGAACACCTTGTCCTGGTTCGGTGAGCCGGCGCCCTCCTGGGGCATCAGCTGGTCGCCGAGCCCGGCCAGGGTGCTCAGCGTGTTGAGCTGCTGCATGGTGAGCTGCGAACCGCCCAGCGAGTCACGGGACTTGGTCAGCTCGGTGTCGACCTGGGCGAGCAGGTAGTGCCGCATGCCCATGAGGCTTACGGCGGTGGCCATGACGATGCCGAGCGCCAGCAGCGCGAGGTTCGCGAGGGTCAGCTTGGCGCGCAGGGAGTGGACCCCGCGCTCGCAGTTCGGGAGGTGGAACTTCCTCATGCGAGCCCGTATCCGACGCCCCGCCGCGTGGTGATCACGGGCGGTCCCAGGGTCTCCAGCTTGCGCCGCAGATAGCTGATGTAGGTCTCGACGACGGTCGACTCCGGCGGGGTGTGCTCGTACTGCCAGACGTGGCGCAGGAGTTGCTCCTTGGGCACGACCCGGCCGCCGTTGCGCACCAGGAAGCGCAGCAGG
>Ga0307511_10005621_pt1 | contig 12728 bp, 12 predicted proteins | sample 13_EM_MG_FD_200266 | JGI IMG/M metagenome (GOLD analysis project Ga0307511, IMG submission 200266) | Populus trichocarpa ectomycorrhiza microbial communities from riparian zone in the Pacific Northwest, United States - 13_EM | ecosystem: Host-associated > Plants > Roots > Unclassified | place...
TTCCTCTCCCCTTTCTCCCCATGGTCTCTCCTCCCTCCTTCTCTCCGTCTCCGTTCCTTGTGAAGGCAAGGGCTAGCTCCACGTCATCTAACCAGCGAGGGGCTGGGGGAAAGTCGTTGCGGACTTTTTGCGATGTCAATAGTGGGGTGGCGGCCCTACTTCCTTCTAGTGGGGTTCGGTGGGGTGAGCTCGAGCTCGAGGGCTGCGGGCTTAGGACTGGAAGTATAAGTAGTCGAAGAAGCTTTCTATGGCGTCGTAGGAGTCGTCTCCTTCCTTGCGCCAGTCTGGTCTGTCTATGTCCTCCCATGTCTTCTTGCCCCCCAGAAGGCGGCTTCTGATCGAGTTGTGGAGGGTTTTTTAAATTCTCATTACGTCTATGGACACTCTTCGTGAGCGTATGAGACGCCACCCAGTAGTCCCGGGTGGTTTCAAGCGGTCGCGCAAGTTAGTCTGCGGCCGCTATTGCTAGCTATGTACAAAAGATGAGGACGTGAGAAAAGTGGGACCAAGAGTGCGTCCCTCAAACATGAAGCATGACACAACATAAAAACAAACATGCATAAGTAGTGGACCAAGAGCGCGTCCCACAATGATTAAGTTCCCTCCCCCGCCACGCCCTCCTTGCCGGCCCTCTCCTGGTGGGTGGTGAGTCAACCTCGAGTGAACGAGATCCTGCCTCCATTATTGTTACCATCCCCGCTTCTTCAGTTCGTCGTCCCCGTGTTTCGGACAGTGGGCCAACCTCGAGTTAACGAGATCCCGTCCCCATTATCGTTACTGTCCCTTCCTCTTCGGTTCTCCCCTCGTCCCCTTATCCTCCTGTGATGTCTGTCTTCCCGTGAGTGGGCCGTAGAGGTGTCCAAAGAATTCCTCTGTCGCCTCGAAGTATTCTGTGTCTGCCCCTTCTCCCTCCTTCATCCATACGGGCTTGTCTAGCTCTTCCCACGTTGACCTGCCTTTGAGGAACCTGGATCGGATGGCTGCGAAACGGGGGCAGTGGAAGACGATATGGTTGCCTGTTTCTGGCGGTTCGTCTGGACAGCTGCAGCGGGGTGTGTCGGTCTTGCTTATGTGGTGTAACCACTGTTTCTGGGGCCCCTTTTCTGTGCGTGTCCACGTGCACGCCGATAGGGAGTGGCAGTTCCACTCGCTTCTGTGTTCTCCGAACCCTGCTTCTCTCCTGGCACTTTTCCGGGTGGCCCTGCTGTTGGCGCGGACGCCCTCTTCCGTCGCGATCTGGGTGGCGCCTGAGATGTCTCCCAGGAAGGATTCGTGTTCTGCGCGCTTGTCAGCTAGCTCGTTGCCTCTGACTCCTATGTAGGCGCGGACCCATAAGTACCCTACGTCTCGGTAGGGGTTATTGGTGAGTGGTTCCTTGATGCGTCTCTCAATGCCGGATCGGGGGGGTTTTCCTTGAGAGAGGTTGAGGAGGGTCATTGTTTTGGCGTACATTCTGTACCCTCTATGTCGTTATTTCTTACCAATTGCGGCATCTATTTCATCGTTTCTAATTACGATATCTTTTTCTATATTCTTCTATCTGTTTCTATCTCGAGTATATACATGCTGTCTTTCATGCAGCTTACTTTGCATCATTACCTCACATGTTTGTTTACCCATGCTTGTCTTCTACTACATTGTTTCACTTTCGTCTGACGTGCATGTCTTTTCCAAATACGGATTTCTCTGCATTGCTTCCTTATATAGTTAGGTGGATATTATTTCCATTGGAGGGTAGGTACTAGTTTACTTAAGTTTGGCTTTCCCACCATCTCCATAAGATGGGCAATTAAGCAATACACATTCTGCTTGACTTGTCTCTTTGACTTCATAGTATCATTCTATTACTCTGCTAGTGCTAATGCTTTCTGTGCTCTCCTCACAGACGCTTATATTCCACTTTAATAAGTTATCAGCTGGCAGCTCTAGCCTCTTTATCCAATAATTGAGTCCATGCATTTCTCTTTTATATATAGAGGATTTCTACTTTGCATTACTATCTCAGATTTACTATGGCTTCTAGTGCTGCTAATGTTTCTGAATCTAAATCTAACAACAATTATTATGACCACTAGTGACTGGTATTGTAAGGATTTTCGACATTTATGTAAATTGTTTTGCGCAAGTGTCACCTATTTGTCAATGATTTTAATTATTTATTGTTTTCCCACACTCATATAAATTGTTTTATGCAAGTGTCACTTGTTTCTAGTTACTCTTAGCTTCAGTCAGGGAAACCTTGTTTTTGCATATATAGTTGTTATTGCTCTTGTTCTAGTTTATTCTGTATGTAACGTCTTATTCAATCATCAAGGTCTACTTTTCCACTCACTCTTGTCCTAATCCCAATAGACCTTGACCCTATGCTATCACTTACATAAACCCTTCTGCATGACCCTTTCGTATCCATCCTACCTGCCCGGCATTACTGGCAACCTAGGTGGCCCTTAGACTATGCTCTGCCAGTCTTACCTCTTGATGGTCCAGTACCAGTACCCACATACACCTACTGCAGTGTAGGGAAGCCACCAGGACTACTCCCTCACCTACCTCATTATACTATATTGAATTGTCCTTCTCTAACTAATATAACTGTCGGAAACATTCAGAACCCCATCTTCAATACCCAGAAGGCCGCGGTTGTACCTTCAGACGCAGGCACCAGAATCTAGCCCTGGAGAGCTATTTGGCTCCCCTCCGATTCCAACAGCATTGCCACCTATCGGCAAGAAATCATCAATATTTTTAAAGCCATAGACAAGACGGCAGTGGAGATGGAGGCTGACCTCCTCCTTTGATGAAGGCAACTCTAAAACACCAATAACTAAATTACCTTACTGCACGAGGATATGGCCTCCTTCCAAAATGACCTCGTCTATGAGAGAGGTACTGTTAACGGCCACAACCGAGACCTCGCCATACTCTGTCCCACTGATCAACAAGCAAATTCTCACTACAAGCTACGAGACCTACCTGCACCACCCAAGTACCATGGTGACCATGCCCATCTGAAGGCATGGAAGAACTTGATAAAAATCAAGTTCACAAGCAATGGAGCCAAATTGACAAAAAAGAACCAAAAATTGTCCTTTATCTATGGCCTTTTAGAAGGGAAAGCCATAAATCAGATCCAACCCTATGTCCTTACTACTGGCATCAACCTAGCAGACATGACTGCGCTCCTGACCATTCTCAATCAAGCGTTTGGTGATCCTGACCTCAGCAGTTCAGCTACACGTGTCTTGCGTACCCTCAAACAGAAGCCTAATCACTACACGTATGTCCCAGAATACTCCTGTTTGGCTGCTGGAGTATGTTAGAATGATCTGATAAAGTTAGATCAGTTCTAGGAGGGCCTGGCCCACAAGTTGCTTTAAGCCCTTGTGTACTATGCAAATGCCAAGTCTTTAGAGGAACCGAGTAAAGAAACAAGTAAAATCAAACAGAAGCTTGGTCGCGTCCATCTACACGTGCCTGCTCAACCTACCTCTATCGCCCATGCACATTACCAGGTACTTTCCCTTAGGGTTGTACCCTCAGCGCCATCTATCAATTAGGCTCCACAACTATCTTTTGTTTCAGGAAGTGCAATACCCATGGATCTATCCTTGGGCCAACTGTGCTTGATACAGGGCGAGAAGGACTGCCATTGTGTCACTGGGCCCTGCATCATCTGTGCAGGAATAGATCACTTCATGGCTGTTTGCCTAATCTGTAGAAACGACCTCTGTATCACGCATGCCACCTTGGTCTCTATTGCAGATGGTACTCAAGTAGCGGAATGGGGAAAATTCAAGTCACTTGCTTAATTCCTCATCCAAGCAAGGGACCTGTTCAAAGGTCTAATTTGCCTATTTCAATATTTTCAGTACATTCCATCTCTTTTGAGGAATCTCTGTTTGATAGTCTTTATCTTGTTGGATCTATCACAATTTCATTCAATGGAAAGAAGATTACTACCCCTGCTCTTTTAGATTGCTATGCTACTGGAATAGCCTTTATAGACATAGACTCTGTCAGCCAACATAAGATCCCCAATTCTCGTCTCAGTACTCCCGGCCAAATTAACATAAGAGACAGACGCCCCATCTCCTCTGGAGAAGTCACTGTCATCGTCTGCCTCACTGTGAGCATACAAAACCATGCCAAAATACTATCACTCTTCCTCATTACACTTCAATATCCCATTGTACCAGCCATATCCTGCCTGGTAATGCATGACGTCTTTATCTATTTCAGTTCCTATAACCACCAATTTGACAATAAAAACTGCAAAGAATCCTTGCAAGCAGGGAAAATCACCACTGGCCGTACTATCCTTAATGGCACCACCAGTATCCACTAGCTAAGTGCTAATTGATTAGGCCAGCCTCTTGGCCTCTCCTATTTCCCACACCGACACAGAAATAAAAATCAACTTCATTGGGGCAGGAGCATTTATAGAGTTGAAAAATCGGTATAAATTGTAGGCCAATGAGGTCACAATATAGGATATTAATTGGGCTATCAATAGCATTAGAATAAAGGAAGAATGGAAGTCACTTATCCTCAACAAATATCATGAATTTATTGCCTTGTTTTCAGACAAGGCAGCAGACAAGCTGCCACCCTACTGGCCATATAACTATGTAATCCGCCTGTTAGAGGGCAAGTCCCCCCCCTATGGCGCACGATACTGGATAGAAGAGAAGAGTTATAAGTCTTGAAGAAGTACCTGGAGGAGAATCTAAGCAAATGGTTCATCTACAATAGCTCCTTCCCAGCAGGTGTACCAGTCTTGTTTGTAAGGAATTCCGATAGCTCCCTAACACTATGTGTGGATTAACAAGGTCTCAATAAACTTACAATCAAGAATTGCTACCCACTACCTCGTATCCAAAAACCCTTGCCCAGCTCTCTAAAGCTAAATGGTTCACCACACTGGATCTTCGGCATGCATATAACCTAGTTCGAATGATAGAAGCCGCAGAATGAATGATAGCCTTCAGCAACCAGTATGGCATCTTTGAATACTATGTCATGCCATTTGGGCTTACTAATACGCCTGTATTCTTCTAATACTTCAATAATAACACCCTTAAAGATTTCGCGAATATGTTTTGCACTGTGTACCTAGATGATATTCTTATCCTTTTCAACTCCCGAACTGAGCATAAAGTTCACGTGAGACAGGTACCATAGAAGCTAGAGGGGGCAGGGTTGTACCTGAACCTCGAAAAGTGGGAATTCTAAGTACAAGAGCTTCCATGCCTTAGTTTGGCTATAGCTAGTGAGGGAGTCAGCATGGATCTAGCCGAGGTGGCCGCTTTCAAGGATTGGGAGGTGATAGACAAATTAAAAGATATGCAAGTCTTCTTAGAGTTTCAAACTTCTACCGACTATTCATACTGGGGTATAGAAATATAGTGGCCTTGTTGGCAGCCTTAAACAGGAAAGACAGGAAGTTCTAGTAGGAGGTAGAGGGAGAATCTGCATTGCACTAGCTGAAAGAGGCATTCTATTCTGGCTCAATACTAGCTTATTTCGACCTAGATTGTGAGTATGTGGTAGAGACTAATGTGTTAGACTATGTTTGCACTAGTATTCTGTCTCGGTATAGATTAGATGCAATTCTATACCCTATAGCCTACTTCTCGATGTGAGGGCGTTTAAGCAGTATTAGACTCAGACTGGAGTCCGCCAAGGGGGTGATCCAGGTACTATCAGACTAGAAGAATCTGGAAAATTTTATAACTACCAAGCTACTAATCCAGAAATGAGTATGCTGGTTGGAATTTAGCTGCTATTTCAACTACAAGATTAAACAACGACTCAGTAAGGCAAACAGCAAGTCAAATGTCCTGACAAGGAGTTCAGGTGATTTTTCTAATTCATGGGATGAAAGATTAACATTATCGAATCGGCTACAGTTAGTGTCACAGCTAATATGTTCAATAGCGGACCCAACAAGTCGACTATAGGGTTCTGACGAGGAAGAGAGCAACCTGGAACAGCTACTGTGGAGTGACTATGAGGAGGATACTTAAATAGCTGCCATTCTAAAGCCATTGATAACAGGACACCCATGACATACTAAGATCTCCCTTGCCAAACATGATATCAAAGAAGGCAGACTCTACCACTAGGACCGCCTATATATCTCTGCCTAAGCCAAACTGCAATTGCATTTTCTTAGGTAGCTCCATGACCACCAGGCGGCAGGGCACCTGGGAGTAACCGAAATGCTGAAACTGTTGAGTCAGCAATCCTCTTGGCTCAAGAAGTAAAAAGATGTAGAGAGATATGTATGGAACTGACACACCTGCAAAAGAGCCAAACCTACTTGACATACCTTATATGGAGCCCTCTAGCCCTTAGAGATCCCGGACTACCCGTGGCAGCACTTGACTATGAATTTCCAAACTTGGCTACCAAAGGAGTGAGAGTTCATTGCAATCCTTATGATTGTAGACTGGCTGACAAAGATGCCACAATTGGTATAGTGCCATAATACCTGCACCACACGCAACCTGGCTACACTCTACCTGACCCAGGTCTTTCAATACCATGGTGTTTTGGTGTCAATTGTCTTAGACCGCGGACCTCAGTTGGTCTCTGAATCATTCAAGACATCTCACTTCTAGCATAATTATAGGTGGCACCTCCACTTCACAGACACTCTGTAAATGGAGACCAAAAGTATTTAGGATGGAATATTACCCTTTAGTAATATTCCAGAACTACTAAATACTTTAAAGGCTAAGTATTTGGTTTCTAGTATTGGATTACTAAGTTCTGAGTAAGATTCCTCATGGGACTAGAATTAACTAGTGGAACTCTTATATTTGTTGTATCTAACTATTCTGTCTCTATCTTCTCCAGGTCTGTCCTTCTCTCTTGTGTGCAGACCTTCAGCCCTTAAGTATTACATGCCAAGACTAGCTGTGACTCACTATTGTGGCTGTGCCATAGTAGTGGGTCATACATGATTTGAAATCCATCTCTGATTCTTTAAGTAAGTCATAACCTTAGAGTCATAAATGAGTCACAGGAAATTACTGAGTCATAGGTGACTCATAATTGGCATGAAAAATACAGAAATTACATGTGATTCTTGCAACATAATTAATCAGGCAGGTTAGTATAACTTAGTAAGAAATTATATAGTAGATGTTGGTTCAGGGTAAGTTTGGGAGATGGTGATAGATCAGCATACTGAGAATATCAGTTGCTTACATAGTATAGTCTCTCTTCAGAGATTGCAAGCAGACGTTCTGGCCAATAATGTTGTTACTCAGACAACCCAGTTATATTCCACCATTAACGCTAAGTTGATATATGCCTATGCGCGACACGCTGGGTATAGGGACGAATCCAGGTTCCTAGCCCAACAGTACCTACTAGGCACCCAAGTATACCTGTCCAGAAAGCATTTCCGGACCTAGTGACTCTCAGGCAAGCTGCACCACAAGTTTCTGACCTACTATTAAGTGGTGGAGAGGGTGAGAACCCATGCCTACTACCTACGGTTTACTCCTAGTATTAAGAAACACCTTATTGTTCACGTCTTGGAAATTATACCAGCATCCTATGACCCTCTCCCTAGGCAATGGCACCTGCTACCTCCGCCCATGGTCGTTGATAGAGAAGAGGAGTTGAACGTACGGGAAGTGGTGGATTCAAACAGGCGTTATAGAAAACTGTTGTATAAAATGCAGTGGGTGGGAGACCAGATAATTAGCTGGCAGTCCGCAGGAGATTTGGAACATACTGCAGATTTGTTGAAGGTGTTCCACTAGAAGTAGCCCAACAAGCCTAGACTAAAGGTGATATGATTGGGTGAAGAGATGTGTTAGTGTGTCCAGCTAGCCTTGTTTTGTTTTCATCCCATATTCTATTTTCACTCTATGTTTGCTGTTCTTATCTGCCTGTGTGCATTATTGGAGCTCTGCGTATATAGAGAAGCTAGTGTCACAACCACTATTGCCAGGTATTGTTAGGATCTTCTAACACTTGTATAAATTGTATTATGCGAGTGTAACTCTTGGTTGATGATTTTAATTATCTATTCTTTTCTGACACTTGTTTCCAGTTACAATAAGCTTTAATCAGGAAGACCTTATTTTTGAATATATAGGCGCCATTGCATTCTTTCTAGTTTTTCTGTATACAACATCTTGTTCAATCACCTAGCCCAATGTTTCCCCTCACCCTTGTCCTACTCCCGATAGACCTCAACCCCATGCTATCACTTGCGTAGACCCCTCTCCGCGACTCTTCCGCATTCGCGCTCTATAGCTGCTATCAGCTGCAACTCAGGTGAACCCTAGCCTAGGCTCTGCCAGTCGTACCCCTTGGTATTCCTGTACTAGCGCTTACCTACACCTGCCACGATGTAGGGAAGCTGCCAGGACTACTCCCTTGCCCACCTTGTTTCTACAATACTGCTACCCCCTCCGCCCAACCATTCTCCTTTAGGCTTGACAACATTAAATGACTTAAAGATGGCACAGGATACTGCAACTTGTACGGAATCATGCAACTCTATCTCCGATATCTTATGCGTAGAGACTATATCAACGGAACTATTACCAAGCCTACTGATCCCAATGCACTTGAGATTTGGGAAGAGGCAGACATTACAGCACAATTAACCATCTCCTTCATGGTCCAACCTAATATAATACATTTAGTTTTCGAGGTACATTCCACAGAAGATGCCTGGAAGGCACTTTAAGATTGATTTGACATCCACAACCTAACTACTGAGTTCAACTCCATCCAGAATTTCTTTCCCTTCAAGATGCCTGACTACAAAACCATGTTAGACCATATTCTTAGCTATAAACAAAAGCACGGAGCTTTAGTTGAACAATGCAAAGACACTACGTCCACTGATCCTTGTTACCACCTTGCTTGCTACCTTGAAGATAAATAAATCTTTACATACCCTTTGCGCATAACTCTTCCTCACTTCTTCTTGAATATTGTTACCAATATCTAGTACAAGACTACTATCAGATACTTTGATACTCGCCTTTATCTTTCCAAACTCCACTCCTCTAGTATCAAAGTTATGAAGAACAGTACTGTTAATGTAAAGGGTAAAACCACTGGAATTTACGAGAACAACCAGAAGTCGAATCCCACGTATCCAAGAAAGTCAGTTCTAGTGCAAGGTAACAAGTGCTCCTGATGTAAAAAGCATGGTTTCTCTCATTCCAGTTATACCTTTATGACTTGCAATGAACTTAAAAAATTCAACACATCCAACACTAGCAATCCTACCTCTTGCAGCAAAGAGGGGGTTCCTTACCGAGCTGCTATAGCTCCACATCTCACAAGTAACGAATCTAACAAAGATCTTGCCTTAACTGTTTCTTCCTCTCCCTCTCAACTGGTTCTCTCTCTACCAAGGCCGCTTCATAAGGTGCATGCTAAATACACTACTCATGAGGGATTGAATTTTTACACAGGTCCTTCATTCCACATCACCGCTGATTCCTCTCAGCTTCAAAAACCAAACTATTCCCATGTAGCCCTTATGGTTGATAGTGGAAGAGTAATGTATGCTACGTATTAAGGGAATTTTTCTTTCAATATTGGCGTCTCTGGTACTTTCATTTCTGTTACTCTCTCTGATTTGTTAAATGTACCTGATTGGAATAAAGGTTTTTAATTTCATGGAGGAAGATTGATGAATTGGGAAATTTTTGTATAGTTAGTAAATTTGAGATTATTAATATTATGAGGAAGGTCGATAATGCAGTTGCTTTTTCTACTTCTGTCCAGGATGGGTCCTGTCAAGCTAATTCTATTGTTCAGTATGGAAAGATCTATATTGCAGCTATGGATTTTTGGCATCAAGGTCTTGTACAAACCTCCACTTGCTTTAGGTCTAATGCTAAATCCCGCTACCAAGATGGCTCTATGCACCCCTAACGTCCGTCACACTTCTAGTACCCTAACTGTTCAAAATACAACTACTACAAGTCATTCCCACTTCCGTTAAGAATGCTAAGGCAACAATACCCCACGACTTTGTTAACTTAGATCTTATTAGTCCCTTCTAGGTTGAGTCTTTAGGAAGTTATAAGTATATGCCAACCCTTGTTGAAAATGCCACTTGCTATTCAAAAGTGAACTTCGCACTTGTGAAAAGTGATACTACTAACTTTATTAAAGCATTTTGTAAAAAGGTCAGGACACAAAGTAAGCACTACCTCTGTGCTTTCAAAACTGACTAAGGTGGCGAATATGATAATAAGGATTTGGGTCTATACTTCGAGGAACGAGGTGTCAAGCATCAACCTTCTGCTGCCTATTCCCATGAGTTAAATAGGACTACAGAGTACTACAACTTGACTCTTACCAAAATCGTTCGACCAGCATATGAAGATATACCTCCATCTCTTTGGTTAGAAGTGTTAAACTAAGCCTGCTACCTCAAGCACTGACTACCTCACTGTGCCCTTAATAGCGAAACTCCATTCAAGAGTCTCTATAACACTAGACTAACTCTCTTCTACCTTTGACCATTTTATTACAAGTGCTTCGTCCATATTCCGGAAGAAAAATAAACATCTAGGTTCAAATTAAGTCCCACAGCACTAAAAGTACGTCTTGTTGGTTGTATGAACTCGAGTTATATTTTCCGTATTTATATCCCATTTCTCCACAAGGTAGATACCTATCGAAAAGTGAAGTTTGAACCGTTATCATTCTATACTTCTATTGTCAATCACTATCCTCCTTTACCTTCTGATATTGCTGATGAGCTAACAACCACTAATCAACCCCTGAGTCCTGACTTCCCTACAATGCCAAAAATATCAATAGCTTCTACTATCTCTTCTCCATCCCCTCCGGAAAATATAGAAGAATACTAAACCTTCTACAAGGACAATTACGAGACAGAGAGAGAACATCCAACACCCGCCGCCTCGGCTATAACAGGAAATAGAAATCTCCGTCCGGACGCTGGACTGCCTCCGGTGTGTCATTTGCGTCAGGTAAATCCTACTGCATATTGTCACATCCAGCATTATTCACATGTGCCATACATTGTCCAGTGCATCTCCAACCATGCTATGCGTCAGGTGCATCAAGGACCAGAAAAAATATTCTGTTCCAATATGTAGTTTACAAAGTACTATAGGTATGACTACATGTAAATAGGGACCTAAAGTATTTAGGATGGAATATTACTCTGAAGTAATATTCCAGAACTACACAGTACTCTAAAGGCTAAGTATTTGGTTTCTAGTATTGGATTATTAAGTTTTGAGTAAGAGTCCTTATGGGACTAGAATTAACCAATGGAACTCTTATATTTATTGTATCTAACTATTCTGTCTCTGTCTTCTCCAGGTCTGTCCTCCTCTCTTGGGTGCAGATCTTCAGCCCTTAAGTATTACATGCTCAGACTAGCTGTGACTCACTATTGTGGCCATGCCATAGTAGTGAGTCATACATGATTTGAAATCCATATCTGACTCCTTAAGTGAGTCATAACCTTAGAGTCATATATGAGTTATAGGAAATTGTTGAGTCATAGGTGACTCATAATTGACATGAAAAATAAAGAAATTACATGTGATTCTTCAAACATAATTAACCAGGCAGGTGAGTATACCTTAGTAAGAACTTACATAGTAGATGTTGGTTCAGGGTAAGTTTGTGAGGTGGCGATAGATCAGCATACTGACAATATCACTTCCTTACACCACATTTGGATAAATCAGATATATCCCTCAGCTCCACAGGATATTCTCATAATGCGGAGACTCTATTTTACATGCAATTCCTGTATAAATAACTATATATACAATTCGGAGCTCCCACAATAACTGTAAAATAGTAAAATCTTGCCCTACACAAACTGTTTCCCCACCACCCAGCCATGGCTTCCACATCCCATAGTTCTCATATCTGGTGGCAATGCCTGCCTAGAAATTTATTAGCAATGCCAACAACAGTAGTGGGCTGGCAATGCTTACTTAGGGTGGTCTGTTGCACAAGCTAGGTCAGTGACAGAGGTCTAGTTGCTTGCACTGGCCTCATCACTTGTGCTATCCTAGTCGCCTAGGCTAGCCTATTCGCTCATGCCGAGTAAGTCACTGCACCTGGGTTGGGGGCTGCCACTGCTGAAGTGCCTGGGACCGCGCAGAAGAATAAATATTAGTTATGCATCCTGATGCCGAGTTGGCACTTACCTAGACCTGCTTCCTGCTACCAACTGCCATTGCTTGTTACAGGTGAAGTGTGAGATTGCTGCTGCTGGTGAAATGCCAACGATTCTGCATAACAATTAATACTAGTAATACTTGGAGGTACCAGGTAGACAGTCACCTAAGTCTGCTACTACCAACTGCCCATGTCTCACAGGCTGCCTACCTGTAGGCAAGTAGCTCCCTGTTGTGAGATCGCTACCCATAGTGCAGTCGCTACCTCTAGTGCGGTCGCTACCTCTGGTGCAGTTGCTACCTCTGGTGCAGTCACTGGCTCTGGTGCCATCGCTGCCTGTGGTGAGGTCGCTGGCATTTATCAGGGGTATACTGGTTGATTCAATCCCTCAGGCTTTAAGGATAGATTCCTTGTTTGGGGATACTTGTGACTACGGGACTGTCTTAAGTGAGTAGGGGGCCAGAAGCATAGTGTGACTGGTCAGAGATGATCGACAATCCTTGCCAGCCTCCCGAGGCTAGAACTACTAGCAATGGGCAGCACTGAAGCAAGGAATAATAGGT
>Ga0307511_10005622_pt1 | contig 12725 bp, 11 predicted proteins | sample 13_EM_MG_FD_200266 | JGI IMG/M metagenome (GOLD analysis project Ga0307511, IMG submission 200266) | Populus trichocarpa ectomycorrhiza microbial communities from riparian zone in the Pacific Northwest, United States - 13_EM | ecosystem: Host-associated > Plants > Roots > Unclassified | place...
CAAATGTATCTCATAAAAAAGACAATTCTACCCTTAACTGCATGCTTAACAAGTTTTTTGATAAGAACAATTTTATCTTTACACTGTTTTAATTTACAGTAATCTATGTCTTGATGAATAGTGAAAGACTGAGGGCTTTTAATTTTTTTTTTTTTGTAATAATACTAGAGAATATAAACCTTAATGAAAAGCAGAAGAAGAAACAAAATTTTGAATTTTTTATTTATATTCAAAACCTATGTTTTGCTTTATTACATTAAGGGCTTTCTAAACTTAGAGTTTAATAAAATGGTTGACCGATAAGCTGCCCACAAATTTGGGGTGACCTAACCAAAATCTTTCAGAGTTCGGGTCGTATTGGGTTTTGAGTTGAAGATGCTTGAGCATGACCTTATTTTTACATTTGTGATTTGCCAGTTCTACAGAACCAAAATGATTACATTAGAAAAAACCAGGGACCGAATTATAATTGGCTCAACGATAGCAGAAAAATTGCCCAGACCCCGACAGATCGTTTAGCTTTGGTTGGAGTTGCGTGTATTATTTAAATCAGAGAATATCATGGGACGAAGGAGAGGGAATACTTTAATTTATAGTTTATCTCTCTCTCTCTCTCTCTCTTTCGGGCTCGGGATAATTGTAAAAGCAAAACGATCTTGGAAGAAGACCTAATGGTGAATTTAAATTAGAATAGATTTAAAAACAAGAAAAAAGAAAAAGGAAAGCATGGGAAACAAAATCGCGCGGACGACGCAGGCATCGGCATCAGAGTACTACCTGCACGACTTGCCGTCATCGTATAATTTGGTACTGAAGGAGGTGCTAGGCCGAGGCAGGTTCTTCAAGTCTATACTGTGCAAGCACGATGAGGGATTAGTTCTGGTCAAGGTTTATTTCAAGCGTGGTGATAACATTGATCTCACCGACTACCACCGCCGTCTCATCAACATCAAGGAAACCTTCCGTGCTCTTGACCATCATCACGTCTGGCCCTTCCAGGTCTGCAATTTTGACTACTAAATCGATACGATGATTTGGGTTTTGATGCTGATGTTGTTGATGTTGCAGTTTTTTCAAGAAACAGATAAGGCAGCCTATCTTTTGAGGCAGTACTTCTTCAATAATCTTCATGATCGATTGAGTACTCGTCCTTTCCTCAGTCTCGTTGAAAAGAAGTGGTTGGCATTTCAGGTCTTCCTTTCTTTCCTTCACTTTCTTAACAATAAAATAATTAATTAAAATACAGCTGTTCTGGACTCTTATTTTTATACATATTCCATTGCAGTTGCTTCTTGCGGTGAAACAGTGTCATGACAAGGGCATTTGTCATGGTGAGTGCAGTTAGCTTTTAGTTTCTAATGAGGTTCGCATCTTCTGATACTCTTTGTCAATGGCAGGTGATATCAAATGCGAGAATGTGCTGGTTACTTCCTGGAATTGGCTTTATCTTGCTGACTTCGCCTCATTTAAACCAACTTACATCCCTTATGATGATCCTTCGGATTTCTCTTTCTTCTTTGACACGGGAGGAAGAAGGCTCTGTTATCTTGCACCCGAGGTTTTGTTTTGTCCCAACAGATCTTTGATCCTAATGCTCACCATCTGCATTGGTCTCACTTTTGTTTTCCCCTCTATTCTGTATACTAACTGCTTGTTTATTGATCATCAAGGCACTCAATAATCATATGGTTCTAAACTGTTTCCAGTTTTCCTTTATTGTTCAGTGCTGTTATCATGCAATATATTATACTTACTCATCCTCAAATTTCAGAGATTTTATGAGCATGGAGGCGAGGTGCAAGTTGCTCAAGATGCACCCCTGTTGCCGTCCATGGACATATTTGCTGTAGGGTGAGCTTGCTAAGTATATTAGTATCTCTATCTTCCATGATGCTTTCACTTCACAATTCTTGCCAAGCTTCATTTTCATATCCCCACCGTGTGCAAACTTTTTTCTGTAATAGTTAATGCACAATGAAATTGTTAGTTATGCAGGGTAATCTACGTGATTTTGTGCTGCGGTTTCTTTTCATTGTTTAGCATAATCCAAATGCAAAATCGCCCTCCCTCCTTTTCTTGACAGCACCAACTGTGTCGCTGGTAATCCTCCCTTCATAAGAATGTTGGGAGGTTTTGAGGTTGGGGGAAGAGGGTTGCGACTGCCCTATCGCTAACAGCCTCTGGACATAAGAGAAAAAAAGAAAAGAAACAAGGTTTCTTTTCTCTTTTGTTTTGTTTTTGGGATTGATATACAGGTCAAATTTCTTGTGACCTGATATTTTTAACAATGCAGAATCAAGTAAAGTGACTTCTGGTTGGGGTATCACTTTTGGGTTGCATGGATCTAATATAAAACTGATCAAATTTTGTAGTTGAAGTACTGGTTTTATATGTTTTACTTTGTGTTGCAACAATTATCTGATTCATCATGTTTCTGTTTAGGTGCGTAATTGCGGAACTTTTTCTTGAGGGTCAGCAACTGTTTGAACTCTCCCAGCTTCTTGCTTATCGTAGAGGACAATACGATCCTAGCCAATATCTTGAAAAGGTCCTTCTCTCTCTGTTTCTCTTCATCTCCCCCTCGCTTTGTCTAGTTCATTACAGTAGTATCAATATATTTGTGCGTAAATCAGTTTTTACCCACCAAGAGAAGAATAAGAGAGGCGGGGTTATCATTTGTGAAGCATGTTTATTTGGGTTTTTTACGCTATTTTGAATACTTAGTCTTCCCATGACATTTCACTCTTTGTCTCTCTTATCCTTAAAACTTCATTGTTAACCTCCCATTTCATTCTGCTTTTCTTAAGCCAAAGGCTGTAGTGTTTTAGAACTTTATTAAATCACTATGGTGAAACTTGGATAAATCTCGATCATCCTTAACTATCGCTCTTATGGTGGATAAATCTATGCTATGGATGTGCAGATCCCAGATTCTGGAATCCGCAAGATGATACTTCATATGATCCAGTTGGAGCCTGAGGCACGTCTTTCTGCTGAAAGCTACCTACAAGATTATGCAGCTGTTGTGTTTCCAAGCTACTTCTCACCCTTTCTGCATAATTTTTACTGCTGCTGGAATCCACTTCATTCTGACATGAGGGTAGGATATTTTGATATAGCACATAAAACTTGTCCTTGTTGCAACTCATATATATACACATTGAGGCTCTTTTATCTGTACTGTAGGTTGCAATATGCCAGAGTGTTTTCCATGAGATACTTAAGCAAATGATGGGAAGCAGGACAAGTGAGGTGGCTGGCACCAGACGAGACGTGTTTGCAAATAGTTTGAATGGAAAACTATCAGAAGAGATGGTTGAAAAACAAAACTTGGACTCAACAAGTCATTGGAGAAACAGAGAGAGAATAGAAAATGGTTTAACTTGTCAACAGTACAATCTTCTTGGAGATATCAATAGCCTGCTCGGGGACGTAAAACAAAGCAGTGGGTATTATAGTGCGAAATTGATGCCTGAGAGTGCTCCTGGTTCTGAATTTTGCCAGGATCTAAAGCAATGCAGCACCAAATCTCCTGATGAGCTTCTTCAAACTATCTCAAATGCATTTAGGAGAAATGATCATCCATTTCTGAAAAAAATTACAGTGGATGATTTGAGTTCATTGATGTCCGAGTATGACAGTCAATCAGATACCTTTGGTATGCCTTTTTTACCGTTACCTGAAGATAGCATGAAATGTGAAGGTATGGTTCTGATTGCCTCTCTGCTATGCTCTTGCATACGTAATGTCAAGTTGCCACATTTGAGGAGAGGAGCTATACTTTTATTGAAGTCTTGTTCATTATATATTGATGATGAAGATCGCTTACAGCGTGTGCTGCCATATGTTATTGCAATGCTTTCGGATCCAGCAGCAATAGTGCGTTCTGCTGCCTTGGAAACCTTGTGTGACATTCTGCCTTTAGTTCGTGATTTTCCTCCTAGTGATGCAAAGATTTTCCCTGAGTATATTCTTCCAATGCTTTCCATGCTTCCTGATGATCCAGAGGAAAGTGTGAGAATATGTTACGCCAGCAATATAGCGAAGCTGGCTTTAACTGCTTATGGGTTCTTGATTCATTCAATAGGCTTGAGCAAGGCAGGTGTTCTTGATGAAATGAGCTCACCACAGAATTCGATGGCATCATTTATTGAAAGACCTGGGCAGCTGCAGAGAGTAAATAATGATGCGCAGTTGTCACAGCTGAGGAAATCAATTGCTGAGGTTGTTCAGGAACTTGTCATGGGTCCAAAACAAACTCCAAATATCAGGAGAGCACTCCTTCAGGACATTGGCAATCTGTGCTGCTTCTTTGGCCACAGACAAAGCAATGACTTTCTGTTACCAATCCTTCCTGCATTTCTCAATGATCGAGATGAGCAACTAAGGGCATTATTCTATAGCAAGATTGTATATGTCTGCTTCTTTGTGGGCCAAAGAAGTGTGGAAGAATATCTTTTACCTTACATTGATCAGGCTTTAAGTGATCAAACTGAGGTTGTCATTGTAAATGCATTGGACTGCTTGGCAATTTTGTGTAAACGCGGCTTCCTACGGAAGCGGGTATTGCTTGAAATGATAGAGCGTGCCTTTCCATTGTTATGCTATCCTAGTCAATGGGTTAGAAGGTCAGCTGTCTCTTTCATTGCTGCCAGCAGTGAAAGTTTAGGAGCAGTAGATTCATATGTTTTCCTAGCACCAGTTATACGCCCGTTCCTTTGCAGACATCCAGCTTCTCTAGCTTCAGAGAAGTCTCTACTTTTATGTTTGGTTCCTCCGGTTTCAAGACAGGTGTTTTACCACGACTTAGAAAATGCCCGGAGTTCAGACATGTTAGAGAGACAGAGAAAAATATGGTACAATTCATCAGCCCAGTCAAAACAATGGGAACCTGAGGATTTGCTCAAGGGAGATGATAAGGAACCGAATTCAATGAAGAGTTGGCCTGAAAAGGAACCAAGTCCCGGGGATCAAAATCATGATGCTGATAGATTGGAACAGCCAGAGGATGGTGATGCAAAGTTAATAGCTATGGGCTTTATAGCCAATGCTTCCAGCAAAGTTGACATTCGTGATGCCCTGAGCTCAGAGAAGTTGCAATTCTCAGGTTGTATGTCCCCTCAGTTTAGTGGTGTGAATAGCTTTTTACATGATAAATCCTCAGAAGGCATACCCTTATACTCCTTTAGCATGGACAGGCGAGCAGTAAAATTTCCTCCAGCAACGTCTGATTCTTCGTTGCAAATGAATTCCCTTGCAATCAGTTCATCATACATGCCCTGGGTGGATCACGGAATTAAATCATTTAGCCTGGCTAGTTCTGTTCCTGCACCTAAGCTGGTTTCAGGTTCATTTAGCATTACTAATGGTTCTAAACCATTTTATAGAGTGGTACATGAACCAGAAAGCAGAGAAAATGAGCAAACATCATTCTTTAATGGTAAATATCAAGATGTGGGATTATATGGAACTTCAAAAGGAAGTTCTTTTACGGTGGAAGATGCCCCTCCAACTGATCTAACTGGATTGCCGTTATTTGCACGGACTGCTTCAATTCCTGATTCAGGTTGGAAACCTCGTGGGGTGTTGGTTGCGCACTTGCAGGAGCACCGGTCTGCCATCAATGACATTGCAGTTTCAAGTGATCATAGCGTTTTTGTGAGTGCATCTGATGATTCAACTATCAAGGTGTGGGATTCAAGAAAATTGGAGAAGGACATCTCATTTAGATCAAGGCTAACTTATCACCTGGAGGGGAGTCGAGCGCTATGCACTGTTATGCTTCACAACATAGCTCAAGTTGTTGTTGGAGCATGTGATGGCACAATTCATATGTTTTCTGTTGAACACATGTCCAGAGGCCTTGGTAATGTTGTTGAGAAGTATTCAGGGATTGCTGATATAAAAAAGAAGGATATCAAGGAAGGTGCCATTCTTAGTCTTTTGAACTACACCAGTGATAACAGTGATGGCCAGAGTGTTATGTACAGCACCCAAAATTGTGGGATCCATCTCTGGGATATCAGGGCCAATTCAAACGCCTGGACATTAAAAGCAGTTCCTGAGGAAGGCTACATATCATCTCTGGTTACAGGTCCTTGTGGAAACTGGTTCGTCTCAGGCTCTTCCAGGGGTGTGCTAACACTTTGGGATCTGAGGTTCCTTATCCCTGTAAACTCATGGAAGTATTCTCATGTATGCCCTGTAGAGAAGATGTGCCTCTTTGTTCCTCCTCCAAATGTCACTGTAACCAGCACTGCAAGACCACTCATATATGTTGCTGCAGGGTCTAATGAAGTTTCTCTTTGGAATGCTGAGACTGGGAGCTGCCACCAGGTATGTGCCAATTGTCTTTATTTTTTGCCTTTGATAATCAGATTGGGTGGCATAGAATAGGATAATGCACAATAGCCTTGGCTATTGTCTAGGTGTTACATTATGAGCATTAGTTACACAGACTACATGAGCAAAAAAGGGCTTTACGAAAAGCAACATTTCATATATGAACATCTTGTGTTTTGATAGATGAAAAATTTGGTACGAAGGACTGTATGTTAGTAGAAAACTGAGTTCTGAAGGGTTTGCATATCACTGATATCGTGTATAAGCTAATTGATTTGCTCTGGTCTCACACTTAAATATTTAAATGTCCATTATTTCTGCTCTAATTTGAACATTGGAATGGAATTATTGCTGTGTAATCTAAAATTTGACAATGCATGACGTCTCTTGCTGCGACACTTGCTACAAATTGAAGTTTTTGTGCAGTGGGTGACTTATGGATAATTGAAAAGGCAATCTAATACCATTGCACACTCTCGCACACACACAATATGTTAGGCCTATTTTTTGATTTATATTGGTAATTATTGTAAGAACTTAAATTACATGGGGTATGGCCTGTTGCAGATACACAGCTACATTAAATAATCTTTTTAGTAATAACCACCCAAAGGTTGTACTTAAGATTTTATATTATGAAAGAGATGCAATTGATTATGAATTTCGAGGATGAATATTGTGTTATATCTCCAAATGCTATGTGCTACATTTTGCTCGAAATAATATTCTCCTAGTGTTAGATGATATAAGAATGTCTTGTACTACCTATAGCTGCATAAAAATTCTTTTTCGATCAAGTTTCTTTTAATTTTTACTGTTACTCTATCCTTCTCTACATTGTTAATTTTACATGGCATTGTTAAACTTCTCTTCCAGGTCATGAGGGTTGCAAATTATGACAATGAAGAAATGTCTGATATACCATGGGCCTTGGCCAGGCCATCCAGTAAGACAAATCTTAAACTAGATGTGAGGCGGAATGTCAAACCAAAGTACAGAGTTGAGGAGCTTAATGAACCACCTCCTCGTTTTCCTGGTATTCGTGCGATGCTTCCCTTGCCAGGTGGTGATTTGTTGACTGGGGGAACTGATTTGAAGATACGTAGATGGGACCATTTCAGGTTGTAGTCTGTATTTTTTCTTTGTAGTCTGTCTTCTCCTTTTAAAATCACTTCACATCTCATGGCAACTATGGATTTAACTGTCTGATTTTTTGTTATTGTAGCCCTGACCGAAGCTATTGTATTTCTGGGCCAAATTTGAATGGAGCTGGGAATGATAATCCGTATGAAACAAGGTCGAGTTTTGGAGTGCAAATTGTACAGGTATGCATCTTACCTGATTCCTTGAGTTCATAAATGTTAATTTTTATTTTTACTTGAAAGGTATATTCTATGGACTTAAAGGGTATTTTCCTCAATTCATAATAATTCTATCATGTGTTGCGTGTGCGGCCTTTAATTTTAATAGAAATAATTGCCAGAGAGATATATTAGAGATTAGGAACCAGCTAAATTTTTATAGAAAAGTATGATTGATAAATGGTGTGCTATATTAGAGTATCTTGATAGGTTTCCCTGTTTTTAATCCTTCTCTGATATTCAGCTGCATTGCTTTCTTTTCTCCTCTTCTGTTGATTTAGTATGATCTTACCTTTGGACTTGCTGAAATTGGTGGTTATAAAATATTTCTTTCAGAAATAGTTGAAGAATGTTGTCTATAATTAATAGCTGGGAAAATCATACCAGAGCTCTGTTGCTATGTGCTGACAAGAAGTCCATTATTTTGGTAGATACAATTGTGCTGAATTGGAAACTCTTGTTGCTTGCTTTATTTGTTATCTTTTGTTGCTCAATGCTAATCAAATTTTTATGTGGTCTTCTGTACCTTTCTAGTTTCATAGTTTTCATATTCTTTTGACCTTGTATATAACTTGCATTGATGGCTTCCTGATTAGGTAAAAGCTATAACAGAACTATGATTACTGCAGTCTGTATTGCATGCACATACAAGCTGAGAACACCATGAAACTCACATGAAAGATTGCGAAATCACTGATCATACTAAATAAAAATTCAGACTTCCTTTCATGTTTTACTCTTTTCTTCTCTTTTCCCCTCCAATTTGTTGCATTTTGAAAGTGTTTTTGTCCAATCCTGAACATAGCATGCAGTACCATTCTATATGAAGTAGCAATTCATAATGTCATATCTCTTTAATGCATAACTCCTTGACTTAGTATTTTGGATTGATACCTCTTATTGTGTTTTATCATTTCTTCTTGATCCATAGATTATAGTGCGCATTATTTTTATCTAGATATGCTAATCTCAAATTCATTCTCTCAATCTCGTACAACTTCAATAGAGGTGGTTAAAAACACTATTCTTCTCCATCCATGGATTCTAGTGGACACTATTACTATCAAGATATGATAATCCCAAAATCATTTTCTCAATCACAAACAACATTAATAGAGGTGGTTATAAACACCATTCGATATGGGATGGGTGGAGGGTCCAAAAACTTGAACGATAAGACCATCTTGTATGCCAAGATCCAGCGAGTTTTCATAATCAGTACAATGAACATAACAAAACCAACCTGCATAAAAAATGATTGATTATTGAAAATAAGTACAAGATTCTTTGACGTCCCAATTGGAATACTAATTGCTCCAAAGAGATTATATTAGCTACAAGAGTGAAGAGTGAAAAGATAAATGCCATTTAATTTCTTCAATTCACTTGTTTTGATCATATTATCTAAAAGACTTTGGTTTTACTGTAAATTCATGAAACAACCAGATAACATTTCTTAATGAGTATTAAAGATTCTAAGTATCCTAAATGGCTTTTTATTTTTTTCGCAAGTCATGGTATATTTTACTATGAAAATCAAAGATTGCAAAATGAGCTATGATGGAAATGGCATCCATAAAGAGGAAATAAGACTTTTCTGTATCGATTTGATTTCATCTTTGAGATGAGATAGATTGTCTAAGTTTTTCTGGTGAAGAGAATGTATGCAATTTGTCATAGTTTTTTATGATAAATTCTCTTGGGTATAAAATGGATAGAGCAAGAGAGAGTTGAGCAAAATTAAAAATAAAAGCTTCAAAGAGATGAATCTTGGTTTGAGAGAAAGATAACATGGTGATGAGAGAGACAGACTTAGGATGCCCTAACATTTATTGTCAACATAATTCATTAAGACTTGCTGAAGACAACATAGTTTTAAGAGAGCCCAAACAGCTATTCATTTTAGGATTTGCTTTAAACAACGAGACTTAGGATGCCCTGACTATTATCACCCAACCTAATTCATTTTTGGACTTGCTTAAAACAACATAGTTTCGAAGGTTTAATGGGCCTTCTTGTCAATAACACATCCTATTTGTTGATTAAATAACCCAGAAGAGATAATGTGCATATATTGGCTGACACGTGTGTTTAATGAGTCTGAGTTGACACATCATTTTTTTTTGTGATTCTAAATAGGTGTAATTTTGGCCCCTGCCAACATGTTTGGTGAATTTTGAGATGTAATGAATGAATTGTTAAGTTTTCCTGCGATTTTAAGTTTTAACAGCATGGTCATCTACCAATCGAATTTCTATTTTAATTTACCAGTAAAGGCTGCCCCTTTTGTTCTTAAAACACCATATAGGATTTTATTTGAAAATTATGGACGCAGCAATTTTGGAAGCACTTAAAACAATGATCAAACAAATTGTACCATGAATTAATAAGAATAGCTAAACATTTTTCTTCTGACCAGTGCTTTATGTTTTGCAATTTAATAAGCAAGTTTCAGATATTTTGTTCCCATGCTGGCTTTTATTGCATTTTCAATGAATGTAGTAATGCATTCCATTCCCTTCCTCCACTTGTTTATCCTTTGCAATTTAATATGCCAGTTCTGATGATTTTGGATTTTGTTTCAGTGATATGTGTGTGTGTGTGTGAGAGAGAGAGGGAGAGAGCCTAGCTATGTATCATTGTTATGTGCGCCAAAGTCTCTGTTTATATAAATATGGAGTGCTGGATTTTTCATCAATAGCAACTTATTTAACTTGAAGAAAAAAGAATGTAATTTTGTATTTCATTATGAACCAGAAAATTAGGGTGTCACCCAGTTAATTTGATTGGATCACAGACGATATTTCAAATAATGTTTCCTTCTGGATATCATCTTGGTTAACATGACAGCAATTTGAGCCAAATGAAAGTTTTTTCTGTTCACTTTCTTTTGATCTTTTCATTATGCAATCACATAATTTTCAAATTTTCAATGTACAGAGTATTGGGTTCTTAATGCTAAAATTGCTTGACTTTCCCTGCAAACAGGAGACAAAAAGGCGACATTTAACAGCCAAGTTGACAGCGAAGCAAGTTCTTGCAGCTGCAGCTACTGATTCTGCTGGTTGCCACCGAGATTCCATCCTCTCATTGGCTTCTGTCAAGTTGAACCAGAGACTTCTGATTTCAAGTAGCAGAGATGGGGCTATCAAGGTTTGGAAGTAAATAAAGTATGCATACAAGTTCATTTTCGTACATATAATGCTAGTTCAAATTGTACATAGAATATTAAGATAGGAAAAAGACGTTAAATTATAATCTGGTGTTGAATTTAATGTCCAACCATGGGCATATATTCTCTCTTCTCGCTTGCTCTTTCATTTTTCAAATTGTGCTCTTCTAAGCTTGTAGGAATTCTAGATGATATGTATTGTTAACCTGCTCACTACTCTCGGGTAGGTTAACTCTGTACCCATATGTAATGGGACATAAAATACCCCTATCTATCATCATCCACTTCAAATCAAATTCAATAAACTAGTCTATCAAATGAAAATCTTACTCCTCAAAGACCTCTTCCTCTCTCATCTAACTCTCTGAACGAGATCTTCATCTCCTTATTTTCTCTTCATTTCTTTTCTATCTCTTGGTTTTATATAATGCTATTGAAAATTAAGAATTTATGGAACTCATTTTTTATTTACACCATTCTCTTTCTTTCTTTCTTTCTGTCTCTCTATTTAGTATTCATAAATTTCTCTCTATCAAAATTCAATCTAAAGATTTTCCTTATCCAAATTTCCCTGCATATTCTTCCTTTTGCTTATTTAAATCTTCTAACATACAGTCTATATCTCTAACCTTTTCACATCTCTGTAACTTGGGCCGAGAATCAAAGTATATCATAAATCCCAATTACATGGGTAGTGATAATAGTTTTTGTTTCCATGGACAACATGCATAGAAATATCAATGCAAGACATAAAATCAAGGACTTTCTATCTTAATTCCATGAGCAATGAAAATGGTGGGATGGGGGCAAGCAACTTATGGTTGCATCAGTTTTCTTGTTCTTATATTGCGAAGACATACACTAAAAAGTTGCAAAGTAGGCGAGAATTTAGTTCAAACTTGAAAGCCCAATGGTGTTTGTGGAGAAAGTTGGTTGCATCTTATGATTGAGGAAGAAAAATGAAAGAACTCTTGTAATTACTGATTTGCTTCTTTTAAAGGACACAGTGGAAACTAATAGACAAATGTATTTCTATGTCCATTAAAAATGGGCAGAATGTTAACCTGACGTACTGGGCATGCTATGTACTGTGTTTTTGCAAAATGTCCTGTTCACTGTAAACCTATGTATGCCCCACGGTGTCTATTGGATATTCCAACCATCAAAATAATCTTCTGCCCTCCCTGTCTCCATGTTGCTCTGAAGGTGTGCTGATAATGACTTTACTATATAATTGAAAAGGCATGCTTCAATCTCGTCATTCACTGGCAGCGTCACCCTTACTATAGAATTAAAATTATGCATTCTGTACTAGCATTTGATTTTACTAGAAATATTTGAGAAGGTAATTTGGTTCCTTTCCATGTATCCATTTGTGGGGATACCTGGCATCTTATAAACTACGATTTTTTGAATATCGCATAATATTTCTTATATAATGTGTTTTAGTATGTAAATCTTAAAGTTGGCATTACGTGTTGTATTACCTCTTATGTGCTGAAGAGTTTTCCATACTTGGAAGAGTGCTTGGATGGAGAATTAAACTTGAATGAATCTTGACGATTGTGCAATGAGGTTGGTATTTGCTTTGAGTTTCTTATGTGAGTGGTTCTGTGATGCAAACTTGATAAATCTGAATTCTCAGCAGAGTCTTGCACCACCATTTTTTAAAATATTGCATCTTGATGTTTCTTAGTAGTGGTGATTTAAGTCCCATTTGACATTGATGTTCAACCTGCTTTTCTTCAAAATTTGATGTTTTTCCGCTTCAAATTAATTTTTTTTTAGTGTTTTTGAATCATTTTGGTGTAGCGATGTGAAAAATAATTTTTTAAAAGATTATTTTAATG
>Ga0307511_10005623_pt1 | contig 12724 bp, 18 predicted proteins | sample 13_EM_MG_FD_200266 | JGI IMG/M metagenome (GOLD analysis project Ga0307511, IMG submission 200266) | Populus trichocarpa ectomycorrhiza microbial communities from riparian zone in the Pacific Northwest, United States - 13_EM | ecosystem: Host-associated > Plants > Roots > Unclassified | place...
AACAAATGGCGCCCGGCAAGCTCGGGAGCGGGCGCTTGGGTATCGTCTGTGGTCTGTTTGAGGAGACTGGTAACCCCCGGTAGAGGCTGTCATCCGATGAATTGGTGATCATGTTTAGCGACCGCCACCATGAATGAGGAAGTACGTGCAACATTCGTATTCACGAAGAAAGACTAACGGCTACAGACGTAAAGGGCTGTGTACTATACAGGAGGCTTGGTGTCAGGGGTGAAGGCATAGGTCAACCCACACTTGCCACAGTACTGGCGATCCTTGTGGAAGGCCATGAAGATACCAGCACCGCACTCGGCAGAAGGGCATTCACGACGAAGGCGCTTGATCTTGCCGTCGGACTCGACTTTGTAGTACTTCAAAATAGCCATCTTGACCTTCTTACGCTTGTGCTTAATCTTCTTGGGGGTCTGCGATATCGGGCCGTGTCAGAAGTTGTGCCAATCGGACAGTCAGTTGGCTCACGTTGTAGGTCTTCTTCTTCCTCTTCTTGGCACCACCACGGAGGCGGAGAACCAAGTGGAGGGTAGACTCCTTCTGAATGTTACTGGGGGTCGACAGGTTATCAAAGTCGAGGCCATGTCGAGTTTGTGGGAACTTACTAATCAGAAAGAGTGCGGCCGTCCTCCAGCTGCTTTCCAGCAAAGATCAATCTCTGCTGGTCGGGAGGAATTCTGGAGGAAGGATCGGTGAAAAGTCAACGGCAGGGGAGCCAGGCAGAATCTCACCCTTCCTTGTCTTGAATTTTGGCCTTGACATTATCGATGGTGTCTGAGGATTCGACCTCGAGGGTGATGGTTTTACCCGTAAGGCTGCACGAGCGGTTAGAACTAGATTCGAGCGTAGAAGAGTCCTAAGAAGAGAAACTCACGTTTTTACAAAGATCTGCATGCTTACGCCTCCTATCTATCCAACGAGACGAACGATGGAATCGTCGATGAAAGCGTAGGTTGGTGAGTAATCAAGAAAGCCTGCGAAAAGCTTTGTCTATCCCAGAAATAAGGTTCAGGCTCCGACGCGGCAAAATCCGCCTGGTCACGCACGCCACCGACGCGGTGTCATATTGACCATTCCCTCATCGAGGACTGACGCGACGCGATGGCATCCGACGAAGATGTAGAAATGGTTGACGACGACCTCATGCGTTTCTCCACTGTACAGAAAGGCAAGGGTAAGGCCGCGGAGCCAGCATTGCCGGAGGAAGACGATGGACTGCCCTGGTACGTCGGCTCTTTCGTGTACCTGATAGACCTCTGACGCGATTTCGCATCCTCAGGGTGGAGAAGTATCGCCCAGTAACCATGGATGATGTCGTATCACACCAAGATATTATTAGCACCAGTATGTCCTCCGGGTCCTGCTGAATGCGTCACCCTTGACCGTACCCCAGTTGAGAAATTCATCGAGAAGAACCGGTTGCCGCACCTCCTCTTCTACGGTCCGCCTGGGACTGGGAAAACATCGACGATATTGGCCGTCGCTCGCCGCATATACGGCCCGAGTTACAAGAAGCAAATCCTTGAGGTATGACTCCTCGCCGAGTCGGTTATTCTGTGCCTAACGGTTCCCGTAGCTGAACGCCTCCGACGACCGTGGGATCGACGTGGTCCGCGAACAAATCAAGAATTTTGCGGAGACAAGGACACTTTACTCATCTGGTTTCAAGCTCATAATTCTCGACGAAGCGGACATGATGACTACCGCGGCCCAGGCGGCCCTGCGTCGTGTAATCGAACAATATACCAAGAACGTCCGGTTTTGCATCATATGCAACTACGTCAACAAAATTACCCCTGCGGTACAGAGCCGGTGTACACGCTTCAGGTTCTCTCCCCATCCGATCTCGGAGGTGGAGAGGAAGCTTGGCCATGTGATCACAGCTGAAGAGTGAGACCTTTTCTGTTCACGGGTGGAAGAGATGACCATTGACCACGTCGCCAGCGTGAAGATGACGGAAGAAGGGAGGCAGGCGTTGTTGAAACTCACGAAGGGGGACATGCGACGCGCGCTAAACGTCCTCCAGGCATGCCACGCCGCTTACGACCTAACTGGCGAAACGGAGGTCTACAACTGCACCGGAAACCCACACCCCTCGGACATCGAGACGATTGTGAATTCGATGCTAACGGACGAGTTCACGACGGCGTACAACAGTGAGTGCGAGTGTCGATCGCCGAAACCAGCCCTGAACATCCTCTATAATCAGTGATCTCCGCATTAAAGGCGGAACGAGGCATGGCACTCCCTGATTTGCTCAATGGGGCGTTCGAGTTCATCGACGGGCTCCAACTGAAACCCGCGGCTCGGGTGTACCTGTTGGACATGCTGGCGACCATCGAGTACGTCTCATCCCCTCGTTCGTTTCACTGCCGCTCTCATGGGCGCACATCTATCAGACACCGACTGGCGGCTGGCGCAAGCGAGAAGATACAGCTGACGGCTATGCTTGGCGCATTTAAGAACGCTGTTGAAATTTCTGCGCGCCCGTGAGGTTGGTTGTGGCTGCCGTCGGCCCTGAAGTATCGCGTGCGGAGAAGGGTAGTTCCATAGAGGGTATGATAAGTAATACTTAAGCTCGCGACGCTTCGCTCAATCCCTCTCAGCGGGACGTTCAAAGACGTCTTTCAATGGGACATGGCAAATCACAAGAAATTATTCTAAAACGGTTTCAAGGGGTGCTGGGGCCTCGTCAAGAAAGGCATTTTGAATGTGCGACGACAATAGTCGTCGTGTCGGAGGCTGTTGTTCCCTGAACACAGTAAGGTCAAGGTGTGTTTGGATTTGTTTGTAATTCGATCGGGGCCTCGGTGATCGGCTTCCGCGACAGTGGGATCCAGAACCACTGCCCATCCAGGGAGAGGGATGACGGATTGCGCTGATGGGATCCGATAGGGAGGCTCGAGGGAGGCTAGTACGTCTGAAGGCACTAGGTATAGTTACATTCGGTGTTGAACGCCGGATGGCCCTCAACTTCCTCTCTCTTGATCTCTCAGCATCATGGAACATATTCGGAAGGACAACGACCGGAGCCCTCACCCGACTGAAGACCCGGCTGTACCTCTCATCCAAGCAGACTCCTCCATTTCGGCCGCAAACGGGAGGGAATCCGACACAGTAGACCAAACCTGGCCCTCCCCACCACCTTCCACGACGGACGTCCAGTATGATGATAAACCGCCGCCACAATCATCGCAACCACTGATTCGAGGGTTCGAGAGACCGAGCTTCTCTCGTATCGCGATCCTCACTGTCCTATGTCTCACCGCATACCCGGCGTTCCATCTCCTCACATTAGTGGCAAAGGATAAATCATTGTTCATTGTACGACTCCTCGTCTCCACGTGGTGTTCTGTGGTTGGATTCGTCCTCGGATACATTCTTCTCAAGATCGGAGCGCAACACCTTGAGGCAGCGAGTAAGTCCAACGGTTGGGCATCAAAACCTTCCAAGACTAAGCGTCTCAAACAGCCTGGGCTACCGTGATCCACATGAGCCGCGAGGGCAGCGGAATGAAACTCCGCGATCTGAAAAGAGGCTCGGACAATCCAACAAGCTTTTTGCCCGCCTTCCATATCTTCCGGTCTCGTTTCAGGAACAAAGATACTGCCAGGCGTTCACGTAAATCATACGAGTCTGTCTCCAAACCATCTTCTGCTCTGCACCTGCTCATATTGCAACAGCAAGCGACTGTGGTCCCTGTTCTTAGGATTATTTGTCATCCTCGCCATTATGGCTCCCCTGTTACCTTTCGTATTTGGTCGCATCATGGTGATCGAAACTTTCATCCACGTGCGTGTCATGGACCTGCTTCCTTGTATTTCCTGAGTTTTGCACAGCACCAGCGCAAGGCATACTACGAAACTCTGATTGCTGGAGACTTATCCGAGGATGACGTTCGTCAGGCCCGCGCCATAGGGTATCTCTTACTCTCTGACACAACCGCGTTTGACACCATCGAATTCACTCACGGAAGCGAGACCGTCTACTTCGCCCAACCGAGTCCGTCCCAGTTTGTTTCCGGCGGTTCCGGGGCGGGGACCTTTGATCCACCTCCGAAGATGGGTTTGAAGAACATCCCAAACAACACCCAGTTCTCGGCGGATAGGAACGTACCTAGGAGTAACGCCGGCGCAGTTTTACGGTACGCGATACTGCTCGCTAGGGGTGTGACTTGATGTCCTATATTCATCTTATTAGGTACTCCCAGTGGGGAGTCAGGATTCACTGCGAGAGGCTGCCTAACCCCGAAGTCAACTTGTGAAGCAGCTCAACACACCTTCCTGTGAACAGCCCCGCTGATTTGTTCACACCCAGGGTATTTAAGTCAAGGCAATCACCCACCTTTGGCCTCGCCCTTGTCCCTCGGGATTTCCTCCAAGGCTTATTTGGAGTGTACGGAGTGGACCTGCCGACGGAGCTCACGAAGCTGGAACTTAGTGACAAAGAGACGAATGATACAACCCTGTCGGCCGCCCTGTCAAATGTCGACCCCTCAACGATCTCCTACTACGGTGAGTTCTTGCCGTCCCCTTACGTCCTTCGTACCTATCCCACGCACTACAGCGAGATCGTCGAATACCGCCAGCGGTTCTTACCTCGCCTACAACACACCATACACGATTGGTAATCAAGGATGGGCGACCGTCGAGACACTCTTCATCCACATTAACACCAGTTTCGCGCCTTCTGGTCATTTCCCGGTATACTCGAATGAATGGTTGCTGGTAGGTGAGGAAGGGACGGAAGTCATGAGTAGCTTCCAGATCGGTCACGATGCCGCGGTTTGTGTGCAAATGTTCGAACCTTGGATCATAGAGGCATACAACACATCCACCGGATCTTCCTTCGCTTTGGAGATCGTCGAGAAAGGGAATGGCAGCACCCCGTTGTCACCGAGTGGTAATATGCGGGGGACTCAAATCGTTAACACTAGATATCTCAACACGACGGGAAAGGATATCGCATTTGCCAAAGCTCATGCCAAAAGCATCAGGCGTATGACGGAAGCTAATAATGACCAGGATAGTCATAGTTTTGCCTTTGGCGTCCCCTCTCCTATTGTGGGTCGGGTCGTACACATGTGTACAATGTTTCCTCTCACCTGAACCGGCTCCACAGGTCGTTTCTTTCACCAATGGCACTGGACCCAAGGGGTACACCGAGCTCTCTCCAGACCGGTTCGCAGCTATCCGCGCACGGGTCAGTGCGGCAAACGCTCTACCATTCCTCGCAGGGTCGGCACCCATCGTCGCACATTCGTACGGGGATGAGACGCTAGCGAGTACCACTTTTACGTGGTGGCAGCTGATTATCCCTTTGCTACTCGTCTTAATTCTTGGAATCATCGGAGAATTGTTTGTACCAACCTTGCCTCTTGATATCCCGCGCAGGGAATTTGGGGTCTATAGTTGGTTGGCGCTGTTTCAGTCTCAGGTACGTGGGTTCGGTGTTCAACGCAAGGCGGCTAACCGGACGTTGACATTCAGGAGTTGCGGTTTGAGGCGGTTGATGAACTCGATAAACTTATGAGCCTCGAACAATTAGAGGCAAAGTTTGCAGACAAACGGGTCAAGTTCACCTCCTTGAACGTAGAACAGGATGATCACGATCATGACGATGTGTAATGTGGCTATTAGCAATGAGGTAGGGGGGTTAATCATCTTGGTAACCTCCGCAGGCGAGATCGTGACGAGAAACCTTCGAAAACTCGTATCATGCTAAATACCGATCGTATAAACGCACGGAAAGTTTGAGACCAGAGCCATGTAATAGTAGAAAGTGTCTGTCCGTTACCACTCTGACCTTTTAGAATAAACAGCAAGGACAGCGAAACCGAGACCCCCGGTGGTCGGTGACCCGCGCTGAGTAAGCAAGTCCTGCCCGAGCTTAGTAATAGGAACAGAAATCAATAAAAGCGGCTCGAAAAACTCGTAATCTGCACGATACTGTCTTTTCCAGGAACCATTGACATGGCAAAGGTACAGAGCTTTGTCTCGTTATCGAGTTCGAGATGGAGCCCGGTCCCGGTGATCGACACCAGGGGTAAAAAGAATGTAAGTCATCGCCCTACATGTATAGTCATCGGATGGAAATAGGCTGACTTTGACCTGTTCCAGCCCATCGCGTTGGACGTTCAATCGTTCTCGAGCGGCCCTGTAGACATCCCAATAGTCTACAGTCGGGATATCCTGAAGTCGCCTACCCAATTCCCAAATGATGTGGTCCCAACGATCGAGTCCTCGAGGTTCTCACCCGGCCTTCTCACCCCTGCTGTAACAACCAATGTCCCGGATCCCTCCCCCCACTCATACACAGGGGGCGATTCCAGTTGGGAAGCTCGTCGCCCTCCATCAGTCAACGATGCTGCTCTGGCTTTGGTCGACCTTCGTGCCCTTCTCAAACCCCGCAACACCGCGATTCAATCGGACAACGTCCTCAGAACTCGATTAGATCATCTTGACCGGTTCCTCGCAATCTACACCGCTGGTAAAGGGTGGACCGAGGCCGCCGATTATACTGCTACAATACTTGGACGGGGTGTCGGCTGCAGTCGGCAGCTTCGCGCGTGGGGCAAGGATTTCATCCGCGATCGGTCCATGCTCCCGTACCATAACTACGCGAACTCCGGCTGTCACTCCTCGACGACGACGATTTTGTCGAGGAGCTTCGGGCTCATATCGCTGACATTGGGATAGACGTTTCCGCCCGGGCCATCGTTGATTTCGTAAAGAAACCTGAAGTGGTCGAGCGGTATCACATCCTCAAACCAATCACTCTTCGCACCGCCCGCAAGTGGATGTCGAAGCTCGGCTTTACATGGCAGCGAGTACCAAAAGGCACGTAATTCAATGACCGCGAAGGTCCTGACGTTGTGCACTGCCAGAATTTTTACCTGTAATGGCTGTCGTCCAACAGGCGGTGGGTCCGTAGAGCGGCGGAGGGGACTTGGTAATCTCCCGAGTTTAGAAGACCATGTAGTCAGTTGCGTGTAGTATTACCTTCCCCAGTGAACAATATATACAGTGAAGAGATCAAGAAATCACGTCTGCGGTGCAGAGACGGTGCACACACTTCAGGTTCTCCCCCCGGAGGTGGAGAAGAAGCTTGGCCATGCGAGCTGAAGAGCAAATTTTCCTCCAGTTCACAGGCGGAAGAGATGATCATTGACCGCATCGCCAGAGTAAAGATAACGGAAAAGGGAGGCAGGCTCAGTGCAGTGTGGCAGTCGCAGAGGCGAACGCTAAAAACCCTGGATAATTAGTTATCTCCGCGTTGGAGGGGGGGCGGGGCCTGGCATCCCCTGATTTACTCAAGGGGGCTTTTGAGTTCACCGTTGGGCTCCAACCGAAGCCCGCGGCCCGGGTGTACCTCTTGGACGCTACGCTCACAAAGGCACGTCTACTAGACACCGACTCGCAGCTGGCGCAAACGAGAAGATACAGCTGACAGCTGTGCTTGGCGCTTTTAAAAAGGCCGTTGAGATTTCTTCCTGCCCATGGAGTTGGATGTGGTTGCCATCGGCTCTGGAGTCGAACTTTCCGTGGTTTTTTTCAACCATAAAGTGGATTTGATTACTTTTTTCCCAATGGGATCGCACCATTACCACCCCAGGGTCTGGGCAGAGGAACAGTGGCTTGCTTTGATGAGATCTGCGCATGAAAGACTTGAGAACGCGATGATGATGCAGTCAGTAGGTGTGCGGGCGCTACTACTTAGTACGGGGACCGGGATCGGACTCATCCCGTGTTGGGAATAACGTACAACTCAATGCTGTCATGTACATTTGCACCCAGGACAAACGTCAGATGGTCCTCAACTTCCTCCCCCTTGAGCTCTCAGCATGGAGCATGTTCACATGAGGGACAATAATCACAGCCCTCACCCTACTGAAAATCCGACCGCACCACTCATGCAAGCGGACCCTTCGACCCCAAGTAGGAGAGAGTCCAATGCCGAGGATCCGACCTCGCCCTCCCCGTCGCCGTCCACGTTGGACCCCCAACATACCAACCAGTCGCTGCCACGATCAAAACCGCTGTTCCGAGGCTTTGAGAGTCCGAGCCTCTCTCGCGTCGCGATCCTCGCCGTCCTATGTTTCATCACATACCCGGCGTTCTATATCCTCGCGTTAGTGGCGAAGGATAAATCGTTATTCACTGTGCGACTCGCCGTCTCCGTGTGGTGTTCTGCGGTTGGATTCGCTCTCGGATACATCCTTCTCAAGATTGGAGGGCAACACCTCGAAGCAGCGAGTGAGTTCATACTGGTTGGGTGTCGAGACTTTCTAAGCTTTACTCTGAACAGCCTGGGCCACCGTGGTTCACATGAGCCACGCCGGTGGCGGAATGAAACTCCGCGATCTGGCCAAAAGCTCAAGCAATCCAACGAGCTTTATGCCCGCCTTCCATATCTTCCTGTCTCGTCTCGGGAATCGAGGGACTTCCAAGCGTTCGCGTAGATCATACGAGTACATCTCCAAATCATCTCCTGCTCTACGCCTTCTAACATTGCCGCAGCAAACGACCATGGTCTCTGTTCTTAGGATTCTTCATCGTCCTTGCCATCCTGGGCCCCTTGTTACCTTTCCTATTCGGACGCATCATGGTCATCAAAACTTTTATCCACGTGTGTGCCATAGATCTAGAGTTGCCTCGTATTTCCTAATTGCTGAACAGAACCGACGCGAGGTATACCGCGAAGTTTTAATCGCCGGGGACGTATCCAAGGAGGACGTTGATCGGGCAACTGCCCAAATTAGTGTGTGGGAGGTTAGCCGGCTGTAAATGGATTTCTGCCTGTCCACTCTAACGATGTACCAAGGACTTTACACAAACATGGGCCTTGCTCCCATATGGCAGCAGTCCGCCTGACACCGCCGAGCTCGTTTACAATAACGACACCATCTACTTTGCTCAACCGAGCCTATCCCAGTTCGTCCCTGGCGGTTCTGGGGCTGGGACTTTCAATAGTATCAATCAGTCAGTGTCGATCAGCATGAAGGATACCCCGAACAACGCTCCTGTGTTGATGAATAGGAACACACCAAAGAGTGACATCGGTGTGGTTTTACGGTGTGCACCACCCGCGTACCAGGGGTGTAGCTCGGCATTCTGACATTCACCTCGTTTTTAGATACCCCCAGTGGGGGATCAGGATCCACTGCGAGAAACTGCCCGACCCTGAAGTCAACTTGTAAAGCAACGTACCATACCTTCCTTTGAACCGACTTGCTGATTCGTTCCTACCCAGGATACCCAGGTCGGATCAAGATCTCACTTATACTATCCTTCCTCAAGATCTTCTTCGAGATTTATTTGGGCTGTACGGCGCGGACCTACCAACAAAGTTCACGATACCGGATCTCGGGCACCTAGACGCAAACGATACCATCCTGTCAAATATCGACCCCTCAACGATCTCCTATCTCGGTGAATTCTCATTGACCCCTCTCATATCATTCGTGTCTAACCCGCACGCCACAGTGAACTGGTGGGACAACGGCGTGGGCCTCAGCTTCCACACCCGCTTGACTCTTGGCGCAGATTCAACTGACGATCAAGGATGGACGACCGTCGAGACGGTCCTCATCCGCCTCAATACCAGTTACACGCCTTCTGGTCGCTTCCCTGTATACTCGAATTATTCGTTGCTGAATGATCGTGGGGTGGAAACCAGGATCGGTTACGATGCCGTAGTTTGCGTGCAAAAGTATGAACCTTGGATCATAGAAGCATACAACGCGTCCGTCGGATCCCCCTCTGTCCTGCGGGTTGTTGGGAAGGGGTATGGGGATACGTCGCCGTTGCCGGGGGGTAATATCCGAGGAGCTCCGATTGTGGGTACTCGAAGTCTCAACACGACGGGAAGGGGCCCTGCATTCTTCCTAGCTCATGACAATATGTTGAACCAGTTCGTCAAAGACAATGCTCGGAATAGTGACTACGTCCCCTCTCTTACAGTGGGTCCTGTTTTGCCCTTGTATTCGATATTTATTCTGATTGACACATTCCGCAGGCTGTTTCGTTCACCGAGGGTGGAGGACCTCGGGGATACATCGAACTCTCTCCAGATCGATTCGCCGTCCTTCGCGCACGGGCCGATGCCGCTAACGTTCTCCCATACCTCGCAGGGTCTGGACCTGTCGTTGCACAGTTATACGAGGATCAGACACTAGCGTACGCCACTTACGAGCAGTGGCAATTGATAGGCCTCCCTGCACTCGTTTTAATTCTGGGAATCATCGGAGAATTATTCGTGCCGATATTACCACTCGATATTCCACGGAGAGAATTTGGGGTCTATAGCTGGCTGGCACTGTTACAATCTCAGGCACGTGGGTTTAGTAGTGTTCCACGCGTAAGGGCTAACTTGCTGTTGACGTTCAGGAGCTGCAATTTGAGGCGGCCGATGACCTTGATAAGTTCATGAGTCTCGACGAATTGGAGGAAAAGTTTTCAAACAAGCGGGTCAGGTTTGTTGTGGAGAAAAGCGAGATATGAGTTTTATGTCTCCTCGCTCTGACCCTCCTTGTTCTTTTCCCTCCATGTACGTAGAACGGAACGGTCATGATCACACAGCCTAATGTGCGTAATCGGTTTGGTTTTGCTAGCATATCGCACTCCGTGCGGGCCTTCCTGCACGGCGCAAGCTCAAACATCCTTGAGCCTGGCCGGCGAGCGGCCAACCCAAGCCTCTGGTAAGTTGCCGTCTCGATCGACAGAGTGAGGACACCTCGAGTGCCTCTGCACCACGTCTCGTCAGTCCCATGGAGGTTAAACGTCTAACTCTCGTTTTACAGTCATCGGATGGAAATAGGCTGACTTTGACCAGTTCCCGCCCGTCGCGTCGGACGTTCGGACGTTCTCGGGCGGCTCCGTAGGCATCCCGATAGTCCACAGTCGTGATAACCAGAAGTGGTCTACCCTATTTCCAAACGCTGAGGCATTCTAACCCCCACTACAACAACCGATGTCCCGGATCCCTCCCTCCGCTCATACGCACGGGGAGATTCTAATTGCCCTCCGTCGGTCAACGACGCTGCTCTGGCTTTTGCCGACCTTCGCACCATTCTCAAACCCGGCAACACCGTGATTCACTCAGACAACGTCCTCAGAACTCGATTAGATTGACTTGACAGGTTCCTCGCAATCTACACTACTGGTAAACGGTAGACCGAGGCCGCCGATTATGCCGCTACAATACTTGGACGGGGTGCTGGATGCATCGGCGGCTTTGCGTGTGGGGCAAGGATTTCATCCGCGATCGACCCATGCTCCCATGCGATAGCTACGTGAACTGCGGCTGTCGTTCACTCCTCGACGACGTCGATTTTGTCGGGGAGCTTCGGGCTCATGTCGCTGACATCGGGATACACGCTTCCGCCAAGGCCGTCGTTGATTTCGTTAAGAAACCTGAGGTGGTCGAGCGCTATCACATCCGCAAACCGATCACTCTCCGCACCGCCCGCAAGTGGATCTCGAAGCTCGGCTTTACATGGCGACGGGTACCAAAAGGCACGTAACACAATGCCCACGAAGGTCCTGACGCTGTGCACTGCCAGGATTTTTACCCGTAATGGCTGTAGTCCCACAGTTGGTGGGTCCGTAGAGCGGCGGAGGCGGCTTGGTGTAACCTCCCGAGTTTGGAAAACCACGCAGTCAGTTGCATGTAGTATCACATTCTCTAGCGAGCAATATAGTGAAGATATCAAGAAGTTACGTCTGCGGTGTAGAGCCGGTGCACACACTTCAGGTTCTCCCCCAGAGGTAAAGAAGCTTGGCCAATATCGGAAAAGGGAGGCAGGCGCTCAGTGCAGTGTGCAGCCGCCGAGACGAACGCTGAACACCCTCGATAATTAGTTATCTCTGCGTTGTAGGGGGAACGGTGCCTGGCGTTCCCTGATTTGCTCAACGGGGCGAACCGCCCCCCCAACCAGAATTTTATCATCCCCCAAAAAGACTTGCGATATAACGCTCGTGATTCGTGGGGATCTGGAACAACCCTTCCAGAATGTCCACCGCGTTAGCAAGAGTTTCGTTAATCGTCATCGCGACTAACCAGCGCTTGCAAAGCCTGAACGTCGGACCACCCAATCCCACCCCAAATGACGCACGTCAGAAACAATTTCGCATCTCCATTGGCGCCTCGGTTGCCAGACAGAGACACCAGAAGGTCCAGTGAAGGATCCAGCCTGAATCGGTGGACTCGTCGACCGGAATGTTCTAAAGAATGTAGGACAGGTTGAACTCGATCGTTTCTCGTCGAGCTCTGACCAGCTTACCACGATTGCTGGTAGAACCAACAGAGAAAACCCACGCACACATTCGCCGACGGGGCAAAGTCCACACGTCAGCCGTTCCGAAACCAGTAGTGCTAGGATATGGAATGCACGAGATGGATACTACAAGAAAGGGATTCAACGACAGGGGTTTGTAAGTAGAATAAAATGGGGAAACGACGGAAGGGGAGACGCCAGGCAATGGCAAGGAATGGTAACCGTGGAAGTGGTCAGACTCGGAAGACCCCCAGACCTCGCCATCCGAATGGAGACCAGTCGTTCTATACTCCAGGTTCGCCAGGATTGTTTCCATACCCAGCCGCATAATTCTTGGGGTAACTACCGAGAGGCGCACCATCGCTACTGCTACTCGTCAGTTCCCCTTTCCCCCTAGCATTGAACAAACTGGTGTGTCCAGTGGTGATAGCGTGGCCC
>Ga0307511_10005624_pt1 | contig 12723 bp, 18 predicted proteins | sample 13_EM_MG_FD_200266 | JGI IMG/M metagenome (GOLD analysis project Ga0307511, IMG submission 200266) | Populus trichocarpa ectomycorrhiza microbial communities from riparian zone in the Pacific Northwest, United States - 13_EM | ecosystem: Host-associated > Plants > Roots > Unclassified | place...
GGAAGATACGCCTCGTCGTTCCACACGTCCCGTGAGGTCCTTTCCACTGCGTGTAGGTCACAAGTGGTGGAACGGTCGATTACGTGATGGCCCCAGTCTTTGACATGAGCTGAGCTTCTGGTCTTATTCGAGACACCAACGGGTGGCGCGGCGGGCGGGGCGGAGCGAGAGGCGGGACGAACTGGGCCCCTCGTGCGGAACCCAGGCCTCGTCTGTCGCTGTTGTCGTGGTCGTCGTCGGGGACGATCAGCGCGAAGGCAGCGACTTCCTAATAGTATGTCAGGTGATCCGACAGTTTCTTCCCCGCCATTCAAGGAATGATGTCGCTCCCCAGGTTTTCCTCTCTGCTCTGTCTCCTGTGCCGCTCGCACAACGTCGACGATGGCCCCGAGCGACTTTTCGCAACCCATAATCGACATCGTCAGCGTGCCGTGGCGTAGACGGGCGGCGTCAGAGCAGGTGAACTATACCACTTCGTGAAGGGGGAGGATTCCGACATCCAAGCTCACCTTTTTCGTCTTCTCGTTGTTTTAGGGTGGCCTCTTCGGCGGAAAGGACCCAACGGAGTTCAACTCTGCGGACCCGATCAGGTTGTGGATCATTCAAGTCGGTGAGGCGAGGCCTTGATGGCGGCCGCCCGACGCTGTGCTCGTCACGGTCATGGTCGGGTTCGATGACAGGCTTTGATTGACTCGTTGTTTATCTCGGTCTAGGTATCATCAGCCTAACATCGCAACTCCTCTCCTTAGGCCTCGCAAAGATCAGGCAACCTAAAGTCATCGCGGAGGTTTTGGGTGCGACACGCTACTGCCACCGAAGCCAGCTCATCCCTGACCCACCTTGCAGGTGGTATCCTACTCGGACCCACCGCGTTTGGCCGGATTCCAGGGTTCACCAACCACGTTTTCCCCTCTCAGTCAAGATCCTACCTCTCCTTGGTCGCAAATATTGGCCTCTCCCTCTTTTTATTCCTGGTCGGACTCGAAATTGATGCTGGGGTCATAAGACGTAATGCCAAGATGTCAGTGACAGTTGCCTTGGCGGGGATGATTATTCGTAAGTCCCAACTCCTCATGGCACGGTGATTGCAATCGTTATCCCCGTTCTAAAAGTAGCCCTCGTGCAGCTTTTGGCTTGGGGACCATCTTGTCTATACCGCTGTACAACCGGTTCGTGGACAAGACGGTCGAGTTCACACACTTCATGTTTACTGGAGTCGCGTTTTCTATTACTGCGTTTCCGGTGTTGTGCCGCATCCTGACAGAACTCAAGCTCCTGGACACGACCGTTGGAATCGTTGTCTTGTCTGCTGGTATCGGGAACGATATCGTGGGATGGGTACTCTTGGCCTTGAGCGCAGTGTTGTACGTGTCATTGCCTTGTCATTGACACTCGTGATTAAGTAGAATTTCCTCATGACTAAAGTCATGTCTCTAGTCATTTGACTTTCGCTGAGCGTGAGAACCGCGTCGACGGCCAGCCCTCTCCGACCCAAGAGCGGTGGCGGCGGTCCGGTGGAACTCGCTTCAGCTGTGAGTCTTGCTCGGTGGCCATCCCGCCCATGTTGGTGGGCGACGATTTCTATATACGGTATATCCGAACAGCCCGAGGGCGCGAAGTCAAAGTCGAGTCATATGCTCCGAGTTACCGTGACTTATTTTTTTTGACTTGGTAACTAAGTCATAGTCAGTGACTCGCACAACACTGCTTGGGCGTCGCTTTGGTGAATGCGGGTTCCGGCCTAACAGCCCTATGGATCCTCTTGACCTGTATCGGGTGGACATTGTTCTTGCTTCTTCCAATCAAGAGGGTGATTTTGTGGGTCGCCGTCCAGACCGGTTCGATCACCAACGGACCATCGAAGAGCTTCATGACGTTCGTTATACCTCCTAATGTTCGGATCTGCGTTCTTTACCGATATTATCGGTGTCCATGCGATCTTTGGTTTGTCTGGTACCCGTTCCTGGCTATGCCGTCACTGAACCTTTCACCGGCGCTTTCGTTGTCGGCCTCATCGTCCCACGGCAGGGTAACCTCGCGCTGACTGAGAAACTCGAAGACGTGGTTTCGATCATTTTCTTGCCTCTTGTATGCGTCCCAAACCCTTCGCGTTTTCATATGGAGCTCACACCCCTGACAGTACTTCACACTTTCTGGTCTCTCGACCGACCTCGGTCTACTCAATTCTGGCATTATTTGGGGGTACACGATTGCCATATGCACCACTGCTTACGTTGGCAAATTCGGTGGATGCTCCGTTGCGGCGCGATTCGCTGGATTCAGCTGGCGCGAATCTACGACCATCGGGACGCTGATGAGTTGTAAAGGGTAAATCTGACCCTGTGTTGACCCTTTTTCCGAAGTCTACTGACGCCGTTCACAGGCTGGTGGAGTTGATCGTTCTCAACGTTGGGCTCTCAGCTGGCATCCTCGACCAGAGGGTCTTCTCCATGTTCGTTCTTGAGGCCCTCCTTCTGACATTCATGACAACCCCCGTCGTCACTATTCTGTATCCGCCCCACCTCAGGGTCCGAGTCACAACCACTGGAGCGAATTTCAGCAACATCGATGGGGAAGATGCTCGCAACCGAGTCCGTACTCAGAGCCCCCGTGCATCTGGCTCTGCCTCTGGTTATTCAGGCGATATGAAATGGAGGTCTAGGTTTACCATTGTTTTGGACAAAGTCGAGCACCTTCCAGCGATGATGTCCCTCACCCATCTCATCCACCCTTCCCCGCCCCCGCCACACCCTTACAGTTACAGCTCTCTATCGAGTCTCAAACTGCCCGACAGACAGGATGTCAGTATCGATGCGTTGAGGTTGATCGAACTTTCGGATCGTGTTTCGGCTGTGATGAAGGGTTCTGCCACGGATACTCTCGTACGCAGTGATCCTACATTGGAGATCTACCGGACCTTTGGAGATATCAGCGGAGTGGATGTCACTACCTCCCTTGCTATTGTTTCTTTCGACGATCTTGCCCCTACCGTTGTGGATCACGCGAGGAACCATATCTCCCACTTGGTTCTCTTGCCTTGGTTACCGCCCACTCAAGACTTGGACCCTCCCACAGACCAAACGCCAGGTTCACAACCAACGACTCCGGAGCACCATAATGCAACCCGTTTGATACGTTGTTCAATACTACCCATGACGGGACCACTCCAACCTCGACCGTTCACTCCCAATTCGTGCGAGAAGTGTTCTCGCGATGCCCCGACATCGATGTCGCACTGTACATTGATCCTGTGGCTCGATCCCCTGGAGATGCCTTCAGGAAATCTACAGGCTATCATCTCGTCCTCCCGTTCTTTGGTGGTCCCGACGATCGCATGGCTCTCGAATGGACCCTGCAACTGTGCTCGAGTGTACGGGTTGCGCTACGGTCATAAGGGTTCGGAAGGAAGATATCGTGGAAGAGGTTCTGGAGCCTCCTGAAGCTCACACCGTGACTGGCAGGGATAAGGATCGGGGAAAGCCTGTGTTTGAGCACCGCACTCTCCACCATACTGCCACCTCTTTCACGGACACCATCTACTCTCAGCACGATGGTCACATGAGGTCGCAGAGCGAGACTGTGGATGACATTACCTGGGATCTCTACGCTGGAGGGGAGACGAACGGGTTGAGCGAAGTCGTGAAGGAGGCATTGAAGAGGGTCGAGTTCATGGAGATTGGAACCCCTAAACCGCTGCACGCGATCGTCGGGCATGTGACCGACATCGTTGACGGGATGAGTGAGAGGAAGGCGAGGGTGGTAGTTATGGCTGGGAGGTCGAGGTTGGCGGTTGAGGATCATACCGCCGAGTTGAGGGAGGTGCTACAAAACGGGAAACCGGTTGGAGGGGAGGTGAGGAGGACGATCGGGGATGTTGGAACCGCTTTGGTGGTTTCGGGGGTTAAGGCTGGAGTTGTGGTTCTTCAAGCCGCGAATCCGCGGGTCTGATTGACGATGTCGTGGTGCCGCATGGAGGCGGCGTACTTTGGGTTGTTGGCCCAAGTTGTAATGCGAACCCTTGATGACCCCCTTACGAGCTTGGACTTTAAACATACTCCCCACATTTCATCATACATGCATTAGTATAGACCACACCACAATGGATTTTCTTGGGATTACTTGTGTGTGACCAGGATACCAAGTACCCGCACCTAAGTAGCCTATCAGGAAAACCGACATCGACTTATTTTTCCGCCTGCCAAAATCGAAGGTTTCTCAATTGAGTTAAATACTTATATAAGTTGGAGACATAGCTTCTAAAAGTTGACACTTTTCCCTTTTTTCCACCTTTTCTCAAGAAAAGGTCAAGAAAAGACGTAAATAAGTGATGCCCCATGTTCCTGATGGCCTACGTGAAAACAAGGCGCATTGCGAGACTGCAAACGAGGGTTGAGGTGAAAATGAGATAATAAAAAACCGTCTAGATATCATGAGGACGGTCCCTTGTACTTGCCCGTCCTTGTTCTCTACTTTCTTTCCCAGCTTTTACGTGGTGGTCCCATCCACCACCTCTCGTCACGGATGATCAGCTGAGGCAAACCGTTCCTAATTGGGAAGGTGATCCGACCGGTTTACTCCATCGCTACCTTTCGCGTGAGTGATGCCGTCCTCCAAGGGATCCCTCTCTGCCCCGGCCCCTCCTCTTGAGCTTTTCGGGCAACAGCGACGATGCCACCAAGCGATTTTTCTCGACCCGTAATCGACATCGCCAGCGCGTTATTGGGTAAGCGGGCGGCAACGGAGCAGGTGCGCTATCCTGTTTTGCAGTAAAGGTTCCGACTGCCAAGCTCATCTTGTTTGTCTTTTGCCGTTCTAGGGAGGGCTGCTCAGCGGAAAGGACCCAACAGCGTTCAACCCTGCGGACCCGATCAGGTTATGGATCATTCAAGTTGGTGAGCCTTACGACAATGATACGCTTTGAATTTGGCTGTTTATCTCGGTCTAGGCATAATCATTTTAACATCCCAACTCCTTTCCTTGGGCCTCGCAAAGATCAGACAACCTAAAGTTATCGCAGAAGTCTTGGGTATGAAACGCTGCCGCCTCCCGTGCAGAGCCTCCCTCTGACCTGCTAACTGTCCTTGCAGGCGGGATCCTACTTGGACCCACTGCGTTTGGTCGTATCCCAGGGTTCACAGAACACATATTCCCCACCCAGTCAAGACCCTATCTCTCTTTGGTGGCAAACATTGGTCTTGCTCTGTTCTTATTCCTGGTTGGACTCGAAATCGATGCTGGGGTCATAAGACGTAATGCCAAGCTGTCGATGACGGTCGCATTGGCGGGGATGACGATCCGTGAGTCCCAAGTTCTTCAAGACGCCGAGGCATGGTGGTCGTAATCGTTCTGAAAGTGATTTCTCTGCGCAGCTTTTGGTTTGGGTACCGCCCTGTCTGTACCGTTATATAACCGGTTCGTGGACAAGACGGTCGAGTTTACACACTTCATGCTGTTTGCTGGAGTCGCGTTTTCTATCACTGCGTTTCCGGTTCTGTGTCGTATCCTGACGGAACTCAAGCTTCTGGACACGACCGTTGGAATCGTCGTCTTGTCTGCCGGAGTCGGGAACGATATTGTAGGATGGGTGCTTTTGGCCTTGAGCGTTGCCCTGGTGAACGCGGGTTCTGGACTCACCGCGTTGTGGATCCTCCTGACCTGTGTCGGGTGGACGTTGTTCTTGCTTCTCGTAGTGAAGAAGGTGGTTTTGTGGGCCGCAATCCAGACTGGGTCAATCACCAATGGGCCATCGAAGAGTTTCATGACGTTCGTTATCCTCCTGATGTTCGGATCCGCGTTTTTCACAGATGTTATCGGTGTCCATGCGATCTTCGGTTTGTCCAATCCCCCTGCCCGGCCGTGCAATAACTGAAACTTTCACAGGCGCTTTCGTTGTTGGGCTTATCGTTCCGCGACAAGGCAACCTCGCCATCACATTGACTGAGAAACTTGAAGATGCGGTTTCGATCATTTTCTTGCCTCTTGTATGCGCCCCCAAATCATCGCATTTCGACGTCGAGCTCATCTATCTGATAGTACTTCACACTTTCTGGTCTCTCGACCGACCTCGGCCTACTCAACTCTGGAACTACTTGGGGGTATACGATCGCTATCTGCACCACGGCTTACATCGGCAAGTTCGGCGGATGCTCCGTTGCGGCGCGATTTGCTGGGTTCAGTTGGCGTGAATCTACGACTATTGGGACACTGATGAGTTGTAAAGGGTAAAACCCTCCCTTTGCTGACGCTTTTTCTGCAGTCCATGCTGACGTCGTTCACAGGCTGGTGGAGTTGATTGTTCTCAACGTTGGGCTCTCGGCTGGCATCCTCGACCAGAGGGTCTTCTCCATGTTTGTCCTCGAGGCGCTCCTTCTGACTTTCATGACTACCCCTATCGTCACCATCCTATACCCACCCCACCTCAGGGTCCGGGTCACGGCCACCGGGGCGAATTTCAACAACGTGGATGGAGAAGAGGCTCGCAAACAATCTAATACTCGAAGGGCTGGCACGTCTGGTTCTGCTCATTCAGATGATACGAAATGGAGGTCGAGGTTTACCGTTGTGTTGGACAAAGTCGAACATCTCCCTGCGATGATGTCCCTCACCCAACTCATCCACCCTTCGCCACCTCCGCCACAATCGTCCCGCCACAGTTCCATCTCAAGTCTCAGGTTATCCAGCAGACGGGACGTGAGCATTGACGCGCTGAGGTTAATCGAACTATCAGATCGTGTTTCAGCTGTTATGAAAGGTTCTGCTACGGATACCCTGGTACGGACCGATCCTACGTTGGAGATCTACCGGACATTTGGGGATATCAATGGAGTGGATGTCTCCACCTCCCTTGCCATAGTTTCCTTTGACGATCTCGCTCCCAGTGTCGCAGATCACGCGAGGAACAACGTCTCCCATTTGATCCTCTTACCTTGGTTGCCCCCTACCCACGACCCAGACCCTCCCACAGATCCAACTCCAGACCCATACCCGCAGACTCCGACGCACCCTCCACCGAGCGCGAACCCGTTTGACGCGTTGTTCAGGGCTACACACGGCGGGGCCAATTCAACATCCGTCGTTCACTCCCAGTTCGTGCGAGAAGTGTTCTCGCGGTGCCCCGATATCGATGTGGCGCTGTATATCGATCCTGTGGCTCGATCCCCTGGAGATGTCTTTAGGAAATCGACGGCGTATCACCTCATCCTCCCGTTCTTCGGTGGTCCCGACGACCGCATGACGCTCGAATGGGTCGTGCAGTTGTGTTCGAGTGTACGAGTCGGCGCTACGGTGATAAGGGTCCGGAAGGAAGATATCGTGGAAGAGATTCGGGAACCTTCCGAAACTCACGCCGTGTCAGTCAGGGAGAAGAATCGGGGAATACCTGCGGTTGAACACCCAACCACCCAACATACCATCACGTCTGTCAATGTCATGGACACCGTTTACCCACAACATAATACCCACACGAGGTTACAGAGCGAGACTGCGGATGACGTCACCTGGGGTCTCTACGCGGGAGGAGGGGAGGGGGATGGGTTGAGCGAAGTGGTGAAGGAGGCGTTGACGAGGGTCGAGTTTGTGGAGATGAGAACACCTAAACCGTTGCACGCGGTCGTTGGACGCGTGGGCGAGATCGTGGATGGGATGAGTGAGAGGAAGACGAGGGTTTTGGTCATGGTTGGGAGGTCGAGGAGGTTGGCGGTTGAGGATCATACTGCCGAGCTGAGGGAGATGTCGCAGAATAGGAAGCCGATTGGAGGGGAGGTGAGGAGGACGATTGGGGACGTTGGGACCGCTTTGGTGGTTTCTGGGGTCAAGGCTGGTGTTGTGGTTCTTCAAGCTGCGAACCCGCCAGTCTGACGAGCGCACTTTGAATGACTGACCTGGTGAGTAACAAATTGTTCAAGACCCTTCGAGTCTTGACAAGTTGCTCGTCTCTCGACAGACGCGCAGATCACCATGGTGGATTTACTTGTGATTACTGGTGTATAACCGAGATACCAGATACCTGTACATGGACGATAATAGGATGCACATTGTGAGACTGCAGACGAAGGTGAAGATGGATGAAATGAGAGCAAAAAACGCGTGGATATCATGAAGACGATTCTTTGGTCTTTTTCTTCTCTTTCTTCTCTTTCTTTTGCGGCTTTTCCGTGGTACTGGTTCCATCCTTCACCTTCTCCGTCTTCTCCCTCTCCTCCTTCCCCGCTTCTTCCGTCTTTCCCTTCTTCTCTTTTTTTTCCTTCTTTTTCTTCGGTGATTCCTGTGACGAAGCGGGAACGAGTTAGGGTTAGACGGGCGGGAGAGAGGTACGAAGGGAAGGAACATACACCTGCAGCCTTCTCCTCCTCCCTTCTCTTCCGCTTCAATTCCTTCTTTAGCGCCTTCTTTTCCTCCTTGGACAACTTTACTTTCTTCCTCGGCACCTCCTCTTCTTCATCCGGATCTACATCCATATCGTCACCCTTCCGCTTCTTGCTCTTCTTCTTCGGTACCTCGACTGGAGGCGAGTCCTCGATGAGAGGCAATATCGAGAACCCAGCGGCGTCTTTCCGAGGTGAATCGTCAACCTTCATCCCATCTTCCTCCTCATCCTCATCGTCCGATCCCTCCTCATCTTGGTCCTCGAGAGCGATAGCTTCCAGAACTTTCCGAATCGCTTCAGCGTTCCTGGAGGGTGGTTCACCAGTTTCAAAGAACTTGAGCCGTTCTTCCACTTGTTCTCGAAGCGCCTCGCCGAACTTGACCGAAGGTTTCTCTATCACGAAGGGGCGTGTTAATTAATCAGCGATACGGACTTGACGCTAAATTAGGGTTTGTTGGGCACGCGGGCATACCTGAGAAGCAATCTATACGAGCGGCCAATGAGCACTTGTTAGCCAAGAACCGCGAGATGCGGCCCTTGTGTTTCGGGCCAGCTCTCCCGATGAAGGTCGAGTGGTACAACAAACCATACTATGTGCGAGGGTCCATCAGAATACGAAAAGCGTCCAAGGCAAAAACGCGAACCTTTGGTGTATTGCCCTTGGTCTTGAGAGCGCGGAAGAGCGCCTTTTCGGCGCCGAGGATCTGAACGGTACTTGCGGGGTATTTGCTCAAGTTGGTCAAACTGCCGGCATGGCTGATCAATCTTGCACCAATACGTTCTCCCAGAAGAGCCGTCAGACTAGGCGCGACCAGGTTCATCTTCTCGGCGAGATAGGAAGAGAGTGATTTCCGATAGTCGGCGAGGGAGACGACTCTGGTGGCGAACAAGGAGATGTTGAGCATGTCGAGTTCGGATAGGGAGGCGCCCATTGAACCTCTCGCGGCGTCTAGGACGTTCTGGGCTTTCGTCGTGTCATCTTCGAGGAGGGTTGCGAGGTCTGGAATCTTTTCCTCGTTCAGACTCTCTTTCGGGCCGATGAACTGAACGGTTTTGGCGTAGAGGTAGTTGTCTGGGACGAGTTTTGCGAGTTCGGGGAAGTGATAACCGTACCATTCCCTGACGCGCATGGAGAACAGGTTAACGTCCTTGTCGAGTTGATCGAGTAAAGCAATGGCTTGGATGATCATGTTATCCACTCGGTTCACGTTGAACTTTAACTTTGCTCGAGAGTAGGAGTGACCGAGACCGAGTTGGGCTTTGATGAGGTCATCTGCTTGCATGCCCTTGAGGAGTTTGGGAGCGTGTTGGCGGATGCCTCGGAGGATGTCGAGGGCGGAACGGGACGCGTCGCATTGGATGTTGAGTTCCGCTTTGATTGAGCTGGCGAGGATCGCATCGGAGACGGCGAGGACGACTGAGGAACCCTTGGAGGGTTTGGAAAGGTTGAGTTCGAGCAATGACTTGAGATAATCATTTACGACGCCTATCCAAAGTGAAAAAGTCAATAACGGGCGTTGAGGATCCTCGATCGCGCATGTTATATCCAGGAATGCGATACACGCACAAACGAGGAGTAGGACGAGTGAAACTGACCCTCGGAGACGTCATTGGCATTTTCGAGAGCGTGTGCGGCGGACTTGAATGGCGAGAAACTGGCCAGAGTGACCATCTTGCCAAACTTTGGGAGGTCATCAATCGAGTCCTGGACGGCCGTTGACCGAGACCCGATGTCCTCCTTGAAGTTGACCTTGAATATCGCATACCCCGACGCAGTCTCGAATAATGCGTGGGTCACCATTTGAGGTGCGTGCAGAAATTTTGAGAGAGTACACACGTGACGGGATTTCTGTTTTCGGATGAGGCGGTGTCTATTATTATTTTTTCTTTTTTTTTTCTTTCTGTAGGAACTGTTTTCGTCGAACAAAGGGTTGACTCAGAACGCTCATCTTGCTGGGTCCTAGGAATCGTCTTTTCTTGCCGTTTGCTTCAAGACCTTCTTGCTTGCGAATCCCGTCTCGAAATCCCGTCCGAAGCGTGTGTGCCACCCGGAGGCCACAGGACCTTTGCCTTCTAGCGCGCCTTCCGTCCCAACAAGCGGTTCCGCATACCGGATTGTGCTTACCGAGATCCGCGCGGGGAAGCCATTTACTTCCCTACGGGCTGGTGGACGGAATCTCACGACCCCTGTTTTTTCGTTCTTGCCGCTCATTAACTGTCGATCTGCGTGTTGGTCGTTGGTTGGTCGGGCATGCGCTTTTCGCGGCAATGTCCCGTCTAGGATGTTTTGTGTATTCGGCTGCGGCGTCTAACCAGTTCTTGATTGTGTTGGGCTGCGAATCCCATCGAGGCTGATGGGCGTTGTCTCTGTGTGTCGGTCACGCGCGCATGCGGGGTGGGATATGAAAGGGTTGAGCAATCGATATGATGATGTCCGTTCTTTGGATTACGTTGTGGTCGATTAGGTTGATTCGCTCGGTAGAGAGGCTCATGCTCTGGAGGTAAGGATCACCTCTGGAGTGGATCTTCGACATCGCTGACGTCTTTGCAGTGATTATAGACAAGTGTTTTGCTGCAACGTGGCCCTCTGCATCAATCCGAGGCATCAGCCCCCTCAGCCTATCTCGCAAAGAACGCGGCGTACTATTTCAACTTTGTCATCACGTGTCCGGATCACGGCGCCGGGTCTGGGGCGTGTCCGACTCCCTCCCTCCACCTTGTCCCTTCAAGTCCGGCCTGTGCCTCATGTCCGACGTGAGGGTGTCCTCTCCCTTTCACCCTCACCTGCTGTTGACGCGGCACACCTCCCCCCGGCCGACTCTTATATCTTTCCCTCTCCCTCATCTCGAGAGTTGTGCAATCGTGCCCGCGGCTGGTCCTTCCCCCCCTCCCCCCACTTCCCCTCCCCAATCCCGCGTCAAAGCCCTTATCGCTCCCCCTCCAGCCCAGTTCGCTTTCGATTCTTCACGTTTTATTCTACATTCTTAACGACTTCACTTCACGAGCTTCGACGTTCATGCCTTCCATAATCCCCTGGAGAACTTCCCCCCCATCGTGCGCGGGAACCCCGTTAGCGCCAAAGCTTCACAGGGTCCCATTACCTGATAAAGACCCCGAGGACGATATCATTCTCTTCATGGCCACCAAGAACCCAACCACCCCCGCGATGCATATCCGCCAAATCAAGACCTCCAACCCCTCAAAACCTCCCCCCGTCTTGAAATCTTGTCTCAAGAAGCGAGATCCCTCCCCATCCTCGTCCTCCACCACTTCCTCCTCTGGCTCGTCCTCTTCCTACCCCAGATCGCCTCCCCCGCAGTTCCGATCGAGGGAGGACGTGTCTATCTATTCAGAGTCCGAGACTTCCCCGACCAGGTTGAAAGGATACCGTGGCAGGCATCTCAGAGCGACAGATGGGGCGGAAACCGACTACGAAAAGTCGAACTCGCATTCGAGACATCCCCGGAGTAACTTGAAAAATTCAAGTGAGTTCATCACGTGATGTCGCTTTTCACTTTCCCTCCCCAAATCTTTCTATCCCCTTTTCTTGGCGTCTGATCTGACATCTGACCATGATATTGTCCGATATGTTCCCGGTCTTCCAGCATATCCCCTTTCCTCGTCCGCCGCGCATCCAATTACGTTGCATTGGTCGCTGATACGCTACAATCCCCACATGTCGCGTCAATGCATCCGCTTTGACATCTGTTTCCCTCCGCGAGATAACATCCGGGATTTCTACACCGGAAAGTACTGGGCCGAATCCGACTCTATGAAGCTCGCCAGTAAACCTGCGTTGGACGAGGTCTGTTCCCACTCACCCCCCGCTCTATCGCCTTTATCGCGAGCTGACGGCGATTGACAGATGTTGATTCGCTGTGAGGTCGGGCTCGTATCCGAACCTTGGAACATCTACGTAAACCGCAGAGGGGGCATCCGGATAATTGATGTCTTTGAGAAGATTTACGACAGTTTCTCCATTGTCTTGAATGATGATGAGAAAAAGAAGTTGAATCCTCACAAGATGAAGTACTACGATCGTGCCTTCCGTCGGCGGTGCGCGATCACTCCTGGATTGACCTTGCTCGAAGAGAGGAAAGGCATGAGGAGAGTTGACTTGTTGGAGGGTCACACCGTCTTCATGGGCCTGGAACTATCAGCCAGTAGGGATTGCTGGCTGCTGCGGCTTGGGAACTCTCCCACCTTCTCGTGACACGCTTTCCCCACATCCCCCCTTTGTTCTCTATATTGCCTCACGCTTGAACGACTGTGTCTGCCGCTCTCTATTTACCCCTATGCGTCGCTTTATTATGGCCCATTCTTCCTTTTCCTGCTTTTTATCTGCGCCGAGTATGGTG
>Ga0307511_10005625_pt1 | contig 12721 bp, 12 predicted proteins | sample 13_EM_MG_FD_200266 | JGI IMG/M metagenome (GOLD analysis project Ga0307511, IMG submission 200266) | Populus trichocarpa ectomycorrhiza microbial communities from riparian zone in the Pacific Northwest, United States - 13_EM | ecosystem: Host-associated > Plants > Roots > Unclassified | place...
CCCCCTCCCTCTCTTCTTCTCACTTCCAAAGTACATTGCATTTTTGCTAATTCTTGTGTATAGAAATCGAGAGCGTCGGCCCCCTCCTCTTCCAGCACGTTGAGCCCATCCTCCGTAGTGTCAAGCACGCCGCTCAGCTCCGCCTCATCGAGCTAAACTCCCCACAGGTCGCTGGGAAGCTCCCCGAGCTCTGGAAGGCGTTTATTGTAAAGGACTTTGGTGCAGACCCGGAGAAATACGTCCCGGAGAATTCGAAGAATTGGCATAAAATTTACGCTGTATGTTCCACCTTCCCTACCCCACCCCTCAACACAGACACACGTAATCTTGAAAAAAAACCCTAACACTATTTGCAGAAACACGGCTGCGAATTCGAGGAAGCAACTGCCTCCGCCGCCAACAAACTCAAAGACCAGCTTTCTGCCCTCTCTGCCCAAAAGGCCAAACTCCGTCCTACAGAGCTCACTGGCTCTGCTGCAGCCCGTCTCGCTCCTAAACCCTCCTGGGGTTCCGGTTGGGGCCGCAGTAGCGGCAGCGGCGGTGGTGGTGGTGGCTGGGGGGCTACAGGAGACGGCTGGAACACAGCGCACGGGTCTAGGACAAAAGACGTTATGCGAAAAATAAAGCGCGAGGTGGGGGATAAAAAGAGGAAGCTGACTACGCCTACACATGAGTTGAATGCACGGAGGGGAGGGGGGTGGAGAGATGGCAAGGGGGGCTTGAATAGGGAGATGGTGGAGAAGTTGAGGAGGGATGCTACAATGACTGCGCCTGGGGGCTTAGCTGAGGAAAGGAAGAAAATGGATACGGAGGAAGAGAGAGAGCGGAGGTTTAGGATGGAGGCTGCGAGGAGGTTGGGTGAACGGAGGATTGGTGGCCCGAACGTTAATCCAGTGGGGCCGACAGGGGTGATCAAGAGGCCGAGCGTGCCGGTTATTTCGAAGGCTTCGGTGCCGTTGCCGAGTAGAGTGCCGACGACGGTGCAGAAGGGTCCTGAGAAGCTGATGCGGCCGCCAGAGTTGTCACAGTTGACGAGAAAGTGGAGTAACCCAGCTACAGCAGGAGCCTCATCAGTATCCCTCGCCTCAACAGCTAAACCCCAAGGAATCCGCAAGCAGCAATCTCCTCCACCAACAATTTACCGCACACATACTTCCCCAGCATCCTCATCTACCTTCCTAACCAACCTTCGAAAACTCACCAACCCAGCCCCCGCCGCAGGATCTTCCTCTTCCGCCTCCTCCTCCACCTCTTCATTTGCTCAGCCAAGGGACTCTCTCCTTGACCCTCATCCCGCCACCACAAATACCAACAACAGCACCTCAAAGAGTAACTCGGCCGAAAACCGCAACCACTGGCCAGGAATGCCCCAGAAGAAGCCGATTCCGTTAGTGAGGCCAAAGAAGGAGCCATGTTTATTTATGAAGAAGCCTGTGAGGTCTGGGGAGGCTGGGAGGGGGAGGTAGGGGAATGTTAAGAGTCCGTGAGGGAGAAGTGCAGAATGGAGTTGTAGGGAAGGTAGGAGGAGAGAGAGTTGTCTGTCGGGTTAGGCTGACTAGCATGGGATATATTGAGGCAGTATCACATTTCATTTGTCGTTCTCTCAATTCTGACATTTTTCTTGCACATACTTACCAAACCTGTGTTACTATGCTTGGCTTATTTTAGTCTATAGATCGACTTTTGTACATGTTAGCTACCCTCTACTCTCTACCTCTACTTCCCCTCTACCTACATCCTGCCACTCGAACCTCATACTCACTCACTCGAATGGCGAAAAGGATGTTGGTTAGTTTTTTGGATGAGGGGGGTAGGGGTTTATTCACTTGCTTGGAGTTAATTGTGTGGGAGGAGTTTTTTTTTGGCTTTGATTTTATTTTATTTTATTTGTTTTGTTTTGTTTTGGTGTTGGTTTTGGTTTTTGTCGGGGTTTGGTTTGTTGGAGTACATATTTCCGTGGAATTTTTACATACATATATACATACTCGAGCTCCCGTATTTACTCGCTTTGCTTGGGGTTGCTTTTGGTGTGAATTATATAGTACAGTCGTTCTTGGGGAACTTGATTGTCGGGAATAGTGTCTTGCGGGGAATCATCATAGTGACGTATGTACAGTACATGCAGTATGTAATTACTCGTCAGTTACCCTGAAGCAAAGTCTTGTGTGGCTGGCTAGTCTGGAGAGAGGCAAGCGTTTTTAGTTAAAACAGCTTTGAACAGAACAAAAGTAAAAAAAGATTTACACGTTGATGCATAACACCCATCACGGGGATCGAACCCGCAGCCTTCGCCTTAGGAGGGCGACGCGCTACCATTGCGCCAAACGGGCTGTTTGATATTAGTTCCGGTTGCATGCTCTTATGTAAACACAACTAACGCTAGCAGCTATGCGCTGACTTGTTTCAACTAGAGTAACCGGAAACAATCTGAGCAATGCAGTAGACCTTTATGTACTGTAGTACCTACTAGTAGTTATCCTTGTGGTGTTGAATAGCTTTCTTGCTCCTTAGGAAGTCACACAATATACGCTCCGTCGCGAAGAGAATTACAGCAACTATATCACCTGGAAGTGTGATTGGGGACATTACCGTACCAATATTGCAGTCTGCTTTCCCTATTACGAGCGCCGTCGGAATTATATTCAAGATCGAGGGGCAAATTTGAAGAGATGGAAAGGCGTATGATTAGGCAGGCCTGCAGCTGCCGAGGGAGACCCAATACCTCGTGAGTCAGCAACCCCAGGATACCAGTGATTTTCGTGGGGCTCTGATATATGTTATACCTTCTCCAATTGTTGGTGCGTTCACTCCCCGCTCCGCGTGCGTCAATGACCTAGCACCCCGGTATCCTTATGGACGGCTTTGACTCTCCCGATAGGTTCGCCTTTCTGGTTGAGATAACATTACCTAGTCCGGCAGTTGTAGGATGTCCCAAGAAATGTAGCAGCGCCATAGCGCTCCTATTAGCCAGCATGCAATTCTTTCCAGAGTCGTTGCTAAACGCAGGGGGATGGGCCATAACATCGTATTCACCTAGTTGTGAGAGTCGAACGTTTTGCTTTTTGTGTGATGTCCTATCATTTCTCTTATTCTGCAAGTGTTTGGACTTGCATGTTACAGTAAGTAACTTGCATACCCCTTGAATCCACTTAGCGTTTCGAGTAGGTCACTGCATGTGAGTAGTGTGTTTCTTTTTTCTTTAAAAAAAAGAAATTGAAAAGAAGGCAAACGCGCAGCTGTCAACAGGAGAAACCAGATCAGGTGTGTAACTAGAATCAGGGTCTATAGTATAAAGGTTTTCTGGTATCTAGCCTTAGGGGCAGTAGGAAGAGATCAAGTGAATAGTATTCCATGAAAACCCATATCCCCGGGCTTGTGGCCACGCTTTGGGTTATCTTTACAACATATGCACAGCGATATTGTAACCCCCAACGTATCGGCTCCTGAGTGCAGTGAATGTCTTGTTTCTCTTTATTTCCGCCCACCCCACTGTATAGGAGTGTGAAGACTGCATTACCCTGAAGCGCCAACTCTTACTGCTGCGGCCAAAAACATATCACATGTAACTCGTCCCCGTTGCAGGACTGGAACGAGCCATGAGCTTAGAAATTGTATGTACTGATTAGAGCGGTTTTGGCTGTTGGCTTTTTTCCAATCAACTGATATGTGCTGCAACTTCCGATGAAAGGTGCTGTTGGCATTGGCAGTAGCCAAGTACAAATGCTGTTTCGGTGAAGGGTGTCGTGGAAGTACTGGTACCCAAACTGACTAACCAATTTGGCAGATAATTGTATGATCGAGGTGGGAATGGGGTAAGTGAGGAGGGTTTTTACAGGCTTTTTATAAGGGCCCATATCACTCATGCAGGTGAGCAACAACCTGGTATCATATCCGCATGTAATATCGCAATTCTGGCACCTACAGCATGACCCTACGTTGGGAGAAATTGTGGCCCTGAAGGTAAATGCAGTGTAGATTCCAGTTCCGGGGGAGGCCTTGTTGGAGCCCATGTAATAATATAAACTCCTAAATTTTTCTACCAGAGGGATGGGCAATGGCTCAGTACGTTTCCATGTGACATTGGCTGTACTTAGCAAAAAAAAATATACAATAGTCGAAAGCTAGGTTTCATATTCTGATCAAATCCCAACCACCCCAGCTAAAGCCTAACTAATACATGGCCCACTGTCGGTAAATGTGACAAAAGTCCCCAACGATATCCCATGCAAAACCACTTCGATGCAATGCATATATTCCCCAGAATGTGCTCACATACAGTACCATCATTGCTCCATCTTCACCCTAGCTACAGCACTAATTGTTCATTCTCGTTCCATAGCTGTCGTAGAGACAGTTTTGTATATGTCCAATTAACACGCCCCCCATGTATGAGATCACTTACATCCGCTCCATAGTAAACATCAGGCCAATGCTCCTGCCACAAGAATTCCTTGATACATCCGGACCGGGCTTCAATATTTTTATTTCCGGCATCAAAGCGTCCGTGGATGGTGACCTTCCCGTCTGAGGTCTCGTACGCGGAGGGTTCGCAACATTTAGCTTGTAGGTTGATGAGAACGCAGCCTTTGTTGACATGCTATTTATGTATAAATAGTGATGTCAGTGAGTCATGCTTCAGTAGTGGATGCCCGCTCAAGGCGATGTGAAAAGGTTTTATTTGAGATACATATCACTTTGGTAACAGAGGCAACTTGGACTGTGGAGAAGGCTGCAATGGCAACTGTGAGGAAAGTGGTGGAGAATTGCATTTTGAGTATTAAGGTATGGGTATATATATAGATCTTGGTTGGGGAGAGAAAAGCATTAGAAAGAAGATGCGAATGAATGAGTGACGTGAATTGAAATCAGAAGGCCAGCTTCTGTCTAAACTGAATTGATATTGATAATGAAGGTTGACGAGTAAAGTAAATCTGGGGGAGTCTGTATCTATGTATTTATATCCGGCTTCGGGCTCTCGGTCGATAGGTCTTGACCATAGTCTGCCAAAATTGGGACTAGACTCTAGCGAGAAAACCTTGGGATAGCATTGCCTCCTGGTTCCCTAGCTGCCCAAATAGGGAAATCTCGAGATATCTTTGGGTATGACACAGCAGATAATGGTCACCTGCAGAATTGGATGCTTTGGCCGCTGCTGCTCTAAGTTCTCACCTAATACTGGACCCGTAGCGCTACAGCTGTTGCTACTGCACTCCTTCTTCATACAAAAACACGAGGGGGGGATTAGCGTTGAAAGAGTTAGCCTATACCTACACCTTTTAGATCTCTTCTACCGCTCCATTCCAGCCAGCGGGGATGATACTGGTGCATTTGAATACACCTGGGTCATCGAAGACCATGTGCATACTATTCCCTCCACTGCCCCTCCCTAGATAGATACCGCGCTCTTAGATCATTTGATACTGTAGTATAGGTTCGCTGCATAATGTAGAGGCAGAATGTGCATTGCCGTGCTTCGGTTGTTCTGACACCTCTGTTCTCGCTAGCAAATTTCTCGAAATAATATAGTATATATCCTCTTCTTGCGCTAGCATACGTAGCAAAGTGAGAAACACCTTACGATACTAGAGCACTATTGTTCAAAGCCTACCTACTTGCACTCGGAGACAAGAGCCGTATGTGTATACACGCGAATCTTCAAAGCCATCAGATATACCATATGTAGATTCCCAGAAAACTGTGGTGATCGTTTCCGCAGCTGGTAGATGTATTTTATTTCAATACCATCCCTAGTGGACCAGCTGCAGCTTACCTGAACTTCGGTAACAGCTCACATCATTTGCTAAGCGACGTAGATCTTCAGCCTAGGCCAGAGAGGCAGGTAGGGACTTCAAAGCGGGAGTAGTTCTTCAAAGAGGGAGTAGTTTTATCCTATTGTCTAAATATAGCTCGGTCCCAAACAGACCCCTGCCAACCACTTCGGTAGAGTTCTTACCTAGTCTTGCCAAATTCGCCGGAGCGCATCCCTAGTTAGTTTGGTACCGATATCGGTACTCGTAATCGGTTGGTTAAGTCTATCTAGACGTTTGGGAACTGAGAATCGAAAAATCTTTCCTATATACGGAATGTATATGATCTCAAACATTTACCGATGATGACATTTCATGTACAACATTCTTACATGTTTAGTTAGCTTAGGTACCGTAGGAATTGGAATTGAGCACCCCCCTTTGAATACTGCTGAGCCTCGAAAATGTCCGTGCAGTTCCCTGCATCCGCCAATCAGAGACATACTTGCCTACGGTAGATTTGCCCTTAGGGAGTCCCGAATGTAGTCTGGTTCCCCAAGACTAGAAATCCAATGTGAAATCTGAGACGGGCGCTCAATTCCAATTCCTACAGTACTCTACTTGGGGTGTTCCTAGTTTCGGGGTGAATTCCCACCCCTAACTATAACTAGACGGCTTTGACCAGAGCAGCTTTGCTAAATCTAGAGCCCATACTATGCATAATAAACATTGGGCGGGGACATATTCTATTGGCTTAAAACTATTTTCAGGACGATTACTACTGTACCTACGGGAACGTAACAGCAGAACAGCCTCCGTGCTTGGGTCATGGACACTCGTGACCCTCCAGTCCCTATGTGTTTGCAGAGATTCACAGGAGCACAATTGATATAGGTATATGTACTTCTTGAGGTACGGATGCCCACGTGAAGCGGATCTTGAGTCGTATCGGGTTATTTCTATAGTTACAAAAAAGGGATTGAACGGCTGTCACATACGTATCTAGTCGTCATTTACACATAGTGTGATATAGATTACAAGTCCCTCTAAGCCGCTGCAACTATCGTGACCATGTTGCATGCTCAGATCAACAGAATCCCCGGAAACTCTTCCATACTTTGTTCTGGATCTCAGTAAACACAATAAGAATACAAATACGTCGATATTGACTCCTAAGACACGGACGGAGAGCGAGTACCGCCCGGTCACCTTTTGTAGCAGCCCTTCACACAGATGTAGAATACAGCATATAAAAATTAGGATTTACCAGAAAAACGCTAGAACCCCCATGAAATGCGATTGACCATACACAGAACCATCGTACATATGCCTCTATTTCTGAAAATTACTCCCAATTTCCCCCAAATTGAGTACCCAGCCTCCTCCTCCTCTTCCATTCCTTGAACTACAATACCCCGGCCAATATTGCTGCAATACCAAACAAAGATCCACTAAGCACATATCCTGCATCACCAGTCCACAACCCCAAGATGGATACCACCCTCACAGCTGATGAGCTGTTGGGAGCAGTAGGAGGAGGTGTTCCTGTTGGGGCGCCCGTACTGGTAGCAGTGGTACCTGCGGTTGTAGTTGCAGTTGGCGCACCATCCCTTGCATCACATTCCGATTTCCTCCCCCCGTACGTGGTATTACCGGTACACTCCTCACATCTGTAAATATATCATTAGCAAAGCCGTCAACACATGGTTATACCACCTGGAAACATACGTCTGCAGCCCTGGTAAGTATTGCGGTGAAGGACATGCGCATCGGAGAAAATTCTGCTCCGCAATCTTCTCGTCCCATGTGAAGTTTCCATCCGTCTTCAGGGCATCGCACACCGAAGTGACATTTAGGTAAGGGGCACATTCATTTTGCATGCATTTTTTATATTCGGGACTGCTCGGGTCCAACTTTGCCAAAATGTTCACGAATTCTTGCTCACCCAGCGATTGTAGCGGTAGTATCGAAATGAGAAGGAGTAGAGCTGTGGGGAAAGTGTTGAACGCTGCTGAACGCATGATCGTAGCCTGCTAGTCTCAGCACCCGGGTATATACTGTTAAATTTTAGCCTTTCTTATAATGCCAGAATTATATTTCCGACGTGGGGATGGGATTCTTAAGAATGAGTATCAGGGGAAGGAGGCAAGGACGTGGCCAGCTGCGCTGACCCTCTCCAAGAAAATTAGGACTAGTCTAAGTTCGGAGCGCAGATCCACCAAACCTATTGTCACAGACTGGCAGAAGTTATTTATAGTATAACAGCATAACTCCTTTAACTTTCGCCCTTCAGATTTTTGCACCAATAGTAAAATCCCTACTCCAACATTCTGAGATTGCAAGTGAAGGCAAACACATAAATACTTAGTTGTACAGTCCATTCAGTGTATCTTTTTGCTTTAATTCGATGTCTAAACCTCCTAATTTGTGTAGTTCGAGACAGGGACAGGGGTAACGGATCAGAGTTCCCGAAACATTCTTGGCATGGATGGTCTACGTAATAAGTTAGGTTCGAATTCCATGGTCTATTGATCGACACTATGTTACATATGTACCGACCAACCGCTTGTTACGATGTTACACGGGAGCTGCAAGAACTTATCATTCGAAGAGTCTGGCTCTAGCGAGAGGTTGTTTCATACAGGACCTCCATTTGCCGTATGCGTCATATCCTAGGACGTTTTCAGACTATCCACCCATAGACAGTACCCAGGTTCTCCATATTATGTTCAGCCGCAGCCGGCGACCTCACTTGAAACGCAAATACAATGGAGATTAACTCGTGAGGGAAGATGTGTTGGCAGTCCTCTTCCAGAGTTATCTTCGTTACCACTTTGTCATAAGTATCAGAAACAAGCTTGCATTCAATTCTCATGGGTGGCATTCTAGACGAAACCCCTTCACTAGTATTGATGAAGCGGGGGAAGAGTTCGAAAAATGTGTCACGAAGCTAAACGGGGTAACTCAGTTAGGTCTCCACATCCATCCCCGCGCACATCACACTTTCACGTTCCCCGCTCGTTTGAGACAAATACTTAGATATGCGCATATTCGCCCTTTGCCCTATTTGATCAAGGATCGTGCGTATGTACAGTATGTATGTACATATGCATGAGTGTCGTTGCAAGGCTCCTCCCTGATAACCCTCCAGACACGTGCACCACATGTAAATTGTAGTATTGAAGTTGATTTGATATAATTGGTTCACCCAACTTGGGGTGCTTATTAACGGCCTCCCTTGCAAGCCGGCTTGAGACTATGAAGGGATATGACTGTCACGAGACCCAGTCATTGATATGTAGTGAGACTAGATCTGTGCAAGGTTTGACTGACACATGACGGAATTCCTCCCCGTCAGGGATGGCTGTCAATCTACGCTTTGAGGGCTTGAATGTTTCTTGGTATTTGGTAGTTACACAAGTTATTCCCATGTTTCCGTTTTGTTGCCGCCTTCATGAAGTATCTAGAAAGCCTTTTTTGAGTGTGCCTCCCAAGGTCGCTCCAAAACAAGCCTTTCAAGATATAAATGATTGGTCAATGATGAAAAATATAAGCGAATCAATCAGTTTTAAGTACTGGTATGTACAGAGGGATAGAGGCTGTGCACCTGTATAAGCTGTATGGAAGAACTTGGGGCTCGCTTTTGGCGGCCACCCCAACACTCGCTAGATCATATCCCACTTTCACTCTCGCTGCAATGATACCAACCTAGGAGTGTCTGTTAGGAAGTAGTGTGCCTCGAGGGCTTTTTGAGAATCCAACTGCTGCAGGATCGTCTGAAGATGATTATATGATGGATGAGGGGGTGAAGTATAGCTTATGATACTCCTTCTGTGGGTCTAGATGGCCTTGGAGGTCAGAAACTACCCACAGTATCGCTATTCGTGTTTCTTAATTGCACAGTGGTCATTTTCAACCCAAGCATGTGGAAGCATAGACATAGGATATCATATATACCGCAGTCATAGTTCTTTTTGTTCCAAACTCCTCTACAGATGCCATATATGAGAAGTATTCTTGGGTGACAGGGCCCTCTCCACAAAACTTTCGCGAGGTACCACACAGCCTCAATATATATCCCTTCAAAGCCTTTGTAGATGGGAAACATATCATGGTGTCTCGTCTGTGAGCAAAAATAAATAAATCCATACCCATAACATCTCTATGCACACGTACAAATATATACGGTAAAATACTGAAAACTCATCCAAGATACTGTATACTGATCGGAAGGCCGTTTACTATACCGTATGGGGCTTTTATATAGATTCCCGTGATCCAACGAGCTACAAAGCCTTATGTACCCGAGTTCATGGCGATTGCTTGGTAGATGGTGTACCGCACAGACTAAGAAAAGGCTAATCTGGGAATGCAAAGCCCTTGAGGTGGGTGCCACTTTACCCTCAATAGACCACTTGATGAAATTCGCCCCGACTAAAGAAGCGGCGATAATTCCTGATCAAGATACTGGTGAATCAACTAATACTCGGTTCGATCCTGTCTGGACCATAATGAGCCAGCCGGAACTCCGGCTGGATTCAAGCGGGGGGCATGTTAATCTGCCTGCGCTGGCGGCTATGTACAGTGGATGAGGGAAGGAAAGGCTGGTGAATTCATGGATACGTGACGTAAATGTTAATGGGCAGAGTATGCAGATATCAAAAGAATTCCGACTTTAAGTGCCACCTAGATTATTGCAAACTCTACATCTCCCATAAGTCAAGCTAAACTCGTGGCTATGGGTGTTGAAGGTGTGATTAATCGATTATGTAGATATGACGGTAAATTAGGTATAAAGTCGATACATACAGAGTGATAGAAGTTACAGTAGGTTTTGCTCCCGCACTATAATGCACCTGATCAATAGAGAAACAGCACATCTGAGCCTTGATGATATTATATCAAAACCTACATGCAAGTACAGTATGTACTCTACAGCCTTGGACTGCATATGGGTTTTCAAGTTACTTGGCTAGCGCCATTCTCTAGATAATGGCAATCAGATTATGCCTAGATCTCTCTGCCATGTACAACGGTTACTGTAGGAAAGGGGAGCCTGCGTTGTATATACACATAAAATGGGGCCGGTGTAGTCTGGAGGCCTGTGCCCGCCAAACTAACAAAATGCTTGATTTTGAAGATCTACAATATAACCAGTAAAATGGCAGAAAGTATGGGATTAAATGACTGGAAGCCTCATAATAAGAAATGAGATATACTTCTTTGTTGATAAAACAATTCAGGGTAATACAGGTCACATGTACTGTACCTGCGGAATAAAAGTACTTAGACATTCAGCCACCCGTTTGCCAAGCGAATGTTTGAGATGCCCGACATCTTTATAATGTCATACATATACCTAGGTAAAGTCTGTGGACATAAGTCTTGGTAAAACACCGGAACCACAGCCAAAATGGCCAAAAGCGTCCCCCGTAGACACCTGCATAATTGCACTCATCTTGTAGATGTGCGGTTAGCCTTTCGGATAGAGTTTGAGCTTTCTGCAATGGCTTCAGTCCTACAGACTACTCTGGGCCCCTCCAGGACTTTTACTTGGCTGCAAAATCAGAGAAGATCTTAAATGTACAATTTTTCTCATGTGATTACCTCGGTTTTAGCATTTTTCGCACGACGCCACTTTTGGTGTGATCTCGCATTTTACCAAGACTTATGTCCACTCACTGTTGCTACCTTAAGTATGGCGACAGCAGAAAAATCAAAACAATCAAATCGTTGCACCCTCGAATGCCTGTGGAGTCTTGGCTCTGGCAAGATTTCAGGAGTGACTGCGAGTTGCTAAGATACCGCCTTTGTTTTTTTTTTACATACCGCTTTTGAACATTTGCAGCAAAATGCTGACAACAGTATTGTGTCTGGTACCGCTGTTGAGTACCAGTGGCTGTATATTAAAATGTTTGTGGCATTACTACTGCGGTAATTCGAAATCAAGAACTGGTTCTTAATTTCGAATGTGGGCTGGGCCTGCATGCTCCTCTGCATATCATACAACCCTCAGCCTTGCATGCGGATTAAGTCAGAACACCGCCAACTCTAGTCAGGTTCTCAGCTCCTTCCGACACGTGCATAAAAATTAGACCTATTCTGGGGGTGGTTCTTAATTTGGAATTACCGCCCATATACATAAACATTCGCTTGGCAAATGGGTGGCAATGGTAAATGAATCAAGACCACAGGGGTCTATTGTCCGGCAGGGTTTTGAGTCTGTACTCGCAGCCGACCTAAGGTGATGGTGAGGCCCTGATGGTTTCTTTGCCAGTATGAGAACAAATAACAGTGCCCCAATTCAAAGCTTGATACTACTAATGGGCTGGATCACCTTCAAATATTCAGTTCTGTTTCTTGATATATCGGTACTACTCTAAATATAATTTATAGTTAGATATGATAATGTCATCGTCCCCAGACCCTCTAGTACTTTTACTATTGGCACATACAATCTGCCAGAGCTTGGATTCAGAGGAGGAATGTTGTTTCAAATCACATAATTGGCCGGCGGCAGATGCTGTTCGCAGGCAATGTTTCATATTGCTTTTTATAAATTGCGTCGGGTCAGATTCTGTTGCATGCAGTGAATAGCCTCTTCTCTACCCGCCAGCCTTGGGCTGGAGCTCATGTAGCTCTCCCACCTTCCTCTTTCGAGGGGCTCAGAAGGGAGTGATCTGCATTTATATGCGATCGGTTAAAGTTGTTTGGTAAACAGAAATGGGAGTAGCTTCTGCGACGTTGGCCTAAAGAACTCCAAAGTAATAAGAAAGTATATATGACATACTACCATTGGCTACCTAAGGATGCACGCCTGCTTAACATCCCTGTTTTCACCTCCTCGAGCAATATCACGAGAGCAGAGTAGTCAGGAGCTATACTGGCGGAATTGAGATCTATGGAATCAATTACGCTCTACAACATGGTTATTCTCACACCCGGCCAAAGTTAATTTAATACCCAATACCCAC
>Ga0307511_10005626_pt1 | contig 12720 bp, 19 predicted proteins | sample 13_EM_MG_FD_200266 | JGI IMG/M metagenome (GOLD analysis project Ga0307511, IMG submission 200266) | Populus trichocarpa ectomycorrhiza microbial communities from riparian zone in the Pacific Northwest, United States - 13_EM | ecosystem: Host-associated > Plants > Roots > Unclassified | place...
TACACGCGGTAGTTACGTTGAATACCCAATGCCGGTAGCTGCGCCGCTGCAGCTGCGGGACTCACAGCTGCGGTGGTACAAACAAACACAAACCTGATGCGGTGACCTGGTTAATACTCTCTGGATCGGGTCTCGGGACGACGGGAACCGGATGGGTTCTCGGGCCGCCCCTCAGCGGAGCGTTAACCAGGTGTTTCCAAGATACCTCAGATTCTTTTGACAGAATCCGCATTGCCATTTCCGACCAAAGGTTCACACTGCGCTGCGAGCTGATATTTAACCCGCGGCCAGGGCTTCCAAAGCAAATATCCCAAAGGAAGAAAAAAAAAACTGGGGACCCTGGATCGGACCTCAGGTCTCAGGCCTCAGGGTCTACCATTAGGGGACCTGCAGATACTGAAACGGGGTGGCTGGCAACCGGGCAAACAAACGCAAAGCTGATGGATCTACTTCAGACTTCGGTGTACCGCGCGCGGCCTCAGCACGGTGTTTATGTAAGCGAGCTCACCACTCATAGACCTGGACCCTCACAGTCTCCAGCAGTCCCCCGTTCGCTGCTGGCTCTTACTATGTCGATATCGGAGAAGTACGTTGGTCCAACCTTGGCTGTGGTCGCAACTGTGGTCGCTCTCGCTGTGTTACGGAGGCAATTGGCCTCGAGGCGCACTACCCCTTACCCTCCTGGACCGAAAGGATACCCGGTTATTGGAAACGTGTTTGATTTTCCGAAGAATCCTATCTGGGAGGGATTTACGAAGATGGCTCAGGAGCATGGTGAGTAAGAACTTTTGAGACCCATACCCGTGCATTAGGGGCGTTCAACGTGGATGTATTACAGAGACGGACATCTTGCACCTGGATATAATGGGTTCGCATCTGCTCGTGTTGAGCAGCAGCGATGTAGCCACAGATCTGCTCGAACAGCGCTCGGTTGTATACGCAGATAGGGTATGTTTTCGCATCGCGTTCACGACTTCACCGGTCACCGTTTACTGACGCCCGCCACTAGCCTCGGTTGCCCATGGTGAACGAACTGTACGTGTTGTCGTACCATCCCGTGACCACACCGACAAATTGCCGCTTATTCTAGGATGGGATGCACTTGGGCCCTCCCAGTGATGCCTTATGGGAACCTCTGGCGCGCCCACCGCCGGTTGTTCCACCGTTTCTTCAATCCTTCAACAGCAAGTGAGTTCGATGACAAGATCCATAGGGCAGTAAACGTCTTCCTCCATCGGCTCTCTGAATCTCCCAAACGGTTCTTGAAGCACGCACGTTTGTACGTCTATTCTCACCCGATTCTTGCATCATCTAAGGCTCACTACTAATGCGCCCTTCGATTGGCAAGCCTTACCGGGTCTTTGGTCTTGTCGATCGCGTACGGGGTGAACGTAACATCTGAGAACGATAGGTATTTCTCGGCGTCCGAAGACGCGATGGCTGCTGTTGATCTCGCCCTGCTGCCTGGAGCCTTTCTTGTGGATGTTTTCCCCATCCGTATGAGTTCCGGTTAAAACAACTCTTTACAAAAGATCTCACGAAATTCGCTTCCACAGTCAAATATGTCCCGGAATGGTTCCCTGGGGCTGGTTTCAAGACGTTCGCGAGGATCGCCGAGAAAGACCTTGATGACTCGATTACCCCCCCGTTCCGATATGTCAAAGACTCTTTTGAGGTTTGTGAACCTTCCTTGTCGCATCTCGCCACGGTGTCTTACCGGAACGAACTTCAGGCAGAGACTCTTACCACTCCGTCGATCGTGGCTACGTGTTTAGAGGAACTTCCGGAACTCGCTAAACAGGGAGTTGACGAAGAAGTGATTCGGGGTGTGTGTGGGTCGGTATATCTCGGTAAGCGTCATGGCTATATCCCCATGCAAGGCCGCCGTTCACATGCTCGTCACATATCTAGCGGGCGGAGAGACGGTAAGCTGGACCCAGCGACTGTAGGTTTGACACTGCTGATCGTGCGGTCACAAAGACATCGTCCGCCATCCAATCATTCCTCCTGGCGGCAACCCTACATCCCGAGGTTGTTTGTTTGGCACAACAGCAACTGGATGAAGTTTTGGGTAGGGAGCGTTTACCAGACTTCTCCGATATGCCTCAATTACCATACATCTCCGCCATCGTGAAGGAGGTCCTACGGTGGAGACCTCCGACTCCTCTCGGTGCGCCCTTCTGTAACATTCCGTTGTGTATGGGTTAGACTGGCTTTAGGGAGCCCGCATCGGTTGATGGAAGACGATGTATACAATGGTCGGTTCATCCCCGCTGGCACGACCATCGTGGACAACACTTGGTACGCGACGCAGCCCTGTGGACTGTTTCTTGCAGCTGGTTGATTGTCAAAAAGGGCGATATTCCGTGACGAATCTGTGTATCCAGACGCGCACACCTTCAACCCCGGCCGATTCCTCAAGGATGGTCAGATCAACTCTGACGTGAAGGACCCCGAGCAAGTGTTGTTCGGGTACGGGAGAAGGTATCTCCATCCACACCGAATGCCAACCTTACATTCCCGGATAACATGCGGACTTCCTAGGATCTGCCCTGGAAGGCATTTCGCTTCACGATTCTTGTTCTTGGCCATCGCTCGAACTCTCGCCGTATTCGACATTTCCAAGCGTTTGGATGAAGGCGGGAGTCCAATCACTCCGGAAGGGGGATATACAATCGGGGTCGTCTCGTGAGTAGCTTATCCTTAGGTTTTGGTGAATGGGTTATGTTCTGAGGGATTCCCAGCCGTCCCTTACCCTTCGAGAATTTGATCAAGCCGCGACCCGGCCAAGCACTTTCTTTGATTGCGTGACACGAGTAGTAGATGTGGAGGGTTTACGCCGCAGGAATAAAGTATATGGAGACCTCGTACCGGTGGCAACATCTTGCAAACGTTTAAACCCTGCCACCCCGCGTTCCGAGTCGGGGCTTGAATTACTTACTATCACGAAGGATGTGCACAGTTACAATGAAGAACACGTTGACGGGGGGCATTCACCCAATAAAATCATCACCGTAGTCACGGTGGAGAGGGGGGTTGGTTTGTTACGTGCCCGGGAGGCTTTGCTGTTGGGTGGCGGGGTACCTGGGGTGGATTTTGAGCAACCACAGGCATTTTGGAGTGTCGGTTCAAGAAGTGGGAAGGACCAGGAATGTCATACTTAGACAACGGGCGCAAAAACGAGGCTTCCGATTCTCTCTTTTACGCTTTTACTACTTGTTGTCACCACTTCAGCGACCTATTACGTACCTAGTACTCCCCAGCCTACCAAATTTGTACGTCTGGATTTGTACTAGGGTCGGCCATTTAGCCTGGCCCGTTCCGCGCCCGCGGTTGGTTGGGTCATATATCTTTGGATGTGTTAGATAAGAGTATACCTGGAGGTTCAGCCGCCCCACCAGTATCGGGATCTCGATCATTTGTGGTCGTCAATCGAAGATCGGGTCTTGGGACAAGATCGTGTTCTCGGGCCGCCCTCGGCAGGGAGCGTTGTCCAGGTGTTTCCAAGGTGCCTCAGAGTCTTTTGCATCCGTGTTTCCATTCCAGACCAAAGTTTCGCACTACACTACACGCCAACTCCAATCCAGAGCAGATAGCAGCCGAGGCATCCAAACCAAATATACCGAAGAAGAGAAATAACAAAAAGAAATAACAAAAAGACCGGTGATCCCGGATCGGACCTCCAGGCCAGCACCAGGGGACCTGCAGATACCGAAACGGGGTGGCTGGTGGCTGGGCAAACAAAAGCAAAACTGATGGGGCGATCCAATTCAGATTTCAGCGCGGTGTCTATGTAAGTAAGCGAGCTTAAAACTCAGAGATCTGAACCCGGAGGGTCTCCAACAATCCCCCCTTCGCCACTGGCTCCCAGTATGTCGATATCTGAGAAGTACGTTGGTCCAACTTTGGTTGTGGTCGCAACTGTGGTCGCTCTTGCCGTATTACGGAGGCAATGGGCCTCGAGGCGTACTACCCCTTACCCTCCTGGACCAAAAGGATACCCGGTTATTGGAAATGTGTTTGATTTTCCGAAGACTCCTATCTGGGAGGGATTTATGAAGATGGCTCGGGATCACGGTGAGTAACGGGTGCTTTCGAGATCAGTACTTGTGCATTTTGGGGGTGTTTAACGTGGATGGATTACAGAGACGGACATCTTGCACCTGAACATGATGGGCTCGCATCTGGTCGTACTGAGCAGCAGCGATGTAGCCACAGATCTGCTAGAACAGCGCTCGGCTGTATACTCGGATAGGGTGTGTAAACATTTGACATCCCGTTAACGACTTCACGACTTACCGACACCCGCCACTAGCCTCGGTTGCCCATGGTGAATGAGCTGTATGTGTTGTCGTCATCCCCCGTGACCACACCGACAAACTGCGGCTGATTACAGGATGGGATGCACTTGGGCCTTCCCCTTGATGCCTTACGGGAACCTCTGGCGCACCCACCGCCGGTTGTTCCACCGTTTCTTCAACCCTTCGATCGCAGGTCAGTTCGATGACAAGATCCACAAGGCAGCGGGCGTCTTTCTCCATCGGCTCTCTGAATCTCCTGATCGTTTCTTGAAGCATGCACGTTTGTACGTCTGTTCCCACCCAATCCTTGCATCGTATCGGGCTCACTAGATGCGTCTTTTGATTGGCAAGCCTTACCGGGTCTTTGGTCCTGTCGATTGCGTACGGGGTGAACGTAATATCTGAGAACGATAGGTATCTCTCGGCGTCCGAAGATGCGATGGCTGCTATCGATGTCGCCATGCTGCCTGGAGCCTTTCTTGTGGATGCATTCCCCATCCGTATGGATTTCGGTAAAATACCTCTCCACAAAAGGTCTCACGGAATTCGCTTCTACAGTCAAATATGTCCCAGATTGGTTCCCTGGAGCTGGTTTCAAGACGTTCGCGAGGATTGCGAAGAAGGACATTGACGATTCGATTACTCCTCCGTTCCGATATGTTAAGAAATCTTTTGAGGTTTGTGAACCTCCCTTGTTACTTCTCGTCCTGGTGTCTTACTGGGACGAACTTCAGGCGGAGACTCTTACTACTCCGTCGATCGTGGCTACGTGTTTGGAGGAGCTGCCAGAACTTGCTAAACAGGGAGTTGACGAAGAAGTGATTCGAGGTGTGTGTGGGTCGGTATATCTCGGTGAGCATCATGGCCATATCCCCGGAAGGATGTTGCTTAAAAGCTCGTCGCGCATCTAGCTGGTGAAGAGACGGTAAGCTGAGTCCCAACGACCGCAAGTTTGGCACTGCTAATCGTGCCATTGCGAAGACATCGTCTGCCCTCCAATCGTTCTTCCTAGCGGCAACCCTGCATCCCGAGGTTGTTCGGTTGGCACAACAGCAACTGGACGAAGTTCTGGGTAGGGAGCGTTTACCAGACTTCTCCGATATGCCTCAATTACCATACATCTCCGCCATCGTGAAGGAGGTCCTACGGTGGAGACCTCCGACTCCTCTCGGTGCGTCCTCCTGAAGCGTTACATTGCGTATAGGTCGGGCTAGATTGGTTTCAGGCACCCCAATCCGGCTGATGGAAGATGATATATACAAGGGACAGTTCATCCCCGCTGGTGCGACGATCATGGACAACACGTGGTACGTAACCTACCTCTGTGGATTGTTTCTTGCAACCGGCTGAGTACTAAAAAGGGCGATATTCCGTGACGAATCTGTGTATCCGGACGCGCACACCTTCAATCCCGGCCGGTTCCTCAAAGACGGTCGGATCAACCCCGACGTGAAGGACCCCGAGCAGCTGTTGTTCGGGTATGGTAGAAGGTACTCTCATTCACAATGAATCCCAATCTTACATACCCGGATAACGTGCGGATTTTCAAGGATTTGCCCTGGGAGGCACTTTGCTTCACGATTCCTGTTCTTAACCATCGCTCAAACCCTTGCTGCCTTTGACATCTCCAAGTGTTTGGATGGAAATGGGAATCCGATTACCCCGGAAGGGGGGTATACACCCAGGATCATCTCGTGAGTACCTTGTGCTTAGGCCTTGGTGAATGGGACAGTTTCTGACGGATTTCCAGGCATCCCTTACCCTTCGAGACTTCGATCAAGCCGCGACCCGGTCAAGCACTCTCTTTGATTGCGGGACACGAGTAGGAGATGCGGGGGTTCGCAAAACGGAAGTGGAGTAGTGGAGAACTCGTACCGGTTGGCAGCACCTTACAAACCAGTATATTGTATTTTGAAGGGGTGGGATAACAGTTCCCCCGTTTACGCAAACCGTGACATGTGAACAAAGGTTTACATCATAGCGCGTTCCGTCCCGGTAAGTAGACCGGGTTTTGTTTTGGGATACGGCTTGTGTTGCTGCCTTGGACCAATCCAACTGCAGAAATCTCTCCACTCCCGACCCTCTCGTACAGCCCTCAGCCTGAAATCCCTCCGGTAAGAAACGTTCAATGTACTCGATCATATTTGGGTCCGGCCACCGCCCTACTAAATGAGATTCGATGCCCCTGCCCTGTGCCATGGCGCTTTCCACGGATTTTAGATGGAGAACCGGCACAAACAACTCGGCGGCATATCGTATCGTGGCTTCGCTGTATTCTTCCAACCTGCAACCTGGGTCACTAACGGGAACCCAGACCGCGTGAGGACCTCCCTGCTCTTCACTTCCATGCACGACTCCACACCCGGTATCTTGACTATCTGCTTCCTGAAACGGTTGGTTCGCGGTTCCACGTTACGGCCGCCTGGTGAAGTCCGTAGATCTCGCCAGTGACGGAAAGCAGCGGCGTCACCTATACGTACTCAAAGAGCCTTTTGTGGATCACTTGTGCACATTCGATGCATTGTGGGCCCCCGCACACATCACCGGATCTCCTGAGGCGAACGAGCCATACCTGTGTCCGAATGAAACACGAATACGCGTACGATGCTTAGAGTACTCCCTAGTCCTACATATATTTCTGGGTTCGCATAGGCACGTCCGGGGTGCAACACCAGAGGCTGGAAGGATTAAAACCATCGGGAGCCTATGCTTGCTCAAGTGGCGGCACGGCGAGGACTGCGTTGATCGGCTGTTCAGTTTGATCAATGTCCATCGAACTTAGGCCGCAGCGGCCACCTCCAATACCCCCACCGTGGTCGGGTGGGAAGAAAGATACCGTGCTTCCTCTCCCCCACTCGGAGATTCCAGATTCCATTGTAGTTCACCCACGCAGCGAATCGGCTACTCTCAAAACGTGTTCCCTCGTCTCTGAACAATTCAGTGGACTCGAAGACTCCTATTTATTAACGTCAAGTTCCTCGCCGTATGGACCGTGGTCCTACTTCGAACGATTCAGGAAATATGCAGAGCTGTTGTACTTATTCGAGATAGGACACTGGGTAAGCGAATCTGACAGGCCTCCCTGGGTCTCTCGTCCACCGGCTGACACCTCCTGTAATGAAGCATTTTTTCTTCAAAGAGATCGGATGACTTCGTGCCAAAGCTTGACTCAAACTTCCATTTTGCTGAACGTTCAATTCAGGCGTCGATCACTTTCCCGATCGTGAAAGAAGCAACTTCGAAAAAATTCTATGGTGTGCGCCACAGCCGCTGAGGCCTTGAACGATATATTTAGGTCCTGAGTGACCTACGTAGGCCTCGAACAATGACACCTTATGCTCAACAAAGCCAGAAGCGGGCAGGAAAATTCATCTATTTTATCCGAAGAGTTCCCTGCCGCTCAAAAGCCCTCAAATGCAAGAATCAGCTTGCTTAGTGAACGTCGGATTTGCTGATGCGCGTCGAGTGGTTCCTTCCGAGATAAGTACATAAAGGTGAATGGAAACCCTTGAAAGTATTGTAATAAAAATTGGTGGGGCCTGCTGTCATTGGCTGGCGTATGGCTCTGCTTAGCGTTCCTTCCTCGGGTTATCCTCTGGATGTTAATTCGAGCCTCGCGGTTAATCCACGACCTCCACAACATGTGTACCTCTGTTTCCCCAGGTTCCTGCTACACCACGAACGCATAGTCGATCACAGGGAGGACACTTGCGGATGGACTGCTTGTGAGACCCCGAGGACCGGAACACCTTCCGGTTCATCTTCCCCGGCCATCCCCTACAGTTCGCACGCAACTACTCCGAGTTTCGATCGATCCCATCCGTGTAAATATTCCCCTCCGACTCGGTGACACCATCCAACCATTTCGGGAATATCCTATTCAATCTTTTGGCACCAACAGCCTCTGGTTGGCTCGAGCTAGTAGCGCTAGCCAAGGAGGCTTTTCTCCGAGCCGAGATTCTACGGGTCAGATTCTTCCTTACTGATCACGATATACACACTACTCCCTCTTACGTTAATCTGGCCGGCCGGGGTATGACTGGAGGAATGGATCCGGACAGTCCAGGATATAAATTCGGGCTCCAGTTGCGAAGCAAACCGCCAGTACAAGTATGTACTTCACTCTCCCAGACCTCCAAGGGATCTGCCCCTTCTCGCCAGCTATTAACCCTCACTACGACGCTGTCGTTCCAGGGGCCAGGGCATGGGCCAAAAGCTTCGGTATTCTCTCCCCCAAGAAACAGAGTCAACTCTCTGCTTCTCCCCCCGAACTCCTTGCCGCACACGTGTGCCCTTATGCGAGTCTCGAAGGGTTCCGGACCTGTTGTTACCTTGCCAACATTGTCTTCCTTCTTGACGACTTCAGCGACGACGAATGTGGGAGCGGTGCGCGTGCTATGTCGAACTCCTTCATGAACGCCACTCGCGACCCGTCCCAGGATGACGGGACGCGGTTTGCACGCCTGGCCAAAGAGTACGTTGACTCGCCGTCACCTCCTATGGTCTTTCCTAACGTCACCTCAGGTTCAACAAACAGCTGAATACCTGCCCACCAGCTGCAAGACGACGGTGGATCGACGCTTTTGGTGATTACTTGGATGCGACAGCCCGTGAAGCAGAGAACAGAGAACATGGAACGATTCTCGGGCTAAAGGATTATATCGACCTCCGACGAGGAAACAGCGGGGTGTACCCCACATTCACCCTGATTGAATACCTTCTTGGGATCAACTTGGAGTCGGAAGTGTTCAATCACGTCGTATTGTTGAGCATGACTAGGGCGGCTGTCGATCTGGCCATGATAGCTAATGTGAGCCCGCTGCGTTACGCCTGGTTGAGCACTGATTCAATGTTATGAAGGACGCGTACAGTTACAACAAGGAACAGGCACACGGGCATTCGGCCAACAACTTCATCACCGTGGTCATGGTAGAGAGAGGAGTCGGCCTGCAGGAAGCCTTCGATTTCGCTGGGGAATACTTCGAGAACGGGGTCAAAGAGTTTCTCGAGTGGAAGGCCAAGATGCCCAGTTGGGGGCCCGAGATCGACGATGCCGTCTCCCAGTACGTGTACGGGCTTGAATGTTGGGTAGGAGGATACCTGGAGTGGAGTTTGAGTAGTCGCAGGTATTTTGGGGACTCAGTCGAGGAAGTGAGAAGGAATAGGAAGGTCGCGCTTAAACCGAGAGCGCGAAAGTAGAACTTCTCCCTGTTCTCGCGCGCTTGCCGCTCTGTCTCGTCTGTCCGGCAATATTACTTACTCCCAACCTGCTGAGGTTGTATGTCCAACCTTTATACCAGAGGCTAGAATCGATCTGCTATCCAGTCCGTGTTTGCCGCTAGATGGACCGATTGGACACTGACTTAATAACAAACCGCGAAAACGGCTATCTTTGGAGGCACTAAAACGAGTATACCCAGAACAGGTCTGTGGTCCGTTCGTCGGAGGTGTAGTTAGGGATGCAGCCGCCCCGTCAGTGGCAAGGAAACACCGACGATCGCTTTCGGTCATCGATCGAAGCTCGGGTCCTGGGACGACGAGAAGCAGAAGAAACGCCCGGGGCCCAGCGCGGTGCTGAGAAGTCGTCACGACTTCTCAGCGCGGTAGTTATGTATGCGAGCTCAAAACCGGTAGACCCGGACCCTCAGAGTCTCCAGCAATTCCCCGTTCGCCGCCACCTCCCATGTCCATATCGGAAAAGTACGTTGGTCCGGCGCTAGCTGTGGTCGCAACTGTGGTTACTCTCGCTGTGTTACGGAGGCAATGGACCTTGAGGCGCACCACCTCGTATCCCCCTGGCCCGAAAGGATATCCAATCATAGGAAATGTGTTCGATTTTCCGAAGAATCCCATCTGGGAGGGATTTACGAAGATGGCTCAGGAGCATGGTGAGTAATGAGAACTTTTGAGACCCATACACGTGCATTAGGGGCGTTCAACGTGGATGGGCTTGGGTTACAGAGACGGACATCTTGCATCTGGATATAATGGGTTCGCATCTGGTCGTGTTGAGCGGTAGTGATGTGGCCACAGATCTGTTGGAACAGCGTTCGGCTGTGTATGGGGATAGGGTACGTAAACGTTTTGAGATCCTATTCAGGACCTCGGCGCTCACCGATACCTGCCGCTAGCCTCGGTTGCCCATGGTGAACGAACTGTACGTGTGGTCGTACCTTTCCGCAACCACACCGAATAATCGCGGCTTATTCCAGGATGGGTTGCACTTTTGCCCTCCCAGTGATGCACTATGGGACCCTCTGGCGCACCCACCGTCGGTTATTCCACCGTTTCTTCAACCCTTCAACAGCAAGTGCGTTCGATGACAAGATCCACAGGGCAGTGGACGTCTTCCTCCATCGGCTCTCTGATTCTCCCCAGCGTTTCTTGAAGCATGCACGTTTGTACGTCTGTCTTCACCCCCAATCCTAGCATAGTCTCGGGCTCACTATACGCCTTTCTGTTGGAAAGTCTTGCTGGGTCTTTGGTCTTGTCGATTGCGTACGGGATGAACGTAAAATCTGAGAGCGATAGGTATTTTTTGGCGTCCGAAGATGCGATGGCTGCCATCGATCTCGCACTGCTGCCTGGAGCCTTTCTCGTGGATGTTTTCCCTATCCGTATGAGCTCCGGTTAAAACGACTCTTCGCAAAAGATCTCACGAAATTTGCTTCCAGTCAAATATGTCCCGGAATGGTTTCCTGGAGCTGGTTTCAAGACGTTTGCGAGGATCGCCAAGAAGGACATTGATGATTCTATTACCCCTCCGTTCCAATATGTTAAAGAATCTTTTGAGGTTCGTGAACCCCCCTTGCCGCTCCCTATTCAACTGAAGCGAACTTCAGGCGGAGACTCTCACTACTTCGTCGATCGTAGCTACGTGTTTAGAGGAATTACCGGAACTTGCCAAACAGGGAGTCGATGAAGAAGTGATTCGGGGCGTGTGTGGGTCAGTATATCTCGGTGAGCGTCATGGCCGTATCTCCAGGAAGGACGTTGCTCACAAGCTCGTCGCGCGTCTAGCTGGTGGAGAGACGGTAAGCTGAACCCCGGTAGCCGCAAGTTTGGCACTGCTAATCGTACCGTTGTGAAGACATCATCTACCATACAGTCGTTCTTCCTAGCGGCAACCCTACATCCCGAGGTCGTTTGTTTAGCACAGCAGCAACTAGACGAAGTTCTTGGTGGGGAGCGTTTACCGGACTTCTCCGACATGCCTCAATTACCATACATCTCCGCCATCGTGAAGGAGGTCCTACGGTGGAGACCTCCGACTCCTCTCGGTACGTCCTCCTGTAACGCTGCATTGTGTATAGGTCGGGCTATACTTGCTTCAGGGAGCCCGAATCGGTTGATGGAAAATGATGTGTATAGGGGACAGTTCATCCCCGCTGGCGCGACAATCGTGGATAACACATGGTATGCGTCCCAACTTTGTGGATTGTTTCTTGCAACCGGTTGAGAGTCAAAAATGGCGATATCCCGTGACGAATCTGCGTATCCGGACGCGCACACTTTCAACCCTAACCGATTCCTCAAAGACGGTCAGATCAACCCCGATGTAAAGGACCCCGAGCAGGTGGTGTTCGGGTACGGCAGAAGGTATTTTCGTTCACAACGAACACCAATCTTACGCTCCATGGGTAACACATGGATTTTCAAGAATTTGCCCTGGGAGGCACTTCGCTTCACGATTCTTGTTCTTGACCATCGCTCGAACTCTCGCCGTCTTTGACATTTCCAAATGTTCGGATGAAGACGGGAATCTGATCACTCCAAAAGGGGGATATACAACCGGGGTCATCTCGTGAGTACCCTATGCTTAAGTCTTGGGGAGTGGGGTACGTTCTGAAAGAATCCAAGGCATCCCTTACCCTTCGAGTCTTCGATCAAACCGCGACCCGGTCGAGCGCTCTGATTGTTGGACGCCAGTAGGAAATGCGGGGGTTTGCGCAATGGGAGTAAAGTAATGAAGAACCCGCACTGGTTGCAGTACCCTACAACCCAATAGACTGCAATTTGAAGGGGCGAAATAACGGTTCCCCGTCTACACACACCGTGACACGTTATCAAAAGCTTACACCCTCTCCCTGCTACCTCCGGTGAGAAACGCTCGATGTACTCGGTCATGTTTGTGTCCGGTGCAATGCAACGTCTTCGGACGGGCCGAGTGTGACTCCCACAATTGGACAAGAAGGCGGTCGAGCTCCAGTCAATGCCCAAAATATGTTCTCTGATTGTTTGTTTGACACTGACACCAGTGTCAGATAGGGTCTGATCGTAAGGCAGATAAATTGAGATCTCTCCAAGATCTCGATGTTCGGGTGTGATCGTTTGGAGGACGACAGTGATCCAGTCAATCCTCTGCAATTCGACCCGAAAACACAAATCTCTGACCCTCGTCACCCTCGAGAGGTCGACC
>Ga0307511_10005627_pt1 | contig 12718 bp, 12 predicted proteins | sample 13_EM_MG_FD_200266 | JGI IMG/M metagenome (GOLD analysis project Ga0307511, IMG submission 200266) | Populus trichocarpa ectomycorrhiza microbial communities from riparian zone in the Pacific Northwest, United States - 13_EM | ecosystem: Host-associated > Plants > Roots > Unclassified | place...
ATACCAAATACACATATAAATTAACTAACATAAATATATTTTAAGCTTGAATCTACATAAAGCTAGGGTAACTCCTCATCCCTACGCTCACCCACTATTTCAAAATTCAAACCTAACCCTTTCCAAGTTAGAAGCATGAAATTTAATGGAATTTCATGGTGATTTATTACCGGGACAGATCTGTACAATCTACCCATGTCTTGCAAGCATGCCCCATGTTTTGTATCTTGACCAAACCACCGTACATACACCTCAAATACATGTATATATACCACACCCCCGTATACCATACAGCCATATCTCTTCTTCTCTCTACACTAGAATATCCTTTTGGTTAGAAGAAAGCCACATTTGCATACCTCATGTTTCTTTATACAAAATATACATTATGTGGTAGATAGGAGGAGTACCTTCCTAGATAGCATTAGAGAGAGAGAGAGAGAGAGTAGTTTTTGGTTTTAACTCCTTGGCAAAAGGAAAGGAAAGGAAGAGAGATTTTCTAGAGTGAGAAACACATACATCCAGACACAACAACAAGAACTCCACCACCCCCATCCCCACCCTCTATCATTTTAAGACACATTGTAATAAGAGAAAACACAAACTCAAGACACCAAAAAAGAGAGAGTCTTTGCCCAAATCAAATCAAATCCTTCTCTCTATGTTTCTTGCTTTTCTATCCAAACAACAACCCCTTATCTATCAAAACAAAAAAAGTTTTTTTTTTTTTTTTTCATCTGAAAAATAAAGGGGCGATCTAGGAACAATCGGTTGCTTATTTTTCATAGCTCCGATCGTTGTTGTTTTTGTTTGTATCGAAGATCGATCTGTGAGTGCTTTTTTTTGTTTTTCTTTTGCGGGTTTTCTTTTTTTGATGATAGTAATATCTGTGTTTGCTTTGTTTGTTGATGATCGGCTTTGATTTTGTTATGAAACAAAAGGGTTTCTAGTTTTTTGGATGATCGGGCTGCAGATTGTTTGTTAAATGGTTAAAGATTTTAACTTTTTGAAATAAGATGAAAAAAAACTTAGCTTTTTTATTTTGTTATGGATTCAATTGTTGGTGTTTGGATATGTTTGTGTGGTTAGTTTTAAGACGATATGATTTTGGTATAAAGTAAGAGTGAGTGACTAAATGGAAAAGAAATGATAGAACATCATTTTCTGGAAATGGAATGACAAGCAATTGTTTAGATTTTGTGGGTATTTCTAGCTACATTTGCTTCATGTCCTGGGATATAAAAGATACCATTTACTTCATGTTTTAGGATATGAAAATACCATCTTTTTATCTTGTATTTGCTTTTAAATTAAGCCACCTTTGCTTTTGTCAATGTTTGTCTATGAAGATTTAATCTGTTTTAGCAACCCAACTGAACATTCTTACTGTATATGTGTTTTGATATATGCATATGTTAATGAGAATTAGTTTATGTATTTCCTGTTTGCAGTTGGTGTTTGTTGTTGAGAGTGTTGTTTGTTGTGATTGGGAATTATACAATGTTGTGATAAAGAAAAAGAAAAACTTGTATCAACTTGTTTGTTTTGATAAGGGTTTGCTAAAAAGTTTGAATTGTAGTTGATTGAGGGGGTTTCCATGTATGTATCAGTTCTGCGCGCGCGATTGTGTTGCATTTGAACTGGTTCTTTACCGATACGTGTCTGTTTTGAAGGGTATGCATGGGCAGTTTATGTGTTTTCCTTTTTTGATCATTCATGTGTAATTTTAACTGCATATATCTATTGTAAGAAACATGTGTGAAACGTGCTCTATTAGATTGCTCAAATGTTTCTGTTTCTAGTGCCATTTCCTTTTATGTTGTATTTCCCCACTGCAGTTTATGTGTCTGCACGTGTGCGCATGTATGTCATAAATTATGAGTATCTGGCTTTTCTGTTACAGGAGATTTGAAGGGATATTGGCGGAATCAAGTGGAATGTGATTTGCATGGGCTGAGGATGCCAGAATTGAGAAGTGGAGCCCGGAGATCAAAGCGCCTTGATGATCTTCAGCCTCCCCAACAACCAAACAATCAAGCAGAAAATTTGACGGTGCCTGTTCAAAACAAGACCAGGAGGAGAGCTGGTGGTGGTAGAGGAAGGGGTGGGAATGCTGCAGGTGTAGCAAAAGGGGCTTCGCCAACAACGAGGCCAACTGCTGCCGGTAGAGGCCGGGGTGTTAGGTTGATAGATTTAGACCCAGAACCTTGTCAGGTTGAACCTGCAGCTGTTGGAGCTGCTGAACTAGGTTATAATAGATTAGAGGTGGTGGCAGATAAAGATATCGCGATGGAGGGTGGAAGTGCAGAAAAGGTAGTGGCAGTCGAAGAAGAAGGAAGCACTACTCCAGTTCCTGAGAGGGTAATCATCCATTTGCCTTTCTATCTTTGCAGGGTTATTTGTGTGCATCACAGAGTTGTATAAAACTGTCTTTATTAGTATTCTTCTGGTATCCTTTCCTTGTAATTAATAAATTGCCGTCTCCACTGCTTCAGCTTATGTGGAATAAGCTGTTTGAAAATATTTGGATGATAATCATTTTGAAAAATATTAATGAAATTAAGCTCTGGTCAGGTTGCATGTCCTTACTTTTAAGTTCATCTTAAAAATAATCTCTTTCTAAAATTTGTAGTAGTTTATATATAGTTAATCTCTATCTCAAATAGATAGTTTTTCTGTTAATGGGTGCAGGTGCAAGTGGGTAGTTCTCCTGTGTACAAAGTAGAAAGGAAGTTGGGTAAGGGTGGTTTTGGCCAAGTTTATGTTGGCAGAAGAGTTAGTGGAGGCAGTGATAGAACTGGACCAGATGCAATTGAGGTATGACCGATGGCTCATTTCCATGTCCTAGGTTGTTGAAAACATAACCATTTTGAGTCTGATGCTTACCGTTCCCTTTCTTTTACAGGTGGCACTAAAGTTTGAGCACAGAAATAGTAAAGGTTGCAATTATGGCCCTCCTTATGAGTGGCAAGTGTACAAGTAAGCACCTGCCTTCATTATCTGAATTCAAATATGAAAATCATGTAATAATAAACTTATTTGAAATCTATCATCTGATCCTCACTCTTCACTGATCTGCTCCTTTTCTATTTGAATTGTAAAGCACCTTAAATGGATGTTATGGAATTCCTTGGGTACATTACAAGGGTCGTCAAGGAGACTTCTATATTCTGGTGAGGTTTGATTATGAGTTCCTCCATATCAAAATTTCTAAACTTGCTTATTGTGTCTGAAAGAAATCAAATATATATTTCAGGTAATGGACATGCTTGGTCCCAGTCTTTGGGATGTTTGGAATTCCCTTGGCCAATCGTAAGAAAGAGCATCTCTGTCTCTCTCCCTCTCCCTCACACCTACACGCAGCCACACACATTCACTGACACCATGATCATGCATGTGTGCATGACATCCTTGTGTCCATGTTATAGGGGTCACTTTTTTTCCTTGTTTAATATGCAAGTACCTGCTACAGGATGTCACCAAATATGGCAGCCTGCATTGCTGTGGAGGCTATATCAATTCTTGAAAAGCTTCACATGAAGGGGTAAGCCGTTTATGTTTCCATGGGTTCAGGATTTGACGTTCTTATTTATCAACCTGCCTCAGTAATTTCGATTAGAATGTAAGTACCGCTGCTCATGATTTGTTCTCTTCTCAAACAAGGTTTGTGCATGGAGATGTCAAACCCGAAAACTTTTTACTTGGTCAACCTGGAACCGCAGAAGAGAAAAAGCTATATCTTATTGATCTTGGTTTGGGTATGTTGTCTTTCCTTGCTCTTACTATCCTTGAGTGCCAACCACGATTACGTATCATAACAACTTACATTTATTTTTAAATTTATACATGAGATTTTTGCTCTTCTCTATGTGGTTGAAGTTGTACTACATGCTATTTATATATCTGTATTTATTGCTGGCGAATTTAATGTTTTTTGGTTCAGCTTCTAGATGGAAAGATGCTTCCTCTGGTCAGCATGTTGATTATGATCAGAGGCCTGATGTATTCAGGTGTGGATTTTTTTCCTATATGCTCAACAATTTATACTTAAATATTCAAATATTGACGCATCTGTCCGGCAGGGGAACGATAAGGTATGCAAGTGTACATGCACATTTAGGTCGGACTGGAAGTCGGAGGGATGATCTTGAGTCATTAGCATATACATTAATATTTCTTATAAAAGGAAGGTTGCCATGGCAGGGTTATCAGGTTAGTCTACATTGTTGTTTCAGGTTTTTTTTTATTAAGATGCTCTTTTCATTCTATTTCTTACCCCACTTCTTTTTTTTGTCATTATCTGATTGTTTGTTAAAATGCACAGGGAGATAACAAGAGCTTTCTTGTTTGTAAGAAAAAGATGGGTACATCTCCAGAGCTGATGTGTTGTTTTTGTCCTGCCCCATTCAAACAATTGCTTGAAGCTGTTACAAATATGAAGTTTGATGAGGAGCCCAATTATTCCAAGCTGATATCTTTCTTTGAAAGTCTTATTGAGCCATGCACTCCACTAAGGCCAATTAGAATTGACGGAGCTCTTAAGGCAACTTTGATTTCCTTTTCTTTTCCTGAGCTTGATAGGATGCTTCAACCTGCTGAACTTTTATTATTGTTTTAAACAATTAGGTTGGACAGGTTGGACAAAAACGCGGAAGATTGCTTATAAACTTGGAAGAGGATGAGCAACCAAAAAAGAAAGTACGATTAGGGAGTCCTGCTACACAGTGGATTTCTGTTTACAATGCACGCCGACCTATGAAGCAGAGGTATATTTATTTCTGGCACGGTCATATAACATTTGCTTGTACTCTTACATGCTCACAATTCTTATTTTCTGTGCTCACAGAGCATTGCCTCTGTATGTTGATTTGAGCTGGTTTTATCATTTGCTATGGGTGTGAAAGAAAGTGCTACTGGTTGTTTGTCTGTCCTTGAATTCCTGTTATGACTAGATTTTTTTATGCTTCAAACTGTCTCTTGTGTTCATGTTTCTTGGGGGGGGGGGGATTGGGGCAAGGTGAGGGGAGATTAAAGTTGAAGGTTTAGGTTTGATATGGTTGTTAAATGTGGTGGAAATGTTGATGCAGGATAACTATGGATTTTTTCCAGGTTTTAGGTGTGGTGTACTTTATTATTAAAGTCCCTATGGTTACAGAGAATACATGCCCCTTTTATAGGCAGTAAAAGTTGAAAGCTAATTGGGAAAAGAAATGATCATAATAGTAAACTCCTAACAAATATTCTAGTTCCTAAATAAGCTATAATTTCTATGTAGTAGCATTAATATTTCGACGATAAATTCTAAACAGACTAAATTTGCAAGGAACACCAGAATATAAAGAATAAAAAAAAAAGAGGTAATTCATAAACTTTTTTCTCTTTTGTCGCAACAAACATTGTCAGATTTGCTGGACAAAGGATAAACAAGTGAAGGATTCAAGGATATTCCTGTGTTTCCAATGATTGATATTAGAACACTAGTCTTGTATGGCTGGAAAGTAATTTTCTTTTGTGAAGATCTATGATAGTGAGAGGTCACGCCATTGATCAATGTGAAAGCCCTATAAAGTATCTCAACTAATAAGACAATTTGAGTAATAAAATATAATCAGATAAGGTAATTGTCATTCTTAACTAAGAAATGTCATTCATTTTCCAAGAAGCATGTAATGGTGATGGAACAAATCCAGATATTTTGGTGACAATAATTGACTTATTTCGATTGAAAAGGCTAAAAGAAGTGAGCTTGAGAAATTAGTATCGTGTGCGGGTTTAAGAAGACTTTTGAGGGAGGCTCTATGCCAAAACCCTCAAGGTTATCCAAGAAACATTTTGTTCTGCATTGCTTTCAATTAAGGAGTATGGCATGAAGAATAGCCATCTACAGGACATCCTATTAATATCTTAAAGTATCGTTCTTCATAGGCTATAGTGTTTGGCAGTCATTGAAATGACCAAAGTGTGAAATATACATGTCCTTTCTGTTTTTGTTTTTAATATTATAATTTTTAAGTTGAAGATAGAATTCTTCTTGCAGTTGAAAATCAGAACTATAATATGAAATTCCATAGAGTAATTTCATTATCATTATGGTTTTTCTAATTATCAGTCTTCTTGTTCCTTGAACTTATTACTCCTAATAGTCTCAGTTTTCTTGTTCCAGCATTATCATTTTGTTTTCTTACCTTGGATTTGTAGATACCACTACAATGTAGCTGATTCAAGGCTGCGCCAGCATGTAGAAAAGGGTAATGAAGATGGATTATATATCAGCTGTGTTGCCTCTTCAACTAATCTCTGGGCCTTAATCATGGATGCTGGAACGGGCTTCACATCTCAGGTTTATGAATTGTCAACTGTCTTCCTGCACAAGGTATTAATTCAAGAAAATTAATTGCCATCATCTTTTGCCGCACAGTTATGTGTGACTGGAACTACTGATCATCTTTGAAATTGTTTGGATTGTTAACAGGATTGGATTATGGAACAGTGGGAAAAAAATTACTATATCAGTTCAATAGCTGGTGCAAGTAATGGAAGTTCGTTGGTTGTTATGTCCAAAGGTTGGTGACTGTTTCCACAATATAAAGAATTGCGTGCTATATATGTTAGTACATGAAGATTGGTAACTCTGTTTTCATAATGTATAAAAATGATTGAGGACTTGGAAGCTACCAAGATCCTTACACTTGAAGTCTCGTACTGTTTTACATCATGCCAACTGCTAATTCTGCTTGTTTTTGTACTTAATATTAATTTTATTGTAATTAACTAAATAGGTATGTTTCTACATGTCAGCACAAAGATACTCTGATAATTTTTGTAAAGAAGAGATGCATCAAGTATGATTGAAAGGCATTATCTGTCTGCATGTGAACATGACTAATGTATTTGTCCTTAGGCAGGTTCTATAGTTTTACTTTGCTAGTAGGGAGCCAGCTAGAAGAACTAAATTAATAAATTGGAGGAAAGTGCCATTGTTGGACTTTGAACTCACCTTGATTTTGAATTGCTAACTGTCATATGCAAAACAGACGATTGCTGTAAGTTTTCAGTTATGTTTCTGACTACAAAGTGGAACTGGGCAAGGCTTGTATTGCGGTATTGCCAGGTCCTAGTATTGTCTGAAATGAGATTTGCTTCTATGGATATTTTCTTTTATCTGGTCATGTAAAGTGATTTAGTTGGGTTTTATAAACCCGAGTGTGGCTTTTTATTATTTGTTGCATATGCTAGTTGAGGTGCACTTTTGCAGCCTACCTTTGTTAAAAGTGTTGTGTCATGCCATCATGGCATGCATAGAACACAAAAAGGTTTCAAATAGCAACTTACATATTGTTCTTTTGCTTTTTTGAGATGCATCATTTTGCCAAGCTGATTGTTGGAACGAGTCTTCCATGCATATAACATGGGTACCGGCATGTGTATCACAGTATGGTGTATCTAGCTATTAAAATTAGGATTTTGCTACGTAGATTAACATGGAGGTTCATGAATGAAATGGTTATGATTGTCAAATTGACTTGAAATTTGAGTTATATCATGTGCATGGGAGAAGTAAAAATCTTAAAGTAAGCCTGGAAAGGGCTTCCCACTGCTTCAGGAGGTGCTGTGAAAATTTTCATTCATGTTTCTTATTGGAATCGAGCCTTTCTCAGTTTCTTGGTGGTTTAAGCGAAATAACTTTTTAACTAAGAGATCCAATGGCTTAACTTTTACGTAAGTAGATTCTGAAGTTTCTGCAATTATGTAGGAACTCCTTACACCCAGCAGTCTTACAAAGTGAGTGAATCTTTTCCTTTCAAGTGGATAAATAAAAAGTGGAAAGAAGGTTTTCATGTCACATCCATGACAACTGCTGGCAGTCGCTGGGGTGTGGTTATGTCCAGGAATGCTGGATATTCTGATCAGGTATGATTTCCTATTGTGGTTGTGATTTTTTTTTATGCACCGGTAATCCTGCACATTTATTTTCCCTTTTACCTTCCGGTTATCAGATTTCTCCTCATTATTGTTGTTTTACTGGGACTAGGTTGTGGAGCTTGACTTTTTGTATCCAAGCGAAGGGATCCATCGGCGATGGGAGAGTGGTTTCAGGATAACATCTATGGCTGCCACTGCTGATCAAGCAGCCTTCATATTGAGCATACCAAAACGAAAAATGGTGGATGAAACTCAGGAAACCCTGCGCACCTCTGCCTTCCCAAGCACCCATGTTAAGGTAGGTTTCTGCATGTTTTCTCTGCCTTAAAGTATCTAGTAAAATTCAGTTTAAATTGTACTGAGTTGTTGCTTGCAAGTCCTGAAGAAAAAGTTTAATCAGACAAGCCGTCTTAGTGCCATATATGCAACTCATTGGTTACCTCACCCAATCTAGCATTTTGGTCTATGCAAAATTTAGCCCACCTGAAGTTGGACTCCCTTTTCTGGAAAATGTTTGGGTGACTAAATAGACTATAATTTGGCGTAATTATGTTTTGTCTATTTTTAGGTGGTGGCTTTGTTCAGCTTCTCATAAATAAATATTAATTGTTCAATTTTCCATGTTTTTCTTCTTGCAGGAAAAATGGTCCAAAAATCTCTACATTGCTTCAATCTGCTACGGGCGCACTGTTTGCTAGATTTTGGTGTACATGCTGGCCTCTTCAAAAGAATCTGATGGTTTCAAATTTTGAAGCTGATGCTATTTTCAATATGATTCTCAGAACGGGGTGGTTAGCTTTTCATCCGCATGTTAAAGAAAAACCAGGCTTCTGGTACAGGATCTTTCTCATATATGACTGTAAAAAAAGAAAAGAAAAAAAAGAGAGAAAGAAATAAAAAAAAAAATGAATTGAGAGTTTGAGGACAGGTTCCCCGACCATGAGCTGAAGTATGAGCCGGTGGGGCAACAGTTGAAAACATTTATATAATGTTATTGGCTATTGCAGCCTTGTTGTGCTTTATTACTGCTATTCTGCCTTGATTTATCATAATTTAAAAAATGTTTGCTATTTTTGCTATTTCATAGATAGAAAGAGCACAAGAGGGTGTGCTTGCACGACAAATTGTTGCCCTTTCCCCCCTTATTCTGCTAGAGGGATGAGCTGAAAAGAGAATTTAGGGTTTCCAGGTTACCTAACCAGAGACATACATAGCTGAAATTGTTGAGACAAACCCAAAAGGAAATCCAATCCCCATCATTTTCCAAGAAAACCATGTGCCCTTACCTTCACATTCCTGTGTTGTTGGCTCTGTCAATTTCAACCTTGGCGATTCCTTCTCACATGGTACCTGAATTTGCATTCCACAGGGCCCACTATTGTCAGCATAAGAACTTTGATCGTTGAATGTATCTGAGGATCATTCGGAATGCGTCCCTTTAGCTTGCTGTCACTCAATTCCAAGACAGTAAGTTGCAAAAGCTTTTCGAACGTTTGTGGTATTTCTCCTGAGAGAATGCTGTCCGACAAATCTAACTTTCTAAGCTCTCCAAGTCGCCGAAACTGATTGGTATTCTTCCCGAGAGTTTGTTATAGGAAATGCTCAGCAATTTCAAGCTTTTCAGACCTCCAATACTATCAGGAACATCGCCTGATAATTGATTCTTTGATAGATCTAAGGAAGTAAATATCTGCCGAGGTGCTGGAAGGGAAGATACCTTTTCCCAGATAACAGCCATAATTTTTCTTGGTTTTCTAATTATTTTGTCAGGGTGAAGTAAGGTTTGTAAGTAAGAAAGTATAGAAGGTCAAAGGAAAATATATCTTCATCGCTGGGATCATCAATCATGTATCACTCCAGTGAGTTCTCCCTAAACTAGCAGGGATTTGTCGAGTAAGGTTATTGTTTGAAAGATCAAGTATTTGAAGACTTTCAAGACTCGATAAATTGTTTGGGATCGGCCCTTCAATAACACGAATAGGAGAGATTTGAGAGAAGAATGCTGGGATTTCACCTGTAATTTTATTGTCATGCTGTTAACAACTTAGTCTTAACAAAGAGTTGGTGTGAAGAGAATATGAGATTGAGAGTTAGAAGAAATGAGAGAAGAAAGTGTAAGTCAATCAGTTGGTTATACATATTACTGATTTTATTCATGTAGAACATATTTATTATTAATAAAAATTTTATTTTATCTTTAATATTTATTTATATTTGATTAATGAATCTAATATTTAATTAATGAGTCTAGTGTAGAGATAAAACCCATGAGATAAAAATTCTTTGTAAAGAAAATTATAAAGTTATTATAATTATGATATTCCTATTCCATCAAAGTATTGTTCTTAAATGTTTATAGTCAATGTTCTATTAAATTTAGATATTAATTAGATCTGTGGAGACCGATACATATTATGTTTATTTCTTTATGAAAGGAAGCAAATGCTCTCATGAATCGATGTATGATGGATACCTGGAACTAATATGTAGATGCTTATTAGATAACATGTACATTGAACTGACCCGCAAGAAAATTTCATATGGATAGATCACCTATGTCTATAGAAATACTCTTGAATAATTGTGTAAGTGATCCTTAATCTTGAGATCACTAAGTTATCTTATATAGAGAGTGTTATGTTTTGATTCTGACTACACATCCTAATCAAGGGTAACAAATGGACAAATATTGAGTATAACATAAACTATATGGATGTATTTGAGTAATAAAAAGATGATTCATTACCTTAGGTGAATTAGGAAAAATGTTTTATCTGTTCTCAAATAGTATTGATTATTAAATTCTTGGCCAAGATGAAATGAGTTTTGAAAAGAGTTTCAAAATATTATTCAAAGAATCAATGACTATAATGTTGAGAACTAAAATGATTTAACAAAGCAGACATTCTTCATGTTATAATATTTAAATCAGAACATTCATGATGAAGGGATAATAATTACACAGAAAAACTAGTTACTGAAAGGTTAAGTCAAATCACTTATGACTTTCCTAATATTTAGGGGATTATGACAGGTTGCTAAACATTGTACTTAATCTTCAAATATAAATAAATAAATTATTCAATTCATAATAAATTAAATTATTTAATCTTATTTTATTTAGGATTATGATTTATATTTAAGCCAATTTATCAAGGAACTTGATGGGTCACACACATAAAAAATATTGGTAAAAAATTAAAATGAGATGATTAATCAAGTGAGACTTGATTGTAAATAAGTTTTAGAAACTGAAGACTAGAATATAATTAATACCTGAGATTACAATTCTAGACTTAGAAATAATCAAGTAAGGACTTGATTGAATAAAATTTAAAAATTAGCCTAAAATAATATATGTGATATTATTTAAGAGGCAAATTGATATTTTACTATTTACAGGGTTTTTAGGTTTCCCTATAAATAGAAATCTATACCTCTTATTTTCTAAGAGAAAAAGATAAGAGTAAAAAAAATATTGTACGTAAACACCTAAGAAACACAAGAAAAGAGCTAGAACTTTAAGGTATAACAATCCCTATCTCCTATAAGGGTTTATGAGACTTTTCACTAATGATTTGTGCGGATTGCCGTTAGAGGCCAATCATTTAGACAACTTATGGTTTGCGACAACTCAGCCTTAAAGCAAATATTCAAAACCGAAAAGAATATTTGATCTTCAGGTAATCTTTGTATAAACCCTAAACAACTATAGATCTATCTAATGAGATCCTTGAGAATCCTGAAAAATCTTAAATTTACTGTTTTCGCTATGTATATGTGTTTCGGGAAACCCAACAAAAATAACTCTACAAAATTTACAGAAATAATACTTTATAAGACTTGAGTTCCATGTACATCACATGCCTTGTTTATACAATCCTTCTAACTAACTAACTAACTAATCTTTCCAACTAACTAACTACATTTATCCCCACGTGTTTAATGCTTCTATACACTAACTTCCTTCTACTTAACAACTTCTCTCGCCATTCCTTTTCTTCTTATTTCTTATTGTTCATGTTACTGCTAACTCACACTGTTTATAACAATTCTTCCCCTTTAGAAATTCATGTCCTCAAGAATGGATATCAAAATCTGGAAACAACAACTGAAGTTCTTCAAGGTCCTCTTAAGTCGAGTCTTTAGTAAAACAATTTGACCATTTGATCATTCTAGCTGTTGCAACCTATTTCCTTTTTTTTCCATAATCTTTTGTTCTAATATTGCCACATGATTCACCTTCACTTTTCTTGATTTATCTCATTGGAAAAGTTGAGGAAACCACTACATTATTTCCAATCTTCTTTTTAAACAAGGAGACATGAAATACTGAGTGGATATGGACTGCTGATAGTAGGAACAATTTATATGCTACTGTCCCAATCTTTTGAATAATTTTATAGGGACCAAAATAACATGGATTCAATTTCATATTCCTCCTCAGAGCCATAAATTTTTTCATGTAAGACTGTAGCCTTAAGTACACCTAGTCTCCCACTACAAATTCTTTTTTTGCCCTCCCTTTATCACTCACTTGCTTTATTATGTTTCTAGCCATATCTAATTATTTCTTCAAATTATTATTCAACTCTTCTCTTTTCTATAATAATTCCCTCATTGTAGCTATAGTAACAATCTTTGGCAATGCCATTTCAGTAGTTGGAGATGGATAGCCATACATAGCCTGAAAAAGATTCATTTTGATACTGGAGTGGTAATTGGAATTATACCACCACTTTGCTTAAGTCATCCATAAGCACCATTGTTTAGGATTATTCATAGACATACACCT
>Ga0307511_10005628_pt1 | contig 12715 bp, 10 predicted proteins | sample 13_EM_MG_FD_200266 | JGI IMG/M metagenome (GOLD analysis project Ga0307511, IMG submission 200266) | Populus trichocarpa ectomycorrhiza microbial communities from riparian zone in the Pacific Northwest, United States - 13_EM | ecosystem: Host-associated > Plants > Roots > Unclassified | place...
GGCGCTGGTTCTCACAGGCGCCCGGCCGGATCCCGTGGGGGGAATCCGCACCGGGACATGGGAAGGCGCCCTGTACGCCGGCCCGTGGGGGGACCGTCGGCAGGGCGCCTTCTTCCATCTTTTTTTGAGGCTCGGTTCGCCTCCGGGGCGACAAAGCCTGTGTCGAGAGCCCCACCGTGCTCGGCGCTGCGCGCCTCCGCGCGCTGGGACTCTCGACACAGGCGCGCCACTTCGGCTCACTCGCCGACGTGAGGCGAGGGGGGTCGAAAGGGCGCGGTCTTGCTGTGGTCCGGAAGTTTGCAGTGGTGCTGTGCTCCGGAGCTGTTGCTGCGGCGCGGCGCCCCTTCCCTTAGGGACGCCGGGCACTGCTGCTTTTAGGGGCGCGGGGCTGTGTCAAATGTGCGGCTCCGCCGCGCGGGCGCGACCAGCCCCCACCGGGCCCGCAGCAAACGAACTACGCGGACCCAGCGGAGCGGTCAGCGACCCTCGACCGGGATGAAGTCCCGCTCGACGACGCCCGTGTAGATCTGGCGCGGGCGCCCGATGCGGGAGCCGGGCTCCTTGATCATCTCGTGCCACTGGGCGATCCAGCCCGGGAGGCGGCCCAGGGCGAACAGGACCGTGAACATCTCGGCCGGGAAGCCCATGGCCCGGTAGATCAGGCCGGTGTAGAAGTCGACGTTCGGGTAGAGGTTGCGCGAGATGAAGTACTCGTCGGACAGCGCGTGCTCTTCGAGCTTCAGGGCGATGTCCAGCAGCTCGTCGGACTTGCCGAGGGCCGAGAGGACGTCGTGCGCGGCAGCCTTGATGATCTTGGCGCGCGGGTCGAAGGACTTGTACACCCGGTGGCCGAAGCCCATCAGGCGGACGCCCTCTTCCTTGTTCTTCACCTTGCGGATGAAGGAGTCGACATCGCCGCCGCTCGCCTGGATGCCTTCCAGCATCTCCAGGACCGACTGGTTGGCGCCGCCGTGCAGCGGGCCCCACAGCGCGTTGATGCCGGCCGAGATCGAGGCGAACATGTTGGCCTGCGAGGAGCCGACGAGGCGGACCGTGGAGGTCGAACAGTTCTGCTCGTGGTCCGCGTGCAGGATCAGCAGCTTGTCGAGCGCGGAGACGACGACCGGGTCGAGGTCGTACTCCTGGGCGGGGACCGAGAAGGTCATGCGCAGGAAGTTCTCGACGTAGCCGAGGTCGTTGCGCGGGTAGACGAACGGGTGGCCGATCGACTTCTTGTACGCGTACGCCGCGATCGTCGGAAGCTTCGCGAGCAGCCGGATCGTGGAGAGGTTGCGCTGCTTCTCGTCGAACGGGTTGTGGCTGTCCTGGTAGAAGGTGGACAGCGCCGAGACGACAGACGACAGCATCGCCATCGGGTGGGCGTCGCGCGGGAAGCCCTTGTAGAAGTTCTTGACGTCCTCGTGCAGCAGGGTGTGCTGCGTGATGTCGTTCTTGAACACGGTGAGCTCGTCGACGGTCGGCAGCTCGCCGTTGATCAGCAGATAGGCGACCTCCACGAACGTGGAGCGCTCGGCCAGCTGCTCGATCGGGTAGCCGCGGTACCGGAGGATGCCCTGCTCACCGTCGAGGTAGGTGATGGCGGATTTATAGGCGGCGGTGTTCCCATAACCGCTGTCCAGCGTCACCAGACCGGTCTGAGCACGGAGCTTCCCGATGTCGAAGCCCTTGTCGCCGACGGTGCTGTCGATCACCGGGTAGGTGTACTCGCCGTCGCCGAACCGCAGTACTACAGAGTTGTCGCTCACGTCATCCCTCACCGACGTTGTGCCTCTTCTTCGAGGTTGCCCTGACTGTCTCTACCATCCCCCATTTGGCGCAGGAGAGTGCACTCGGGGTCGACCATTGGGCCTATTGGCGGCACTCAGTGCCGCCAACCTGTTCATCCTGCCCCCTCCACCCCGGCAACTGGAAGTGCTGTGTGACCTTCATGACTCATTTGATCGATCATTTTTTACGGTCAGTCTGAAGTCCAGTGCCGTGCAGCGCCGCCCGGCCGACACCGTACGCACGGCCTGTCCGATCGCCTTGCGCGATCCGACCAGCACAACCAGCTGTTTGGCCCGGGTGACGGCCGTATACAACAGGTTCCGCTGAAGCATCATCCACGCGCTCGTGGTGACCGGGATCACCACCGCCGGATACTCACTCCCCTGCGAACGATGGATTGTCACCGCATACGCGTGCGCCAGCTCGTCCAGTTCATCGAATTCGTACGGAACCTCCTCGTCCTCGTCCGTCAGCACGGTGAGGCGCTGGTCCACCGGGTCGAGTGAGGTGACGACGCCGACCGTGCCGTTGAAGACGCCGTTGGCGCCCTTCTCGTAGTTGTTGCGGATCTGGGTGACCTTGTCGCCGACCCGGAAGACCCGGCCGCCGAACCGCTTCTCGGCGAGGTCGGGCCGGCCGGGCGTGATCGCCTGCTGCAGCAGCCCGTTGAGGTTGCCCGCGCCGGCCGGTCCCCGGTGCATGGGTGCGAGCACCTGTACGTCCCGGCGCGGGTCGAGCCCGAACCTGGCCGGGATCCGGCGCGCCACCACGTCCACGGTGAGCCGGCCGACCTCCTCCGTGTCGTCCTCGACGAAGAGGAAGAAGTCCTTCATGCCGTCGGTGACGGGGTGTTGGCCGGAGTTGATCCGGTGGGCGTTCGTCACCACGCCGGACTGCTGGGCCTGGCGGAAGACGTGCGTGAGGCGTACGGCGGGGATGGGACCGCCCTCGGCCAGCATGTCCCGCAGCACCTCACCGGCGCCGACGCTGGGGAGTTGGTCCACGTCGCCGACGAAGAGGAGATGGGCTCCCGGAGGTACGGCTTTGACGAGTTTGTTGGCGAGGAGGAGGTCGAGCATGGAGGCCTCGTCGACCACGACCAGATCCGCGTCCAGGGGGCGGTCCTTGTCGTAGGCGGCATCGCCCCCGGGCTTCAGCTCCAGCAGCCGGTGGACGGTCGATGCCTCGGCGCCGGTGAGTTCGGCAAGTCGCTTGGCGGCACGGCCGGTTGGGGCGGCGAGGACGACCTTCGCCTTCTTCGCGCGGGCGAGTTCGACGATCGAGCGGACGGTGAAGGATTTTCCGCAGCCCGGACCGCCGGTGAGGACGGCCACCTTCTTGGTCAACGCGAGCTTGACGGCGGCCTCTTGCTCGGGGGCGAGCTCCACGCCCGTCTTCCCTTTGAGCCACCCCAGGGCCTTGTCCCAGGCCACGTCGTGGAAGCCGGGCATGCGGTCCGCGGTCGTGTGCAGCAGGCGGCGGAGCTGGGCGGCGAGGGAGAGTTCGGCGCGGTGGAAGGGGACGAGGTAGATGGCGGTGACGGGTTCCGAGCCACCGTCGGGCCCGGGGACCTTCTCCCGTACGACACCGGGGTCGCCCGACTCCTCGTCCGGGAGGGCGAGTTCGGCGAGACACTCGATGACGAGCCCGGTGTCGACCTGCAGCAGCTTCACCGCGTCGGCGATGAGCCGCTCCTCGGGGAGATAGCAGTTGCCCTGGTCGGTGGCCTGCGAAAGGGCGTACTGCAGCCCCGCCTTGACGCGCTCCGGACTGTCATGGGGAATCCCGACGGACTGGGCGATCTTGTCGGCGGTGAGGAACCCGATGCCCCAGACGTCGGAGGCGAGGCGGTAGGGCTGATTCTTGACGACGGAGATGGACGCGTCGCCGTACTTCTTGTAGATCCGCACCGCGATCGAGGTCGACACCTCGACGGTCTGGAGGAAGAGCATGACCTCCTTGATCGCCTTCTGCTCCTCCCAGGCCTCGGTGATCTTCTTGGTCCGCTTGGGCCCGAGCCCCGGGACCTCGATGAGGCGCTTGGGCTCCTCCTCGATGATCTGGAGGGTGTCCATGCCGAAGTGCTGGGTGATGCGGTCTGCGAAGACGGGTCCGATGCCCTTGACGAGGCCTGAGCCGAGGTAGCGGCGGATGCCCTGGATGGTGGCGGGGAGGACCGTCGTGTAGTTCTCCACGGTGAACTGCTTGCCGTACTGCGGGTGAGACCCCCAACGCCCCTCCATCCGCAGGGACTCACCGGCCTGGGCACCGAGGAGCGCGCCTACGACGGTGAGGAGATCGCCGCCGCCGCGGCCGGTGTCGACGCGGGCGACCGTGTAGCCGTTGTCCTCGTTGGCGTAGGTGATGCGTTCCAGGACGCCTTCGAGGACGGCGAGGTGCCGCTCGCTTGTGGGGGTCCCCGGGGTCCCTGGACTCCTCGCCTGGTTGGACATGGGTCGACGGTACCGGGCGGGTGTGACAGTGGGGGTGGGGTCAGGGGTGGGGGTGCTGCTTCAGGGCTTCTATGAAGGTGGTGAAGGTGGGGGTGGGGAAGGTAAGGGTGGCGTGGGTCGGGACCTTGGAGTCCCTGATGGCTATGTGCGGGTGGCGATGGGCGACCTCCACGCAGGCGTCGCCCTGGCCGCCCCCGGAGAACGATGACTTCTGCCAGTTGTCAGGGGTGATCATGCGGTCACAGCTCCTTCGCCAGCCTGTGGATGAAGTCACGCGAACGCTCCGGCTCCAGTGATACCGCCTCCACCCTACGGAAGAGGGTTCGATAGCGGTTGAGCTGGGCCTCGGAGTCAATGAAAACGGGGCCGTTGGGGCCGTCGCGTACCACGGTGTCCAACTGTGGGACGGCGCCGCCCGCGTACACCATGGCGCTTCCGGCCCCACCAAAGCCGTTCAGATCGAAGGGGATGACACGCACGATGACGTGGTCGGCTTCGGAGAGTTCCAGGACACGGGTGAGTTGAGCCCGCGCAGCGATCTGGTCGCCGACCCGGATACGCAGGGCCGCCTCGTGGATCAACGTCTCGTACGGGATCGGATCGGGGCGCTCGATGATGATCCTGCGCTTCATCCGGTGCTCCACCCAGCGCTCCACCTCGCTCCTTGGGAACTCCGGGTTCACGTACGAGAAAAGGGCTCGGGCGTAGTCCTCTGTCTGCAGAAGGCCCGGGACGTGCAGGAAGTCCACGTCCCATCGGCAGCTGGCATGGTGTTCCAGTTCGGCCAAGTCGAGGAACGGTGTGGGCAGCGACCCCCGATACGCCTCCCACCAGCCGCGGGTCCGATCCGTCGCCATGGCGACGAGGGCGTCGATAAACTCCTCATCCGTTGCTGCATAGTTGGCGGCCATGCGCCGTAGCCGCTTTTCACTCACGCCAGCGAGGCCCGCCTCGATCTGACTGATCTGCGCGGCGCTCACTCCGAGCAGCGCCGCCCCCTCGCGGGCCGCGAGACCTGCCGCGTCGCGGAGTCTGCGCAACTCGATCGCCAGGCGCATTTGGCGTGCCGTTGGCTCGCGCCTCAGTGCCACGACTGTTCCTCCCAACGCGCCTGTGGGCGCGACTCGTTCGGGGGTCAGATTACGCGACCGGCTTGCAGAACTTAAAATACTAGGTCTACCGTCAGTGACGCGACGCACACGCTGCGGAAGACCCGGGACACCGGAAGCGCACCACTCCGTCCTGCCACGACGGCTGTGGCACTGCCACCGCCCGCGACATCCCGCAGCCCTCCGAACTCCCCACCACCGAACCGGAGTTGACGCATGCCCGAAAACCCGCCCGCCCCCTGGGAGTACTGCCTCCACATCCCGAACGACCTGCGCGCCGTCACCGTAAGCCGCCGCACCCTCCGGCTGATCCTCACCATGCACGGCCTGATCCGGCTGGCGGACACCGCCGAGCTGCTCGCTACGGAGCTGGTCGCCAACGCCGTACAGCACACGAAAGGGTCCGCCACGCTGCGGGTGGGCTGGTCCGCGGGAGTGCTGCGGCTCGGGGCCTGGGACACCGACCCCCAACCGCCGGAGCCGCCAAGGGCGTTGGAGGAACTCGGCGAGGCGGAGGACGGGCGCGGCCTCGCGCTGGTCCGGGCCTGCGCCGACCAGTGGGGCTGGCAGCCGCTGTCCCGGAACGGCAGGCGCGGGAAGCTCGTATGGTGCGAGCTTGCCGGGGCTTGAGGTGATCGCCGGGGCCTTCGAGCTTGGGCGGCGCGGTCCCGGCCCTCCCGGCAGGGACCTCCCCGAAAAAATGTGACACTTCAGCGCCAAGCATCACACTTTTCCGGGTACGCCCCCTCCCGACACCAAGACCCCCTCGCGCACCGCCGCCCAGCACACCCACCCCGCGAGCCGGCCCGGCACCGTTCATCACAATCCGGTCTCACCCCCTTGTTAACTCCCATGTAATCGATTCCAATCCTCCGTGTAATCGATTCCACGAGGAGGTGGAACGGCGATGGCGAGCATCAAGGACGTCGCCGCCGAGGCCGGGGTCTCCGTGGCCACGGTGTCGCGGGTGCTGAATGATCATCCGTCGGTCAGTGACGACGCACGTAACCGCGTGCTGGCCGCCGTAGAGGCGCTGGACTACCGCCCGAACGCCGTCGCCCGGTCGCTGCGCACCGATCAGACCCGCACCCTCGGGCTGGTCATCAGCGACGTGCTGAACCCTTACTTCACCGAGCTCGCCCGTTCCGTGGAGGAAGAGGCCCGCGCCCTCGGGTACAGCGTCATCATCGGGAACGCCGACGAGCGGCCCGAACTCCAGGACCACCACGTACGGACCCTGCTGGACCGCCGTATCGACGGTCTTCTGCTCTCCCCCACCGACGGCGGCTCCGCCGCGATGCTGGACGCCGCGCGTGCGGGCACGCCGATGGTGTTCGTGGACCGGTGGATCCCGGGGCTGGACGTGCCCGTCGTGCGGGCCGACGGGCGGGCCGCCATCCGGGATCTCGTCGCGCATCTGCACGGGCTGGGGCATCGCAGGCTCGCCATCATCGCGGGGCCAGCGGCCACGACCACCGGCAGTGAGCGCGTCGCCGCCTTCCGGGACGCGCTCGCCGAGTACGGGATTCCGCTCCCCGACGCCTACATCGGGCAGGGCGACTTCCAGGCCGAGAGCGGGCGGCGGGCCACCGAGGGCTTCCTCGATCTGCCCGAGCCGCCCGAGGTCGTCTTCGCCACCGACAACCTGATGGCGCTCGGGGCCCTGGACGCCGTACGCGCGCGTGGGCTTCGGGTTCCCGAGGACCTCGCGCTGGCCGCGTTCGACGACATCCGGTGGTTCGTGCACACCGATCCGCCGATCACCGCGATCGCCCAGCCGACGCCCGAGTTGGGGCGGGCCGCCGTGCGCGCCCTCGTCGACCGGATCGAGGGGCGGGTGCCGGAGTCCGTCACCCTTCCCGCCCGGCTCGTCGTGCGCCGCTCGTGCGGTGAGCCGGGACCCGCGCAACCCCCTGTTGGAGCTGTTGGAACTGTTCGAAGGAGCAAGTCGTGAGCAACGACGACGAGTTGCTGCGCATCGAGGGCATCCGCAAGACCTTCCCCGGTGTCGTCGCGCTGGACGGCGTCGACTTCGATCTGCGCCGGGGCGAGGTCCATGTGCTGCTCGGTGAGAACGGCGCCGGCAAGAGCACCCTCATCAAGATGCTCTCCGGTGCCTACCGTCCCGACGGCGGTCGCATCCTGGCCGGCGGCGAGGAGGTGCGCATCCACAGTGCGCAGGACTCCGCGCAGCTCGGGATCGCCACCATCTACCAGGAGTTCAACCTCGTTCCCGATCTGACGGTCGCCGAGAATATTTTTCTGGGGCGGCAGCCACGCCGGCTGGGGATGATCGACCGGAAGCGGATGGAGGCCGATGCCGCCGTTCTGCTGGAGCGGGTGGGTGTGCATGTGTCGCCGCGCGCCCGCGTGCGTGAACTCGGTATCGCGCGGCTCCAGATGGTCGAGATCGCCAAGGCGCTGAGTCTCGACGCGCGTGTGCTGATCATGGACGAACCCACCGCCGTCCTCACCTCGGAAGAGGTCGAGAAGCTGTTCTCCATCGTGCGCCAACTGCGCGCCGACGGCGTCGGGATCGTGTTCATCACCCATCATCTGGAGGAGATCGCCGCCCTCGGCGACCGTGTCACCGTCATCCGGGACGGACGGTCTGTCGGGCAGGTGCCCGCCTCCACGCCCGAGGACGAGCTCGTACGGCTGATGGTCGGGCGGTCCATCGAGCAGCAGTATCCGCGTGAACGGGCCGACACCGGGGCCGCGTTGCTCTCCGTCGAGGGACTCACCCGCGACGGTGTCTTCCACGACATCAGCTTCGAGGTACGGGCCGGTGAGGTCGTCGGGATCGCCGGGCTCGTGGGGGCGGGTCGTACCGAAGTCGTACGGGCTGTCTTCGGGGCCGACCCGTACGACCACGGGGCCGTGAAGGTCGGCGGCTCCGCGTTGCGCGGGCACGACGTCAACGCGGCGATGACCGCCGGGATCGGGCTCGTGCCCGAGGACCGCAAGGGGCAGGGGCTCGTCCTCGACCAGTCCGTGGAGGAGAACCTCGGGCTCGTCACCATGCGGGCCGCCACCAAGGGTGGTCTTGTCGACCTCAAGGGGCAGCGCGAGGCCGCGGCGCGGATCGCGAAGCAGTTGGGCGTACGGATGGCCGGACTCGGGCAGCAGGTACGGACGTTGTCCGGCGGCAACCAGCAGAAGGTCGTCATCGGCAAGTGGCTCCTCGCCGACACCAAGGTGCTGATCCTCGACGAGCCGACGCGCGGGATCGACGTCGGCGCCAAGGTCGAGATCTATCAACTCATCAATGAACTCACGGCCGCTGGTGCCGCCGTGCTCATGATCTCCAGCGATCTGCCCGAAGTCCTCGGCATGAGCGACCGGGTGCTCGTCATGGCCCAGGGGCGCATCGCGGGCGAACTCTCCGCCGAACTGGCCACGCAGGACTCCGTGATGGCGCTCGCCGTCAGCACGCCCAGCACATCAACCCAAGCGACTACCGCTCAAGCAACTACCGCTGTGGAGGGCCACCGTGGCCACTGACACGCATCTGAGCACGACGGGCGCGAGTGGCGCCTCGGGCATCCGCCGACTGCTCCTGGACAACGGCGCGTTGACCGCGCTCATCGTCCTCGTCATCGCCATGTCGGCGCTCTCCGGCGACTTCCTCACCACCGACAACCTCCTCAACGTCGGTGTCCAGGCGGCCGTGACCGCCATCCTCGCCTTCGGCGTCACCTTCGTGATCGTCTCGGCGGGCATCGACCTGTCGGTCGGTTCGGTGGCCGCCCTGTCCGCCACCGTGCTCGCGTGGAGCGCCACGCAGCACGGCGTCCCGGTCCTCCTCGCCGTGATCCTCGCGATCGCCACGGGCATCGCGGCCGGTCTCGTCAACGGTTTCCTCATCGCCTACGGCAAACTGCCGCCGTTCATCGCGACGTTGGCGATGCTGTCGGTGGCGCGCGGACTGTCGCTGGTGATCTCGCAGGGCTCCCCGATCGCCTTCCCCGACTCGGTCTCGCACCTCGGTGACACGCTGGGCGGCTGGCTGCCGGTGCCGGTCCTGGTGATGATCGTGATGGGGCTCATCGCCGCCTTCGTGCTCGGGCGGACGTACATCGGCCGGTCCATGTACGCGATCGGCGGCAACGAAGAGGCCGCGCGGCTCTCGGGGCTGCGGGTCTCCAAGCAGAAGCTCGCGATCTACGCCCTGTCCGGTGTGTTCGCCGCCGCCGCGGGCATCGTCCTCGCCTCCCGGCTCTCCTCCGCGCAGCCGCAGGCCGCCGACGGCTACGAGCTGGACGCCATCGCCGCCGTCGTCATCGGCGGCGCCTCCCTCGCGGGCGGCACCGGCAAGGCGTCCGGCACCCTGATCGGCGCGCTGATCCTCGCGGTGCTGCGCAACGGCCTCAACCTCCTTTCGGTATCGGCCTTTTGGCAGCAGGTCGTCATCGGTGTCGTCATCGCACTGGCCGTCCTGCTGGACACCGTGCGCCGCAAGGCGGGCGCGACTCCCGTCGGCGGTACGGGTGTTGGCGGCGGCGGCAAGGGCAAGCAGGCGACCACATACGCGCTCGCGGCCGTCGTCACCATCGCGATCGTCGGCGCCACCTCCTTCCTGCACAACGACTCCTCCACGACGTCCAAGCCCAAGCTCGGCCTCTCCCTCTCCACGCTCAACAACCCGTTCTTCGTGCAGATCCGGTCCGGTGCTCAGGCCGAGGCGAAGAAGCTGGGCCTGGACCTCACGGTCACCGACGCGCAGAACGACGCCTCCCAGCAGGCCAACCAGCTGCAGAACTTCACCAGTTCCAACTTCGGCGCGATCATCGTCAACCCGGTGGACTCGGACGCGGCGAGCAACTCCGTGAAGGCCGCCGACAAGGCGAGGATCCCGGTGATCGCCGTCGACCGGGGCGTCAACAAGGCGGCCGTGGACACGCTGGTCGCCTCCGACAACATCGCGGGTGGTGAACTCGCCGCCAAGACCATCGCCGAGAAGCTGGGCGGCACCGGCAAGATCGTCATCCTCCAGGGCCAGGCGGGTACTTCGGCGGCGCGCGAGCGGGCCGAGGGCTTCGCCAAGGGGCTGAAGGCCTACCCCGGCATACAGGTCCTCGCCCAGCAGCCCGCCGACTTCGACCGCACCAAGGGCCTCGACGTGATGTCGAACCTGCTCCAGGCGCACCCCGACGTCCAGGGCGTCATCGCGGCCAACGACGAGATGGCCCTCGGCGCCATCAAGGCGCTCGGTTCCAAGGCGGGCAAGTCGGTCTCGGTCGTAGGCTTCGACGGCACGCCCGACGGGCTGACCGCCGTGAAGCAGGGGACGCTGTACGCGTCCGTGGCGCAGCAGCCGAGCCAGTTGGGCAAAATCGCCGTGGACAACGCGCTGCGCGCGGCTCAGGGCAAGAAGGTGGAGACGACGGTGAAGGTGCCCGTGAAGGTGGTCACCAAGGAGAACGTGGCCGGTTTCACCGGCTGACAGCGGACCGGTCACCACGCCAAGTCACCACTGTGGGGAGTCACTTCATGTACGACTACGACCTGCTGGTCGTCGGATCGGCCAACGCCGACCTCGTGATCGACGTCGAGCGGCGGCCGGACGCCGGCGAGACGGTCCTCGGTTCCGACCTGGCCGTCCACCCCGGCGGCAAGGGCGCCAACCAGGCGGTCGCCGCCGCCCGGCTCGGTGCCCGTACGGTCCTGCTGGCCCGGGTCGGCGACGACACGTACGGCAGGCTGCTGCTCGACTCGCAGCGGGCCGCCGGGGTCGACACGGTGGGCGTGCTGGTGGGCGGGGCGCCGACCGGGGTCGCGCTGATCACGGTGGACCCGTCCGGCGACAACAGCATCGTGGTGTCGCCGGGGGCCAACGGGAAGCTGTTCCCGGTCGACATCCAGGCCGCCGCCTGCCTCTTCCACGCCTCCCGCGTGGTCTCCGTACAGCTGGAGATCCCGCTGGAGACGGTCGTGGAGGTCGTACGGAGTCTGGCGCCCGACAGCCGGTTCGTGCTGAACCCGTCGCCGCCGAGGCCGCTGCCGTCCGAAGTCCTGGCCGCCTGCGACCCGTTGATCGTCAACGAGCACGAGGCGAAGGTGATCCTCGGGGACGCGTGTGTGAGCGAGCGGCCCGAGGACTGGGCGCGGATCCTGCTGGCCAAGGGGCCGCGTTCGGTGGTCGTGACGCTGGGGGCGGAGGGCGCGCTGGTGGCCTCGCGGGAGGGGGTCACCCGGGTGCCGTCCGTGAAGGTCGACGCCGTGGACACGACGGGCGCGGGCGACGCGTTCACCGCGGCGCTGGCCTGGAAACTCGGCACGGGTTCCGCGCTGGCGGACGCGGCGGCGTACGCGGCCCGGGTCGGGGCGGCGGCCGTCACGAGGAAGGGCGCCCAGGAGTCCTTCCCGACGGCGGACGAGGTCGCCGCGCTGTGAAGAAGGCAGGGATTCTCAACCGTCATCTCTCCGGCGCGCTGGCCGAGTTGGGGCACGGGGACGGGGTGCTGGTGTGCGACGCCGGGATGCCCATCCCGGCCGGTCCCCGCGTGGTGGACCTGGCGTTCCGGGCCGGGGTGCCGTCGTTCGCGGAGGTGCTGGACGGTCTGCTGGCCGAGCTGGTGGTGGAGGGCGCGACGGCTGCACGCGAGATACGCGGCGCCAACCGGGCCGCCACCGCCCTCCTCGACGCCCGCTTCCCCGACCTCGACCTCGTCCCCCACGAGAAGCTCAAGGAGTTGTCGGCGGATGCCCGGCTGATCGTACGGACGGGCGAGGCGCGGCCGTACGCGAATGTGCTGTTGCGGTGCGGGGTCTTCTTCTGAGCCGCTGATCCCGCGCGGGGTCACGGCGCGGGGAAGGCCAGCCGGACGCCGTACTCCTTCTCGGCGCGGCGGAGTGCGGGGACGAGGGCGGCGCGCAGGGCGCGGATCTCCTGGGCGTTGTCGGCGAGGAACCGTTCGCGCAGCGCCCGGCGGGCGGGCTCCCGTACGGCTTCGACCGGGCGCATGCAGGTGGCGTAGACGCTGCCGAGTGCGGTGTCGACGCGGGCGAAGTCGGCCGAGGAGGCCTTCATCAGGCGGCTGTCGACGAGGGAGAAGAAGGCGTCCTCGTCGCGGACCCGATAGCCCTGCTTCGCCAGGCAGCGGGGCAGGGCGGCGATGGCCTCGGCGGCGGGATCGTCGCGGGTGGTGGCGAGTTCGCCGAACCACCGCTTCTGGAGCGGCAGATAGACGCCCCGCACCTTCCCGGCCGCCGCCGAGCCCCGCGTCTGACAGTCACGGATCTGGGCGGGGCTGCCGGACTCGGTGGGAGCGGGACTCACCAACGGAGCGGGGGTCTGGGCCGGGGAGGGGCTCGCCACCGATCCCGGGCTTCCCGCCGGTTGCCGGCTCCAGGCCGACCCCG
>Ga0307511_10005629_pt1 | contig 12715 bp, 11 predicted proteins | sample 13_EM_MG_FD_200266 | JGI IMG/M metagenome (GOLD analysis project Ga0307511, IMG submission 200266) | Populus trichocarpa ectomycorrhiza microbial communities from riparian zone in the Pacific Northwest, United States - 13_EM | ecosystem: Host-associated > Plants > Roots > Unclassified | place...
TGGATTCATGATGTATTTATGATCAATGAATTTTGTCATTTTGTGGAGAAGAAAGACTAAAGTGTAATTTCACTCTTGTGATATTTTGAGTCGTATTCCACTCAAAATAATACGACTGGATTGATAAAAAATACTGAGGGATCCGCGTGATGTCTTGAAAAAAAATATCATTAGAGTGTTGGGCTCGGATAAGGTTTCAGAGCCCATTAAATATGAAAAATAAATCAAAGTGCGCTGCCTTAACCCAAGCATGTTGGGCTCAAACATGGTAACCTGAGCCCAAAAGGGTGGTGGGGTGCATGCCTAGCACTAAAGGTGCTGGGCAGCATGCCAGCACCCCGACAAGGCTGGATGTGTCACTTTTAGCACTAAGGGTGTTGTGCAATATGTCGAGCTTGAACGTGACAATCCAAACTCATAGGAGTACCGGGCGCATGCTCATCACCAAGGATGCTAGGCAACACACCTAGCAAGGCTGGCCATCCACCCATTAATAGGCTTGCTCCTGATGGGCTCGAGCCCCGAGCCCATGCACCCTGATAGAAGTTTGGCTCAGGCGTGATAGCTCGAGCCCATACAAATGTTTTTAGGCTTTTCAAAAAGTATCCATGCAACATTAAGAAGGATTTGTTTTAAAGCCTATTTAATAACTCCTTTTAGCATTTTGTTTATTAAAACACAAAGTATATACATGTTATTAAAATAATATTTTATTACATGAGCCATGTAATGACACATAGATATGTTTCTTCTTGTATAAAATGCACTCTCAATTGCAATCTTAACCAAACTTTTATTTTTCCCTTTAAGCATTATAATAATTTCTTTGTAAATGAAATATTTTCTTAAATGTTGCTCTCTCCCTTCTATAGGCACAAAACAACCTTTAAACCGACTAGTACATCAAGTTAACGTCGGCACATCAAAAAGAAAAACAACTCTATATTATTCTATGAAGATGCCCTTTCATATAGTAAAAGGGTAATTTTGGCTGATGTTAAATTTTAATGAGCAAATTTATATAGCTAGATGACTGATTTAAACTTTTTTTTTTTAAATCTCTGAGAGAGAGGGAGAGAGAGAGAGAGAGCGAGGGAGAGAGAGTATGGACTCTTCTAAATTTCGCCTATAAATATCCAAACCAGCCGCGCTTGGCTAAAAAAAAAAAGCACACCTCCTCTTCTCGCCTGCCCCTCTCTCTAGTCTCTACTATTCAGCCAGACCATCCACAACTCTCACCATTTCCCTGCAGAAATCCTCCTTTCCTGAGAGAGAAAGAAAGAGATATTTTTTAGAGAGAGAAATTAATGGATGCGTACGCGCTGCATCTAGCGATGGCGGCTCTAGTAGGAGCATCATTTGTGGCAGTATCCGCTTATTATATGCACCGCAAAACCCTAACTCAACTCCTCGAGTTCGCGAAGACGGTAGAGAGAGAACGAGAACGAGAACGAGACGACAACTCCGACGGCGGAGGATCGTCGCCGCAGAATTTGAAAAAGAGTAGGAGTCACGGACGGAGGAAAGGGAGTAACGGTCACTACAACAAGCGTGGCTCAGCTTCGTTACCGGATGTGACGGCAATTTCTGGTGGTGGAATTGATGGAGAGGAGAAACGTAACGGTCAGGTGCTTTATGTCGAAGGGATTCCTGCTGGATTGCCTAGGCTTCATACTTTGCTTGAAGGTATGACCATGCCGGACTTCTCGCCGGAGTGAATATTTTAAGCTAGGCTTGAATTCGACGGCTCTGATAATTTAATTTATAATAATCTATAACAGCGCAGTTAAATGATACTTCAGGAGTATTTTAGATTAAATTAATAACTCTGTTGTGTGTATGATATATTCAATATAATATATTTATGTGAATGGTTGATTTCTGGTTTGTATTTAATATGATTGCTGCTTGTGGAGATTATTAGTATTGTTGAAATGCCTGCGAGAGCAAGGAGTTGGGGTTTTAAGGTAAATTTAAAACCCCGAGCATTTAAGTACAAGTCCCTGGTTTCTGGTCAAAGTTCCTACCTATCAATTTTTTGAAAGAAATTTGCATTATAAATAATCACCAGTTTGCAATTCTTAAGGATGATGCTAAAAGAGGGATGAACAAATAAAAAATAGATTATGCATGGATTTTAAACCAAGCAATACCAGAATCATCTTTATTAATATCTAGCTTGTAGAAGAGGTAAAGTGTAAGAAATTATTATCTGCTATGAATTCTCGGGGTAGAAAGCTCATCATTCATGAGGAAATCTATATGTGGCAAAGGCAAATAAGGAAACTAAACTTTGGGATTAAACTAAATCGACTTGATAAACACATTGGAAATGCTCCAGAGTCCTATTGGCTTCTTTATCTAGCCAATTACAGTTGTCCTCCAACAATTGAACTTTGCTGCTCTTCTCTGTGCCTTTTAATAAAAACCTACTCCCTCTTTGCCCTTTTTAGCTATAGCTTCAAATGGTACTAACTCGAAATGACTTGGAATTCTATTGCAATTTTCTTTACTTTATTTTTAATTTTTCACCTTTTCATTAGAGGTGGAGAGTTGTAATCCTGTTTGCTGAATAAATCCAGTATTGTTCTGTCCCAGGGAAATCTGCTGGACATGTCAAGAGACCTGCAAGTTTTATCAGACCAACTTCTCCAAAGTCTCCTGGTGCCAGTGCGAGTGCCTTTGACAGCGTGGAAGGATCAGATGATGAAGATAATATGACTGGCAATTCTAAACTAGACACTACATATCTGCATATCAATGGAAATGCTGTGAGTTTTTGATCTTGCAAATGCATATCACTCTCTCTAACATGTGCATGTGTGCACAATTAATGCTCATTTTGACCTGAGTTTCCTTCCGTTCTTAATTTTGTGGCATGCATGTTTAGGATATAAAGGATGTTTTACCACAACACATTAATGCAAATGGAGACCAAATGCCTATACCTGCTTCAAGCATGATTCGATCCCATAGCGTGTCTGGTGACCTGCATGGTGTTCAGCCAGATCCTTTTGCAGCTGATATTCTAAGGAAAGAGCCAGAACAAGAAACTTTTGCTCGACTTAAAATTTCTCCTATGGGTATTGACTACTACTCATCTGTACTTACTGTTAATTATCCTTGGTTTGGCTTGCTTTTTTCTTTTTTCATAGAATGGTGAATATCTAATGGGCTTGTCTTATCCTAATCAATGAATTTTTGAGCATAGTGTCTGAATTTGCTGCTATACTCCATAACAGTGCATGTTGAATGGCTGCAAAAGGCAACCAGTTGCTTAAGTTTTATCATGAAACATACATATGTTTGTATGCAAGTTCTTTAAAAGGAATGATGCAGAATACACGTGTATTCTGCAATGTATACATGTATAAAATTTCTCTGCTCGTCTCTACTTGTCTCTTTATTTTCTTAATTAATTTGTATGCGAGTCTATTTATTTGAATTATTCAAATTTTATTTTGTTTCAGCAGAGGTGCCATCACCAGATGAAGTGGATTCCTATATAGTTCTTCAAGAATGCCTTGAAATGCGAAAAAGATATGTATTCAAGGAAGCTATTGCTCCATGGGAGAAAGAAATTATTTCTGACCCTAGTACACCAAAGCCTAATCCTGACCCGTTCTCCTATACCCCAGAGGGAAAATCTGATGTGAGTATGTGTTTGATTTTGGCATTTTGTGGAACAACTAGTCAGGATTATGCTGTACTTACTTTTTTTTGATAATTTATACCTTCCATTTTTTTTTGCACAGCATTATTTTGAGATGCAAGATGGGGTCATCCATGTCTATCCAAATAAAGATTGTAAGCTATGAGCTTTGGTTTCTTGTTTGTTATGATTCAATCCTTGTTTCATTATGGGGATGTTATATGCTTACTTTTGTCATCTTTTCTCAGCTAAGGAAGAACTTTTTCCTGTTGCTGATGCAACAATGTTTTTCACTGATTTGCATCACATACTTCGAGTTATTGCGATTGGAAATATCAGGACTCTATGTCATCATCGGCTGAATCTCCTAGAACAAGTAGAAATTTTTTTCATTGACTGTCACAATTCATTAAGAGGTACTTTTCCTTAATAATTAGATCTATGGCTCTATGGTTATCTTAATGTTTTTCAGAAATTCAACCTTCATCTGATGCTTAATGCGGATAGAGAGTTTCTCGCTCAGAAAAGTGCTCCACATCGTGACTTCTATAATGTCAGGAAAGTTGATACACATGTTCATCATTCTGCGTGCATGAACCAGAAACATCTTTTAAGGTTTATAAAGTCAAAATTGAGGAAAGAGCCTGACGAGGTAAAGATTTGGATTTCTCTGCTGATGCATTGTAGTCCCTTTTTTTCTTTCCTGAACTAAAACAATGTACACCTTTCTCTTCTTTTCTTTCACCATTGGCAATGGACCATTAATCATTGCCATATTCTTGTGCAATTAACCAGTACTTTAATATCATGTTCACATAAACATTATAATACAATCTGATTGTTAGGTGGATATTTATTACATATTTGTTGATTTCTTGAACTTTTTTTTGCTGTTTCAGGTTGTAATTTTTCGAGATGGAACATACTTGACATTGAAAGAAGTGTTTGAGAGTTTGGATTTGACTGGGCAAGGAACTTTTATTGCTGTTCTCATTTTTATATTGTTGTATAGAGAATGGTGGTATCTTATCGACATTTGTTTGCACAGGTATGATCTCAATGTTGACCTTTTAGATGTTCATGCGGACAAGAGCACGTTTCATCGCTTTGATAAGTTCAACCTGAAGTACAATCCTTGTGGTCAGAGTAGGCTCAGGGAGATTTTCCTTAAACAAGATAACCTTATCCAAGGTACATCTTAATTTTTTCTCGAGTACAAAAGTACTGATTTCCTCTCTGATTTTGATTTCTTTTTTCTAGGTGGGTGGATAGAAAGTTCACTCCTTTGTGCTCTAGAAGCACAATTGTGAAAAAAGAACATGGGCAATGAAAAAACATGCATTACTTCTTGTATAGGAAACTTTCTTCTAATCTATTCCCAAGGGAACAACCTAGTGGTTAAAAACTCAAAACTTCTTGCTTAGAGGTTCAGGTTACAGTTCTGTGATGAGTGAGTGATGTTTTGTTGAAAGGGGAGGATTACCTCTTTGGTGTGTTGCTCAAGGCTGGTAGGCCTCCCAATGAACCACAAAAAAAGTTTCAATCCTAGTACTAAAATGTCACACATGTGACTCAAGTTTAATTTTACATGCTCAAATCTTACAGTGGTTACATGGTTCATTTTACATGCTTGCATCTTGTAGTGTTTACATGGTTCTTATGTCACGATGTTCTATATTGTTTTCCACTAGTTTGTAATTTCCCTGCTAATTATACTTTCTGCATTGTCTTATCTATGCTTATTTCTGTATGTTGATGAGCAGGCCGTTTCCTTGGTGAACTGACAAAACAAGTCTTTTCTGATCTCGTTGCTAGTAAATATCAGGTACTTCTTTTTCCTATTTGTAGATGATTTTTATACATAGATGTAGATTCTGGTTTCCTTATTCTATTGTGCATTTTTCAATGATATTTAAACTTGTGATATTGCATATTCTTTGTTAAATGCTTGAAAGCAGTAGTACATTCGAGATCGTTTGGTAAAAATTTGTTGCCTACAGTGATCAAGAAATGTCAGTGACACCAAATTCATGATTTAAGACCATGTTTCTTTGTTGTGTTTCTGTTTTTGTTTATTCTTTTCTCGTTCTCTAGAATTGATCTGATTAGAAAGATATGCTTAGAAGGTATATTTTAGTTTTTGGATGCGAAATTCTTGAATTTTATAGTCATGAATTTAGAGTGAGTCAGGATTTGAGGTGTTGGTTTATTACTACACACACCATGCTAATCATGACAGGAGCGATGAACTTGTACCATAACATTAATGTAAGAGAGTTTTGAAGCTTTTCTGATCATTGTATCTTGATAGTTTGCTTTACCAATCCTATCCTGATTGAGGCTCACATGGTGACATTAGCTGCTCTTACTTTCATTAGAGGTTAACCAGATTAAATAGGAGAGATGTGTTTCCTAAGAAGCATCTACAATATGCTTTTGCAATCACTTGCACTTTTCCATGTACTTGTTTTCAATGTTACTACTTATGCATGTAACATGTTTTTGTTATTGCAGATGGCTGAATATAGAATATCAATATATGGTAGAAAGCAAAGTGAATGGGACCAATTGGCTAGTTGGATAGTGAATAATGAATTGTACAGCGAAAATGTTGTTTGGTTAATCCAGGTATTGACTCAATATATCTAAATCCCTATTAATGAAGGTTATTTTTTAAGATATACTCGGGGAGGCTTTTCCCTTGTTCCATTTTATATCGATGTGTGTCATGTGCTCTGTGATGTTAATTCACAGAACTTGCACATTATTATTGATATTCCTGTTTCACACTGAAATTAATTCCAATTCTTTATTAGTATGTCTCCCCTCCTTTTGGCACCGTGAACTTAAGCTCAAGGAAGCATCTAAAAGCTTACACTTTTATCATTTTTTTTGTTTCTTAATAGCAGAACCTTTGCAAAGGTGTTTAGCTAGCTGAGTGACTCTGGGGTTTTTGACTGTTGGTTGAGCATTTGGTTTACTATGAGATGCCAAGACCTGTATAAAAAATTGAGTCAGTATTTAATTTCATGTTGTGTAATATCTTGTGCATTTTCAGCTTCCAAGACTGTATAATATCTACAAGGAAATGGGGATTGTGACATCATTTCAGAATATTCTTGATAATATCTTCATGCCGCTTTTTGAGGTTACAGTTGATCCAGATTCGCATCCTCAGCTGCATGTTTTCTTAAAACAGGTTTGCCATTTTCTAAACAGACTATTATTTTTCAGATAGCATCACAGGGTGTACAAGATATTTTCTTCGAATTGAAATACTTAAAGTATTTGTGGTGCTCACCACCTCCATTTTATCACCAAACTAGTAGCAACTCCCGTGGCCTTTCTTGTTGTGATGTTCAGAGGATCTAGTAGTTATGTATGTAGACAATTAAAATCATCAACTGGCATGACTATGATATGAGTTATTGATAACAGATTTAGTCACGCTCGGTTAGTAGTTCTTTTCTGTTTTCAGATGACATTGGTGTTTTTATTTGTCTTCATTTTTGTTGTGTATATGCACATTGTATGTGCTTCCCTTTACTACATTACTAAAATAAAGGGGGCTTAACTACAATGTTCCTTGCTGCAATGTGCTATTTTTTCTCATCTGTTTGTTTTATTGGGAAGCGTTGTTGAATGAAGATCACAAGTCAATGAGATCTCTGCCAGAATAATTTTTCAACAAGTGTAACTGGGAAAATCTGGCACGGTTGTCAATGAAAACGTGTGACTTGGAACTTTATGATGGATCAAGTACAATAAGCAAGTAATACAATTACCTGGGGTGGTTGGGGGATGTTAAAATTTCATCATCTTTTGTTTCCTCCTTTGAAAACATAACCTGAACCTCCTATCCTTGCAGAGATCATTACGAGGCTCTAAGGGTGTTTGACATCCAACTTTATTTGCCCCTTTTATTGAATAATGGCCAGCTTATCATTTGTTTTAATTCTCAGGTTGTTGGGTTGGACTTGGTTGATGATGAAAGCAAACCTGAAAGACGCCCGACGAAGCACATGCCTACACCAGTTCAATGGACCAATGTGTTCAATCCTGCGTTTTCATATTATGTTTATTACTGTTATGCCAACCTCTACACATTAAACAAGGTCCCTGTTATGCTTCAAAAACAGAAACAATACTTTATCTTAAATAGTTGTCTTGCATGTTTTGCCATGATTTTTCCTTTTCTTGTCATGATATCTTCAGTCTCAAACAAGAAAAGTAATTCTAGGTTTTTACATTTTGACGTCATGATCTAGATTGAACTTCTGCCACATAAGATAGAAAAATGTAACCATCAAAATGATTTCATGTTTTCTGAACATGGATTAGTAGCTTTTCTCGCAGCTCGATCTGACATTCCTTCTCAATGTTTCTACTAGCTGGCTGTTCTCTTCCTGACTTGCTGATTAATAATTGCTAAATGCTAGTGCTTTCCTCTTGATGTAACATTTCCTAACCTATTTCAACGTTGTTTTTCAGCTTCGTGAGTCAAAGGGCATGACAACTATCAAATTCCGTCCCCATTCTGGAGAGGTATTCATTTCAGCTTCCTTTTACTTGCACAAATGTTGAGATTTTCTGCTGCCTCACATAAATAACCTTTTTCAGGCTGGTGATATTGATCATCTTGCTGCCACATTTCTTACATGTCATAATATTGCCCATGGGATCAATTTGAGGAAATCTCCAGTACTTCAATATTTGTATTATCTGGCACAGGTATGGAAGATATATTCTTTTTATTATGATTATTATATTAAATTGATTTTATGTACTTTGTTTTTTGTGACATTAATGGGCAACGGTGCCTTTTTTTTTAATATTTAATACAGATTGGCTTGGCTATGTCTCCTCTGAGCAACAATTCCTTATTTTTAGACTACCATAGGAACCCTTTCCCTATGTTTTTCTTAAGGGGTCTCAATGTTTCCCTTTCAACCGATGATCCGCTCCAAATCCATTTAACAAAAGAGCCCTTGGTGGAAGAATATAGCATAGCTGCTTCTGTAAGTTCTCCTTTTCTCACCTGAAGTGAAAGATTTGTGAGGTCAAATACATTATCACAAGCTTTCTTGACAGGTGTGGAAGTTGAGTTCATGCGATCTGTGTGAGATTGCCCGAAATTCAGTCTACCAATCAGGTTTCTCGCATGCTTTGAAGGTAAGTTCTTAGCTTGATTTAAGATTCTGAAATTTATAAAAGAAAGGATCTGGTGCTGGTGCCACAAGTTTTGTTACGGAAAAGAATCATATAAAACGGTCAACATCTTTGATGTTTTCCATTTATAGTCACTAAGTTCCTTGGTTTCCTTCATCGTAATTACTGAGTTGCTTGATTGATTACTCTTTTTTTATTTTTTTATTTCATCGACTCACTTTGTACCAAGAGTGTTTATTCTCTTAATTTATAAGCTTAACAAGTTAAATAGCCTGAGATGGGGATGAGAATATTCAAATTGGCCATGAAAAGATTTTTCCTTTCAGGTATTGCTTTCAAAATATCATTTGTTGCCCATGCCTAAGAAGAATAATAAAGATGTATTTGCAAATATTGTGTGTTTGCAAAATAAATATCTTTTCTTGGATTCATTTCCATGGGGAACCTAGTCTGACTTGGGTTTTGGGTTGTCTTTGAAGGGGAGTGATTTGTCCCCATGACAGTGACAACCATCATAAATGAACTGAATGTATTGAAATGGGTACATCTTATGACCAGACTAATTCAAGTGCTCCAAATATATCAATGTCTGTTGTGCTACTTTGATTTCGATTAAACAAAATATGAGGGTTTATGATTTATATAGTAAATGCTTTTAAATCTAATCTCTGGGCATTTGCCTTTGAAATTTCTGCTTCAGTCGCACTGGATTGGTAAAGAGTACTACAATAGAGGACCAGATGGAAATGATATTCACAAGACAAATGTGCCTCATATCCGGGTGGAATTTCGAGACACGGTATGGACCTGATTCCTAACCTTATCATATTGACTTGTTTAAACAAGAAGCGTTGAACTTTTGCCTGGGTTGTTTAAAGGTTGTCTCTTTTTTTACTATACACAATGAGTGGGCAATGCCCTCTTGAAGCACTAGGATGTCAAATTCCTTGACGTAGTATGGAGAGGAAACAGCAAGAATGAAGTTGGAACAAAGATAGTTTAAATAAGAACCTCAAGTTTCGGTGCATATTTTAGAACTTCACCATTTGCTCATGTTCACAACCTATTTATACCAGGGAGATTCTTTGTTACTACGGCAACTTAGCTATCAAGTAATGACGACTACTTTATCATTGAGCAAAACAAATATAATAAAATAATGCTAAGCTCCTGCATCATCTCCTTAGTTACTAAGCAAGATATATATAATAAAATATAGTAAGCTCCTGCATCAATCCTGCACCCCCAACCCCTCTCCCATAACTAATCCCTCCCTGTTTTTTTGTGCTACTCCTTTTGGCTTCGTTTACTTTTTATCTGAAAGAGAAGCAAATAGGTAGACCATTGTGTAATCAGAGTGATGCACATGTGGAAGGTCAGGTAGCAAGCAGCTTTCATATTCATATGCTTCTCCTGATTTTTGTTTTCTGCCGAAACATTTTTGTCCTGATGGGTTAGATTTAACCAATGAGATACTTTCCTTGCAGATATGGAGAGATGAGATGCAGCAGGTTTATCTTGGCAAGGCCATTATCCCCAAAGAAGTGGACAAGTAAATAGTGGAGAGCTGCCTTAGCCCATTCTTACGTGCTTACTTGAATTACAAAGGTGCTATCAGATTCCATACCCTTTTACATTATCATCTTTTTGGCTGAACCGAGTTTGATAAACTGGGCTTCTATTATTGTCGCAGTGGGTCAACAGAATTCCGCTTGCTCGTTAAACATGAGATAAGCTGTATACTATGATCGTGCATTTGAGATGATCATTCACAGCCTCCATAAAAAAAAGGGAATGGCTTTGTGCAGAGCAACAAAGCTAACAAATGCTTACAAGGTTTGAGAACGAGGGCTATGCAAATGATGCAGTTGTTGACTTGGTGGTCTGCTGTTATCAATAAGATGCCAATCTTGAGCCAAAACAAATATATTAGGTAGAGGTTTAAGAATAAAATTATGAGGCATAGTAAGAGTTTTGTATGGTTCACTCGTTGCAATGTCAGATGATAGTGTAGCCAATAGCAAGAAGGAAAAGGATAGTCTCTTGCTTTAATTTTGTTTCTAGATAAATGCCCCCTCAAATTTTGGTTGAGTTTCATGCCATGCAGATGTTTATCATGAATTTGGCCAGCGGCGTGTAACCCAAAATTCTCTGGTAAGTTAAATTCTCTTTTTTTACCGGGTCGAATTCTTTTCTTATTTGCATCTTGTTTTGTTGGGGCCCGCCATTTTTTGCTATGCTAGTGTAGTAGTGACTGGTGAGATAGGGTCGGGACATGTTGAACCGTTGAAAGTTCTTGACAGGATTTAAATCTACGGCTCCTTTCTTATTTTAAGTCTCAGTGACCTGGATCCATAGTGTGCTAAAGAAATGAATGCATACCATCCTTCTCCTTGAATTCTGGAAGTTCCTAATGCTGTGTAAAACCATGAGGAAATTTCTTTAGAGAAAATGATTTGCGCGTTCTGACATTACCAAATTGGATCCTTGGATATTATAATTAGGAGTTACTAGGTTATTTCATTAAAGTGAATGTAAAATCACAATATTTAGATCTCGACGACTCTTTAGTTGTCATTTGATCGGGTCAAACTTGAATTGTGGAGTTGTTTTCTTGAAGTGAGAGAAATCAAAGGACTAAAAAAATAAGAGGCCATGCGCGTAACTTCAAAGGCCACCTAAACTAAAAAAATAAGAGACAATGCGCTTAACTTCAAAGGTCACGGTAAATAAAATGTGGTAAGAATTTTTTATAAAGTAAATTAAGAAATAGTTTAAACATTAAAATGAATTTTATTAAATTAAATAATATTTTTTTATTTAATTATATGTTAAAAAATACTGAAGAATAATGCACAATCAACTAAATATTAAGGGTGGAATTATAAAAAAATTTAACAAAAAATTAATGAATTTGAAAAATAAAAAAACAAATAAAAAAAATTAATGAACAAAAAAAGTCTATATAAGAATCTCTTTTATTACCAAATTGTATGGGAACATGATATTTATAAACACTTTTAAATAAAAAAAACAATTTTAAAAATGGGTCTAGGTATTTTTAAATAAAAAAACAATTTTAAAAGTGGGTCTAGGTATTTTTAAATAAAAAAACAATTTTAAAAGTGGGTCTAGGTATCATTTAATTAGTTTGAAATTATATGGAAACCTTTTAGAATTCTTGACTTAATATTGAAAAAATAAAAAAGAGATAAGGGTGTGTAAAAATATACTCAACCATAATTGTTATTGCTTCTCGTGGAGATTAACTCTTTACCAAGCTCGGACTTCAAATAAATAATTTGTGAGTTATTTTTATATAATCCAGTCGACTTGATGGATTTAAAAATAACTCGGACGACTGATAAAAATATAATTTGAATTATTAAAAAATCCAAGAGGATATTTTGTTTAAAAATACTTGGATGGCAACATAATGTATCAACTTGAGTTTCGTGGATTAACCTGCTAAACTCACGACCTTGATTGCTTAACATGTCAAACTTGTGACTTGGATCATGGACTTTATTGAGTTTGTATTTTTTTTCTTAACTACTTTTTTACCTAATTACACGACAATAAAAATAAATGCTTGCAAAATTGAGTACAAACCAAATACCACGATGTTAATTTGAAACTGTATTAACCCTATACAAAACAATCGAAATAAATTATGAAAACCAATTCAAAATCAATAAAATATTATAGAATTGAATTTCAAAAAATAAAAAATTAATGTTGAAGATTGAAATTAAAAAACAAATGAAAGACTAAAAAACATAGTTTAGATGCATAGGCCTAGATGATCTTTGATGTTAAATATTGAAGACATTGTATGTGTCAAAATAAAGTTTACCAAAAAAGAAGAAAAGAAAAGAATTATGAATCATGGAG
>Ga0307511_10005630_pt1 | contig 12714 bp, 10 predicted proteins | sample 13_EM_MG_FD_200266 | JGI IMG/M metagenome (GOLD analysis project Ga0307511, IMG submission 200266) | Populus trichocarpa ectomycorrhiza microbial communities from riparian zone in the Pacific Northwest, United States - 13_EM | ecosystem: Host-associated > Plants > Roots > Unclassified | place...
ACTGGGGGGGGGGGCATGTCACCTTGATCGGGCAGTTACCCTGAACCCTTCTGGTCATCAATCACATTTCATGCCTCAGCCAATGAGCAGCCATACTGTGACTATAATTAGGAAATAGCAAAAAATAATAGCTTTACTTCAGGCTTTCGCACACTGTCGCTATCCGGTGAGAGCAAGAAAACCACTTTGAATTAGTAATTACCCAATTCCCCCATTTGATATTTTGATCTGAGCTTCGTCCCTCAATATTAAATTCCCACTTATATAGTTCCTAAAATGCTGTGTATATAGAAAGAAAACCAAACAACCCAATCAACTGATAAAACATTATTCTTAAAAATCCCTCCAGGTATCCGTCCGATTTTCGGTAAATAACCTAACAACGAATAGGTAGCGACAACATTAAACGGTGGGGAACATAAAATGCGAAATATGAATCCTAGCCTACACACAAACGTTAATACATCAAACTTTCCGGCATGACGCCCGCCTCGTAATTACCAAAGTCCCGCTTTCTTAGACTGTTGAGATAAAACGAGAGCCAACCAAAGTATCCATCCATATATGGTAACCTCGCAAAGAGATGAAATCCAAAGCCTCAATAAGGAATGTGACACTATGTATGTGCGGGGAAAAATATGAAGAGGGGAAAAAAGGAAAAAATAACTGGCTACTCTTTTGGTTCAGCGGTGACTTCAATATCGGGACGAGGCGTCCCAACTGGCGTTTGAGGAACATTGACTAGCATTCCCTGAGCGTCCTGTCGAACACGTTTTTCTTCGTCGATTGGTGGTAGAACCATCCACTCTTTGGGTTCCTGTTTTCGAAGTGTCTTCCACCGGGCTTCTTCAGCTGCGGCCTGATCCAGGTTCGGATCCACCTTTGCGAGGGTTAACCGAAGATGTCCTGACGGGAGCCTAATCACAGCTGGCCTTGCCGCTCCGGTTGGGCTGAGTTTGTCTTTACTTGAGATAACGCCTGGCAACTGCCCAGTCTGTTCCCTCCAAGTGTAATTCAACGTAGTCCCCTTACCTTGGTCATCGAGCATCTGATCAATGATTCGGTAAAGCTGGGTAGCCTGCAGGGAGGCCAATATCAGGGCGTATTGGTCGAACCAGCCTGGGTTCGGTGCAATCTCTCCAGTGCGGGTGAACAGAGCAATGATGCCATTGAAAATAAGCAAAACAACTAGGACGACAGGTACCACAACGAGAGAGCGGACTCGAAGGGTGGATACACGGCTACTAGAAAGCACAAAATCGCCAGCTCCGTCCTCTGGACGACCATCATCACCAGTAAAAAGATTGAACTGAGCAGACCTCCCTTCGCCTGTACCATCCACGCCTGCAATAGCCGTATCTCGGAAAATGTCACGTGTTGCAACATACGAGGCAAGAATCAATCGTTCCATGTCTGAATAGGCCGTTGCATCTAGGGTATTGATTCCAGGGTCGCCAGAGCTCTGAAGCAGTGCAGTTGCAGATTTCAGCGTAAAAGCACTGATGGACAAACCCAGGTTGACTACCATGGGAGCGGATAATTCTTGGAGTAAGACTGTTAGGGTGGCGTTTGATAATTTGAGACCAGGTGGCCTGTCGCTGCTGGCTAGATCTGCCAGGTGGCCTACCCAATTACGGTAAGACAATTCGTCGTATTGCATACATGCTAATGGTGGCCGGCCGAGCTTCACTTCAAAGTTGAGCCCTGCTGTGTGGTGCCCGGGAGTGGTGATGGGCTGTACTGCGTACCAAGGGTCATCTCCGTTCACAGGGCTTTTGTTCAAAGTGGTATAGGGGAGGATGGCGTAATAATTGTAGCCCGTCTTGGAAGCCAGATTGGCGGGTTCCAGTACTGCCGGATAGAAAGCGGCATACGGGACAATGCCAGCATCATCCCTAATGCGGTACGGATTCCGGCTCTTATAGTATGTCCTATTGAGCTGAAGGTTTGGGCCGGCAAATGGACCAGTTTCCGCATTAGCCCACAAGTTCCACTCATCATATTGGATCTCAGTGCCGTTATTGCCGCCAGTGGTCATATTAAACCAAGAATCTTGGAATTCACATGTTCCATTGACTGAGAGCATCAGCTCTCCTGCGTCCTGTAACCCCATATCGACCCCTGTTACGTTGTATCGATATCTGATTCCATAGCGCTGTTCCGAGCTTTTATCTCTGGCATTGACGAACCTCTCCCTCTTAATCTTTCTAAGTCGAACCCGAGGGCGGACAGTCGTATCGAAGTTGTCAATGCGGCTGAGTGCTCGCAAAGCACCGTGACTACTGTAATCCAGTTTCATAAGTTGAGAATTGAGGGCATTGGTATCGTTGGCAAGTGTGCTCGAAGGTAGCGAGTCATCCATGTTTGGATAAAATACAATGGAAGGATCAACAGGGGCCACTTTGCCGATTATCAGAAGCTTCGGAAAGAAGATACTCAATGTAATACTGCCAGCGATAGTACCAAGGGCCGCCACCACAATAGCTGCACAAAAGAAGACTGAGCGCCAGTTGAACTCATCCTTGCACCTCTTCCTCATCGTGCCCCACAACACTCTTCCAGCATGAGGGATCATCAAGATGGCTGCACGGACAGGGACCTGTGCATTCCAGGCAGCAACAATTGCTATGCCAATGGTTCTATTGAACCCTGGTGTGCTTGGATCTGGAGCTAAAAAAAGGATTATCATGGAGATCAGGAATTTCCAAATTGCTGAAAACATGGCCATGATCAGAACAGTGTAAAAGGCACTAATATATACCCCACTTGTCTGAGTGACCGCAATGCAGCTGATACCGTCGGGAGTGTCCGTTGGCTTCTTGAATTTCTGCCATAGTAGATAGGTATAAGGGGGTGGATCCGTGAACAACTCCATAAGAGGTCAGTGATCTGCTCTTCTTAAGTGGTCGTGGGCCAGGCGTGGCGTATAGAACTGTAGCCTCTAGCTCGTGCCACTGATAAGTTTTCTGTACGAAAAGCGAGGGTATTCGTCTCGAGAGTTCGTGAGAGTAGTAGTTCGTCTCGGGGATAGCGTTAGGTGGGAGTAGGTGGGTGTAGGTGGAAATAGGTGCAACACGGGACTCTCACTACTCCGTCAGTCAGTAAAACTAGCAATCACCTATGGAAGCCAGGACAGGGCAGAGCTGTAGACCTGAATCCGCTATCTAGCTTGTAAAACGAGGCAAAAGATGAGAGGTGCACCTTGTAGATTATAAGACGCTGTTCAAGGAAAGTCCTGATTGAACGTCTCTTTGATCTAGTTCTGCGAAGAGGATTTAATTTTGCTTTGAATTGTCCGAGTCTGCAGCTTGCAAAGAATGGTCTATGGGGGTGCTTAATATTGGCGGCTCCTGGGTGAACACAGGTGATGGGAGGAAATTTTGGGAGGAGATTGCTAATGCATTGGCTGGTCGTGAACAGGAGTACTACAAACTTGGGTGATCTGCAGCTTTGCAGTCATTCCGATGATAGACGATCGCGGATCTAGGGAATCCGTAGCATCCTATCCTTGATTGGACATCTGGCTCCCAGGCAATGGTGAAGGGCGCATGCGTATACATGGTACATGCATGCGCCCCCGAGGGGGATACCTAGAGTACCTACAGACATAACTTACTGACTGCACTTGGCCAATTGCCAACGGACTGTCCAATCTAAACTGAACGATTTTAACGTGCAAGCTGCATGCAGTGCAATACTCTATTTCATGGCTCAAGGTACCTTGACACCATCTCAACCTTGGATCAATCACAGCTGCAGGATGCATGATTGGATGGCATAAGAGTACTTGTACTCTACTCAAAGATGATATTGCCCACATGTACATGCACTCGCAACGGCTCATGAGCCGCTATATGTGGAAATTGATGTCTCAACTTTATTACGCTGGCGAGTAAATCCAACTGCGAAATAGTTCCTTGTCTGCTTGAATGATTGGCTTAACCTTGTTAATCGAGCACAAGGGTGCGGCGACCTCCTAAGATATCTAGATGTGATTGTACATCGCCTGGTTGGCACAGCGTTACACGTCTCGTATAGGTATCACTGGTATTAGATTACTCTACAGCCTTACAGAGTAGCCTCGTGCCTTACTTACAGAGGGATTTCAAGACTGTTGATCATCAGAGGTTGGAGCCTATCAGCCATAGACTCCGTATCAATATCGGAGTTGTGTCGCGTACCTGCCTCCACCGTCCGCGTGGTGGAAATAGAACCCTGGTGGCAGTCCATATCTGGTTAGAGACAGGCAAAAACCCCTACCGTACTCGAACTCAGGTGGCTCGAGAAGGTGTATACCCCACCCGCTAACTAGGTGGCCCCACTTGCAGTACCGTAGTAATTGGAAAACAGCGCCCCCCTTCTAAAACGGCCTGTCTCAGAGCACAGATGAAGTCTCACAACCCCTCCATACTACAGGAAGTATCTGAAGAGCCTCAACATATCCATGTACACTACCGCATCCACTGGCGAACGACGATCCTTGTCACTTTAGTGGCATAGGCCAAGCTTATGTGATATTCGAGCGCAAAACAGATGGATGAGCTCGGCGTATGTCTCTAAAGTGACAAGGATCATTATTCGCCAGTGGATGCGGTATTTGGCTACACCTGCCAGCTCGGAGGCTTACTTCAGAATCTTGGCCATATCAGTAGGATTGCTCTGCGCACTGAGACGGGTGCTGTTTTCGAAGGGGAGGTGTTGTTTCTCAATTACTACGGTACCATTGGCTATGAAAGAGCAACAGGCTTGTCGTGGGACATGCAGCACTTTTTTCACGTTAAAGCGCTTAACATTTGTATAGGACAGGGAGGGGGGACCGCTCGACTGCATGTCTCACGACTCCATGGGAGTACCACCCGAGGAGCTATTGCCAGTCTCCTGCTATGTAGACTTCGTATGCATGAAGTAAGAAAATTTATGTTGGCTCCAGATATCGTATTGGCAAAGACACCATGCGGTGCGCCGCAAATACACATTGAGTCACTAGTATATACTGTGCTACATACAGTCAGGTGGCAAAAAGAATTGGACACCCCCCCTGCATAAAGAGGCCCAAACACTGCATATTTGAGACTTTTGTATGGGTTTGGGTTGGGTGATATACATTGCATTTGTATGCAGCGTCCAATTCTTTTTGCCACTTAGCTGTATGTATGCTATGACTGAAATGGGGATATTTTCCTATGGTCATGAGCAGCAGAATCTTGGTTGGTTTTGGTTTTACAGTTGTGTTGGGATGGTTTTACCTTATTTCTGGTGCATGTGCGTTGATAGTCAAGAATTTCCTTTTTTACGGCACCTGATTGGAATTTATAATAATTCAACTCAATCAAGAGTGACAAGTCAGTTGATTTGTTGCATAACGGTGACAAGACTACTTCGGTTGTTTTGGTCCGAAGTGATTCATACAATTAAGTTACCTTGCAGAATCAGAACGCCTCGTGTAGGCTGCATCTGCAGAGGGTAGGGCCAATCGTCAGATGACTGAAAATCGCAAGTTCTGGCGTACAACGAAGGAGAATTTCAGGAGGTTGGACAATATACCTGCCGGGGAAACTGGCAAGTCAGAGTCCTGGTCAAAAAGTAAGTCAGAATCCGAGCGCCGTCGACTATCTACTGGTAAGTATCATTTTGCCAACAGCCAAGCTAAAGGCAGGGTTCAAGATATGTGACCAGGACCCCTGATTCGCTACCGGTACCAAAGTTTTCCTGGCGACGCTGCAATGCTTGTTTGTGCAGTGCCTGAGCCGCAACGCCTGACGGTTGATCTCCATGTGCACGTGCACGTGCACGGACATGGATACCGACTTTGGACTCCAGGTCGAGAACCCCTCAACCCTAAGTATCCATGCACGGACATGGATGCCGACTTTGGACTGCAGGTCGAGAACCCCTCACCAACTTACCCGCATATTTCAAAAGCTGGGGACATGGTGTTCTCCTACCGGGATCGATAAGTACCCAAGTAACAACTCAAATGCCATGCTCGTACGTAATTAGATACTGTACATATACGGGTACAAGGGGAAGAGATTGCTAGCGCTGTGGACTGAGACAGTGGAGTTCTACTAGTTGAAGCTCCAGATTCACCATGCACTAATGAATATGTATGGAAACTACCCTCGTCCGCTACTGGTCGGTCTCCACTGGGCTAGTAAATCGCTTTTTTCCCTTGTACCCATATATGTATGTACGGACCCAGTGGTTCTTCAGTTGAGCGAAATCAAATACCGTTTGGTAATATATATGTATAATTATAATCCATGGATCGACCCGGGGGGGGACCGGGAAGGCAATAATTCTAGCCGCCACCTACGTATTCTTAGCCGTGTCCAGAATGTAGATATACTTACAGGCACAGGGTTTGTTCACTTCATGTCTATTGGGTATTAATATTGGTCCTTAGCAGAATAACCACAAACGCTGTGATTTCATTCTCGCTCTCCTACTTAAAAGCGCATACCTAGGCTTATAACACTGTCAGCTATTCTAGATCTAGAGTGGAGTGCGAGCGCTACAGGTGGTATTGAAGATGATAATCCCTAGGCCAGATCTATGCATGTATATACATTTATACATGTGTTGGTGGAGTACTAGGCGAAGCTCGCTCTAAACGTGTATGCCTCGATGGTTGATACAGGTGCTTCCATTGTTATTAACCACATATGCCAGTCCAGTCTCCCCCCACATGTCAGTGTATTTGGAACAATCAGCTACCGGTATATTCTTAATACCTAGTGTAATGAAAAAGGGACGGGACTGATTAAAGTGCTCGTGCTGGTATTTCTATAACATCGTTGTGCTCCCAGTTTCTGTTCTTTGAGTCTAAATTCTTACCCTACATTCTACCCAAATTACCCGACAGCTGTATATTCGTTATGTGCCTTCTCAAAAGCAGTCACGAACCTCACCGCTCGCCAGATGTTTGTAAGTCGATAGGAGCAACTGCACATATATATGTATACATAAATTCATAAATAAAATCGAATATAAAAGAAAATAATCAAGAAAATAGAGAACCTGGAGCCCACATACCCTGAGGTCCCCCCCAAAAAATCGCATCACAGGCTAATTCTTTCTACATAACCCTCTTCCTCCTTACTTTCTCTCCCATAAACCCCTTTGCCCGCCCCTGCCCTTGCTAGGATCTATGAAGTTGGTTGCTTTCCACCCATCACATCAACATCGCCTAGCTAAAGTTCAATCGAGCCTCTCTCATTGGATCCCTTGTAACTGCATAGTGGTATAGCTGTAGGTGGTGGTATGATGCGATGGGTAGAGGGCTTGGCGGAGTGTCAGCCTTGTTATATTGGACATACAGAACTTCCATAGGGGGCGATCTCACGAGTAATTCCATTTGGTGTTGGGAGCAAAAACAAGCAGGATTTGCTAGTCTCATGGTGGCCACTGTCAGTTGCATTCTTGGCCATGGTGGGGCATGACGAAAATTGCTTTATATTTACCCTTCAAATCCCAAGGTTCTTGGAATTAACCTTTGCATTGTCCATCAAAGAGATATGGTAGAATTTCCCATGACTCCACGATATCGCACTGCTACGACAAGGGGTAGGTTTGCAGCAAGCACTTCGTTATTGTGGTACCGGCCCAGGTTTTTCCGGATCTATTGGTTGTTGCTATATCTGGACCTCGTTAGTTGAGCTTTAGGAACAGTGGCTTGCCGGAGCAGATCCTCCTCAACACCAACAGACCATGCACATGCAATTGCCTCGATGAATGTGAATGCTGAGCAGAGGGTTCTCGAACGGGAGGCCCATTTTCCTGACAGAGGTGCTCCTAGGAGATCAACCTCCATAAGTGTATGTATGTTCTCCCTTAATGCATCGACTGTCCTGACCTAAGGGAATAAGCCTTGGTTCGGCTGCAATACCCAGTGTGTCCCTGGGATAATGCCTTCATATTGTTGTATAGAGAAGTTATGCCTGGCGCACACAAGGCTGGTAGGGTGTGAATTTAAACTGCAGCATGACAATATATATCGTCAGTAGATAGCTCCCTAAAGATACATTGGTGGGGAGGTGACTGTATTATCGGCCCGAAACCCTCGCCTCATCCACCGTCAACTAGGAGAGGTATTTCTCGGCAGTCCAAGAAATAGTCGGGGGGTCTGGTGCTATTCATATGTGCAATGGACTGGTAAGCTTCCTTTTCCTTGTGGTATGGATGGACGGGCTCACCCAGTGCTTGGCTCATCCACCCTCCAAGCTCCCAGGAAAGAGTGCCTTTGCTTCTCCAAGAAGGAAGTAGTAGTGGTTCGTTCTTTCGTTCTTCAATAGTCTGGTCGACTTTATTTGACTGCATGACTCCTGTCCGTGGGTGTAATTACTCACAAGTCTGAGACTGCGGGTGACACCAGAGGTAAGATTGCCAAATATTTATGATACAGTTCCATCGAAAATGGGTTGGCGATATCTCAATATAAGAATATCCTCCGGTGGGGGGGGGGGGGCATAATGACTACTCTTCGTCCCAAGCTATTTTCAAATGCAAGTACTGGTATATAGGTAGAAAAGTATTCTTATATTGAATATATTATAGTCCGGCGATATTGTTCGTGGAGAGTAGGTGATTGGCCAACTGCAAGCCATCGAGCTCGGGCACGAGAACATTACCTGAAGTACCTTAGTCCGGCTGGCACGAGCCGAGATCACCCTATTACCTTGCACTAGCCCCTCGGTAACTGTATCCTTCTATAAAAGATGGGGGAGGAGTGGTGTAGCTGGCCACCTTGGTGAACGCATTAGTGTAGGTTCTTCACCCAAAGAAATCCGGGACACGGGTTTGGCCCTTAGAGAAAGTTTTCCCGTGTTAGCAATAGTCAGTAAAGTCATTAAGTACTGAGGCTGGTCCTAAATGCCTTGGTGGTAGTGGATGTTGCATTGAATCCTTCTGGCTGGTGGTCGCCCATACGGGTAATGAGTCTATAGTCAGACTGCAGGGTAGTCTGGTTGGCAAAAATCTCAGGTAGTCCTTAAGTACTTTATCTGGTTAGTCTGCGTATCTGGGCGGTGTGATTTTGTGCCCAGACACTAATTTTATTTCGACTTTTGAACCTGGGCCTCTGGCTTAATAGAACCTAGTATCGGACCAGACTACTAGTATCAAGCTTGCACAGCTACCCGACAGAGCTAGTCTACGTACTCAGTGAGCTAGCGTAGTTTGTGACTGCCAGATTAGGTACCCTGTTTCAGAATATATACATGTCTCGACAACAAACGGTGTGGTGGACCTCCGAATATATTGTTTTGCCAACTATATTCTTATTTTATATGAGGGTGGACAGGGGCACTTTTGTATATCAAATATGTTTGGTTAAGAGAACATATCCTGTTGGCCAACTGGGGATTTTTACTAAAACCTCCACTACCTAGGAGCCCGTCATACCATGATCTAGCAGCGTTAACATGGCAAAAATATTAATCCTAGAATGCAAATTTCCTGTCTACATTCTTCATTGATCTCGTTTTATGGGGTTGGGTTACCCTGGGCTTTCTCTAACGTTATATTGCGGATGCACCATCGTATATACTGTACATACTACAGAGTGCACTAGGTATGTTTGTTGAGATGGGGGTATGTATTTGGTGTGTACTGTATGTATTTATTTAAGGGGGAAATTGACCTTCCAGCTAGACACACCTTACCAACCAATTAGACTAAGTACTGATAATGTTATACCTACCAAAACTCGCAAAAATATATATCGGTGTTCTGGTGTAGGCATCCTGAACAGAAAGCGAAAAGGAAACGGTTTCGTACCAAAACCCCTTTTGGAACTTACCTGCATATTGGCCTTCTGTGCCAAGCCTAGAAACAGAGCTGGTTCTGATAGTCTGATTGGACGTGGAAGAAGCCCCGATGTGCATGTGTTAGCCGGCGCACTCGGCCACGTTGAATGATCGTTGCAGCAAGGATTATTGAAATATGCAAGCCATCTCGTATTCAAGTGCACAAAAGCAAACATGACGTATAAGTATAGGTATGCCAATTGCAAAGAGCGGGATGATCTATTTGCGAAACATTCAGCCGCTGGCATCTTGCCCTCAGCTTGTGATTGGATAAGAGGCAAGGGGGGCTTAAATACTATACTAGCTAGGATAGTCAGGCGTGTGAGCAAAAGGAATCGATCAATTGAATTTTGCCTGTTAGTTCTGACATATTGGAATGGCATCCTGTAAGTGTAATTCGCAGGAGTGAATAAGTAATTTTCAACAAGGACAGCGTTGCAATTGTTATTGCAGATGGTGATCACGAATACGATTTCCAATGATCGGCATTCCAATTTTGCAGGGAGAATAGGGTTGTAATTGGCTACTGAGCTCCCATATGCGGGGAGGAGGCTCGAGCTAGAGATATATTGAACCCTCCGATATTACATGCACACAAGGGCAATGAATGATCAAAGGTTATGACGTGTTAGTGCGGATTAGGACCCAATCAGATGAGGACAGGAGTGAGACTTAAATTGATGACTTGTCTGCGGGTGCATCTCAGCCTGCATCCCAGCCTGTAGTTTGTTCAAATAGCCGACCCACACCATTGGAGCTCCAATATTGAAGTTCAGGGTAACTCACCAACTTTGACGTGCAACGCCAACGTTAGCGATTGACGTTGCAGCTCAAACATAGTGCTGACAGGCTGTCATGAGTCGGGGGCATCACAAAATCAAGGCTATCTGCGGTACTTGTTCCTAGTCAATCCATCCTCAACACTCCACTTCTCTCTTGGCCATACCACGTAATGAGGCGTACGGATGCACATATGCGGCGTCTACACATCCAGAACAAACCAAAGGGTGTCCCTTGTTTCACCAATATGCTACGTGGTTATGGTGCTACCCTGGATGCTAGAGAGCGTATGCTTACCTGAACTGAGGTCAAGAGCGAGATACAACGACCGTTCAAGCGCGCCAGATGAAGGGGCAACAGGGTTCACTCTAGCATGACTCATCAAATAATGCGCGGCCCTCACGTGAGCTCCACAGAGACAGCACTTTTCGAAGTCGCTAAGTACCCTAAAATCTGTGATTGGAAGAGCGGCATTGACAGTGCAATTGGAGCCTACGGACCAGCGATAATGACACCCAATGACCACTGGCGTATAAATTAGTGCCAGTGTGCAACCTTATACAGCCCCTCCCGAGCGTGCCCTAGTCTACAGCGCTGCATTTGTCTTACATCCGTACACACTCACAGATAAAGACCTGAACATAAATATATATGCCCTCCTATTTACCTCCATATATGAAATTTCGGTACCAAGGTGGCCTTCATTTTGACTCGGCTCAATCTCACTAATTCCATCTCACCTACCTAAGGATAAATGTCTACTGGGATGGAAACCTCCGCTGGGACAGATTTGTCCGTTGCGACGACAGGGCCTAATAGCAAGCAATTGCTGGACCCTACCCCCCAAAAAAAACCGGCGACGCCAAATGAGCCAACCTGGAAGTTCTATACATTCATTGTGTTACCACTGTCCATCTGCCTCATAACTCTGTTTAGCGTTTCGATATGGAAGTCACTCAGAGACCTAGATGCGCAACGGGTGCTCAATTGTCCGTCTATCGATGGGAACAACGACATGTATGGCCTTGGAATTCGCCTGGGCGTATACATGCAACTTACAGCCTCAGCCTTTGTCGACACCTTCGGCAACCAACAATACTCCTCCGGGCTCGTTGCATCAACATTGTGGTTCCTATTAGCACTATCCGTTGCGTCGGGAATGGAACTCTCCGATCCCAATACCCAGTCCAGTGAACTCTACATAATTGTCTCGCTCGGCAATGCGGTCACGACTGTCTTGTTATCCAAACTTTTCAAAATTGACCCTCTGAAATCAACTGAAAGCTGTTTACTCTACATTGGTAGGTTCGTGCTATGGGGCGTCTGGAGGGCAACAACTTCCATGTACTGGTTCTCAATATTATACAGTTATGTTCAGGGAAGCGACGGGTGTGGCACGTGGGGTTGGATCTTTTTTAAGGTTGACCTTAATGGATCATTTCGAACTTACAACCAGATCATCACTATGGCAGAGTGGGTCATATTAAGCCTTTTGTTGCTGGCCTTTATCATCGGTGCTATTATCTTCTGTGTTAGTCTATGTATAATAAACCCTGATTTAGGTGAGGGGCACGCACAGGTCGGGCGTTTTGGTATTGCGTGGGATTATCTATTTGCGGAAATTGGGCAAGTGCGACTAATATTGAGAAAACTGGTGAGCAGAGCCTGGCGGGCACTGGTGAGTGACAATTATTTTTTGTTGTTTTTTGTTTTAGATCTATACCTTGAGACACTACACCCAACATCCGATATATTGCTCTTCAACTAAACACCTACCTATAGTTTCCTAAGAAGCCGAGTACCCTAACAAGAGATGTCGAAAGTGGCGGCGGTGCCGATGCCAACCAGACTAGTATCACAGTAAGTTTCATCATTCACCTCATCGAGATCCGATATATCGCTCTTCGACTAAGCACCCACCTATAGTTTCCTAAGCCGAGCACCCTAATAAAAGATGTCGAAAGTGGCGGGGGTGCCGATGCCAACCAGGCTACTTCCAAGGTAGGTTTCATCATTCTCCTCATCGAGATCCGATATATCGCTCTTCGACTAAGCACCCACCTATAGTTTCCTAAGCCGAGCACCCTAATAAAAGATGTCGAAAGTGGCGGGGGTGCCGATGCCAACC
>Ga0307511_10005631_pt1 | contig 12713 bp, 9 predicted proteins | sample 13_EM_MG_FD_200266 | JGI IMG/M metagenome (GOLD analysis project Ga0307511, IMG submission 200266) | Populus trichocarpa ectomycorrhiza microbial communities from riparian zone in the Pacific Northwest, United States - 13_EM | ecosystem: Host-associated > Plants > Roots > Unclassified | place...
ACGACAAATGCGAGAATTTGGATCAGAAGACCAGTCTCAGGCAGGCGGTGCATACAAGATGCGCACTCGAGCGAACAGTGTTGATCAAGGAGGACATTGAAGATGACGGTAGACGGAGGAAGCGCGTTAAATCGGAACCCGTGGGAGACCAGGGCAAAGAGCGCCTGCCGCTGCCGCCCGCCCAAGTCCCATCGCTTCCCCTGACAAAATAAATCTCTCGCCATGGCACCACACGACTTTCGGCTTGGAAACATGCACTGCACCTGGCTTCGGCCCGAATCTTCTAGGGATCGCTTAACGGCCGCTGATTGATTCCTCTGGCGCAGTTTCCGGCATACAGCATCGGGTCATCCACGCGACACGAGGCAGGGTAGATTTACCTGGACTCAAGATCACCCCGACGACGTCACAGGTGGTTTTGGCTGGAGACAACCCTACTTCTACCCCACCGAGGCGTCTACAAATAGCCGTCCAGGATGCCGGGGAGGGGGTCAACTGTGTTGACGAGTGCAACGGTACGATGGCTCTGCTTGGACTCTGCAGCGATTCATATTACCATCTACAGAATGTAAGGAGGGATTGCCTGCGAACCGAAGCCCATCCGCCCACTTCTCCGACCTCAGCAGGTGAGGCAGCTGTACAGAGACACGAAGCCCAACACCCCCAACACCACGGGCTACTCGAAACCCCTTCGGAAATGTCATATCTAACATCTCCCTGGGTCGAAGTCCATATGTGTCCCCCATTCATACTTCGGTGCACCAACAATCGCTGGAATTCAACAGGAATGTCCGCGAGCTGGACGTTTAATTCTACAAGGATGTAAACTCGTGGTCGGACCCTATCGGGTGTTCATTGGCATCATTACCCTCTAGGGGGTTATTTGCGCGATCTTTTGCCTGGTTATCGGTACCTCCCCCCACCCCGGCAAGGTTACTGGTCCCCTGATACTGATCGCCTGCAAGTGGTAATGTGGTGAGCTCGTAGGGTGGGTTAACAAACGGCAGATACCTTTCTCCCTCAGAGATGACGCACGCGCAGCAGAAATTGTGACCAGGACAAGGGAAAGCCGTAAGGAACGTGTTTTTTTCCAGGATGGGGCAGTGAGATGTCGTGCAGGGTGGTGATCTGGTTGCAGAGACAAACCGATACCGGGCTGCCCGGTGATCACCGCTCATGTGGTGTTCCCTTTATCATGTAGAGAAGAAACAGGCGGTGGAACATGTCGTTGTATGACTTGATGACGAGAATCTTGTCATCCACTGGGCTAGGGCAATAAAGTGGAAGAAACCACCGGTTAGCTGAGCCCACCCCAAGTGATAACCTACAGGGGAACGTGTTTGGGAAGTCAGAACCGGCGGATCCGTTGCGTGGAATCCGTTACACCCGCCAGGCTCCAACTTCCATTCTTGTCTGCGTCCGGCCAGGTCCACTTGGAGTCATCTGGAAGAGGTGATCAAGATCTACGCATGGTAGGGGGGACGCCAGTGTGCTCGCCTGTGTCGGCACACCGTTCGAACAAGTTCATTTCATCGTGATCGAGGGAAGGATTTATACAAAATTCAGCCTGCCGGCTTGTTAAACGTTCTGGAGAAGGGAGTCGGACTCAGGGGTACCGGGAGTCAAATGGAACCGAAGATCCCCGGCGAACCGTCGCGATTATGGTAAACTGCTCCCCTCCCCACCTCTATGCTCCAGGCGAGATCGGTAGAAGTAATGTATCATCGTCCCGTCTATTCGACACACCACTGTTGGATGCGAATCGCATGCCGTATGTTTCGCCACCAATGCCGCGGCTGAGGGTAGATTCGCCGATGCTCCAACCTGATCCCTGCAAATGAGCCGCTTTCCTCAATGAGATCATCAGCCGCGTGATCATGACTGGAAGGTACCTGCGGTTTGTATTTCCCGTCAGTTCAGTATTCGTTCGAACAGCCTCCTGAGCTCCGACTCACACGATGTTCCCGCTTCACCGTTCGATGCACGGTTCAGCTTCAGAACAAGAAAGGGACGGGAACTGTGACTTACGCGGCTGGAACCAGTCGAAGAGAGGGCTAAAGAAAGCATTGAGCATAACCGCGATTCGCAAAATGCGCTTTCGAACTTACCCTGGCAAATAGGAGGGTCATAGTAAGGACGAAATGCGCCGTGAAAATCACAACGAAATATTTCGTCGCATCCCTCAGAATCGTACCAATGAGGCTAGGAATACCAAACCGTCGGATCCTCCACCGACCAGCCAGATGAAGTGTAATAATAAACGAGAGCAAATCTTCCAGAACGGGGTTCGTGTAACCGTTCGAAACTGAGTAATTCTGGGAACGCCTTACCATATGCCAGTGAAAGCCCAGTGTAAGCAACTTCGATTTTCACGTAGCGCGGGGGAGAACATATCTTGAAGTCGTCAAACGGGATTGGGTGGATGGTCTCCCCTGTGATGGAGTTGTATTAGAGGGATACAAGTAATCCGCTAAGTGTCCATGGCCCACCTCGGCGTGATATCTCCACGAAAATCCGATAAATCCCGAGGGCGAGTTGCGAGATGGTGATCATGGCAAAGGCAACAGCGATCGACCTGCGTTTGCCAGTCACCGCGTATATCCTGTTGGGTTCTTTGAGATAACCGTTGCCCACAACCAAGCACCCGAGCGGCAGGCCATCCGAACACGTTCTCACCTCAGGGTCAGAACTACCTGTGCGATCAATGTACTGGTGACAAAGGTGAGGACCGGAATAAACGACGGTTTGTGACAACTGTAGGTCAAGAGATGAGACGTTCTTCGTGGAACTGCGGGGAAACGCAGCCGTACAACTACAGGGGAAAGGTAAGCAAAGTCGCGATGTAAACCAGTTTCATACCTACATCCAGAGAGAAGCCTTGCTCAGAGGAAACTGCAACGAATGATCAAACGTTCGAGAGTTTGGCCCTTTCACGGATTTGAACACGAACCCATCAAAAACCAGCAAACGAATACCATCGGGGTGTACCTGTTCTGCTCATACCGTCAGAGAAAAGTGGAGCCAGCCGACAATCGTGTGCTTACCATGAGGAATAGATAGAAGACTGCACAGCCGTCAACACCAAACGGCCCGTGTCATAGTAAGAGAGCTCAACGTACCCCAAGTTTTGTTTGACGACCACGCGTATTGAACCTATAGAAGTAGCGTCAGCTCCGGCGGCCACAAAGAGCCACCGAAAACAACCTCACCTCATCGGGGAGCATCGTGATGTACTCATAGAAGAAGACTGTCGCTGCCGCATACCCATGATACTGGAGTACTCCGTTAAATCAACCTACCATCGAAGGGGAGCCTGCACACCTTGCTCGTGGTGCTATCGATTCGAGTTGAACCGTGACGCGTATCAGTGACCCAGGGCGAAGGCCAGGATGTCGAGAAAAGGACCGGGTCACAGATCGTTACTATATCTAATGATCTGGGAAAGTGCAGAGGTCATGCCTGAACGCTCGCAACTGTGGGTCGGAAGGAAGGATGGAAACGGAGGTGGGTTAACGTCATGCCCCCACACATATAAGATATGCAAACCCACGCACGACGCATCGACACCGCATCGCGCCCATCACCCACCTAGTGGCACTCGGATATGGGTTGGTACCTGGTCGCTTTAGTCGTGCACTTAACTTACTAAAGTACCCTCGCGGAAATGCCAAGCTTGCCCGTCCCGGACTCCATTTTCGTACTCGAGTGACTCTATCTGACAGTTTGTTGCTGGTCTTTGTTTCCAGATATCGTGCGGGTAGATAAGTCAACCCCCCCCCCCTTCCAGTTGCACCTAACGCACTAGCAGACCCGGGAAATTAGGTAAGCAAACCGTGTCAACAGAAGAAGAAACGCATTCGCTGACAAACCCAGGATATGAGCCTCACAAACTCGACCAATCACCTTCGAATCCTGAGATAATCCTGAGATGATTTCATATGTGATGAGCGGAAAATGCTGTGTCGTTCGGCCACGATCTTCGTTGCGACGCCCGAGAATGAATTGTACCCCCTTCCATCAATGAAGAGGCTCAAGCGCACCCTGACCACATCCTCCGTGAGAGCTGGGACGCGATTCGGACGTGTTTCGAGAGTCCGGGATGCCATCTTGATCTGGTCGAGCCCTTGGCAAGCGAGAGTAACAGCCTGAGGCTACTCAAACCTCCGCCCGAACCTTGGCCGGGTGGGCCTGCCCCGCAATGCAGTTCTTCACGAATCGGGCCACGTTGAAATGCAACCTGATCGTTTGATTATAAAGACTGAGGGAGATATTTTGGTAAAGAACCCAACCCGTGAGTAACGACACTATCGGTAATTCGCACGCCGAGTAACGGCGAGGTTAAGCTCAGCCGAAGGCCAGAGCAGGAGGAGGGTCAAGGAGAGGTGGATAGGGTGGCGGCCTGGCAGAGAAGAAACAGACCAACCAAGAAAGGTGATCGTGAGATCCGAGTCGGCGGGTTTTCCGTATGGCGTTGAGGGGCTGTCGAGCAAACGTGTTCGAGGAGTGTCCGAAGGTGAACGAGGAAAACCCGAGTCTGGGGATGCCGGCGCCAATCGGCCCGCAGTACAGTACTTACACAATCGATGATGTGGTTCAACGTTCAATCCCGCCGCGCCCGACCACTGGCGGTCGGAGTAGTAAAGAGTCCTTGCTTACAAGGTGTCGCCGGGTGATGATGCGCTCCTAGACAGGGACGTTCCACCACAACCTGAGGCCCGAGGAACGAGAGACTGCACACCACTTCTTTCTTCAGAACGATTCTTTCCCGTTGGCCAGAGTTTTCTTCCCGCGAATCATGCCCAGGAGGTGGCAGAGCTTCGGCTGAATGGAGACAAAGTCGGTGACCAGAAAATGTTGGTCATATAACAGTACCAGATCCGCAAGGGTGCTCTGTGCCATTCTGGCCCCCGGCGATTTAGCTGTGGAGGGCGAGGCGGGGTGAGTGTAAGTACGGCCGAGCAGGGGGGTTCGGTACACCGATAATGTGCTTGCCCCTGGCGGATGAAACTTTGTGAGGCTTCCGATCCAATCCATCACGGGTGACAGCACCACCCGTAGTGTTGGTATGACAAACAACATATTTGTATTCAACACACAAACCGCGAGAGTAAACGAATGGATTGATGAAATGAGGGTATAGGCTCTCCTTTCCCAGATGATTCGGTCGCACTCACCCACCACCTGGGGGTCCGTTGGGGGTGGTACACGCCTCAGAGGCCGTTGTTAAGCAAAGCGTTGGTAGTTCCGGCGGCTATTAAGAAATAGTGAATCTCGTTGGCATGGCGGTTGTTGAGACATTGAAGAACTTACGGATATTACTGAGAACGTTCTTGAGCGAGTTAGACTTGATGGTAGAGTCAATGGTGGCGGGGGTCAAAGAGGAGTCGAGAGTGAGGAGGTAAGCAGCATAACCGGAGACGTGAGGGGCAGCCATGGAAGTTCCATCAATGCTAAGGGTTCCACCGTCGTTCCAAGTGGAGGTGATGTTAACACCTATGGGGCGGGTGAGATGGCTTTCACAACTACCAAAGGACACTGCGTACCGGGAGCCCAGATGTCAACGACAGAGCCCCAGTTGGAGAAGTAAGCCTTGGCATCAGCGATGGTAGACGCAGCGACGGTAATGACAGAGGGGGTGCTGGCAGGGGAGGAGTTGGCGGCATCTTCATTGCTGTTCCCGGCGGAAACGACAGTGGTAACACCAGAGGAGACGAGGTTGGCGGCGGCAGTGTTGACGGAATCCACGGTGTCACCACCCAAGCTCAAGGAAGCAACAGAAGGGCGACCGCTGGTTTTGGCGACGCCAGCAACCCAGTCCATTCCGGAAATGCTGTCGGGAATGTGAATACCGATCCAAACGCAGCCTTGCCATGTGGCTTGTGGGAGAGCAACCTACACATCAGCCCAATCACCAGACCTTTGGACGTTCGGGTCAGACGGATAGTCATCGAAGAGACATAAGGTACACACCCATCTTCACCCAGGACCTTGACGGCAATTACCTTAGCAGACTTGGCGATGCCGCTGTAGGTCGCGTTAGCCGCTCACGACGGAAGCATGCCACATAACAACAAACACTTACTATGGGCCAGATACAGCAGTGCCAGCACAGTGGGTGCCGTGACTATATGATACGATGATGAGATCGGCGAAATGGGGGAAAATAGAGGTGTGCATACCCGAAATCGTCGACGTCCTACAAGCGACAGTTTGGCAATAGACCACATCACAGAGGACAGCTCTGACTCACCTGATAACCACCTGATGGGAGCGAGGGAAGGGGATGTATTAATAGCCAATCGCTCGGTCGAGAGTTCTATCGGTGCGTACCACTAGATAGAAATTGATCAGTAAGGTCCCGGAACGCAGACAAGCAGCGACTCACAATGTCTTTCCCCAGGAGGCACGACCTTCGGAAATTTGACATTCAGACGCTTGTCGCTGCGATAAAAACATCTTTCTCACCTCCAAAGGCCGGCTGTATAGTGACTCGATAAGAACCGTCTCGAGGGGAAAAGAATAATGCGACTTACGTGGGAAATAAGGATACCTTGAACCCAGTGCGTTGGTGAGATTCGATCCCGAAATTCACCAAGGGTACTCACCGGTATCTGAGCGTTCACGGGTTAGTCTCGTAGCGACACGTCAATAATTCAGCACGCGTACCAATGACATAGACGTCGGAGTTGGCTCCGGCGGTGCTATCGTAGTTGTAGGTAAAGGTTAGAGCACCGGAGTTCTGGTTGGTGAGCTTGGTCTTGGAGCTGACACGCCCGAGACCCCATGGGGCGTCAGTTCTAAACGGGCACGTGAGTATGGGGGAATAGTCTGAGCATTTGACTTGTTTACTGAGTGACAGTGGCATGGGTGTGGGCGCGACCACCCTCCTCAATGGACTCGACGTTGGGGTTAGACCTCAAAACTTCCAAGTCAGCGTCGGTGAAGGTTCCAGCGAATCCGTTGATGATGTCCCATTCGTGCGTGATCTTCGACTGAGAACTGATCCCGCTGGTGACAGAGGAGACACCGGTGGAGCGGACAACATCGTTCTTGAAAGTCACGATGTAACGTCCGGGAATAGCGCTCTTGGTCTTCTTGACAGTGACGAGGGGGGAGGGAGCAGCGAGGATCGGGAGAACACAGAGGACGAGAGCGACGAACTGCTTGGAGAACATGACGGTTGTTTAGGGCTGTGGAACCTTGGCTTCAACGAGTGAGCTGAGGTCACTTTACCGCAACCTGCCTCTACTTAAGCCATTCCGTCCGTCTCGACCCCGATAGCCATTGGTGGGGCTATGTGCCACATGGGGCCACCAAAAGAAGTATTATCCATGAGGTTCTCTCTCCAGATCTCCTAACTTCTCCTAAGCGAGCTCGGTACCAAGGGAACGGACCGCGTGCCACCTGGGCGCCTCGTCGTATAGGGGTTGCCCGATCCTGGATCACCCATCAACCAGCGCGGATTCAGAGTCGGTTTGGCAAAGAAAGGGTCCGTGTGGGCTGAGTTTTGCTATGAGAAAAAGACAATGAATTTACACAGTATTCCCTCTCATCTTGAAGCGGCCCATTCGCGCAATGGAATCTTTGAACTGTTTTCGTTACGAAGAGGTGCTGGATCAAATGCCGGTCCGCCTTGCACATGCACCTGTTGTTCAGATGTCCCAAACTTGACTTGACTTGCGCAGGGGGTCCGGTATTCCATAGGGGAAAATGCGACGGGAGCTCCCTGGCGTTCGGTCAGGAGGCGCCTTGGAAGGACGGGAGCAGACACGTCACAACGGCCCGTAGCAGCACTTGGTAGATTGATCCAGACCGGTAACAAGTCCAGAATACTGATCGCGTTGCCTGTATCAGGGACCGGTTCGCAGTGTGGGCGGAGGGTCGTGGCGGCTGGAGGCGACGGGGCATTCGGGATTTGACTTGAAAGTCAGGTTGTCTGCAGACGCCATCTTCATCAGCAAAGTTCCTGTGTCACGGAATTGGGTCTAGTCGCTCTGAGACCCCACTAGGAGAATACCCCGCCAGGCATTGACGATCCACGTCCTAGGAACTCCAGCGCGTCGTGATACGGCCAGCGAATGAGATGTGCAGCGTGATTGGCGGTCAAGTTTTGTGAGGGGTTGTGTTGAGATTGTTCGATCGGAAACAGTGTAAAACGACGGAAGTATGCTTGATGGTCCCCGACCATCAACCTTGATCGACCCAGAGTCGGGAATGGCGTTACGCGTCGCGTCCTGCGACCTACTGGGGACCGGCAACCCTCTTTGGTCACGCGTGAGGGTTTGAAATTGGTTTTTCAGTGAGGACCGCATCACCTCGCTAATGAACTCATCCAAACGAACGACGTTGACCGGGGTGCACGGAGATAACGCGCAGGACCAAGGCGCATCCATCGCTAACAAGAAATTTTCTCAAACGCGGTACGCCCCTTGGAGCGACCGTTTCGAAGGCGATAGAAGAGGTAACCTCCCTCGGCGATAGAGACGCCAGAGAGACCCGGTTTCATCGCCCACCAGGCCACCAGATGTCATGCTCAAAACAGTACCCAAGACCGCCGGCAAATCTCACACCGAATGCGACATGTGCGCTTCCAGGAGGATAGGGGCTCTTTATGCATTATGTCCGGGATACCGCCGCGATCAGCCCCGATTCGCTGCGTCCGATGCCAGAAAATCAAGGCCGTAAATTTACAAAGGGAGGAATGAAACTCGAGCAGGTGGAGAAATGTATCAAGCTGGACAGTGCACTAACGCGCTCATCGTGTATCCACCTCCACAGACGATGAGATCTTCCTCACGAACAATTGTACCCGTTACTTGTTTGTCACCATTAACCATGCCGTCGTAGTACCACGAGTGTACGTGTGGGGGCTGTGTCCGTTGCGTTTGGATTGGTGTAGGAGTCCGTTGTGACGACGTTGTGCTTCGGAGCGTGGTCTCCTGCATTTTCTGTACATGGTGGCGGCATGGATATTGTCCGGGAGAGAGTTGCGCATTGACCCCTGTACGGTCACGGTGGCACGCGACTCGATCACGAAGTTGGGTAAATTTCTACTGTTTCATGCGATTCCCCCCCGGAGCCTTGTTAGTGCATCGACCTTCACCCCGCGCCCTCGCGACGTATGTATTCAAACAATGTGTGGCATGCGGCATTACGGTGATCAAGAGTTAGCAAAAGTGCGGCCTGGTTTCGGTGTGTGGGAAAATCCGGGCGTGATCACTTTTTGGCAGTGGGTTGCCGGTCCCCAGACCTACCGTACACGGCCAACGATTTTAGAGCTCCGAGATATATCTTCTCTGGCGGATGTCCGATCATCGCAATCAGGGGATGTCCTCTCGACCGTTAGATATCTGCGGACATCCAGATCAGACATTCGCGAGGCCGCACATCAGGGGGAATCATGGCTCATCCGGGCGTATCATCCATTCAAATGCCGATGAAAACCTGTATTTAGAGCTCGAGACAGGTAGAAAAAAACAGTACAGGAGTGTGGTTGGGTGACAAGTCACCGCAGGCTCAGGACCGCTTTTATTCATCGCCTTCGCTTACGGGTTGGGGCAGCCGTGTTCCAGGGTTTTTGGCGTGACACACTATCGGCGAACTGACCGTTCGCTTCGTCGGTGGAGCCATACGTACACCGGTCAGCTGAAAAAATATTTGTAGTGCCAAATATCCGGGGGAGAGGACAGTGGCCATTATACTTAGTGATTGTCCCCACCGAACATCAATTCGAAGAGGTCCACACGGTGTCTACTCAAGCCGCATGCGAGTCGGCTAGGAGATTACGAGAAGAGTGTCAGGATGGGTCGGACGGATTATATCAAAGCGGAGGTGCGAACAAAGTAACGGCGGGTGCTTGGCTTTCTGAAGTGCTGGTGACGACTGGGCCCCCTGTCGGGTGGGTGGCGGCTCGGCGTATTATCTGAACTGCTGGGTGAGTGGCGAGTTGACATACAGTCGGGGATGCAAGGTGAGCGGGGACTCGATGCCTCGCTGAGGGTGGAGAGCGGGTGATGGCTCGGTACACTCGCACGCGAGGTGGCGGTCATTAGAGGTTCACCCAATACTTAGGATCCACAGATATCTCCCCAGATGTCCGGAGTGATCGCGTGGGGATATCTACGGAATCCACAAGTTTGGATATCTATGGAGCTATCGAGGGGCATCCGGAGATATATTTTATCCCCACGACCGGAGGGAGGGGTCTTGTTGTTTGTTCGATCAACTTTTGGCACAACGACTTTAATTTCGTGCGAATTTGAAATGGTTTTTACCCACGATCCAACCTTGGTCTTGGTCTAGTCCGTATGGCGCAGTTTACCAGAGCTCACCTCGTTATAAGGATGTGTTTTTGTGGCGAACGGTGGGACTACATCCAAAGCGAGGAGAGATTTCACCGCCACATGTCCGGGAGGGGTTGTCTATGATGTCGACAAGGAAAAAGGCCAGATTTCGTAGTCGATCTTTCAGGCTGCTCCAGGACTGAACCCCACTACGTGATGCGCTCGACGACGACTTCCATAAACGGTTTGACCGTATTGTGGGGCATTGAGAACCGCCAAATCACGAAACAGTGACCGGAGGGACTGGGGGATAAGTTTTGCCCACATTGGGCTCACGTATTTTCGGCCCTACGGCTTATTTTTTTTATTCTCAACCCTAGGCACAACGACTCTAATTTCGCGCACATTTGAAATCATTTTTCCCCACAACCCAATTCTGGCCTAGTCCCAGGAGACTCGCTGAGGGGCACAAGGCGGGAGGGCGCGATAAAAGGCGGAGCTTGAAATTTTACAATGTAGGTCGCAAAAGCGTGCATGCGATTAGAGAGGCCGGTGGCCAAAGTGGAGGGTCTTAGGCGGGTTGGCGCACTGGCTCACAAATAATAAGAGTACATTTGTTACTCGTTGGCTACTTTGAAAGACTGCTCTGATGTCGTACAATGAGAATGCTGTTGCCTAATGGGTGGGATGCGTGATGTCTGTCGGTGGCCTCGGTCGTGGGCACTGCCGCTTGTCGGCCCTACGGGTTATTTAGCGATTTGTGTCGGATCCTCCCGGGATATCTAGTCGCAGATGGAATTTGGACCTCTAAAATTGTTGGCCGTGTATGATCGATACAGTCCACTGTCGCTCATCCGTCTCAATCCCCACCTCAAAACTCATTAGGCGGTCCTAACCTATCCGCCTCGCACGTACGTAACACCCCCTCGCCTGGTTTACACAGCACAGACTTTGGAGAAGACTTTCCTGCACGTAATCCCCTTGAAGTTACCGTCTCCCCACACTTAAATCCCCTCGCTTTACCACCATCTCTCCCTGCCGAACCTTGCGCGCGACCGCGGTAGACCTCAGCATCCTTGCGGTGTGGGGATGTTTGTCCACGCACGTCGGCAGGTACGGGTATCCCACCTGACCTCCCACGTTCGAATCGCGATTCGTTTTTCCACCCCCGCCCCCTGGGTCTATCGCACCCGCCTAACGTACACTAAATTTTTCATTTTCACATGCAAGAGGTTGTGAGGGATGCGACGGGGGGGAAAGCGAGGCGTCCCTTCCGAGTCAGACCTCCCTCACCCAGAAAAACCCACCGCCCGCTACGTCCGTTCTGCGTCCCCGAGAAAATCGAGGACACGCCGGCGGATCCTATAGCCATAGGATTTTCTGACATCAGACATTTCTTACACGGACAGGTGGCCAGCGTCAAAAAAAAAAAACAGTCGTTGGGGTCAAGGTTTTCCGGAACGGCTGAACGACAAGGTCTCAGCGTCAATATAATCCACACCGGTCTCGCATCGTGGGGCACATTAATTTAACGCGTGGACTAGGTGATGCGTCGAGGGGTGTCGTCCCCATCACACACCCTTCCCCGGTGTCATGGTCCAAAAACTGCCCGAGTGACCCTACTGTCTCTGTGATCTTGGAACTTATCACCACCTAGTTACTCTCCAAAACTATTGACTGGTGGTACGGACTCAGGTGGGCGGAAACCACACACCTACGTTACGCGAGTCCTGTGCTGTGGCGGAGTTGACAGCAACACACACCCCGGCAATACCCAGGTCCTATCCTGCCTATTTAAGTCATGGTTCCACCAATTGCCTCCCCCCTTCACCGCCTACATCGCTCTATCCTCCCCACCTACTGCCACTATGTCCTCGAAACGAATCCGTTGGGAAATATACAACGAGTAAGTTCTGGCAGTGTTTATGCCAAAACTTGGAGCTGACCTGCCCCAGGCAAATGTCTCAGCTCGGTCGTGGTGACGCCTTGTGGTTCGTTGTCCTATTTTTCCTTGCACATTCCACCAGATTGTATGTGACTACCAGGGAACCTGCACCTCTCGATTACTTTGAGCGGATTCGACCGGGAGATGTGGGGTATATTCGCAGAGGCCGTTTCAACTTGTTGTTTTCTGCTGGGAGCCCATTGGGAGAAAGGCGGTTAGGCGTCGATGTCCCTCACACTTTCAAACAATTACATCAGGAAAAAACACATACAATGTTTTCGGTTATTTAGTGTATTTTCCGTTGATTTACAGTATTCTACATTTCCTTTTTCATCAATAGGTCCTTCGAACTTATATTTCTTTCGACCGTCGCTTGACCGTTCTGTACCCGGGATTTTCTGTAGTGCTCTCTTGTGTATTGCCTTTTCGTCCAAAAAATATATCCAGGGTCATATGGGGAGGCCACGAGTTCCAAGACGGAGATT
>Ga0307511_10005632_pt1 | contig 12711 bp, 14 predicted proteins | sample 13_EM_MG_FD_200266 | JGI IMG/M metagenome (GOLD analysis project Ga0307511, IMG submission 200266) | Populus trichocarpa ectomycorrhiza microbial communities from riparian zone in the Pacific Northwest, United States - 13_EM | ecosystem: Host-associated > Plants > Roots > Unclassified | place...
TCCTCTTTGCTTTCGTTCTGTAAGGTCGTCAGTGACCTGCAATCCGTGGGGGGGTATATTGGTGGCTTTCGCGAGTGTTCTGGCTGCGTGAATGAGCTACAAATGCGGGGAATCTGATTCTCGCACTCTGCTTCATGCCGGGCGCCGGGCCCCAATACGATCAAAAGGTAAACAACGATTCTGGGCCTATTCTGTGGAAACGGTCTATCGAAATTACAACGGCTGTAGCGTGCGAACGTATGTATAGTACATCCGTAAAACCTCCATAAAAACCCGCTAGAGTAGGATACGATTCTCTAGCTTTTTCTCTCTTATCGTTAACTCAGCAATTCACAACGGATTCTGGTTTAACTCGAGGGACCTGAGCTCACCGCCGTGCACAACACGGCTTACACTCGCGCAGCAGCCTTGGTTCATCCTAACTCTTCTCACATGCGGCCCCAGCGAGCAAAACGATAGAAAGAGGGTGGAAGTCAAGGTTTTCAATGAGATCATTGATCGTAGGTGATCTCTCGAGGGAACACACGCTGTAGAACGCGTCCTGCGCTCTGTCGGCAGAGAGATTCGGCACTTCGATGGTTTTGAAACTGGGGACGTCGATGACCATTCGGCTGATTGCGAGGCAGACGTTTCGGCGCTGGGAGATACCTTCGATTGCCGCTACGATTTCTTTGGAATCCGTTGCCAGCAGGTCCGTCAAGGATACACTCCGCACCATCTAACACCAACGTAAGTGGGTGGAAGCGCGCGACCAAACACGGTTGAAGCAGCTCCATTGTCCCGAGAGGAGGAAGTCCGAGGACATCAGACGGATACTCAAGGAAAGACGTCAAAGAATTTGCGAGGTCATCGCAGCGCAGGAAGTACTAGTGGCGACTACTGTCAAACGTAGCCTCGACATGATCGTGGTGGAGTATCGTAGCTCTAGACGAACACCGTGTAAGATAAGGCTACAGTATGGTCGGTCAAGGACATATGAAGGGAGATAAAAAGCGAACGGACTCCTCACGAACAAATAAAAGGGTGAGGAGATGAAAAGATGATCAAACTAGATATCGGCTTGAGACAAGTTACATGATGTAGCTACAAACAAAGTTCAGAACAAAGGTGCGATTCAAATATGGAGCAGAGTGAGAGTAATTGCCGTCTTCCTGACGCCAACCGTCCTAGATAGAACGATGGACACAACACGACCGAGGCAATCCAATGGAAAGTGGCGAGGGAAATAAGGTCTCCGATGTGCACGACGGTCAGCTTTCCCGTCACCAGTTAGAACTCTCTCATATACCAGAACGTCGTGGCGTTGTTTAAGTAGGAAAGAATACTCTCTATTCCAGGCCGTGCATCACGGTCCTCCAGCCAGCATTGTTCAACAATTATCCACAGCTCGTCGCTAAATCCGAGCTGCTTTGCGTCCTGTGGCTTCCTCGGCCGAACCCCATCCATGATCGCACTGACGGCCATGATGTCTGATGAGATCTCGAGGTAGGGGTGGTGTCCACATAATACCTAAGACATGACGGATTAGCTATTCACAGCAGCAAATTCACTAATGTGGACACCTACTTCGTAGATGACCATCCCGAGGGCGTAGCAATCAGATTGTCTTGTTGGTCTGTTGTCTTCCAATTCTGGCATCCCAAACCGTTCCGGATCCAGAAGTTCAGGGCTCATCCACCGACGAGTCCCCCCACCAGTAAATGACATGAGTGTATCAATTGAGATCAATGATGTTCGTGAAGCCCAGGCTGAGACGTGGGTTGCAACGCCAGTGATGGTCGAGAGACCAAAGTCGGCGATGCAAGCTCGACGGGCCCCGTTGATCAGTATATTCGCCTTCATGGGTTAACTGAATGTAAGTATAGAGACACCTTGAGTGAGAGAAAGTCGTACCCCTTTCAGATCTCCGTGGACAATGCGAAGATCGTGCATATGCCTCAAGCCATTCGCGATGTCGACCAACTGAACGGTACGTTAGCTGGGCTCCCGCGGTGTTATGCGACAGCGTACGAGCTCAGCACGGTTCACGTGCCACTCCCTCTCGATAAAATCATTGATGTTTCCATTTTTCATCCACTCAGAAACCATCGCAAACCGGTTTTCGCCTACTGTCACTCCAAGAAGTGGTAAGATGTTCGGGTGCCGGAGGTGCTTCCAGGCAACTGCCTCTCGACAGAATCTCTGCAAAGCATTCATCCGTATAAGAATGAGACCGTAAATAGGAGACTCACACTGTGAAGCGTATCCAGGTCACTGGTGATGTACATGCGCACAACCTTGATGGCCACCTGACGCCCTTCGTATGTGCCCTGCGATATGTCAGCAAAGCCCCCACATTCAACTTCTTCAGAGCCTTCTGAACAGTCCGGAATGTGCATAGACGTTGGAATCACACGATGTCGACTGCATACTTTGCAAAGCTTATTGAACAGCTTAATTCGTTTTTGATCTGGCATCGTGTGGTCCTCCAGACGCTGCCATTCCTATTAGACTTGGGATGGAATTGGATAGAAAGACCTGCCTTATCCATTTCACCAACGTTCCTCTCAATTTCCGGCCCCAAATCTCGTGAAAACCGGATGAAAGGGGAGATCTGTGGAATACTTTCACCGTATTCCTGCGGCCCTGTTTCAACATCTGGGAACTTTCAGCTACGTTGGGTTTCCGTCACTTTGAGCAGAACGAGGTTCTCAAAACTAACTTGAGGGCCTGCTGATTGGGTTCGGTTGGGCTGGTGGAGGGGAAGGGGTTCGCTGTGAGTGAAAGAATGATTAGATTAGCGAGTACATGAGTCACAGGGATGTTACGGACTCAGAAGTATCCTGGGGAAGCGTGGATCCCTCTTTCTCAGGGGGCGTTTCGTCCAAGTCAGCAGGGGACCTTTTGACGGGTTTGTCCTTGGCTTTTGAGTCATGGGGAGTGTCCTGAGGAAGTGGGTGTCTCTCATCTTCGGAGTGCGTTTCACTAACGTGAACGTGAGACTGATGGGGTTGATCCTTGGGTTGCAAGATACGGCCTGGTTCCCAAAGAGTTTAGCGTGAACGAAAGGCCAGGAGATGCATGGCACTGACGAGAAAGACTCCTGCTTGAATAGGCAGTCTTCGTGCTGGAGGTGACTCCGTTGTCTGGATTGGCGTCCACTAATTCAAAGTCATTCACCGGTGGTGCCGGTCGAACAGGCGGAACCAATGTCGTGTGTTGGCTGTGCCGTGGCAGATGATCCTGAGACCGGTTGGTTGGAGGGCCAGCGCCCACCCGACGTGCCGCCAATCTCCGAAACATATGGGAAAACGCATGGGAGAGGCTCCGGCTTTGATCACCTTAATTCCATTCATCGCCATTGTGCCACAAGGGTGACTGGAGGTGAGCCAGAGACTTGAGACAAAACAGGAAAAACACACGAGGTGGATTCGTTTCAGGAGCATAACCTCTTGGCGGAGCTGGCAGGGGGTTCCCGCCAGGCATAATCGGAGTCGGTGGATCTACTATACCACGAGGATAAGTGACTACATGTCAGGTGATTGATATGAAGGAACGTACTGGGGGCTGGATTCGGGCGATCTATATTTCGTGGTGCTGGGTGTCCAGGGTTACCACGGCTACTCGGGGGATCTGTCATACGAGGAAGATTAAACATGGGCGTGGGGCAAGAGTTGAGGCCGAAGGAACATACTGGGGTCTGGATCTATCACAATATCAGGGTAGCGTTGTGGTGGACCCGGCCGTACGCTCTCACCATATGTAATCGATGGTCCTAAATAACACAAGGGTAATCAGGGGCAAGCCCGGGATGAAACAGAGAAACTACGAGAACCTTTTACTGTGGCATCCGACTGGTCATCGCTATCCGTCTCCACACCTCCATCCCGGCTAGGAGCTGACCGCACCAGGGATGGTTTCCCTCTCAGTCGCTGAAACACAACCTCAATGTTTGTCCGTTCGCTCGGTCGAGGCTTCCAGCAAAGTTCCAGAACTCCCCATAGTGAATTTGTGAACAGTTTCCCTTCCTCTCCGTCGGGTTTCCCAGGGCGCCTGCCATCCAGAACCATCCAAATAACGACGGGTGCCTTAGCCGGGGCAAATGGTGCCTGTCCGCTGAGGACTTCGTATACTACCATCCCCAGCGCGTAACAATCTGATTCTTTCGTTGGATGGCTTCCCTCCAAACCAAAACGGCCCGGGTCAAGGAGCTCTGGGCTCATCCATTGAACGGTGCCACCGGATGTGAATGAGGATATGACGGTTGACTGATCTGGAACTACCGTGAGGAGGCTGAAGTCCGCTAGACAGGCATGACCCTTGCGATCGACCAGGATGTTGGCCTGAGATTATGGTAAGTCACGCAAAAAAACAATGACTACGGAGATCAGGAACGTACGCCCTTGAGATCCCCGTGAACCATTCCCTGGTCGTGCATATAGATCAACCCCCTGGCTACGTCTCTCAGCTGCAGCAATAGTGTCATTGTCAGCGATGGACACGGATATGGGCCATGAACAAGAAACACACAAGGCTCAATCGATCTGCCTTGGTATTCGTCTTCATATACTCATTGATGTTACCATTCACCATCCACTCCGATACCATCACGAGCTGGTCCCCAGACATTGTCACACCAAGCAGTGGATGTACATTCGGGTGGTGGAGGGTCTTCCATGCCGCGACCTCCCTGCAGAACCTCTACAAGACATGGTCAGTCGTTGATGGATACACGAACCGAAAGCACCACCGGCGACTCACTTTTCTGATCCGCTCGGGGTCATTCTTTGAGTATATCCTCAAAACCTTAGCCGCGACCTCTCGGCCTTGATACACACCCTTCCACACATCCGCAAACCCACCATGGTACAGGGGGCTTTCTGTTGGGTCATAACAAAGCGGGATCGTCAGCGATCGCGGAAGCAGAACTTGGCGGCCACAAAGCCTGTACACAGCACGTGCACATCTCTTGCGGAGTTGAGGTGGCAGACTATCCAGTACCTAGCCGACAGAGCATAGGAAGGAGTCAACCCACTCATCCTTTCGGGGTAAAACAACGTGGTGGCGGACCTCATCTACAGAATCGATAAAGACCTGGGCATCATCTCCACAGAGGCGCCTGACCATCTCGACCTCCTTTTGATCTGAGAAGATTGCCATGATCAGAGAGATGCGTTCGTGTGGGGTAAGGGTGGGGTTTATAAGTCGTTTCCAGGCCGGGGGTCTTAAATGATCTGCAGACAGGACGATACATTGGTGGAGAGCTGAATCGTCAACGAGCGCAGTGCCCACCTAGCATGCCCCCCGGGAGGTTCCGGTCTTTACGTGCGCGCTCACCCCCGTGCTCGTCTACAAAGAGACGCAGGTTAAGCATCGCTCTGGAGTCCTCAAGTACCCGTGGAACGCACTATTCGTCTGTGGGTTTTGTGTCCTCGTGTGTTCCTCCGGACCCCGAGATTCTTGTTGCTTGCGGGTCTGAGGAAGTAGGGGTTCACGATTTTCGGGGAGTGTCTTGCTTAGATCCACCCGAGACTGGTTACGAGATCCATTCCCGGTTCGCAGATCACGACCTGATACGCAGGAGGTTATAATGAATCCATGGGCAGGAAACGCAAATCACTGACGAGAAGCCCTACTGGTTGCATAACCAACGTCTGCGCCAATGGTGTCCCTCCTAGAGGGTCGCTTAGCAAGCTTAGTCGCTTCACCCATAGCAGTTTCTTCTGCCTTCTTCGCAACCACTTCAGCCTCCTTTCGTCGAAAAAGGTGGGGAATGTGACGTACCTCAAACGTTTGCTTGAGCTCCAGAGCCTCCTCTCTACGCTCAAATTCCCTTTGCCTTGCTTCCTTCTTTGATGGAGTCAAATAGCATTCTCTCGGAGGGGATGGGACGTACCTCGAACTTTTCCCTAGCCTGCTTCTCTTCCAGTTCACGTTCAAGTTCTTTTTGCCTCCGTTCCCTCTGCGATGGACTCAGAAAGGTGTTCCGTCGGAGGAGATGGGAATCACAATGTACCTCATGTTTCTCCTCGAATTCCCTAGCCTCTTGCTCTCTCCTCTGACCTTCAAGTTCCTTCCGCCTCCGCTCGTCCTGTGATGGAGTCAGAACGATGTTCTGTTGGAAGACGTGGGGAATTTGCCATGCCTCAAGCCTTGCCTTGAGTTCCCTAACCTCCCTCTCCTCGCGTTTGAGTTCCTTCCGCCGCTTCTCCTCCTGCGATAGTCAAAACATCTTTCTCCTGGAAAAAATCAGGATCACAACATACCTCCTCGAGTTCCAGAGCCTCCCTTTCTGCCCTCTCACGTTCGAGTTCCTTTTCTTTCTCTTCCCTCTGCAGTAGAATCAGAACGACGTGCCGTTGAAAGGGGTGAGGACCATGGTGTACCTCAAGCTTCTCCCTGAGCTCCTTGGCCTTCTTCTCTTTCTTTCGGAGCTCGCGAAGTTTATGATTGCTCAGAACACGAGTCGGCTTACTGTCCTCACTTGGATAGTTACCTGAATTTGGGAGTGCACTACCAACGCCAGGCGGACAATCCGGCGGGGTCGGCTCAGGTTGAGGAGGGTCCACCCTGTCGGATGTGGTTCCTCTGTCCACGCTCACCTCAGGAAGCACGCCGCGAGTGCTTTGCTTGCGCGAAACTGTTGTCGTTGAACGGCGCGTCGTCACCGTGCGTGGCCCTTCTGGTGGTGTTGACAAGGCTTTGGCATACGTGCCTGTTCAACATCATCAGCCCCCGGAATATAATCAAACGTATAAACCCACGGGAGGGGCCTGGATTTTGGTCATCTTGATCGTATCTATTACCAACATTCAGAGTGGAACCTCCACCTACGTCAGGTCGGGCGTGGAGCGACTAAAACAGCGACATACGAGAGGCTCCATGGTTGTTTCTTTGCGACGCAGACCAATACTTTCCCTCATCGTTTTCGCCCAAGTCCCGGTTGAGATCCAATCCTATGACGGTCTTAGCAATGGGGAAAGCAAGTTCACGAACTGGTGACTCACGAGAACCATTTCCGGTCATGTCTCTCCTCGACGCGTTTCTACCACCAAGGGTATCCCGAAGTTTACTACGAGACGTTCCAGCCCCGCCGGTATGACCATAGACTTGGTTATGAGCTTGGCCTTTCTGTAGCTTGCCAGCGTCGAACTGTTGGGGATCGATTTGTGTTTTGGGAGGCTCAGATGCGACTGGGTCCCGGCGCGATGGTCTGCGACTAACGCGCCGGCCCAAGGGTGGGGTATTCCTACACATGGGGAATAGGATTTACCCACGAATTCACGATCGCCAGAATGAGAGGACTCACAAGCCACGCACAACTTCTAACACTTCCGAGACCCCAGGGCGCAAGTGATGGTTCTGATGCCAACAGCGTTGCACCAACTCCCACAACCCTTCTGTAAAATTTGAATGGGTCGGCCGAGATGGGCGCCTACCGTCCATTATAGCCACCAGAGCCACTGCAGGTAGACTATTACCGAACGGAACCGCGCCGGTGAACACCTGCGTCAAAGTGTAAGTCAAAGCTCGGCGCGCAGGGAAGAGACCCATCGGACACCTCGATTGTGACCATCGCGAAAGAGAAAATATCTGCTTCTCTACTGTGTGTCCCCTGCCCCGTCAGTATCTCCGGTGCAGTCCATCGCGCGGTACGACCTAAATCACCCGAGGCGCTTGGCGGTGAATGAAGTCCAAAATCCGTGATCCGTGCACGACCGATGGCGTCCACCAGGACGTTCGGCTGGCCGCCGTCAATACGATGGTAAAGCGAGATCGAGAGCCATCACCTACCCCCTTGAGATCTCCATGAATCACGTTGCGAGAGTGAAGGTGTTGAAGTCCATGAGTGATGTCGCGCAGCTTACGAGGGGGTAAACGAGTAACCCAAGAGAGGATGTGGAACACCCACGAGTCCGAGTCGATCCGTGTCCGGGTGCGTCCCAATGTACTCCGTCAGGTTACCATTTGGCATCCATTCTGAAATAAGCTGGAGAGGGGTGGAGGTGATACCGAGGAGGGGGACGATGTTCTGGTGGTTCAAGCGTTTCCACACTACAGCCTCCTGGTAGAGCGTCTGTGGTTCTCCTCAGTAGCGGCAGGTGGGTGGGGCAATGGGATAACGCGCCTTTGCGGCCTTCCCCGGACTGTCTCTGGAGTACACCCGAACACGTTTGACGCAAACCTTCAAACCATTGAGTGTTCCTTCATATACATCCCTAGGGCCCCCCGAGGCGATAGGCTGACGACCGATGTTCAGAAGGGAAGGGAACAGAGTGTATGAGGTCGGTAGGATCAGCCTGGTGCCGCATATGTTCCTGAGCTCGCGCAGACACTTCCGGAAACCGGGACTAGCAGGATCGAGATTGTCGAGAGCCTACACTGGGTCAAGCAGAGAGCGGGGAAATGATATGGAACGACACACCTCGTTGAGATAGTCCACGAGCAACGCCAGTTCATTTCCACCAAGATCTGGCACGCTTTTCCGGTACACTTCGCTGTCGAGCACATTGCTGAGCTGATCGTGGAACTTGGACGAAGACCTGTCGAGGTGACGGAGTTGTTGTAAGGCCATGAGATATGACCTCCGGTGGTTATGTGGACCGCCTGTCGTGGACGAGACGGTGTGAGTAACTGGGGCCTCGCTCGATCCACGAGGCCAGTGGGCGGGAGATGGCCAGGCTGCCGCGACACTGTGGTGCACGCTTACGTACATTGACCACATGGCTGAGCTGACCGGGGACCCAACTGGATGTTGGCATGCGTACAGTACGGTTAGGTTAGGGCTCGTACGAAGGTTCATAGTCACATGTAAAAACGGATAGAACGGCTACGTGAAATTGAGCCGACACTGGCGGCCCACATGCACTCACGCGTCGGACCGCCGGTGGGGACAAGGAAAACGAAGCGGCGCCGCACCAGATCCTAGGATAGCTTTCGGACCCTCCGAGTCGAGGGCTTTCAGGCCCTGCCCTCAGTCTGATTACCCGGGTTCGTACTGATCCTGCTTTCGGGTGGCTTTCAGGGTTTTCGGGTGGTTTTTGTGGCTTTCAGTTGATCGCGGGACGTTTCGTGTCAGGCATTGTAACCCCTCCACCCCTCGCCAAATTTATTATGGCTACGATGCACGTATCTTACGCAACACTATCCAAGGCATGGTAGTCTATGTGTTGATTTGCTTCAGGTTTGCTTTCGTATGACACACTCTCCTATCCGCTGAACGTTCGGCCGTTCGGACAAGTTGGGAACGAGCTTGGGTACCCAGATTGTAGTCACTGTTCAAATAGAATATCCATCTTCACTTCTCGCGACGGACGACAACACGAACTTGACTCTTCAATGGCATTTGTCACAGATGATGCGTTGCCTGGTCTGAAGCACTCCAATCTCCAGCTTCAGCACTTTAGCTTCCGCTTGAAAGTGCTTGGGCGGTCCGGAGGAACACGGAACCCAACGGTGTCTCCCAAGTATTCAGAAGCGCTTGAGACCGAGATAAAGAAGAGGAAAGGTGGCAATGTGCGCTTCGCAACCGGCTGCTGCCGTTTGTGACTGATTACAGTACTGAAGTACCGACGCCTCGACGCGTTCCGGCGATTGATCTCCGCTCGGAGTCTCACCGTCACGGCTTCCACGGTACATAAAGATCAGGGCAACTCCACCACTCATGCTATCCTCAACATTGCCTCTTCTATGCGCCCCCCAGCTGACGTTGTACTTATTCAGGAGCCTTGGTTCGGAAAGATAGGGGTCGACGCAAAAATGGCCCAAGGTAACCCGATCACCACCAAGTATGGCTGCCCTAGCCACCCCGACTGGCAGTCAATCCTCCCATCGGGCTCTTCAAAAACGAACGTGCCGGACGTCATCTTCTACGTCCCCCGCCGGCGCACCAACTGGACCTTCCAGGAACGATCCGACATCATCAACAGCAGCCACCTCATGTGCCTGGAAATCAACTCCAGCTCTCCTCCTTTCCTGGTCTTCAACGTGTACAACGACGTCAACAACTCCACAGTCAAAGCCATGGCTACCCTAAACAACATCCTTCCCCGGGCCATTTTCTCCGGCGACTTCAACCTCCACCACCCCGTATGGTCGCGTGACGACAACCTCGACAAACACACCGAGAAGGCCAACCTTCTAGTAACGCTGATGGCAGATAACGGGTATAGTATCCTCAACGAGAAGGGCGTGGAAACCTTCTTCATCTACCGGGATCTCGGCTCCCGGCCGGAGCCATACACTTCAACCATCGACCTCGCCTGGGTGTCCAAGGACCTCCTCCACTTCGTCTCAAACTTCGTCGTTGCACCCCAACACTCGTGCGGGTCGGACCACTACCCCCTCATCACGACCCTCTCATATGCTAACCGCGCTAACACCAAGCCCTCCTTCCTCTTCACTGACGATAGGTACAAGAACTGGTGCGCCAGTTTCGAGTTACAGCTCGCCGGCAAGCCGGATATCCCAGAGGTCATCAACACCCCAGAGGAATTCGACAGAGCCGTCATCGACCTGCAGGACGCCACCACGACCGCCAGTACCACCACGTGCTCATGGCACCCCAGACCGACCAGAGGAGCGAAATGGTTCGACAGCAAAGTCCGCCAAGCACTTCATTGCGTATGCAGGGCCAGGCAGAAGATGTTCGCTAAGCCTTCCCCCCACAACGGACTAAGGTACGCCGTCGCGAGAAAACAGCTCCACTACCAAGTTGTTGTAGCCAAACGCTCTCATGCTCGGCACTTCGCGGCGAGTGTCAAACCGGGCAGCGACCTTTGGTGACTCAACTCGTGGCACCAAGGCATCTGCAAGATGGTAATACCGATGCTGAAGGATCCCAACTCCGACCCGAAGTTCCCTATCTGGATATTGGACGCAGCAGACAAGGCCAAACTCCTCGCCACATCTTGGTTCCCAACTATAAAGCCCACAATCAACCCACCCCCTCACGTCACCGACAGGTCACCGACCCGACCATATCAATCCGTCTCCCACGAAGAGATCATGGAATGCCTCAATGCCACCTCAAACACTTCCGCACCAGGACTGTCGGGACTCAACTACAAAGTCTGGAAATGGGTAATGAGCGTCGCCCCTGACCAACTCACCGCGATCGTCCACGCTTCCGTTAAGCTAGGGATCCACCATCCGTCCTGGAAGCAATCCCTCATCGCCGTCATCCCTAAGAACAACAAGAAGGATATGGCACTCCCCAAGTCCCACCGTCCCATCCAGCTAATTGAATGCCTTGGCAAGCTTGTGGAGAAGGTCATGGCCAAACGCGTCACCTTCGACTTAGGAAAGTACAACCTCATGCCTTTCAACCAATTCGGAGGTTGCTCTCACTCTTCCTGCCTCGACGCAGCACTGTCACTCACCCATGACGTCATGGAAGCAAGAGCTCGGGGACTCGTGTCCTCTTTCCTCGCCGTCGACATCAAGGGCTTCTTCGACCACGTCGACCACGACCGACTCTTGGACGTCATGCAACACAAGGGGTACCCAGCCAACGAAGTAAAGTGGTTAGGGTCTTTCATAAGCGAAAGATTTGTCAGGGTGCAGGTCGACGACCATGTTGGAGATCCGCACCCACAAATTGTAGGTCTTCCACAAGGATCCGGCATTTCACCCGTACTCGCTTGCATTTACTCAGCGATTGTGCTCGAACACCTCAACCGTTTCCCCATTTACGACGAGACAACAACCACCTGCGTCCCCGTCGGACCACGAGCTTACGTCGACGACCACGGATTCCATGCCATGGGCGCAGACCTCTCCACCAACATCTACACCCTGCGCAGGACACTAGACACAGCGACGGACATCCTCACCAAAATTGGCATGTCGATCGACCCAGACAAGTGCGACCTCATGCACTTCTCCTGGCAACAAGGAGACACCAGCTCCCCTTCGATCACCACCACCCTTTACGGCAGACAGATCACGATCACCCCACCGTCGTCCATCAGATGGCTCGGATTCCACCTCGACCGCAAACTATCCTTCAGGCACCACGTCAACCTCCTCGCGAAGAAAGGCCACGCCATCGTATGCAGGCTCAAAGTCCTCGGTAACACCATTGAAGGGATCTCACCGGCAAACCTCCGGCTCCTGTACAAAACCGTGGTGGTCCCAGCGATTACCTACGGTTGCCAACTGTGGTTCAACCCCAACAAACCCTCCCGCCGTCTACTTTGACCCCTCGAACGGGTACAACACAAGGCGCTCCTAGCCATCGGAGGGGCTTTCTGGGACTCCCAAGAAGAAGCGCTCCAAATACTGACATACGTGCCCAATCTAGAGTCCACCATCCGCAAACTGTACCGATCAGCGGCACTCCGCATCCCACGTCTTCCGATATCCTCCGAGATATCAAGACGACTCCCGGTCCACTTCATCCCCAACGATCTCCCGTTGGAGCACCGCGTCATCCCACCTCGACACGTGCCCTTCCCACGACCAACAAGCACCAGAAAGCACGCCAACAAGGGGTCACCGCTCATCCGCATGGCCGACACCATTGACGTCAACATGGAACAATCTTCCCCCTTCCACACACAGAACGCGCCACACTCCTACCGCCTTTCTTCACAGCCCTTCACGGGCCACTTCTTCATTGACAAAGAAGCCAGTAGTCCTTACACCGTTTCTTAGAGACCTGTGAGAAGATCTAAGCATTCCATAGGGATTATCCCAGGGACTCCATTATCACCAGAAGCTCCATTTCCC
>Ga0307511_10005633_pt1 | contig 12711 bp, 15 predicted proteins | sample 13_EM_MG_FD_200266 | JGI IMG/M metagenome (GOLD analysis project Ga0307511, IMG submission 200266) | Populus trichocarpa ectomycorrhiza microbial communities from riparian zone in the Pacific Northwest, United States - 13_EM | ecosystem: Host-associated > Plants > Roots > Unclassified | place...
AGGCAAGGAAAAGGTATAAGTATCAGCACTGAAGAGTCAATCCAGACGAAACCAACAGTGACATTACAGTCAAGTTGTCTGCTTCGTGATACTCTTCAGGAATTCTAACAATTCTTCTCCTCCCCCCAAATACCAATGCAAGCAGTAACCGCAATATGGCCGTTCCTGTTCGGATATACATACTGTATGTACCTCTCTGTTAACTTTATGCCTTGCTAACGTTAATATGCACTGTACGGTGAGGTAAGGAAGAATTGGAATTAATTTCGGCCGTGTCGTTCGCTGTTCTGGGCCCGACTTTACAGTACGTCTTGACCAATCCAAGAATGAGTGCCTACTTATCCGGGCATGGATGTTTCGTTTATTTTTGAGCCCTCAATCCTAGCATCCCAACCGAAAATCAACCAATACCCCTTTGGCTTTACCGGTACTTACCATGTTGCTGTTCAGTCAAACACATGATGTACAGGAATAGATGTAGATCCTTTTGCCGTATTCTGTTTCGTTTAGCAATCTCAATTCGTTCGGCATTTTCTCTGAATCGTTCAGCTGAAATATAGGTTGATGCGATAGTACAGATACGACAGGCAGTGACTTTTATATTTCATAAATAATTTGCTATTTAACAAAATATATTGGCTATTTGCTGAATCGTTCAGCTGAATAATTCAACAATATGATTATTGAAACGGAACGTAATCCACTATTGTCAGAACTGTACTGTTCTCCAAAACAAAGTCTGTTTGCGTCTCTTGGGGAGGTTCACTTACTATGCAACCTTGCCTCTTACCCCGCCTAAACTAGCAATCGGGTAAGTACTGTAGACTCCATATCGCAAATGCAGGTAAAAAGGACAGTAAATAATTTATGTGATGGATTGCCTCGAGCCTTTTGCAATTTGGCGAGCACCGGGTATTTCAACAAATCATGCTATGAGATTTCAACCTGAACCATGTCATGTACGGACGGCAGACGTACCATATTATGCCTGAACCGCCATTGCTTCTACCACACTCCATGCGGTCTCGCTGCAGTATGAAGTGTCCTTGCCCTTTTCGTATCGTCTGCTTCATGATCAAATATAAAGTCCCAAATTAAATCAGTGGCTATTACTTTACTGCGTATCCAACCAATATTAATGCTCGGTCTTTGGGTCCGATTCCCCCCATACAGAGATGGAATTTAAAAAGGTGGCGCGAGCCGGTTGCTGAAGCGATGGATACCTATAGCTTACTCGGGGCATGGCTCGAGGCAACTTGGTATTTGAGCACACTACAGGCGAAGAATCATTGTACCTGCTATGATATAGTATGTATCCCCCTAACCTCCCTATCGTAAATTTCTGACATTTATAGCTAACTGAGAGCGGGTACTTGAGGCGAGCCTGGTGGCTGTTGAAATGATTCAGCAATCCTAATTGCCATGACATGTCGACAGTCACCCCAGGCTCACCCAACTATGAATTCCGCGAAACAAACTCGAGTGCCAACTTGGGCTAAAATTGCATCTCTGAGTCTCTCGGTCCTCATCACGGGTGCTCTCGCAGTCTCAATCTGGGCAGTGATATCCTTCAAGAAGAAACACGAAGCGTCGGATGACCAGTCGCACGTCTGCCCCAAACTCAATGGAAATCAAGACATGTATGGTCTCGGTATTCGGCTAGGGATCTACATTCAACTTATCGTAACGGCGGCGGCCGACGTTCTCGGCATGCAGCACACCTCGCTTACCCTTGCCCCGGCAACTCTGTGGTTTTTAATTGCCATGTTTGTTGCTCTGTTGACTATGCTACGTGATCCCTCGACATATGCCATGGAGAGCTATGTTGTTATTTCCCTTGGGAATGGCCTAACATGGATTCTCGTCGGTGGCACGATCAAGTTGAATCCGCTTACGCTTCGTGAAACCTTCATAACGTCGTTTGGAAGGTTTCTCATTTGCGGAATATGGCGGATAGGGAATTCGGTATACTGGTGGACATTGAGAAGTGCCACATATAAACACATCGAGGCAGGATGTGGTCCTTGGGCTTGGCTGTTTGTTCCGTTGAAGCTCGAGGGATGGTACAATGACCTCCAAAAGGCGTTGAACGTGCTTTCTTGGGTATTTCTCGCCTATTCACTCGTACCGTATATAGCGGGATCATTACTTTTGCTACATCTTCTGTCCAAGATGGATATCGGGGACCTGACCGAGCGGCGCAAACTCTCCAAAACCGACATTGCATTTGACTACATGTTTGTGGAGGTTGGCCAACTCCGGGGCATCGTCTTTGGGGTAAGGCTAAGCCTTCGTATCCGCTGAAACTTGCTCGCCTGGCTAATGGCATGCAATGTTTCGATTTGCAGGAACCGAGTTCGAAGCCTAACCCACAAAATCAAACCGTGGGGCAGCAACGAGAGACAAATCAAGTGACTGAGCCAGGAAAGGTTGAACGTGTTGGATTGGTTCGTTCAACAAATCGAGTATCTTGCTCCAGTTTAACGAGCCAAACACTGATTCATGAAAATTTCAACACCTACTATAGGCCATCGACCAAATTAGCAGCAACCTGAAAAGGCACCTCTATAAAAACTATCAGCTCCCATTCCCGCCGGCGGAGGCGGCCAATCCTCCTTTACAACAGCCAGTGGCAAAGGCTGGAGCCACCATCGCACACATCGCACACAGCCCCACCGAAGAGCCAGATCCAGAAATAGCTCCAGTGGAAATACCAGCGAATCCTTCAGCACGAGCCACTTTGGGCAGCAAGTCTGGAAATCATACCCCGGCACGGTCGCTAACTTTCGGCCACTTATACTGGGGACGTGACAGACTTGTAGTTTTTCTTCGAAGGTTTAATTTACAAAAATTCCCGCTGCTTCCTTTCTGGAATGGCTGCAGCATAATCGTGACGGTATTGACAGTCGAATATACGCTATACATTAATCATATCAATGGTCATGATATATATACAATTAATTCCGCAGGGCAATTACTTGCATTTGTGACGGGCGTGGGTGGGGTGTTTATTGCAGTCGGGAACTTTTATATGGAAAAGCGGGGGGACGCTCTTGCGGAGCAGCTAAGGGCAGACGAAGGCGGTGACCGTGAGCATCATATCGAGCGGACGGATCCGGGAGGAAGAGATGGAATAATCGAGGGACGACGCACTAGCTACTGGGAAACCGCTGGGCCTATGATTTCCTTCAGCACTCGGAGAGCCACTTATAATTCTCTATGGGAGATGGATGACAATGAGAAATGTTAGCTTGTGTTGATACCGATAGGCCATTTCTTGCTTTCTAGATTTAGAAACGAATATCCATCGTCATGCAAGCATTCAAGTTCGCTCGATCCTCATATACATACATTCTCTATTCTTTATTGCAGCTTGTTTTAAGGCGGGATGAGCACTGTGTAGGTTTCATGTGTGTATACAGGTAGGCTGTGCAGTGCGCAAAAAGTTGAACATACCAGAGGGTGATTATAGTTCGACTACTCTACAGTACTACTAAATATATCAAATGTTTTTATTGCTAGCCTGATCAAACTCCAAGAGTATAGTAACCACAGGTACTTCCTAGTTAGTACGTCGTCTCTCGTGACATATTTTTGCCTTGTGTGTAGGGGATAAGCAAATATCAAAGTAAGTGAGGGTAACACCAAGTTAACCACTTACCCTGATCCCATACCTACTAGGAGCGGGGCACCCCTGCGACAGTTTTTTATGCTAATCTCAACGGTATGTATGTATGAAAGTGTGCCAACCAAATCTAGACTATGTAGTATACAGGAATATACATTCCATAGAATGAATGACTACATATATACATATTTTTTGTGCCTCTCCTTGTACAGAATCCCGGAATGCATGCTTATCCATCCATCTATTCTGAAGGGGGGGGGAGGGGGGGGGGGGCCAAAAATTGCTAGTCCCGAACGACATGAGTATCTTGTCATCTTGCTCACCGTATTTACTAACCATCGATAGCTAGCTAACACAGGGGCCACTCCTAATTCTGCTCACTATACATATCACCTACTTTTAAATTCACTTGGGAATGAATTGTCAGGCACATGGACTATTTCCTCCCAGCCCATATGGATGGATACAACTAGAGTTCTATAGCGCAGGGGCACAATGTACATTGAATCTAGACTACAAATCGACGTAGAGGTCAAGAAGATACTTCTAGCAAATACAGGTGTGTGTGGGGGGGGGGGGATTTGCCACCTCACGTCAGTCCGTGGTTTCGAATCCCCATAGTGGGAAGTAGGATCATATCATGACAGTCCGCCTCCCAAGATTGGAATGACCATGGGCAACATCTAGGTTGATGATCAGTTTAGTTAAGACACAGCGTCCAGGTGTTTAGATGAACTCTACAATCTCCACAAACCCAGCGTCACAAAACGAGTTTGATACATGATACTTGATCAACTCCAGGACCAAAATAACTTCAATATTCATGACAAGTGGTATTACATCATTCCCCCCTCCTGCCCACAACCTCACAACCTCACAAATCCTCCTCCCCGCCGCCGTCCCCCTCCCTCTTCAAAAACGGCAAAACAACCTCCAAGGTATTCTCCATTGCTCGCTGACACTGCACCAGTAACCTCAATAGCGGAAATACCTCCCTAACTCGATCGATATGCAATGCAATCCTACACGTGCGGTGGGTTCGGAGGACTTTGACTTTGGGGCTGATGTACATCATTCGCATGATTGTCACATTAAAACCTAAGAAGAAAAAAATCAGTTGTGCTTGCATGATTTCATGCTCACGAAATCACAGTACATATACATACCGGAATTAACAATCCCCAACACCTGCATCTTTCTCAAGACCTCCCACGTCTCCTCCCCCTCCTTCCCCCCTGCGCCAGCAACCACCGCACCCCTCAAAATCTCCAACATCCCAGACATCGCCCTATGCACCTTCCCCACATCCCCACCTCCACCTGCATCGCCCCTCCCCCCCATCGCACCCACACTCCCTGTATTCCCCCCCTTAACCTCCACAACCCCCAAATCCACTGCCCTTATCCCATCCGCCCACCTTACCACCCCATCAAACTTCTCCCCGCACCCAGGGATAAAAGACAATATCTCTTTCCTGCTAAGAAACATATTCGCGCTGCCTTCGCAGGCCAGAAAGAGGTTATCGATAAACCATGGGTTGACGGTCGAATCATAGAACCCCTCGCGGAGTAGCGGCACGAGCTCGGTAGCCGAGGTGCGGAATTTGCTGATGAGCGTAAGGTGGTGGCTGATGGCGTGGTTGATGTATGTGGGTAAATGGGAGTATGGCGCGCCGGGGGGGCGCGGGGAGGTCTCGGTTATACTCCTGTATGTGGAGGGATCGGGTGGAGAGGGGAAGCGGGATAAGGCGTATGTCACGTGTGTGGGGACAGGGGGCAGGAGGGTGTCTGTTATTTTAAAGAGTTCTTTGAGATAAGCTCCTGGTAGGGAGAGTTTGGAATCGTCGAGGTCGAGGATGTTGGACGGGAGGAGGTATGGGTAACGAGGAGAGGTGGGAGGTGGGTTGTCGCGGAGGGTGCGCAAGAAGATGTCGATGGGGGTGCCGTCGGAGAAGGTTATACCGGAGGGAGGAACGGGGGGTGGTGCGGGAGGGGTGCCAGGGATGGGGACTTCGCCGTCGGCCTCGCGAGGGGGCGGGGTTGTTGGGAGTGGTGGCCGGGGGGCTGGTGGAGGCCTCTGCAGTTGGTATTGGGGTGGTGGGTCTGATAATCCCACTGCAGGAGGATCGCTGAAGGTAGATTTGCCATCGAGAACATTCTGCGTCTGACTCGTAGAGAACCCAGATGACCCAGAAATAATCGCTCCCACTCCCTGAAAGATAGTAATTGGTGCCGGTACCGGGGCTGGCGGGAGCTATTGTGGTTCGTTTCAGTTTAGTAAACCCTAGATTCTAGGTCCCAGAATATTGGAGGTATAATGTCAATGTATCCTGCCATCCCGTGAGCCCGCAATGGGATCGGTCACTGACGGACAACCTCAGGAATCTTCAATGTGGTAAAAAAACCCAAGCCTAAGCCTCTTGCATGAAACACATTCAGCAAGTATAACTAACCACGATCCAGCCTGTTCCCAAAACCACCGCGCATACAATTCTGCAAATTAATGCAAATCTGGCAGCAGCAGACGTGGTATAGCAAGCTAACTGAACCCCATTCGGCCTCTTCCCCAACTGAATGGGCAAGCTAACCAATGGTTTTGGCGCTGGCCTCTTCCCAGAATAAAAATAAAAAAGATACTGATATTCTGGCAAGCTAACCAACCACCTGCTCAACCCAGCCTCTTGGCCAAACCGAAGCAACAGCAGGAAATATGCACAAGGCAGTATTAATCCACGGTGGTTTCAAGTTTGGTAAGCTAACTGGGGAGCTGAGCGCCATTCAGCCTTCTTCCCACAACATCCCCCTTCCGAGGAGGAATATTATGGCAAGCGTAACCAAACGACTAGCACCTGGCCTCTTTCCAAATATGAAATAAATGGCAAGCTAACTAAATGCTTCTTCTTGCAGCCTCTTGCCCACTCCTATCACGGGGATAGGGGAGTAAGTTTAACTGAAGAAATCGTCAGCGCCATACGGCCCCTTTCCAAATAGCCCTCTGGAGAAGGCTATGGTGGGAAGCTAACCGAACGACGGACTGACTGGGACTGGCATTGGCACCTTACCAACTTAATGGCAACAAACCACTGCCATGGCCTCCTCTCAAAACCACCACTGGCGACAGTTTTGGGAAAGTAACCGAAGAGTGATGATCGTGGGAAGCGACCGGGAAATATAAATCAGGCGCTACACCGCAATCCTCAACAGCCATGTTGGCAGACCAAATACCTCGGTACTCTGAGGTTTTGGGGGGGGGGGTATATCTCCCGGAAATAAAATACCACGTCCCGTCCACGACCTCACCCACAACACATCCCCCAGCGCAAGAAAAATCCACACTCACCCTGCTACTGTCCTGCGCACTTGGCTGCGGCTTCTCCTTCTCCCTCCCCGCCTTCCTCGACCTCGTATTCTTCCGCGGCTGCGCCCTCTGCAACAACTGCTTCATCTTGGCCTCCGTTGCGAGCGGAGACCGCTCCACAAGCAGTTTATTCAAATGGTCGATGAAGAAGGAGTAGATCTTGTCGTTTGTCCAGACGTGGGTGTCATCACCACAGGAGAAGGAGTGGCAGTGGGTGGTGAAGTGTGCGAGTGTCCAGAGAGTGGGGCGGGTGGACTCGAAGAAGGATCTGATGTGGGTGCCGATCGCGCGGCGTTTTGATTTTGCGGATTGAGAGGCAGAGGCAGAGGCCTCGGGGGTGGATCTAGTAGTGTGGCATGGTGCTGATGATGGACCGGGGGAGACGGAGTCTAGTGGTGATGGGCCCAGAGGAGCGCGAGCACGCGACGGCGATGGGGAGGGTGGTGTTGATGGAAGGGCGTCCATCGCGCGTCGGTCGCGGCGATGATGTCGAGTTGAGGCCCGTGCAGCGCCAGAATAAACAAACACGCCAAGCTTTTGCTTATGTAAGTAAGGCTAGGGTGCGGAGCCTCATCGCAGCCACCACTCATCACAGCCACCACTCATCACAGCCACCACTCATCGCAGCCACCACTCATCGCAGCCACCACTCATCGCAGCCACCACTCACCGCAGAGTAGCAACCCCTACTTCACCATGCAAAATCCCCCAGACACCTAGACATCGTAACCATGGGTTGAAAGTCCAGCGCAGGGAGCACTTGCCCAGGTAGCAGCAGTAACGCTTGATGCCGCAAGATTGATGGGCAAGACTGCTGATTTATTGCATGTCTTGTGCTCTGTATACACTGTACCTAACATGAGGGCCAAGCATTCATCGGCTGTTGTTGAGCACAGTGCACAGAATATCTCTACGCGAGCTTGTGCCAGCCAGACTACACAGAATACAGAATACATAGTCTGGTTGGCACGACCGCTCCTGTCTAGTCTGGTTGAAAGCGCCAAGGGAACTCTACCGACAACTAACCTGATCTTGGCATCTCCACGCAACCAACATTACCACAGGAGCGACAGGAGCGGTCGTGCCAACCAGACTGCAACATTCCTTGCCCATTAACCAGACTACTTGCTCATATTACTGTGCTTGATAGTAGGAGAGCGGCTTGTGCCAACCAGACTAGCTTGACAGCTTAATACCAACAACCAGACTAAATACCAACGGGCTCTAATGATTCCAAAATGGCGGTTGCCAAGCACACGGGTTATGTAATACACATCACGTGTGAAGGCTGTACCCTACGAGTGCTTGTGCCCAACCAGCCAGACTATACTGTACCTGGCGGTAAGCAAGTTGGCGTGGGCGTTCTCTAATCTCAGTCTGTTCTCCCTTTGGTTTTAATCCTGATCACCACCCAAGCACCTTAGGGGTAATTGCCGACACACAGCTGCGGCTTGAAGGCTGTGGCCAGCACCCCCCGGAATGCTCAATATGTATGTAGCTGGGCGACAGCCGACAGTCTCACACAAATGCCGTTCGTGGTTGCCTCTGCAGGCTGGGTTAACGTTTGCGAAATTCCAGACTAGACTTTATTTCCAGCGATAAAAGTCTGCAAGTATGATGGGGCACGAGAAGAGCGTCAGGGTGAGAGACTACATGGGAAGGTTGTGGGCGGCTGTGTCGCAAAGGCTTTTTGCAAGGTATGTATGATGTACGGTACCGGTACCTACATACTTACTGTACATCTAATTGATGTGCATCCTTCACAGCAAAGAGGCTAGCGTCCGGTAGCTTGAGGTGGGGCTGAGTGTTGGAGCAGCCAGTCTACAGCAGCTCTCGATTTCACCACTTTCTAATATTTCAGTTGAAGTTTATCCCCAGAGGCCCCAGCAATAATAATTGATCTCAATCTCAATCAGCTAGAAATGCCTAGGTTCAAGTGGCCGGCGGGAAGGAGGCGGGTTCCGGAGCAAAGTTCGGCGCAGTCTACCCTGCCTGGCACAACCCCAATACCGAACGAGCCGAAAAAATCTGGATTCCTGGGGCCTTTCAAGTTCAGGTCAACCTCCCGCAGCCCTTCACCTAGGCCGCCTAGTTCGGCTTCACTGGAGGCTAGAGCAAACTCACCAGGGCAGAGTGAGCAGCGGAAGCCCAGCAAAGCGCCACAAATTCACGGTGATGTTGTTACAGTACCAGCGGGGACGTCGACACGTAGTGGGGAGGATGAGGAGGAGGAGGAGGGCCGCAAAGGACAACCCCAACTGACACCGGGGGAGGAGGGGGACGTGCTTGTTGCAGCTTCAGCTGGACCGGATGAGCAACATAAGGCTACGATACAACAGAATATCAATGAGCACCGGCAGCAACAACAGGTCGCACCACATGGTCACAGTGATAAAGAGGGTGATAAGGGCCTATGGGCTAAAGCTCACGACAAACTCCCGGATGAACTCAAGCAGCATCTGGTCCTGGACAAGCTACAGACTCTGAAGAACGTCTTGAAAACCGCAAATGACGCAAAAGAGGCAAATATTGCGAACCGACTGAAACTAAAATGGGGAGATAAAGAAATCAATGTGCAAGAGGTAGCGGATAGACTTGTGGGCTGGATTGCGAAATTTAAGGAAGTTGGGGACATCGCGGTGCAGTATGATCCCGTACATGCTGCCCTGCCTTGGGCGGGGGTTAGGTTTATATTACTGGTCCGTAGCACTACAAGTACACTGTGATCAGTTACTAATCTTTATTCTCTAGCTTGTTGTTGGGGAACAAGAAAAATTAGCAGCAGCCATTGTTGGAGTCGAGCGTATTGCCGCGTTAATTGGCCGCTGCGCCATATATGAGCAGCTATATCTTCCTGATGATGTACCAAAGAATGCGAAAGAGGGTACAGAAAATCTCCGCAGGGGATTACTTACTTTATACACAGCTATATTGCAAGCATTGTGTCGATTGATCAGGGTTTTCCAGGGTAGGATCCCTAACCATTTAGTTTTTTTGAGCGAGTATTTATTCCCGTGTAACACTAGCATTGCTAATTCTGTCTACTAGGAAAACTGGTTGATAAACTGAAAACTCCAGAATCTACTTTGGGAGAGATAAGAGCAATTGACGAACCCGAATCCGCAGTCAATTCTGCCGTCATAGCTGTTGAAAATTGCTGTAAGAGACCTGATACCCTCTGTGCATTCAGGAACTCATGTCTTGCAATATATACAGATCATTCAGTCACGCGTAAACATAACAAAGGTAGAAGTTTTCCGTTTATGCCTTGCTGCATGTTATACTAAACGGCGATGAAATTAGAGCAATTTTATAAACTTCGGGAACTTCTGAAGGATTTTATACCTGTTATCTCCAGGATTGATAGGAATGTGGATAAGATATACAAGGATATTGAAGGTGAGCACGATCCAAGTGCCAGGGATGGAACCGAGTCTCACATCTTCATACGTCTAGAAAATAAGAGGATTACTATCCTTCAATGGTTCTCGACCGTACCATACCAAAGCCACCATGATCTTGCATGTGAGGGTCGTGTTGAACATACTGGGACATGGCTATTCAAAAGAAAAGAATTTACAAATTGGGAGAATTCACCAACGCCGGCTATATTATGGCTGCATGGAATTCGTGAGTCACCCTGTCTAAGGTCGCTTTGGTCTGCTCTGTTCCCAGATATAGCGCTAACAGGTACTTTCGTTCCACCGATATTAGCTGGTGCTGGAAAAACAAAGCTCGTGTGAGTACCTATCCCTAATCAATCTCATATTGAGACATGGTGTGACGAACGTCTTCTTCCAGTTCCGCGACAATCGAGCATCTCAACCATAAGAGCAGAGCTCAGTTTGATAAAGTTGCATACTTTTATTGCAAAAGAGATGAAGGGGATCGTCGAGACAGGGAGAAGATCCTGCTTTCCTTGATCAAGCAACTGGCGTGTCCTCCAATCGATACCAATACCGTTGGGCGAACCCGCATCTGTGCAGAGGCTCTGGAGGCCTACAATAAGGAACAGAAAGACCCATCCTCTCGTCGTCAGCTCAACTTCGACTCCAGCCTTAACCTCTTGGGTCACCTGGTTGAATGCTTTGAGCATCCGGCGGTTGTATTAGATGCTCTGGATGAATGCCCTGAGGAGGTTCGCAGTGACTTGCTACAAGGGTTACTAACAGTCATAAGGAACGCAAAGTGTCCCTTCAAGGTGTTGATAGCCAGCCGCCATAGCCTTGATATTGAAAACTCTCTGCGGGATTTGCCGCATGTCTGTATCGAAGCAAGAGATAATGCGGAGGATATTGAGAACTACGTACGGAAGCAGCTCACTTTGAGAGTTCAGAATAAGCGGCTGCTTCAAGGAAACGTTTCCCAAGAGCTTAGCAAGTATATTGAAGACGTAATATTGAGAGATGCCAACGGAATGTAAGATAATTTAGTCGGATGTATTTAGTGAAGATTCATTACTGATTCATGGCTTAGGTTTCTCTGGGTCGACTGGCAACTACGCGAGCTTTGCAAACTAATGCGTGAATCGGATATTCGTGCTCGACTAGGGAGACTCCCGAAAGGTCTGACAGGGGTCTATGATGAGATTATGAATTCTATAAAATCTCAACCTGATTGCAACGTCGACCTAGCCATACATGCCTTGAAGTGGATGCTGGTTTCCGAGCGTCCTCTCAAGCCTAGAGAGCTTGTTGCGGCAGCAGAGCTTTACCCCTCTGTGGACAGTTCTTCTCTATCGACGTTGGCAGTGGAGCTGCTTATTCAGTCCTGTGAAGGCTTACTGCTACTGGATACGACATTGGATGTAGTTCGATTTTCACATCTCTCAGTTCAAGAATATCTCGAGACTCGAAATGGGGCCTGGGATATCAGTGCCATCGATGCGCAACTCTTTGTTTCTGAATCCTGCCTATGGACGCTGCAATGTGGGCATTATCAGAGCTCACCCCTTTATGAGTACGCCGCGAGCAACTGGTTCAAGCATTGTAGATCTTATCAGGACCTTGCCCTAGCTGCGGCAAATCTCAAAGGCACCAAGCACGAGCTGAGTATCCCACTCCTCGACAGCTTTCTGGGTTCTTTCGGACAGGCATCCGCCAGTTATGTCAAGTGGGCAGATTATATCGTTCCGGTTCAGGAAGGCCCCGTAGGGCATCGTTATATCCACCTAATGGCTCGCTATGGCCACCCAGCCTGTGTACGCTCAACCCCCCTGTATCCCGCATTCTCCGCGGCATTGGCTGGCCTGGGAGAGTTGGTGGGTTGGCTTTGGCAGTCGGAAGGGAACAACATGAAGGTCCAGAATGATGTTCGTGATTCGTTACTGGATGTTGCTAGTAGGCATGGAACAGCTTGGATCGTGACCGAAATGTTAAAGGGGGGGTTTGAAATTAACGACCTTCACAATGCCCTGCTCAACGCTTCTGAGGCGGGCAGATGCAGCATAATTAAACTTCTCCTGGATCGAGGCGCGGATGTCAATATCCCTGGTGATAATTGGGGGACTGCCCTAGGCGCCGCTGCATACAATGGCAGCCTGGAGATTGTCACGCTTCTCCTGGATCGAGGCGCAGATGTCAATATTAGTGGTGGTTATTTTGGGACTGCCCTAGGCGCCGCTGCATACAATGGCAGCCTGGAGATTGTCACACTTCTCCTGGATCGGGGCGCAGATGTCAATACCAGTGGCGGTCATTATGAGACTGCCCTAGGCGCCGCTGCAT
>Ga0307511_10005634_pt1 | contig 12710 bp, 17 predicted proteins | sample 13_EM_MG_FD_200266 | JGI IMG/M metagenome (GOLD analysis project Ga0307511, IMG submission 200266) | Populus trichocarpa ectomycorrhiza microbial communities from riparian zone in the Pacific Northwest, United States - 13_EM | ecosystem: Host-associated > Plants > Roots > Unclassified | place...
AACTTAAGCCGGCCTGGCAATCGTGGAGTCTCATCATTCTCCCCTTTCGACAAACGCAAAACCCACATTCTCTAGTGGCCTCCCTACCGTCTTTTCTTGAAGTCTTCACATTCTTGTTTTCGCCATGAAATTCTCCGCGTTGGTAGCATTACTCCCTGTCCTCCTCTCGAGCTCCGTGGCCTACGCTGCGGCGGCACGGGGGGTTATCCAGGCGAAACAGGCTCATATGAAGAGGAGCCTTGTCGATGTCTGCACCGCTCTGGATTTGGATGTACATGTCGCCCCTGGCGGTACGTGATGTCGTGATGGTGTAACAATCCTCGAGACCTGACCGCCTTTGATTCTACAGGCAACAACATCGCTGCCGGACACCTTAACCTCTGCCTTTGTCAATCCGCTGTTCCTGGGTTCCTTGACAGTAACCCAATTGCAAAGAAGGTCGTCGATGGAGTTGGTAAGGACGGCGCCCGTGATTACTTCGCCGGACTCGTGAGTGGATCATCCTTCATATTCGCACACCCGCACGATTCCTGACCCCTGTCATCAATCGCAGATCCAAAGCCAAAAGAATAAGCAGGAATGCCGCTATCCGGCACACGCCGGTCCCTCCTGTAGCGTCGAGCGTCCTTGCGACTTTACTTGTGGGGATGGGTTCGCGCCTTCCCCAGCAATAGGTCCCACCCAGTGCGTTTGCAAGCCACCCTACAGCGAGTGTAATGGGGTGTGTGGGAGCTTCCCACGCGGATGTAGCTCCCAGAGTCCCTCTAAGGGGAAGCGTGATAACCCTACCTGCCCCGCTGGAAAGACCATATGTGGTGTCCCAAACGGTGGAAACGGCTACGATTGTGTTGATATCGGGGACGACGCCGAGAGTTGTAAATCTTTTTTTCTCTCGCTGCGCGCACTGCGGTACTGAAGGCTGGATTGTAGGTGGCGGTTGCACTGTTGCTCCTCCTTTCGGTGGCGCCGCCGGTGGCAAGAACTGCAAGGACATCACCAACGTCGATGACGTCACCTGCGATAACGGAGCTTGCAAGGTTCTCTCCTGCAAGAATGGTTTCAAGGTCCATACTTCTGGCGATAGTTGCGTCAAACCCAATCTCCGCCGCCGCCAAGCCCGAGTTGTAGGGGTCATCGATGAAGTTTTTAGCAAGCTCGTCCACTCGCATCTTTTGGTTCCCGGATTCGACATCGTCACCGCCAAGCAGCAACTCCTTCTTACCGTCAAGGTCCTCGATTACGATCACATCCTCGAAGCTCTCCTCGCTGAAGATGCCATCATCGGTATTCACGACCTCGCGAAGCTCAAGGAAGCTCTCGGACTTGGCCCTTCCATCCACCGCCGCAACCCCGCCGACATCGACTCTCTCTTCAACCTCATCGTCTCGAAGGGGCTTTTCGTTAATGGATTCGATGTCGCGGCCGCTAAGGCGAGGATCGCTGCTCTCGGTGGTTTTGATCTTGACCGCGCTCTCGGGCTATTGTTGTCCGAGAACGCCTTCGTCGATATCCACGACATCGCTACCCTTAAGGCCCGCCTCGGTCTCAACTGAAGTTGCCCGTCCTGTCTACATTCTCCAAGTTTGTAGGAAAACTGAACCGTAGAACCTTTTTCGTCTACTATTTTTCTCTCCCCTTATCAGATCGGACTCTTACAATCGTTTACCCTGTCCACTCCTTCGCCCTGGTGTCGTAACCAGTAACTACATTCCCTGGGTAACAACATATCCCCACACATGCTCAGATTCGGGTGATGACTGAATGCAATCCGGAGAAGTTGCAGATCATCAAGTCTGCGATATCATTCGAGCACCGCGGTGGAAGTAATAACGTCATCACAGTGATCGATCTCAGCGACTCTCAACGGTGATGTCGATGAGCGCTGGAGTACAGCCCTCACACAGCTTCTCCTTCACCTTGATTGTCGCTCTCTCTGTTTTGGGCTTGATCTCGATCTTCGGCACCGTGGACAAGAAGTCCCGGTCGTGTGTGCGTACACGCAGTGCCTCGTGGGCTCCCGCGACGGCCGATATCCAGCGCGCCGGGTGCTACAAGGACACTTACGAACCCGCTGAGGAAGAGCTCTAGGCTCCCTTATTGACGTAAAATTCTGCACATCAGTGTCTGTCTGCTGGGAGCCGAGAGGGGACACGTCACAAACACTGTGGGCGCTGGTGATCCGCGCCCGGTGGCTCGATTGAAAGACTGATCGTGGCCGCTGGACGTGTTCCCCTGGATGTGTTCCCATATCAGTCGCCCTCAGAATCTTTTGTGTTATCTGAACTGTGTTTCTCAGCCGTCCGTTACTAGGGACGCTAGGACTTTTTCCACCTCCTGACCCAGACGTGGGCTGGCATTCATTCGGTCGCTTGCGCTATACGAACGAAACAACTTGCGGCGCCCAATACACTCCGTACGTTTGAATTATAACTACTACTCGCCTCCTTATCGACACAAAGGTTTCCAGGCATCCAGAAAATACCCCGGGCCAATTCGTGGACATCAGATGGTTCTCACTCTTCGGCGGTCGTCCTGGTTGGCTTGATCGTTTCCGTACACCAACGAAAACCTGGACTAATCGCTCTGTTCTGACACTTGCTAATGAATATGATACTCTCGCAGTTCTCACTTGGGTGATCGGCATCCATCTGATTGGCGTGCGCAGACCAAGATCCCAGGGTGTTATCTCCAGGGCCTGTTTCTGCTCCATGATCAGGGCTATCTCCGGGGTACGTTTCAGGCCTATCGGGCAGTGTACGAGGGGTGAGAGGAGCGTTATGCTTCCTAACCCAAGTAGCCTGATCTCAGACTCTCGATCGGCCTCTAACGTCCAATTCTCCGCCATATTCATTCCTCATCTTGGGCACCACAGGGTTCGCGCTGTTGGCCCCCACCAGTCACCGCTACGCTTGGAGCGGCGATGGGTGGAATTCGGTTGGTGAAACGCTAGACCGGGATTGTCTGTACGTTGTTTCCGCGTAACTGTGCCGGTTGGGCACCGGCAGGGACTGTAGCATGATTCCCCACACTTTTTGGTTTCCCGTGTTCACGGAATGTCAGGTTTGGTAATCCGAGCCGACCGACGCCCCGAACGTTCCTGGAAACACCTACCTCGCTACCATCTAACGCTGGGAAAACGGAATATCAAGTTGGTTTGAGTGTAAAGATAGAAGTCTGCCGCGCGGCGATATTGATATTACATGTATCAACGTGTGCTACGACTACTGATCGTCCTCGGAGTGGCCAAGCATCTTCACGTCGGACTCCTTCTGACTAGCATGCTCTTGTTGCTGTTTCTCCTCATCGGGGTGAGTCTGGCCAGGCTGACCAGAGAGTGCGAGGTCCTACGGAAAACACGTTTGGTGAGATAGCTGGTAAGCTACGGTAGAAGGGAGTTTACCTTTCTCATCTCCTTCCGCTTCACTTCTCCAGTACGCTGTTCCCTACCATGCGCGACAAGTTCTGGATCATGCTTTATCTTTCCTTTGATCTCATCCTTCAAGCCATCGATCCTTTCGCTGATGGCCTGTACGGGCGGATCGTTCGTCAACCAAGGTTTGCTGAGAGATAGAATGATGAATACATACGGCGCCCTTCCCGAACTCCGGGCCTAATCCAACAGCTCCAGTATGTAGCTGAGGGGGATATCTAGGGTCTGCAGGCGCGCTAGGGCTCGTCTCTCCGGAATTGTTGCTTGGCTGAGACATTTTCTTGGCGTTCTTGGGTTTGTTGGGGAGAGAGGGATTCAGCCGCTTCCCCCATTTTGGATCCCTGGAGTGGAGTGGAGGGTATTACATCATTCCCGTGTCAGGGACTAAAATAATTCTCACGATCACAACTCCTGCGCGATACCCAAGTACATTGTTCCTCGTCGCTTCGATGAAACACGCTCCACCCTTGGTGGCTTGCCGTACTTCATCCGACAAGCCATTAAGCAGCCGGTCTGCGATCCTCATAGTTATTGGTGACATCTGGCAGCTAGTTGGACAGAGAATTCATCCCGCAGTCTCCGGCAAACTTACTCACCCGGCCTGGCGCATCCATACCCATACGCACCAGGCATGCCGACACAGACTGGGAGGAGGGGCGGGGTTCCGCGGGAGGCCAACGTTTCAAATATCGTCGAGCGCCGAACGCTTCTGGAGGGATCCTCACAAGTTTGCAGTGCCCCGTGAGCCGGTAATCCCCTTGAACAGGAGCCCGCCCGCCGACTCCGGCTGACTCTTGACCAAAAAATGGCCGGGTAGCCGTAAGATCCAATGATACTCCCCTTGCGCAATGTTTCATCGCGCTACCGGCTCAATACACCCGGAGTCGGGCAGGTGAGGACTCCAAAACCTAATACACCGCCAGTACGGGAGCTGAGTACGTTTTTGTATTTCTCGACACCGAGTCAAGGAGGGAGAACTGTTGAGATAACTGTTGTAGGACAAGGCGGACGGAAACACCGCATCCGTTTTCTAGAACTCGCCTTCCTAATGCGGCAATGGCATGATCAAAACAGGCAGTGCGTTATCACAATGTCACGGCTCTCTCCCCCGCACCGTGACCATGCAAACTGATCCTCGCACAGGTTGTCTTCAGTATTTCCACCCTCTGACTTTCAACGTGTCATACTAGTCGCGCAAAGGCGTCTGTCATCGCACCGCCAGTGTTATTTTGATTTCAAACCGAGTATATGCGGCCGCAACGACCGCACCACGGAGATGCCTTCCTTCTCTGGCTAGATGTCCCTCGTGTTATTGTCTCTTCGGACGCCCTTTAAAGATGTCAGAAACGCGTCTCTGGCCCGATAACTTTACATCTTGCCGGTCCTAGATCTTTGCTCAGCATCGCTTAGTGGATCCATTCTGTCCGACAATTACCGTCCGTGACTCGGTACCGTGTTTCCATATAAGCCGGTTCTGAAACCGGTCGGGTCACTTATAACTTGCTCTCCTCTGGGCTTGCTTTCTATTAAAATGAAGTACTCGTCCACACGAGAATCCAGGCCCGCAATGTCTCAACCCGTCATCACTCTCTACGACATCCAGTCCACAATACCCCAACCATGGGCTCCTAATATTTGGAGGATAAGGTACGCACTGACACCCCGTCCTATTCGTCGTGAACGATACAATGACCCTTGTGCATAGATTCGTCCTCAATTACAAACGTCTTCCATACCGCACGCACTGGATCGAAGCGTCCGATGTTGAGAACGTTCTTCGTCAACTGAACGTCCCCCCGACCTCTTATCGCTCCGACGGCCGACCAGTTTACACTCTCCCCGTTATCTATGACCCCCGTAGCGGGAAATCTCTCTCCAACGCCAACCACATAGCCGAATACCTCGAATACGCGTACCCCGCACGACCGATCTTTCCGGAGGGATCTCGCGCTCTCCAGTGCCTTTTCGTTCACTACATTCAAGAAGTCTTCGCGAAACCCCTCCTCCCAATCATGGTCCCCATGACTCATCTCCGGCTCCCCGAGCGCAGCCGTGCTCATTTCATGGGCCCTCAGGCCCAGCAACCCCCTTCTCAACTTACTCCGGCGCAGCGAGAGCAGGCCTGGCAAGCTGTCAAGGATCAGTTTGACACTCTCGCCGATCTCCTCGACAAGAACTCCGGCGCAGACGGTGATGGTGTCGTCGCTATGGGCCGCGAGGTCAGCTACGCAGATTTCGCGCTTTGCGCAGTCCTCATTTGGATCGAGAAAGTCGCTCCTCAGGACGGCTGGACCAGGATCCGCCAATGGAATGGTGGCCGCTGGATGCGGTTGTGGGAACGGTGCCATGATTACATGGACGTCTTCTGAACCCTCACAATCCTTTGTTCTGCCCCTATGTTTCATGATACACATTTCTCTTTGTATGCCCTCCTTCCCCTTTCTCGCTCATCACCGAAATCACACACCTAACTACCTACGTGTCACGCTCCTCCCACCCCTAACGTGTTTCTTCTAGACTTACTGACATATTAATTCCGAAGTGGTTGTACTCTCTTCTTCGTTGTAATGGACTTGACGTAGGGGGGGGGTTATCCGTGTCATTCAGAGATACCATATTTATGACCCGAGCTTCAGGTAGACAAGTATTGCGACAATAAAAATCCCCATGTTTCCCTAATAAAAAATCCTGGTATATGACAACTGACAATGCCTGACTGTGGAGCAGCTGTCCATTCCCCCCGCACCCCTATTACGAGTCATACTACCTGAAAGCGCCACGTCGGATCAGGGGGAGATCGCAGCAAATGATCCAACCCACAACATATCACCCCGCCCCGACATTCATTCGGTAATCATATCATTCGTGCACGTTACCCTCTGAGCTACGACGAAGGATCGGAGATGGGAGCATGGTTGGAATGGGGGAAGTTGGGGTCAGTCTCCCTGTCACCTCCGTCGCCCCAACCACCACCACGGGCGAGTTTGGAACTGAAGACGACGAACGAGAGCGCCTTATATACGGCCTTGGAGAAGGCTTCGGTGATTCGATTTGCGGGGATAGCGGGGTGGGGACAACATCAACCTCCTCCGGTGGCGTATATGTGTCATCCGGGACAGCCCTGGGGGGAGGACGCTCGACCATAGCCTCAAGGAGCTACGATGGACCGCGTCAACAAATTCGATTGTCAATTTGGGTTGCGAAGCAGGAGGAGCTAACCTCCTTTCGCAGGTCATCACCCGCGTACTCCCCCTCCATCTCCTCGGGGCCAAGGAGTACCGCACCTTTACGGAATACTTCTCCTTCTTCTTCGACCCAGCTACGAGACCTGTTAGTATGTTCAGATCAACATCAAGCTGCGACACGAACACGAGGTGGTTTCCAATTACTTACCTGTCAACTGTCGGCGAAATTCCCGCTTCAGGATGTACCTCCGGCTCTATAAACCCTGCCTCTTCGTCCAGTACCAGGGATGGCCGACGGAGAACCGGCGTGGGTTTCTCGGGTTCCTCTTTCGCTCTTTGTTTGCCCTTATCCAGTCGCGGAGTAGAAACTAACTCCTCATCGGAATCACTCACAGCGGAGGGGCTTCCGTGAATGTGACCGTTTGGAGTGCTCGTAGCAGGCGTGCCATGAGGGGAAATGAAATCGCTGTTATACAACGGAATGTTAACGGTCAACCCAACCCCCTTGTCCTTGGATATCCTCCGGGTGAGAGGAGGAATCGTAGACGTTAACGTCCCCTGGGGAGAGGCAAGCAGGCTCGTCAGGGAATCGTTCAAGGCAAGGAGTTCGTCGACCTTGGTGCTGTCGTCGCCCAACGACTCCTCGATCAGTTGTTGTAATTTCGGCTTCAAACTGTCAGCTCTTTTCATAACCTCAGAGTCGAGACCGTCAGGGGTCGGCGTTCCAGGACCCAACGGTGAACGAAGTGCAAGATCCTCCAGCTCGGATATCACCTGGCGGGCTTGCATAACGAGCGGGTCTCCTTCCCCAATCAATGGCGGCGTCTAGGAGTGTGTTAGCGCCCTGTGGGCGGCGAGTTTGCAACACCATACCTTGTCAAAACCTCCTCGAATAGTTTTAGCCAATTCGCTCTCCTCAATCATCCCCCATACGGCGGTCTTCTTTCCTGATATTGTGTCGCCGCCGCCTCCATTAGCAGCAGCCTTCTCGGCATCCTCCGTATTCCTCACACATGTGTTGAGGATGTCCCGACACATGCTACGCAATGGTCAGGTAAGATCGTTCACATGGTGAACGCAACCGAGGAACTTACCGAGCCATCCCCTCATCTCCAGGAGGGATGTTCACGTCCAAACACCTCATCACGCGGTTTGACTTCAGTCCTTGGTTAAGGGCCATTACGCCTGCGAGCTCCAGATTGTTCGAGGTGAGGTCAAGGTGTAATAGTGAGTTCGATTCCGGCAAGAATTCGGCGAGGCATATACCACCCGCTGAAGTCATTCCGGTCGACGACAAGAACAGCCGCTTCAACGCGTTGTTGAGTGTGAACGCAGTTCGCAGTGCTTGTATCTAAGATCTGGTGAGCGGATGTCGTAATGGATTTGTAGGGACCCAACTGACCCCTTCCAGCCCCGGTCCGCAGCAAGGGTTCTTGCTCATATCAAGTGTTTCCAACGAAGTATTGTATTTCTGAAGATATGTGAGGGAGCGGATTTTGACGTAACAAGGAAGGGATGAATTAGTTACCAGTGCCTCCGCGACAGCCGCCAGCCCCTGAACATCCAACTTGTTCTCACTCAGGTTGAGTACCTTCAAGGTCCGATTTCGCTTCAGAACCTGTGCGATGTACGTGATTCCGGCCTAATGATGAATGTCAACAAGCTTCTCCAACCACCGCGCCTCGATTGTTACACTGACTCGAATATCGTTCCCCTTTAGATCAAGAGTACGAAGAGCGCCAAGCCGAGGAAGCGTATCCAATGCCCTGACTTTGTCGAGCAGTGCAGCACTTGGTCTGTGATGGTTGGTAGGCGTCGGAGGCGCGAAGCCGGGCGTCAGGGGCGTTTGGGGGTGCCGAGCGGTTGTGATTCCACCTTGGGAATTGGAGGTGATTATCGGGATGGTATTATTTCTGGGGGACATTGGTCCGATAACGTTGCGCTTCGAGCGCGGAATATAGGGTGTGTAAGTTGTAGGGGTAGTTGGCTTGGGTGGGTGTCGCGGGGGAGGCAAAATAGGACCGGCAGTGGGTAATGAGGAAAGCGGCAGCTGAGGCGAAGACTCGCGGCTTGGTGTATCGAGAGGGGTGGATTGTGGGGAAAGACTGAGCGAAGGAGATAGCATATTAGAAGATGGTATCGTATCTGGGTAGTCCTTGATCATCAGTGCCAGGGCCACCGCGCCAGCAGCGCTAACACGGTTGTATCGCAACGATATATTTCGTAAGGTCGAATCGCGTACCGCGTGGGCTTGATTTCACGGAAATTAGCAATGGGCGCGAGCGATCAATGCAAAACCCACCGAGTGACTCTAGCGCTGACGCCCGGAGGAGACAATCATCCATCCGCAGAGATACCAAGCTGGGTTTGGTCGCGAGAGCCGAGGCAAGGTACTCAATGGCCTTCTTGTCCAGCGAGTTCTGGGACACGTCAAGGAATTGGAGGCTCATCGACTATATGCCAGGGGTCAGCCATTACAGCGCGGAACCGAAGTCGGCACGGACCTTCTGCACATAGGCGCTGATTAGCTTAAACGCTCCCGCCTTTAAGCGCCTGTTTGAGGAAATGGACAGGAAGTGTAGGGAATTTGGTATCAGCAATGCGTGTAGCAGGGGCTTGAGATTCTGTGCGGAGGATCAGATACGAAACGGCGTATGAGAGGGTATGCTCACATGTTCATCCAGATCGCACTCCTTGAGGGTCAGCTTGCGGAGACCCCATTCGATCGTAAAAACATCCGACAGGATTATGGCCGATGTCATAGTTATCTGAACACCCGAAAGGTCCAGAGTTCTTGAATCGGGGCTGGATGCATGCTGGGGATCGATGTCGTTGGTAACGGTGTGCGTATATGTGGCTGAGGTCCGATGGTAAAGGAGCCATACCTTGAAGGCCGCGGAAATCGCAGGATCCGGATTGTCCTCCCGCCCGACAGAGCACTCCCTGTAGAAGGATTCGACCTGATCCATATGCCACCATTCGTCCGATTCTGAAGGTTCGCGCGAGGTCGGGGTCGAGCTGACGGAGTTCCGTCTGACGACACGTTTCCGACGTTCAGCCTCCTTCTCCTCAATTAACTTCTTTTCCTCCTTGATTGCGGGCGAGCACGGTGGGTTCGCGGCCATTATTGGATAGACTGTCGCCATCTGAGGCAGGATGAAGTGAGCTCTCTTGAGTGTCCTCGACTCGTCCTCGACCGTCCCACTCGCGGGGCCATTCTGGTTTGGTAGAAGCTTTGTCAGGCGGGTGAAGAGAGATTGGGGGGGAGGTGGGGGACGCTTCAGAATCGATTTTCCAGGTGTAGGTATCGTCACAGCTGAAGAAGATGCCGGGCGGGGGGGATGGTTGGTGAGGGTTGTCATTGGAGGTGATTAGGAGGGCGTGTGGAATAATCGCATGTATCTCAGAATTTATCTTGGTTTTTCTCTGTATTTTCGTTGGCAGCGATCAGGGGGTGGGAGTGGGTGGCTCGTTGTTGGCGAGATTGAAGCTCGTCTCGGCTGAATTAACGTTGGTCTGGTTCCGACGGTGCTGACAACCTAACCGCCCGCCCCACCTCATCCCACCTCGCTCTAATTATGCCTCGTAAAGCCGCACCCAAAGTCGCTGAGGATGGAGAACCCATGGAGGTTCAGGCACCCCGCAGGTCTAACAGAATTTCCTCCCAACCAAAGCCAGCTGAGGAGCCAGCGAAACCGGCCAGAAAGCCCACCGCTCCGCGCAAAAAGCGAAGTGCCGAGGAAGGCGACGACGCACAGGGCGAAAACGGCCAGGAAGACAACGCGAAAAAGGTCGAAATGTTTTCCTCTTAATGTTTCACGGACGCTAATGTTCAGCGTGCTCGATTAGCCTAAGCTCGACGAGTCCGCAGAGGGGTCTTCCAGCGTCGATCTCGCGGCGATTGACATTGGGGACACTCTCCCCAGCTACACTCTGAAGACCGAGAAAGACGAGGACGTCGACGTCGCGACCCTCACCGCGGAGAAGGGACTTATTCTCTTCCTCGTCCCCAAGGCGGACACCCGTGAGCTCGTTTCCCTGTACCTTCTCAGCGCGTCGTTGACGTTCCCAGCCGGATGCACAACACAGGCTTGTGGATTCCGGGACGCTTACCCCGACTTTACGTCCCTGAACTACGAGGTGTACTGCCTTAGTGCCGATTCCCCTGCCGCCCAAACCAAGTGGCAGGTCAAGGTTGTTCATTTTATATTCCCCCGGCGAGCCGACGGGTCGCTGATACTGCGGATACCGCTAGAAAACTCTTCCATACGCGCTCCTGTCAGATCCCAAGCGGGTCCTTATCAAAGCGCTGACCGGCGGCGGGGTAAAGACGGCGCGGAGCCATTTCATCTTCGAAAAAGGCGGTAAACTTGTCGAAAAGAAGATGCCTGTGAAGCCCGCCGACAGGTATGCCCTGCCACCAAGCGCGCAGATTATGACTCTTATCCGTTTTCCCAGCCCTAAACTCGCGCTCGAATTTATCAAAGGGCTGGACAAGGATACTGACGCGATGGCTGTGGACGCTCGCTCAGACGCGGAAGCTGCTCCAGCTGAGGATGCTCCCGCAGAGGCTGAGGAGGGCAAGGATGCATGAGTGTTTCTTCTCCTAGAGAACGAGTTTGCTTCTTGCTTTTAATCACCCTCTTTCCTGTGTTTTCCATTCCCTGTACTTAGTATCGTCGTCATGGACAGCAGTTGTAACACCCACGATGACTGCGGTCCTCGTACATGTATGACGCGTGTTGACATTCCTGCGCCGCCGCACCGCTTAGGGTGGATCGGGTCTGCCGATCGCTGCCGTCGCAGCGCCTCTCCACGACATTTATAACGTCTCTCCGTATCTCATCCCCAGACTCTAATGCCCGCGCAAACCATCCTCTCTAAAGAGGAGAAAGCGAAGGTAACGAGTGCGATCCCCAAAGGGTCAAACAAGTTATGGATCGCGTCTCTCGCAAGGATCTACTACGCTTATCCCAACCCTAACGAATGGTCATACGCCGGGCTACAGGGTGGCCTCGCATTCGCAAAGAACTCTCAAGGGACCATCTCGTTCAAACTCGTCGATTTGGATGGGACACGCGGTGTCATCTGGGAACACGAGCTATACCAGAACTTCGACTACTTTCAAGACCGGCCGTACTTCCACTCCTTCCCTGGCGACGTGAGGTTTCCACCTATGGTTTTCATGCATCGAAACTAACTCCCCTGTGATAGGAATGTACGATTGGATTCGTCTTCGCGGATGAAAGTGAAGCCAAAGTATTCTACAAACGAGTGCAAGCTCACAAGTCCGGAACCGGTACCGCACCTCCGTTCGCTGAGCGACAAGCTCTCACTCTGACTGATCCCTTTTGCAGATAAGCCCAAATCATCCGAGATCAAGAAGAAGAAACCTGGAAAAGGTGGGAAGATCGATAAATCCATGATCTCCGGCCCTACTGCGGGTTCATTCAAGCACGTCGCCCACATGGGTTACGATTCAGAGAAAGGGTTCACATCGTCAAATGTTGACCCTTCTTGGGCTGCATTCCTGAGTGGTCTTGAGAGCTCTGGAGTGGCGAAGGAGGTCATTGAACAGAACATGGACTTCATCAAGGACTTTGTCCGAGAACAGCAAGCCGCCGGTGTCAACAACGGGAACGCTAAGAAGAAAGCTCCCCCTCCCCCGGTACGACGACGAGGTCATGCTCAGATCAACTCCGTGGAGGAGAAGCCGGTTTCTCCACCACCTCAACGGGTTCCGCCGCCGCCTAGTCGACCTCCTGCCCCTCCTACCCGTGTGGAGCCTCCCCCTCCCACCCGTAGGGAACATCCTCCCGCCCGTGTGGAACCCCCTCCTCCCATTCGCACAGAACCCCCTCCTCCTATTCGCACAGAACCCCCTCCTCCTATTCGCGCGGAACCTCCTACGCGCATGGGACCTCCCCCTCCTACACGCGTGGAACCTCCTCCTGCCCGGACTGAGTCACCCCGACCACCGTCTCGCACTCCGCAGCCACCGCCGAATAGGTCGACTCCTGGACCTCCACCTCGGCCGAACATACCGCCCCCACCACCTCGCCCTCAGTCCACGGCACACTCGACCCCCATACCTC
>Ga0307511_10005635_pt1 | contig 12709 bp, 10 predicted proteins | sample 13_EM_MG_FD_200266 | JGI IMG/M metagenome (GOLD analysis project Ga0307511, IMG submission 200266) | Populus trichocarpa ectomycorrhiza microbial communities from riparian zone in the Pacific Northwest, United States - 13_EM | ecosystem: Host-associated > Plants > Roots > Unclassified | place...
GTTTAGAGGGCAAGTAATTTCGCAAGAACTTTCCGAAGGAGTCTACATCAAGAACAAGTCAACCGTGTTTGTTTGGTAAAAATCTATATTTTCTACTATTTATTGAAGATTATAATAGAAAAACCTGGATATACTTCTTAAAAGAAAAGTCTAATGTATTTAGTTGTTTTAAGAAGTTTAAGGTGAAGAAAGTGGTTGTTCTATAAAATCACTTCGGACAGATAAGGGGGTGAATTTTTTTCTAATTATTTTAATGAGTTTTGTGAAGATCATGGTATAAAGAGACTCATAACGATGCCTAGATCCCCACTACAAAATGGCATGGTGGAGAGAAAGAATAGAAGTATCCTCAATATGGCAAGAAGTATTGATACGATTCGGGCAACGAAAAAACAATCAGATTCGAATTCTGATGTAAAATGTGCAACTGTTTAGTTTCACGACAACAGTCGTAATGCTCAATCTGACCATTGGATCGGGCTGAAATATTATGTGGAGTCTCCTGAAAAGTTGTCCTATGTTGGGTTAAAATATCAGGTCAATCGGAGTTTGGGAAGGCATCACAATACTGGTTAACAGAGGCTATATAAATTTTATTATTTACTTCCTTTTGACTTGTGGATTTCCTATTTGGCTAGGATTCTTTTCCTACAAGGATATGGTTGCTGGTTTTGGTAATTTTCTAGTCTTGCAAGGATATTTAATGGGCAACAACATAGTTTCCATGTGTGGTATGAACTTTATATTAATATGGAATCTTTATGTTGTATGGAAACAATTATTCTATCCTTATTATAGTAGGAATCTATCATTAAATAAGTTTCCAAGTCAGCTAAGAATACTTTGCAAACAAGAAAACTAAAAAGGAGGCAACTTCAAATTTGATTGTCTTAGCTTATATGAGACTTCTAAAGGGCAGCAAATATGATCCTTTTTAGTTTCTTCTTAGTTTAGGGTTTATTTGTATTATTTAGCTTTAATTGTAAGTGAGCATCATATAAGTCAACATAAGGGGTCCATTAGGGTTTGTTTCAGTCTAAAATCAGTATAAATAAAGGCATAACTAGACATGTAAGGTTAGACAATTCAAAATAATAAAACTTCTTGTTTGCCGCACTTGTTGTGTGTCGGTGAGATAATCTCCCTTCCTTGGTTCTCTAAAGAATTGAAAAACGACTTATCGAAGAACAACTGACTTCGTGACGTTATCCTTATACTTCTCATTCGCAAATCAATATTCGATGGGTGGGGGTTTTCATTTTCCATAGTGCTAGTGCCTAGGTACAAGTTATCTTTGTGTCACACTCTTATCAAACCTCATTTACTTGACTTTTCAGGAATTGGTGTCTTTGCGTATGGGTTGCTTAACCGCATGTTCAAGAGGTTCGCATTAAGGATGCTCAAAACTAAGAAGATGCCTAAAGATTTTTGGCCCGAAGCTGTAGATTGTGCTATCTACTTGTCAAATAGGTGTCCTACTAAAGGCATGAATGACATAACTCCACAAGAAGCATGGAATGGAAGAAAGCCAAATGTTTCTCACTTGAAAGTTTTTTGGAGCATTAACTATGTGCATGAAGATGATCAAGTGAGGACCAAACTAGATGACAAGAGCAAAAAGATTATCTTTGTGGGTTATAAACAAAAGTCCAAATGATATAAGGTTTACAACTCTAATAAAGGAAATATGGTGATTAATAAAGATGTTGAGTTCAATGAAGAAGGAGCAATGAGATTGGAAGATAACTGATGGTGAGAAATATAACTTCCTACCAATTCTTGATGAAGAGAAGGAAAGATATGAAAATCATCAAACACTTATAGTTACACCTCCACAAACACCAATGAGCTTAACTTTTCCTCCTTCTTTTTCTTTTTTTTTTCTTCTTCTTCTAGTAGAAGCTCAAGTAGTGACACTCTACCAAGTCCATTAAGAAAGATGAGGAGCCTTGATGACTTATATGAGGTAATCCTATTAATGATGATGTAACACTATATTATCACCTTGCTACATGTGATCATATAGTGTTTAAAGAAGCAATAAATGATGAAAAGTGGAGAATTTTTATGAATGAAAAGATTGCATCAATTGAGAAGAATGACATATAGAAATTGGTTCCTAGACCAAGTGGAAAGAAGCCAATAGGTGTCAAGTGGATCTATAAAGAAAAAAAGAGTGTCAAATGAGAAGTGGAGATGTATAAAGCAAGGTTAGTGGAAAAAGGCTATAACCAAAAGCATTTAATTGATTATGATGGAGTATTTGCTCCAGTTGCTAGATTGGAGACCATTTAATTAATCATTGTCACTATTACCCAACAAAGATCGAGAATTTATCAAATAAATGTCAAACCATCCTTTTTTTAATGGTTTTCTTGAAGAAGAGGCCTACATTAAGCAACTTATAAGATATTAAGGGCTTGGTATAGTCGCATTGATGACCATTTCTTAAAGAATGGATTTGTTAAATGCCCCCATAAATATGCTATCTATGTAAAGATCAAACAGAGTGATAGTGCTCTTATTGTATGTTTGTAAGTGGATGACTTGATATTTATAAGAAATAATCCAAAGATGTTTGGAGACTTCAAGCAAGCAATGATCAATGAGAGAAACCTATAAAGATTTATGTGGACAACTTATCAGGCATTGCCTTAGCTAAAAATCTAGTTTTTTCATGACAGAAGTAAGCATATTAACACAATATTTCATTACCTAAGAGATTGTATTACAAATAAGAAAATTAAAGTCAAGTATGTGAAGACACAAGACCAAGTCGAGGATATCTTCACAAAACCACTCAAAAATGATAAATGAGAGATATGTTAGAAGTTATGAAGAAATCAAGCTTAAGAAGGGGTGTTGAAAATTAAACTCGATTTCTGGTTTTTCTGAAGAACAGAGGAACCGGTCCGCCAATTGGGAACTGATCAACCAGTTGAATTAAATAAATTGGTCGTCCGGTTGAGAAACGGTTGACTAGTTAGTAGAATACAATTTCTGTTCAAATTAGGACTTCATTGTATTAGTTTAATTCCTTGATTATTTAGGAATTTATGCCTATAAAAAAATTTGCAATTCAAAATTATTAAGTGGTACATAAAGAGAGAGAATAGTTAAGAGAGTTTAGAGAAAAATACTTAATAAAAGTATATTTTCTTCTCAATCTTTTTTTTTTTTGTTTTTGAGTTTTTGACTTTATAGTATTGTTTTTTTATCTTATATTACACATATTTTTCTTCCAATAATAAGAGTGTTTTTAAGAATTATTATTGTTAATTTATGTGATTCGAAACAGAGCTTTTTTAGGAGTTTTACATACATTATTTTTATTGACATACTTCATTTTAAGTTCTTTCTTCATATTTTTCACATAAATTTAGTTAAAGATCAATGAACATATTTCTAACACATAGCATCAAATTAAATGGAGCACGACAAGGGGAGAAAGACAGAAACTCATAAAAAGATTTGTAAAATGGAGAAAAATGAAAAGAAAAGAAAAAGGCCCTATTAAAAGGATTTCACGTTGCCTCTAGACTCTAGTTGAAAACCATAGACACTGACCTTCTGGATAAATCTGATATCCAGTCATCGAAGTAATATTCTGCTGATAGGCGCAGTCATAGACCTCTGAAAAATCCTAGCCATAGCCATCGCAGAACATGTCAAAATCATTCCACAAAGCATAAAAAATGCTGAAAAATAAAATCAATTGGGAACATGTGGACCTCGTTAGAGAAAAATAAAAGAAGAAAAGAAAAGGCGTTTTGAAAACCATTGCCTCTGGTTTTAAAGAAAGGCACCATGTGTTTTTAATAATCTTTTCCAGACTTAGAATTCAATGTCAAATGATGCTATATACAGGGTAATAGTTACTTCGTTTTACAAACCATTTGATACTTGTAAAGGAACAAGGAAGAAGACTCAGAGTATAGGAAACCAGCTAAGGGTTTGATTTTGATTTTCTGCAACCCACGCACGCATAGCATTGTTGTTTCTAGAATGCTAATAGTCATGAACTTTGTTCGGATTGTAGCAGCATACAGTGTGGTTGAACCATCTTTGAGTCACACTCTGTTTTCGGCGTTTCTCTTGCGCAATAGCATCCCCCTGTAAAGGTAATAATCTTTACAAGGTTTTTCTCAATAAACATTTGGTAACGTCTTCCAGCTCTAATTTGCTTTCCCATTTTCAAGTGGTAGATAATTTATTTGTATAAAATTCATAAGGGCATTCAAATTAGTTGAAATCATGATCATCTCCGTTCATATCAATCCATAAATAGAATAGAGGGCAGAAACTACAGTGAAAAAAAAATGCTTAAAATACAAGCCACGCATTGTATACTTTACTGTTCAGCTCATGAGCCAACTCTCCCCTTGCAAATTTGCTGTCCCCCACAAGCATAAATTATTTATCTCTGAGAATAAGGTCCTCGCAGAATGATCTATCTTTTCCTAATCCACTTAAATAAAACAGAAGCAGAAATTGACCTTGGAACACGACTAATGCAACAGAACCAAGAGCTGTAGGAACATAGAGGGAGTACATAATTGCGGGCTAAGCAATGATAGTAGCAATCTATTGATCATTATGGTTTTATTCCGAATCACACGGAGCTGACCTCTTTATTCTCCAGAACTCCATCAGCACGATTCCCATTATCCAAAAACTGGGTTGCTGGGTCTTCCTCTTTCTTTTCTCCAGAGATACACTCCGTTTTGTCTTCAATGACATCTTTATCACTCATAAAGCTTGGCTGATTTGTTGACGATAAGAGCCTAGCCCACATCCTATCTGTTATAACCACCTTGTTCTGTTTTTCAATGATTCGCTGCAGGCCAACATCCAGAAATAGGCCCAACGTTATGGAACATTCACATTTCACTTGAATAAAGAAAGACAAATATAGAAGATAAATGCGAAGGAAACAACACTAAACACACACACACACACACACACACAAGCAGCAGCAGCAGCAGCAGCAGATAAAAGACAAGGAAGCTAAGGACTTGGGCAGGGAGGATCTAAGTTTGAATGACAGAAAAAAGAAAAAAGGTACAAGAGCGGTAATGACGAGCGGATGTAAAATGTGAACACCGAAAGGACATCAATGCCATATAAGAAATAATAACTTCACAAAATTTCATAATTTTAATGAATCGATTCTCTCTAGACAAACAAAAATGATCCCACCATTAAGAAGACATTCCTATTATATGCAAGTGAAAAACTCACATAGAAGGGTATGTATGTTTGCCTTCCATTAACGAGACCACTAGTAAAGCCTGTATAACCAGCCATTGCTCCATGCACAGCACTTTGAGCCAGAAGTGTGGAGTACACATTGTCAGATGCATTGCTAGGTACGGCACGGATCATATATGTAGGATCTGCCGGGGAAAACAATTTACAGGATCTCATCACAATGTGTAAATCTTACCTGTATATTTAAGGTTTATAGCCAAAAAGCTATAAAGATCTTGTTTCGAAGCCAAAAAGCTTAATTAAAAATTAAATACATGAGTTAAAATGTGTAATTCTAACCTATATATTTAAGGTTTATAGCCATCGTCTTCTGCCTTGAAAAATAGTCCTGCAGTAAAGGAAAGAAACAAATTAGATTACTAGAGTATATTTTCACTTGCAATACTGAATATGAATTGATGGAAACAGCAAGTGTTAGTCCATGTAATATGGTATGACATGTTACTGGATAATATATGATGTTTGAGGTAGAGTGTGAGTTAGATTCAATACCTTGATTCCCTGTGAAATCCACAACCCAACATCTTGAAGAAGCTTGTTTCCTGAAGCATCTTGTTGGTTCCTTGATTGCATGCTTTCAGAAAGCAGCTCCTGTCCGGCACCTTCGGCTATCACAATAACCATGTGCCCATTTTCTTTCAGTTGTTTCTCTATGTATTCAAAAAGCCCACCTTTCCCGTCTAGATAAAAAGGAGACTCTGGAATCAGGCAACAATCCACATCTCGGCTAGCAAGAGTAGCATACATTGCAATAAACCCTGCACATCAAATTCAATAAGGATTCCTTAATGAAAAACGAAAGGCATAACAGCCTGTGCACGAACTTGATTAATTTTTGGGTAAACTATATTTTTTTCCTTGTAGATCCATAGTTTAAAATCTTCCAATGTTATCCCCATAATTATTACAAGTTTCATTTTTTCCCTATACTACTACATAACTAACAAAAAGCTCGCTGTTTCACATTTTATTTCGTACTTTTCTCTCAAATTTCTTACTCTTAGGTTCTGGATTGAAAAAAAATAACGATGTTAGAAATTTTAAATCGTTGAAACAGAAAGTGATGATCAATGGCTAACGAGATCATATAAATTGCATGACCAAACAATGAAAACAATTACATAGGACCTACATTTCCCAGCCATACAGCTTTGAAGACAGAGCTACATGCACGTGTTCTGGTAATTCCCACCTAGGACACATATAAGTACTCTGTAGAAGGGACATGTCGAGGTGAGAAATGGACGAAGGCAAGAGGGAAGACTTCTAGGAATAATGTTTAATTATACAGTTTTATATGATTATATATATATATATAGACCACACACCCAATTGCAACACGAGGCATAAAGGTTTTTCATTAAATACATTGAATACAGATACAGAAGAATATTAACGAATTATTTACTTTAAAAGAAATCATTAGATTTTACCTTATTAGATTGTTGAATTTTTATTTTAAACGAGAACAAACACTGAGATCATGACATTAGAACTAATAAAATAGCTAATGTATAAACAAAAGATAATTAGAACATTGAAAGGGGATTTTGGGTATCAATGAAAGGGTCTCTAGCAGAAAGGGTGTGGAGTTTCTGTCATGTTGTCAACTTGAGTATAGTATTTTGGGTTGTGTTTCCTGTTCCTATTGGATTTAAGTTTACTATTTTGTGGTTTGGGTTCTTATTCATAGCAAGCACCCTGGTCAAACATTCCAAGTCAAGTAATATATATGGATTGGTTTAAAATAAATCTAATTTCTTGAGATAGCTTCTATGTGGTTCTTTGTTCCTGTTTCCTTTAATGAATCATAAGAATCCAGAATTCCTTTTCTTTTACCTGCCACGACTTGAGTCAATGTATATGACGCTGGAAACCTCTTTGTAATTGACCATAAAATTCAATATTGTTTGCACACAGTACATTAAGACTTGCAGTAAAATTACAGATGATTTCAGGATAGGAATCGAGGCATACCACTGTAGCGGCCCATCAACTTCACAAGACCAATACCATTCTCTACACTTTCAGCCTCGACATGTGCTGCATTAATAGCACGCTGGGCCTCCTCAACAGCAGTGTCAAAGCCGAAGGACTTGTCAATGACCTGCCATGTATAAAACGAAATTTACGATGTCTTATTTTTCAATATAATGGCTGAAGCATTGCAGCTTTGTGGTAGATGATACATCGTATAGCTAACAACAACCAAAAAAGGTACCGGAATGTCGTTATCAATGGTTTTGGGAATTCCAGCAACTACGACTTTGAGACCTCGCCTTCTAATTTCCTGCGAGGTTGAAGAATTAAAATTTATGGGAATAAGAGATGAGGCAGAAGCAGTCATGGTTTCACCAGCTAATTTTCCTGATTTCGCATATTTATCTTTATACTTCTACACTTGATTTTCCTACCTTCCTTTTCTTTTCTTATATTTCACTCCAGATCAACCAGGTCCGCAAAAAGAACCAAAGCAATGGACTATGCTTTTATGCATCAATGTCCAGGTGCAACTAAAGCCCAGTCCTCAGATGGTGTAAAAGCATATTACCTCAAATATCACCGATGCCCCTTTCTGAGTTCCATCTCCTCCGATAATATAAACCTGGTTGGTGAGAAAACTGTGGATAAATTTTTGTTCTTTGGAAGGGTGAATAACTCCTCACTAGGGACAAATTGGCTAACAAATTATGTCTTCCACCCACCTGATTGATGCCCCGATCCTGAATGCTGTCAACAATTTTTGAAGTATCATGGCCACCTCGTGATGTCCCAAGGATGGTTCCACCACGTTTATGAATGTCATTCACGACCTTAGGCGTCAGAGCAATTGTGTTTCGAGCATAGAAACCCCTGTATCCACCCTGTAGATTCCATTACATTGTAAGTTTATGATCCATTGGTTATGGAATTCATTTCAGTAAAAAAATAAAATTGAAAGCGAAAGAGAGATAAGAAGAGGTAGAAAAGGAATATAGTTGGACATAAAATGAGTACAGATCTTAACAATAACTCACATCTATGCCCAGCACTGTTGTCACACCATACATAAGGTACAAGCTGTACACTATTTCTCTAATTACAGTGTTGAGTCCTGGGCACAGACCCCCACATGTGACGATGCAAGCATGAACTTCATCGGAATCAAAATAGACCTGAGAAATATCCAAGACGTGTGTAAATGGAGAGGCACATGTTGTTCCAACACTCAACAGCATGATAGCCATAAGAAACACCTTTTGACGGGGTCCGGCGCGACGGAAATGTATCCCTCTGGGACTATCCTTGTGAACCACAATCTAAAAAAGATGGGAAGATAAAATTTAACTATACATGTAGATAAAACTCTATAAGCTAACTGACCATTCATTTCCCTGCATTTCACTCCAGAAACCTTCGGCGTTTAAGAGGGAAATTGCATTCTGGATTAATGGAAACTACTCTAGTCTGTGTCTATTTATGCGATTAGTAAATTGTTCATGAACAGGGTTACCTTTTGTGGAACAGAATCATCCACATGGACGAAATATTGCCTGCCCAAAAAATTAATAACAATAATTATTGCTATATTAATAGCTTTTAAAATGGAAACACGAGATCGATTAACCTCCCTCCAAGATCGGATGTTATTTCATAGTCAGAAAAAGAGAAATAAAATTACACAGATGAATCAAATTACTTGACAACACAGAAAGCAGGATTGTCCTGTAGAGGATTGGAATAAGTCTGCACCCAAATAAATAAATTTTAATAATAATAAAGAAGAGTATAGGAGGGTTGACGATTCCAGTTAGATTGATGAACAACGAAAACGTACAGAAAGATCGGGAATGTAATCGGTGAAATGAGGAACGTCTTCAAGAACGTAACCAAAATCACCAGTGATTATCTTGGGCTTGGAGACATCATTGGATGCCATGGCGAATGTTGTTGAATATGATGAGGGTCGAAAGGGACGGGAACCAATGAAAGTAAGTGAAGAGAATTTCCTAGAACTCGAAGCTTCGAGAAACCGTGAAAGGAGAGCTGACGATGATAATGAGGAAATAGACGATGATTTAGGAGCGAAAATCGAATCCATGCAATGACTGAGAAATCCAACCGGTAAGTAAATACAAGGGATTAGGAATAATTAGCAGACACCGCCCATACTTATTATAGCACAGACATCGTTGACCTCCGTTTTCTTGAGGTTCTTATTTTGGGCGACGATGTTGCTGGTTTTCTAACCAAACAAATTAACAAACAGGTGGCAAGCAATCAAATATCTTTCCTTTTCTTTTATGATTATGTTTTTTTTTTTGTTTTTTTTTTCTTGGCACAAGGGATACAGGTCTTCCTTGAACTAGTACTAATATATATAAACTGAATTGAATTGAAATCACAAGCAAAAGGTTTTTTTGGTTAGGGACCGACAAGATCACGGGAAGAAGCAGCAGCAGACAGCTAAAAGGAGCAAGGAAGAAGAAAGAGAAATATTTTAGGATAAATGGAGCAATTAGCATATTAAAAAAAAAGAAATTGTGAATTAACATGGTATATAATATTTAATTAATGTTCTGATTTAGAATAATGACATTTAAGTATGTAACATCAATTAAGATTTTATCGTGTATTCCGGCATTTAAAGATGAAAACAACCAGGGTGCTCATCTCGCTGGCTGCAAGGTTTTCAAAATATCATTTCTCCATGGTCTCTGGATACTCAAGCAGAACATGCATGATCCGCCATTGCTTAAAAAAAGGCACGAGAGCCCAGTGAAAAGGGGCGGAGTTCCTCAATAATCCCATCCAGTTCTCTAGCTCTTGTTATGGAAGGTATACTAGCTCAGTACCACTTCTACCGCTTCTGGATCAACAACTGACTCAATCGTACCTACTAGCTCAGTACCAGTCCCTTCTTTATTTTAAGAAAAAAGCTATGCCGGCCGGTACTGATGCTACCACTGGAGCTTTGCCTCCTCCACTGCTGGAGGTATCCAGGATAAGCTACTGAAGCCGCTACTCGTGCTACCATAATAAAGGTACGAGTGCTAAGGAATCTGCCACCATAATGAAGGCTTAGATTGCGTTGTAGAAGATGAATAGGGAGATGGGTTTGGGTTATGAAGGCTTGTAGAATGTGGAGGCTACTGGTATGGTGGTGAAGAAGTTTTTATTTTAAAAAAAAAAATTATTATTTTCCCGTGGGTGTCCGTGGTTCTTTTTAAAATAATGGAAAAGAATATTTGACGTTTTTGGAATTTAATTGAAACTGTTTTTTTTTAATTTAATTTAAGAGGTATAACTTATTAGATTTTGGGATTTGATTTCTATCAATCACGAGTTCGAGTCTTCTCAAGATCTTTGAAGACTTATATAGTTATTTAGGACCCGTAAGATTAATCGAGATACATACAAACTAGTTTATATATTCATATTAATAAAAAAAATTTAAAACAACTTTTATTAACATAACATCTTGTCTCAATTTGTCTCAAAAAGTTATATAAGGTGTTTTTAAAATATGACATGATTAAATATTATATTTTTAAAATGCAATATATTTTTAATTATCTTATATTAAGTTATCGTGCTTTTAAAATATAACATATTTAAATATTATATTACTATAACATAATATTATTTTTTTATTAACGTGAGTGTCCGGGCCAGCTTGAGCGCACCTCGACTAATCTCACGGACCCTGAAGTTAACGACCATGTAAGTCTCTAGTGACCATCATATTAGCAATCATAGGGCTCGAACCTGAAACCACAAGGGAAGCAAACCTCTTAATCTCAAGTTCTTACTACTAGGGCACCTACTAGATGGTTAATAACACAGCATCTCTTGATTTGTCTCATGTTAAGTCATCATACTTCTAAAATATAACATGTTTAAATATTATATTTTTGAAATGTGATATTTTTGTATAATATTGTATTTTTAAAATGTAATATTTTTTTTATTTATCACTTATTAAAACGTGATATTGAATTACTAAAACGTAACATCTCTTGATTTATCTCATGTTAAGTCATCCTTATTTTAAAATATCACATGTTTAAATTATTATGTTTATGAAATGCGAAATCCAACAAGTACTGCTCTTCATAACTATGGCAATATAATATATTATCTCCTTAAAATTCTAATTTTTTTAATTAAAAAAAACCCAATATTTAAAGACTGTAGATTCAAGATTCTGTATAATATATAGAATATCCATCAAATTAATTGAAGTGATATGCTTTCTTTCCTCATTCGGCAACACTGTCCATTCTTATATTTTGTTTAGCAGTTGTGGTTACTTATGAATATAGTTTTTATTTTAAAATATATTAAAATAATAATTTTTTATTTTTAAAAAATTATTTTTGATATTAGTATCAAATTAATTAAAATAAAATAAACACCAAAAAAATATTAATTTAAAAAAAAATAAAAAAAAAATTATATCTTTTTAAAAACGTTTTTAAAACGCAAAAACAAATCATATCTTGTGAGATATCCAATTAAAATGTCAAAATTATTTTTTTAATGACTACCGTTCCAAAACTCTCAGGCAGCAAACTAACAAATGTTCTGCCAACTGCCAAATCCGGTTTGAAACGAACTATATTTTTTTTCTTTCTATAATCATATTATTCAAACAAACAAACAAATAAATCATATAAACTTTTCATAGTTTCCCCTTTTAATTCTAATTTTCTTCATTTTATTTATTGATCATTTTCAATTACGTCATCTTATTTGCTAGCACTACTTAAAGAGTCTAAATCAAGGAAGTTGATGGAGATAGAAGCCGTCCAATTCACCATGTTGCAACAACGCCTTATCATACCACTCTATTATATCTCTACTTATTATATCGGTTATTTTTTATTTAAAAATATATTAAAATTATATAATTTAAAAAAATTTATATTTGATATCAATATATTAAAATAATAAAAAAATAAAAATATTTTTTGACGTAAAAAACAATAAAAACCATGTGGGGCTAATTTGTTTTTTATATAAAGACAATCTTGTAGTTTTAATTTGGTTAATTGATTGTGTATGGTTTGACTTGGCAGCAGCAAGAGTAGGTCTCCATTCATGATCAAGCCAATTTTCCATTAATTTTGACTTTTTAAAGGAAGTAGTGACATGTGTTAGATTTTTATTTATTCCAATTTCAGATAAAAAAATTGATTAAAATTTTGAAAAAATATTCTAACAATAACCATATTTTTCTTGCCCTTCTCGAAGAGTCCTCCCCGACCACTAGACATCCTCATTTTTTTCCCTTGTGACTCCGAATATACCTATTGGCTTATGTTTAATGGAGTTTCATTAGCTTGATCTTCTTGTATTTTGGGACTATTTAGAATTATGATGGTGTTGACAGTTTAAAGTGTTTTTCGTTTAGAAATGTATTAAAATAATTTTTTTTTTTTAAAAAAAAATTATT
>Ga0307511_10005637_pt1 | contig 12708 bp, 10 predicted proteins | sample 13_EM_MG_FD_200266 | JGI IMG/M metagenome (GOLD analysis project Ga0307511, IMG submission 200266) | Populus trichocarpa ectomycorrhiza microbial communities from riparian zone in the Pacific Northwest, United States - 13_EM | ecosystem: Host-associated > Plants > Roots > Unclassified | place...
GCAGGACCTGTCCGAGCGGGCCGTGCAGCTGGCCGGTCCGGTGCCGCAGTTCTCCCTGGGCAAGTCCTATCCGGGCTTCAGCCCGATCGGCCCGGTCCTGGTCACGCCGGACGAGTTCAGCGACCCGGACGACCTGGCGCTGGGCTGCGCCGTCGACGGCGAAACCCTCCAGGACGGGCGGACCAAGGACCTGATCTTCTCGGTGCCGGAGCTGGTGGCGCGGCTGTCCGCGGTGCTGCCGCTGCTGCCCGGCGACCTGATCTTCACCGGCACCCCGTCCGGGGTCGGCATGGCCCGCGACCCCCAGCGGTACCTGACGCCGGGCGCCACCCTCGTCAGCACGATCGAGGGCATCGGCGAGCTGCGCAACCCACTCGTCGGACCATGAGCGCCATCGCCGCCTTCGCCCGCTGGTGCGCCGCGAACCGCGGCGCGCCGGTCGGCGACGACTACTGGTCGCTGTGGTCGTGGTCGGTGCGAGACCTGGACGGATTCTGGTCCGCCGTCTGGGATTACTTCGGCGTGGACGGCGAGCACGGGCCGGCGCTGGCCGACGACCGCATGCCCGGGGCGAGCTGGTTCCCGGGCGCCAGCGTCAACTATGTCCGGCACATCTGGAAAGCGGCCCGGGCCGACCGGGCGGCGGTGATCGACATCGCCGAGACCGGCGCCGTCCGCACGGTGTCGTGGGGCGAGCTGCGCCGGCAGGTCGAGGGCCTGGCCGGGACGCTGGTCGAGCTCGGGGTGCGGCCGGGCGACCGGGTGGTGGGCTACCTGCCCAACACCGTCGAGGCGGTCATCGCGCTTCTCGCCTCGGCCAGCATCGGCGCGGTGTGGTCGTGCTGCGGCCAGGACTACGCGGCCACGGCCGCGGCGGACCGGTTCGGCCAGCTCGAACCGGTCGTGCTGGTCACGGCCGACGGCTATCACTACGGCGGCAGGGCGCACGACCGGCGCGAGGCGGTCTCCCAGCTCCGACAACTCCTGCCGGGCCTGCGCGCCACCATTGCCTACCACCGCATCGGTGTGCCCATGGACGACGTCCTGTCCTGGGACGAGGCGATCGCCGGAAAGCCGACGGAGCCGGGCGACCTGCCGTTCGACCATCCACTGTGGATACTGTTCTCGTCGGGAACCACCGGCGTGCCCAAGGGAATCGTGCACGGCCACGGCGGCGTGCTGCTGGAACACCTCAAGGCCCTGACCCTGCACCTCGAACTGGGCCCCGCCGAGACCTATCTCTGGTACACCTCGCCGAGCTGGATGGTGTGGAACTACCAGGTCTCCGGGCTGCTCACCGGGGCCACGATCGTCTGCTACGACGGCAGCCCGTCGCCGGCGGCGCTGTGGCGGATCGCCGCCGAGCAACGCGTCACGCTGCTCGGAGTGAGCCCGGGATTCCTGCTGGCCAGCGCCAAAGCCGGCATCGAGCCGGCCGCCGAGCACGACCTGTCGGCCCTGACCACGGTCGGCTCCTCCGGCTCCGCCCTGCCGGCGGAGGCCTACCACTGGGTGGCCGAGCATGTCGGCCCGGACATCCGGGTGGTGTCGACCTCCGGCGGCACCGACATCGTGAGCGCCTTCGTCGGCGTCGCGGCCAACGTGCCCATCGTGCCGGGCGAGTTGTCGGTGCCTTGTCTCGGCGTCGCCCTGGACGCGTGGGACGAGCAGGGCCGCAGCGTCCGCGACACCGTGGGCGAACTCGTTGTCACGAAGCCGATGCCGTCCATGCCGCTGCGCTTCTGGCACGACCCCGGCGACGTGCGCTACCGAGAGTCCTATTTCGGCACTTACCCGGGGGTGTGGCGGCACGGCGACTGGATCACCATCACCGGACGCGGCTCGGTGATCGTGCACGGCCGGTCCGACTCCACGCTCAACCGCAACGGCGTCCGCATGGGCAGCGCCGACATCTACCGGGCCGTCGAACAGCTGCCGGAGATCACCGAGGCGCTGGTGATCGGGGCCGAGCAGCCCGACGGCGACTACTGGATGCCACTGTTCGTCGTGCTCAAGGACAACCTGATCCTCGACGAGGACCTCGCCCAACGGATCAAGGCCGTCATCCGCGACGAGGCGTCGCCTCGGCACGTGCCCGACGAGATCCTGGCCGTGCCGGCCATTCCGCACACCCGCACCGGGAAGAAGCTCGAAGTGCCCGTCAAGCGGATCCTGCAGGGCGCCCCGCCCGAGACCGTCGCCGACCACCGGGCCGTGGACACCCCCGCCGCGCTCGCCTGGTTCGTCGACTACCACGCCCGGAGGAGCGCGTCGCATGCTGCTCAGCTGTCAGATCCCCACCACGGTGCCGTTTCCGGAGATGGCCGCGCTCGCCCGGCTGGCCGATGAGCTCGGCTACGACACCGTCACCTGCTCGCATATCGCCGCCCGGGACTCGTTCACCGCGTTGTCCGGCTTGGCGTTGGTGACCGAGCGCGTGCACCTGGCCACCGCCGTCGCGCCGATCTACCACCGCTCCCCCGCGTCCATGGCCCAGACCGCGGCCACCGTGGACGATCTGTCCGGCGGCCGGTTCCGGCTCGGGCTCGGCGTCGGGCACCGGGTCACCATGGGCGGCTGGCACGGCCAGGAGATCGGCCGGCCGGTGCCCGAGATGCGGGAATACGTCGAACTGGTGCGGGCCCTGCTCACCGGCGCCGAGCCGCCGCACGGCCAGCGCTGGAACTCCACGTTCCGGTTCACGGCCTTCGAGCCCCGGCCCGACATCCCGATCCTGCTGGCCGGGCTGTCGCCGGCGATGCTCCGGCTGGCCGGCGAGATCGCCGACGGCGTGGTGCTGTGGGCCTGTCCGGCCGACTACGTGCGCGATGTCGTCGTGCCGGAGGTGGCCAAGGGCCGGGCCGCGGCGGGCAAGACCCTGGACGGCTTCGCCGTCATGCCGGCGATCCCGGTCGCCGCCGGCCCCGATCGGGCCGCGGCGCTGGCCGGCATCCGGTCCGAGCTGCACCGGTACTTCGGGCTTCCCTTCTACCGCACCATGTTCGCCGCCGCCGGGTACGCCGACGACCTGCGTGCCTATGACGAGGCCGTCGGCGACCAATCCCGGCAGGAGCGGACGATCAGCGAGGGCCTCATCGACGCGCTGTGCGCCATCGGGGACGCCTCGCAGGTGCGGGACGGCATCGCCCGCTACCGCGCGGCCGGCGCCACGAACCCGATCCTGACCGGCATTCGCGGCACCGACTTCGCGGCCTCGCTGCGGGCGGCTACTCCCAGCCCAGCACCTTGAAGTCACTGCTGACGAAGACGTGGTGCGGCCAGTTGGTGCCGATGTTGTGCACCTCGTACTCGCCGTCGCTCAGCAGCACCACACGGTCGGCGACACCGCCGGGGACGACCTTCTGCGCGGCTTCCGTGGCCTTGTAGGCCACCGTGCCGCTGACGATCGTGCCGTCGCCCTCGGTGTAGTCCGAGGGCACGTCGCCGACCGACTTCGGCGGCGACGGCTGGCCCTGCTGGAAGGGGATCACGCCGGCCTTGGCGGCCGCCGCCGCGCCGCCGTCGCCGTTGGGCTGCACCGTGACCTGCGACGCCGTGATGACGTCGCTGTTGACCAGCCCGACCACGAACACGCTCTCGCCCGTCTTCACGGCCTTCACCGAGGCCGGCCAGTTGCCCACCTCGTACTTGGTCGAGGACTGCTCGGTCGCCGTCACCTCGACGCCCGCGGCCGTCTTGAAGGTGAAGCCGGACGCGGAAGTCGAGTCGATGATGCCGGTCGCGCCGCCGTCGGCCGGGCTGGCCACGGGGCCGCCGCCGGCCGGCGGCGTCGGGGTGTCCGCGGCCGCCGTGCCGGCGCCGAGAAGTCCGACCGTCGCGACCGCGGCGACCAGGGCGCCGCTCTTCTTCGTCAGGTTCACAACATCCTCCAGTGTGGTTAACCGCTCGTCGTCGAGCTGCTACCCAGAGTCTGCGCTACCTACTTAGGAGGTCGCTGAGCTGAACCTGTGAAGAGCATTTGTGCCCGCGGTCACCCACCGACACTGACGTTGCCGGACAGCCACGCCGCCAGCGCGGTGGTCAGGTTCGGGTCCGACTCCCGCCGCTGCTGGGCCCCGGGCGAGGACTGGATGCGCTTCATGGCCTTGCGGTGGTAGTCCCGCACCAGCCCCGCGGCCTCCGACGCGTCCCGCCTGGCGATGGCGTCCACGATCTCCATCCGAGCCTTGGCCAGCGACCGCGGGACACGGCCCCACTCCTGGTCGGAGTTCTTGGACAGCTCCACCGCGAGGCCGATCTGGACCTGCGAGATGAACCGGCACAGCGCGAACAGCAGCGGATTGCCGGAGATCTCGGCCAGCGTCACGAAGTACCGCAGCAGCGCCGCCGCCGAGGTCTCCGCGTCGGTCTGCTCCGCCGTCGCCTCGGCCGCCGCGCGCAGCCGCTCGACGTCCTCATCCGAGGCACGCTCCACCGCCAGCTCCGCCGCGAACGAGAAGAGCACGCTCAGCAGCCCGAACACATCCCCGGCGGTCGCCTTCTCGAACTGTACGACCGAGGCGATGGACATGGCCAGCAGCGTGTCGCTGCGCGCGGTGACCGTGGTCCGGCTGCCGTTGCGCGTGCTGAGCAGGCCCATCGCCGTCAGCACCCGCACCGCCTCGCGGACCGTCGGCGCGCTGACGTCGTACTGCGTGGCCAGCTCCCGCTCGGACGGCAGCCGCGCCCCGTCCGGCAGCTCACCACTGAGGATCTGCCTACGCAGGTCCTCCACGATCTGATCGGCGACGCGGCCCCGATACAGCCGCGCGGACGGTTGGCTCATCGTCAGCTCCTCCCAGGCTAACAGTCATCTTACCTACCAGGTAGACGTCCCGCTCCCCCGAACCCGCAGGTCGCCGCGCCACAGCCCCTCGACCAGACCCACAGCCACTTCTCAGCCTCCCGCCAGCTCGTCCGCCTTGCCACCCAACCTACCAAGTAGGTAGCGTGATGAACGGTGATCGAGACGAGGAGGACGAACGATGAAGATCGAGCCGTATGACGAGAACGCGTACAAGATGGACCACCCGCGGGGCACGGTGGCCTTCAACTACCTGCTGATGGGCGGCGAGCCGGAAAAACTGGAGAACTTCCGCTACATCCTGGGCCGGCAGGAAGGCGACTTCCACATGCCCCGGCACCGGCACACCTTCGAGCAGATCCGGCTGCCGCTGGTGGGCGACATGAACCTGGGTGAGCAGGGCATTCTGCGCGAGGGGGAGATCGGCTACTTCCCGGAGGGCCAGACCTACGGCCCGCAGGACGACCCGCTCACCGACCCCAAGCAACTCCAACTGGTGCTCCAGTTCGGCGGCGCGTCGGGGCTGGGCATGGGCGCCGGGCGGGGCCGGGGCCCGGAGGCGCGCAGGGACGGGGTGGCCGAGAAGCGGCCGGCGCGGGACGTCACGTTCCCGAGGCCCCGCTACGAGAGCGTGCTGATCATGAACCCGGAGCGGTTCAACTACCTGCCGCTGGCCGGGGCGCCGGGGGTGGAGCGCAAGTACTTCGGCTCGTTCACCGAGCGGGCGTTCTGGATCGAGTTCATCAAGATCGACGCCGGCGCCTGCTGGACGTCCACGGTCAACGAGGGCCGGCGGCTGATGGTGGTGCTGTCCGGCGCGGGCACGGTCGACGACACGAAGATCGGTGGGCTGGCCGCGCTCCAGGTGGAGGCGGGCGAGACGCTGCACATCGAGGCCAGCGAGGAAATGGTGCTGTACAACGTCGGCCTGCCGCCGGTGCAGGTGCCCCCGGTGCCGTCGGACCAGTTCGACACCGTCACCAGCGACGGCGCGATCGAGTTCGAGCGCCACCGCAAGGCTGGAGCGTCGCGGTGACCCAGCCCCGCCTCCAGATCATCGTCGGCAGCACGCGGCCCGGCCGCCGGGGCTCGGCGATCGGCGGCTGGTTCCACGACCTGGCCGTCCGGCACGACCGGTTCGACGTGGAGCTGATCGAGCTGGCCGAGGTCGGTCTCCCGCTGCTGGACGAGCCGCAGCCGGCCAGCAGCGGGCAGTACGCCCACGAGCACACCCGGCGGTGGAGCGAGACCATCGCCGCCGGGGACGCGCACGTGTTCGTCGTGCCGGAGTACAACCACGGCTACAACGCGGCGACCAAGAACGCGCTGGACTTCCTCAGCGCGGAGTGGCGGCGCAAGCCGGTCGGCTTCGTCAGCTACGGCGCGGTCTCCGGCGGCTCCCGCGCGACGCAGGCGCTCACGCCGGTGGTCGTCGCGCTCGGCATGCGGCCACTCCCCCGGGCGGTGCACATCCCGCTGGTCAACCGCGTGGTGGCCGACGACGGCACGCTGCGCGCGGACGAGCGGCTGACCGGCGGCGCGCTGACCATGCTCGACGAGCTGGTCCAGGTCACCAGCCGTCCGGTCATCGTCTGACGCCCTCCCCGTGTCGTCGCGAGAAAGGAGCCACCGTGACAAGCGACCAGCAGGTGGTGATCGTCGGCGCCGGACCCGTCGGCATGGTCCTCGCCCTGGACCTGGCGTCCAGGGGCGTCCGGTCGACGGTCATCGAGCGGAACACCGCCCACCGCGCCTACCCCAAGGGCAACACCCACAACTGCCGCACGATGGAGCACTACCGGCGGCTGGGTCTGGCCGACGCTGTGCGGGCGGTCGGCCTGCCGCCGGAGCACCCGACCGACGTCGCCTACCTCACCCGCCTCAACGGCTACGAGCTGCACCGGCACCGCATGCCGTCGGCGGCGGAGAAGCTGGCGGAGGTGGCCGACCAGGTGCCCGAGCCGTTGCATCGCGCCAACCAGATGTACGTCGAGCAGGTGCTGTTCGACCGGCTGCTGCGGACTGAGCACATAACCTGCCTGCTGGGCACGGAGTTCCTCGGTTTCGAGGACACCGGCGACGGGGTCGAGGTCCGGACGCGACCGGCCGGCGGCGGGCCCGAGCAGGTCGTCACCGGCCGGTATCTCGTCGGCTGTGACGGCTCGCGCGGCATGGTCCGGAGGCAGCTTGGCATTCCCTACGAGGGCGGCGCGGAGGAACTGGGGTTCCTCAGCGGCCTGCGGCGCTCCAAGCACCTGCGCATCCCGAGCCTGATCAAGGACGTCGTCCGCGAACCGGCCTGGCAGTACTGGCTGGTGCGGCCCGGCCGGATCGCGACCCTGATCACGCTCGACGCCCGCGACGAGTTCCGGATGTCGGTGATCCAGGGTGACGCGGACGACGACGAGGCGCTGCGCGCGTTCATCGACGACTGCGTCGGCGAGCACGTGGACGTCGAGATTCTCGGCTCCCAGGACTGGGTGGCCGGCCTCGCCCTGGTGGCCGACCGCTACCAGCACGGCCGGGTGCTGCTCTGCGGCGACGCGGCGCACCTGTTCACCCCGACCGGCGGCTTCGGCATGAACACCGGCATCGACGACGCGGCCAACCTCGCCTGGAAGCTGGCCGCCGACATCCGGGGATGGGCCGGTGTGTCCCTTGTGGACAGTTACGAGGCCGAGCGCCGGCCGGCCGGCCAACGCAACACTCGCGCGGCGATCGATCTCGCACGTCCGGTCCGGGACATTCCGCTGGCGCCGGCGCTGGATGAGGACTCCGACGAGGGCCGTCGGGCCCGCGCCGACATCGCGCCCCGTCTGGCGGCGCTGAAGGAGGAGTTCGCGTCGCTGGGCGTGCAATTGGGGACCCGCTACGAGGGCTCGCCGATCATCTGGCCGGACGGCACGCCTCCGCCGGAGAACCCGTACGACCGCTATGTGCCGACCGCCCGCCCCGGCGCGCGGGCACCACACCTGTGGCTGTCGCCGACGGAGTCGCTCTTCGACGTCCTCGGCCCCGGATTCACCCTGCTGCGTCTGGCCGACCGCGACACGGATTGCCTTGTCATGGCGGCGGAGCGGCGTGAGATCCCGCTGACCGTGGTCGACGTCCCGCTGGCTCGCCATCTCTACGAGTGCGACCTCGCGCTGATCCGACCCGACCAGCACGTGGCGTGGCGGGGGAACGAGCTCCCGGACTCCGACGAGTTGCTCGCCCGGGTCACCGGCGGGGTGACGAGGTGAGCCCGGGCCTGGCCACGATCCGCCTGGACGGCCGGCAAACGCTTGCGGTCTGGGCCGACGGATTCGTGCTGCCACTCGCGGAGGCCGCCCGCCGCTGCGGCATCAGCAAGCCCACACCCCGGTCGGTCCGAGAGGCACTGTCCGATTGGGACACATGGTGCGCTGTCGTGGGTCAGGTGGCGGGCGATGGCTGGCTGGCCGAGACCGAGGTCGCCTTCCTGCCCGCGATCACCGACCCGCCCACCGTCTACTGCGCGGCGGCCAACTACCACGATCACGTCAAGGAGATGAGCTCCACGGCGGACGGCGGGAACTGGCTCAGCCCCATGCACTTCCTGACGCCGCCGGCCACGCTGTCCGGGCATCGCCAGCCGGTCGCCCGCCCGGCCGGCTGCCGGCGTTTCGACTGGGAGGTGGAGCTGGCCGTGATCATCGGCCAGCCGGCCGCGAACGTCGCCGCGGCCGACGCGGGCGCGGTGATCGCCGGCTACGCGGTGGCCGACGACCTGTCGCTGCGCGACTTCGCCCGCCGCGAGGACTACCCGTTCTTTCCCGACTGGCTGCGGTCCAAGGGCTATCCCGGCTGTCTGCCGCTCGGCCCGGCGATCGTGCCGGCCGCCTTCGTGCCCGATCCCATGGACCTGGAGCTGGCGCTGTCGGTGAACGGCGAGCGGCGACAGGGGTCCAGCACCAAGAACATGATCTTCTCCATCGCCGACCAGATCGAGTACCTGTCCGCGATCGCTCCGCTTCAGGTCGGCGACGTCATCCTGACCGGGACGCCCGCCGGCACCGGAAACGCCTGGGGCGCCTACCTGTCCCCTGGAGACGTCGTGGTGGCCGAGATCCACGGTCTCGGCCGACTCGAGACCCCCATCGCTGAGCACGGAGGCGAACCCAGGTGACCGAGCGCTTCGACGTCGGCGGCTACCGGCTGGCCCGCCCGTTCCGGGTGGCCCGGCTCGGCCACGTCGGCCTCAACTGCACCCTGATCGACGAAAGCCTGCGCTTCTACCGGGATCTGCTCGGCCTGCGCGTGTCGGACCGGATAGAATTCCGGGACCGCCTGGAGAACCCGGAGATCCTCGACGGGTTGGGCGACTCGGGCGGCTACTTCATGCGGCACGGCACCGACCACCACAGCTTCGTCCTGTTCAACCGGTCGGTGATGGACGTCGTCGCCCACACGAACCGGGACTTCCGCCCCGAGGTGACCGTCAACCAGATCTCCTGGCAGGTCAACTCGCTGCGCGAGGTGGTCGACTCCGAGAGCTGGCTGCGGGAACGCGGACACCAGATCCAGCGGGCCGGCCGGGACATGCCGGGGTCCAACTGGCACACCTACTTCTACGACACGGACGGCCACACCAACGAGCTGTACTACGGGATGGAGCAGGTCGGCTGGTCGGGCCTGAGCAAGTCCCTGGACTTCTACCGGCACATGCTCACACACACCGCGAAACTCCCACAGGTCTCGGAAACCGAGGAAGTGTCGCAAACGATTGCGGACGGCGTCGACCTGACCGCCGGGCAGCGGCACGTGCCCACCGGGCCCGGCCGCTTCGACGTGGGCGGCGTGCTGCTGCCCCGGCCGTTCAAGATCTCCCGGATCGGGCCGCTGCGGCTGTTCGTCGAGGACATCGACGCCGCCCGGTCCTTCTACCGGGACACACTCGGCCTGCGGATCACCGAGGAGGTCGAGTATGAGGGGCTGCGTTGTGTGCTGCTGCGGGCCAACACCGAACACCATGCCATCGGGCTGTATCCGATCGAACTGCGGGAGCGGCTGCGCCTGAGCCCGCACAGCACGACGTTCACCATCGGCTTGCAGGTAAGCGGTTACCGTCAGCTCCGCGACGCCCGGACGTATCTCCTCGAGCACGGGCTGACCGAGGTGAAGCTGCCGCCGGAGCTGTTCCCCGGCATCCCCCGGGCGTTCCGCCTGCGCGACCCCGATGGCCACCTGGTCGAGCTGTACGACCGCATGCGCCAGGTGCTCCCGCCGGCGCCCGAAGCCTTCGGCGACGAGTGGCCGGAAACCGTGACGGACGAGGGAAGTTTCGGCGAGCCCTTTCTCGGGCCGATCGAGTAGACGGAAGGACCGTCATGACGCAAACGCTGTGGTCGCGCCGGAGCCTGCTCCAGGGCGCCGCCGCGCTGGCCGGCCTGGCCGCGGTGGGTTCCGCGGCCCCCGCCCATGCCAGCGGCACCACGCTCAAGGTGCTGGTCAACACGCCGCATCTGCCGGCGTTCACCACCGTTCTGGCCCCGGCCTGGACGCAGCTGACCGGCGGCACGCTGGAGGCGACCGCCACCGACTACACCCAGCTGACCGACAAGATGATCGCCGACGTGCAGAGCGGCACCGGCGAGTACGAACTGTTCGACTACTTCTACTACGGGCTCGGCGCGCTGGTGGACGCCGGGGCGCTGGTCGACCTGACCGCTTGGATCGGCAGTCAGCGCGATCTCGACACCCACGACTTCCTGCCGTCGATCTACGACGCCTACACCCTCTACAATGGACGTCGCTACGGCCTGCCCTACGACGGCGACCAGCACCTCATCTTCTACAACACGCAGATCCTCGATACCTACGGCGTTCGGCCACCGACCACATGGGACGAATACGACGCCGTCGCCAAGACGATCACCCAGGCCAGCGGCGGGTCCCACTACGGCGCCATCGTGCAGGGCCAGCCCGATCCGCTGGTGCTGGGCCCGGCCTTCATCAACCGCCTCGTCGGCTACGGCGGCGCCCTCGTGGACGCCGGCGGCCGGCCGACCCTGACCAGCGACGCCGCGATCGCCGCGGCCCAGCATCTGATCGACATCGCCCCGTACGCGATGCCCACCCCAACCCAGGTCGGGTTCGACACCGGGACCGCCGCGTTCCTGGGCGGCCAGGGCGCGCTGATCGAGACCTGGACCGGCATGGCCCAGCGGGCCGCCGACCCGAAGCTGTCGAAGATCGTCGGCAACTGGGGCGCCAGCGCGCTGCCACTGGGCGGCGGCAACAAGACACGCCGGACCCCGCTCAACTCCGGTTACGGTCTGGGGGTATCGAGCGCGTCCAAGAACAAGACCGCGGCAGTGTCGTTCATCAAGTGGGCGACCAGTTCCGCGGAGATGCTGGTGGAGACGACCACGCCGGACAGCGCCATCGACCCGAACCGGGCGAGCGTGCTGCACTCCTCCGCCTACGCCCAGGCGACGCCGGCCGCCGTCGACCTGATCCGGGCCGGGCTGGACGGCACGCCCATGGTCTGGCCCAAGGACCCCAACGCGACCGCGAACCTCCAGGCCCTGGTCAGCCAGCTCGCCCTGGCCATCGAAGGCCAGCAGGACGCTCGGACGGCCCTGCGCAACGCGCAAGCCGCCTGGCAATCCTAGTCAACCTGTTCAAGTGCCGGGAAGTGCTCCACGTCGAGCGCTTCCCGGCACTCGGCTCAGATCCGGAACTTGGCGTTGACGTGCCGGGTGGCGATCGTGATCCAGCGGGTGTTGGAGAACGCCTCGGTCGACCAGCGCCCGCCGAACCGGCCGTAGCCCGAGGCCTTGAAGCCGCCGAACGGCACCTGCGGCTCGTCGCCCAGGGTCTGGTCGTTGATGTGCACGATGCCGGTCTGCAGCCGCCGCGCGAGCAGCAGGCCGTGCGTGGCGTTCTCGGTGATGACGCCGGCGGTCAGGCCGTACTCGGTGTCGTTGGCCTTGGCCACGGCCTCGTCATCGGTGGTGAAGGTGTCGATCGCGCACACCGGACCGAAGGTCTCGGCGTGGAACAGCGTGGCCTGCCGGGGCAGACCGGTGAGGACGGTGACCGGATGGATGGCTCCGTCGGGTTCTCCGCCGCCGGCGAGCACGTTGGCCCCCGACGCCACGGCATTCGCGACCAGACGGGAAACCCGATGTGCGGCAGCGGGATTCACCATCGGCCCGACCTTCACGTCGGGGTCCAGCGGCGACCCGGTGGTCAGCGTCGCCACCTTGGCCAGGAACTTCTCGGTGAACTCCCGCGCCCGCGACTCGTGCACCAGGATCCGGTCGCAGGACATGCAGACCTGGCCGGCGTTGGAGAAGGCGGCGAAGGCGGTCGCCGCCACGGCGTAGTCGAGGTCGGCGTCGTCGAGGACGATCACCGAGTTCTTGCCGCCCAGCTCCAGCACCACCGGCTTGAGGTGGCGGCCGGCCAGCGAGGCGATGACGCTGCCGACCTTGGACGAGCCGGTGAAGTTCACCGCCCGCACCCGGTCGTCGGCGATCAGCGTCTCGACGATCACCGGGGCGTCGGCCGGATCGTTGGTGATCACGTTGAGCACGCCGTCGGGCAGGCCGGCCTCGCGCAGCACGTCGGCGATGAACAGCCCCGACATCAGCGGCGCCTCCTCGCTCGGCTTGAGCACCACGGTGTTTCCCGCCGCCAGCGGGGCGGCCGCCGCCCGCACGCCGAGGATCAGCGGCGCGTTCCACGGCGCGAGCGAGGCGACGACCCCCATCGGGGTCCGCACCGCCATGCTGAGCGTCCCGGCCTCGTGTGTGCTCAACACCTCGCCACGCGGGGCCGTGACGCTGGCGGCCAGTTCGCGCAGGATGTCCGCCGCCCGTGCCACGTTGAATCGGGCATTAGCCGGCAGGGCACCGGTCTCGACCGCCATCATCGCC
>Ga0307511_10005638_pt1 | contig 12708 bp, 10 predicted proteins | sample 13_EM_MG_FD_200266 | JGI IMG/M metagenome (GOLD analysis project Ga0307511, IMG submission 200266) | Populus trichocarpa ectomycorrhiza microbial communities from riparian zone in the Pacific Northwest, United States - 13_EM | ecosystem: Host-associated > Plants > Roots > Unclassified | place...
TAATATTTTAAATAAATATTTATCAAATTAAGTTAATCCATCCAATTTATGATTTAATTATAGTTCTTGTCGGGTCTAATAGCCTTGTCTTATATATATTTTTTGTTTAATTGAGCAATGTATAATCTAAAAACTAAGAGGAGGGATATTAATTAGAGTTTAAATAAAGAAAGTTAACGCATACTAGAATATACATTAAAAAAAGGCTTGAATTCATTTTTAAAAAATGAAAACAAGTAAAAAAAATATTAGGTGTTAATGGTTCAAGTCTAAACACCCAACTTTTATAAAAAAAGCCCATCCTTACATGTTTTTTTTTCCATTATTTTTTTTTGTATTTTTTTTAATTGATATTTTTTTTCACCGTTTCATTAGAAATTGAGTTTTATATATTTTTTATTTTTTTATGGACCTATCTTGATCCCATGACTTGAGTCACTGGTTTGACATGTTGATTAAAGTAATTTTTTTTTCAATCTCGTTTTTTAACATCGAGTTAATTAAGAATTGACTTTGATAATTTATCTTGATTTATTTTTTATAGAGTTATCATAGTCTTATGATACATATCGCATATGTGAGAGGTCAACACAAGTTAATTCAATATATCATTACTTCAATATTTTTAAAAATATCATGTTATATTATCGCATCAATACTTAAAAAAAAATGTTCAATACACATAATATTTCAAATTCATAATTATTTTATAATAAAAAATATGTTAATAATGCTAGAATATTTTTTTACATGAAAATAAAAAAGATCTTAACTACAACGTTGTTCTCACAAGTAATCTAGCACGCAAAATAATTAATGAGAATCTCACTTCTTGTTATTAAAAAAGGAGCATTCATCCTGGGATAAATTCTTTTAGAATTGCTTTATCCAAACTCCAAGATGTGATTTACTGCAAAAACCGGCAAATAAACATTAAATAGGATCCCTGCCTTGTTCTTGTCCATCTATCTAGCGAATTATATCTTTTCCTATCAAAAGTACGTAACTAGTCTCCCTAAAATTATTATTTTTTAACAAACCTCTGATCAGGTCAATCATTCTTATTTTATTATTATTATTTTGTTATATTTCCTAATTAATTCGTATCTTACCTTATTTTCCCATCTTTTTTCTGTCGTGTGTGTATATATATATATTTACATATATAAAGTATTGAAAATAACATGAAACTGATGCGAGGACTACATTATAAATATATCTCAAAATATAGGATCAGTCATATATTTTCCCAAACCACAAGGATTAAATAATTAGTTTTACAGGGTCTCGCTCAGAACATACTCTTATTTGCACACAAAAATTGATAGTCCTGAGTCCTAACGGACTCAATTGAGTTTTTAACGGATAATCTGGATCTCCTCGGATAATTAAACACAGCCGTTGCCAGTTGCCAGCTCACTCTCTTTTCCCTTCACCTCCTATTCACAACCCGTTACATCTCTAGATCACCGACCGACCGACCGACGCTCTCTAGCTCACTCTCGCGCCTGCGCGAGCCTGGCTCCCTTGTATTCTTACATCCCAAAGAAACCACCACCCGCGCAACCACAACGCCGCCACCACCACCACCACCACACCAATCAATCATGAAACCACTCATCAACACAGATTTCATTAAAACCCCACAAATCCTCAAAATCACAGCCTTCGCTTTAATCTCAATCACTTTTTTCTATTTAGGCAAACACTGGTCCAACAGTGGCTACCAACAACTCCTCTTCTTCTCCACACCACAAAACTCCATTTCCATCTCTCCCAACAACGACAAGTCGTTCAACATCACCTCTCTAATTCCCCCAAACCAATCCGATCACCCCCCTACAGAACAAGCCATAAACCCGACTCCACCCTCCATTTACCCACCTCCCGATGAATCTCCACTGTCCGATCCCAACCGGACGTTTGGGATCATTGATTCCGATGGCAAAATGACTGATGATTTCGAGGTTGGAGAGTTTGATCCGGATATTGCGGAGAATTGGGGGAATGAGACTGAAAATGAGAGTGCAAGTACGAATTTCAAGGTCAGGGTTAGGAAATATGAGTTGTGTCCAGGGAGCATGAGAGAGTATATACCGTGTTTGGATAATGTGGAGGCTATTAAGAGGTTGAAATTGACGGAGAAAGGGGAGAGATTCGAAAGGCACTGTCCAGAGAAGGGGAAGGGACTGAATTGCTTGGTCCCCCCCCCTAAAGGATACCGGCAGCCAATTCCATGGCCGCGGAGTCGTGATGAGGTATTGGGATCGAAGTGGGGTTTATTTTGTTGTAGAGAATGGAGAGGATAAGAAAAGAAACTATAAATTTATCACTAGAATTTGCCTGGACATTCTTCCTTGCTTTTTTCTGACAATGGGGGAAATGGAAGAGAATTAATTCTTTTTACTTTTTATGAATTTAGCTCGAGTGAACAAGTAGTTATTTAGGGTTTCTCCACTTTTCTTCATATAAATTTCATTACATCAGGAAGAAATTTTGTTTATGTTGTCATTAGCTGTGTGGAATATCTGGAATATGGTTTTTTTTTTTCGATTGTGATTTACTTTACTGCATTTGCCGATTCAAGGTTTTCAGTCTGTTCTGGGGGTTTTGTTTGCAAAGACTGTTCAGTTTTTTATTTTAGCTTATTTTTTCGTTTGAGATTCTTAATTAAAATGCCATTTTCATACAGGTATGGTATAGCAATGTTCCTCATACACGATTAGCTGATGATAAAGGGGGCCAAAACTGGATTTCTAAAGAGAAAGAGAAGTTTAAGTTCCCCGGAGGTGGTACACAGTTCATACACGGGGCAGATAAATATTTGGATCAGATTGCTCAGGTATGTTATTTTTATCAGTAGTCCTGGGAAGGAAAGATATGCATAGCCTGTTTATTTTTTGTTTAACATCTCATTGGCTATGTGTAGATGGTCCCAGATATTACATTTGGTCATCATACTCGAATGATTCTAGATGTTGGATGTGGTGTGGCAAGTTTTGGTGCCTATTTACTATCACGGAATGTTATGACCATGTCTATTGCTCCCAAAGATGTTCACGAGAATCAGATTCAATTTGCTCTTGAGCGTGGTGTACCTGCAATGGTGGCTGCATTTGCAACTCACCGTCTACTATATCCGAGTCAAGCATTTGAATTGATACATTGTTCAAGATGCAGAATCAACTGGACTCGTGATGGTATGATTCTCCTGTTTTGCCTAGTTTTGATCACAAAACTATTAGAACAAAATTGTAGAATAAGAGAACAAGCATTATGTTACATGTTTGCCTTTTGCCAATAGAAATCTAAAATAGATAGCAGTTTTATATGCTCTTGCTCTGCACTTCTCTAACTGTGTAAAGTATTCCCATTCCCTTGCCATTTCATTTCCCTTCAGCCCAGTTGTGTGTATGTTGCGTGAGATTACTATGTGCTAATGAACTTTTCATGCATTCAAGGTTCTGCAGCTTAGTAAATTTGCAATTTTTTCCTTCACCCTGGTGGATTCATGTTTCTGGGATCTCTTCTGATAATCTCTTCTTTTTTCCTAACACTATGATGAAGATGGAATTTTGCTCCTTGAGGTCAATAGGATGCTCCGGGCAGGAGGATACTTTGCTTGGGCAGCACAACCAGTTTATAAGCATGAACATGTATTAGAGGAACAGTGGGCAGGTATCCATTCAGTTTCTCATTGAGAAATTGCCGGTTAAATAATCAAAGGTTTTGCATTCTTAATTACTTGTTTTGTTCCCCTTCAGTTAATCCACACATGAATTTTGTTTTCTCCAGTTCAGTTCCAGTAATCTAAATGTACCAAATTAATTTAGTATTTGGCTTCATGTAACAATGGCTAGTTATCCTTGAATAATGGACTTATCCATTCAAAAAATCCAGCATATCAACCTCACAGAGAAATATGTGGAATGCTTGGAACTAAATTATTAAAGATTGGTTAAATGATGCCGGTCCACATATTGATTGAACCAGTTTATTAACTATGCTGTGCTCTCCTGCCATTGATAGGTTGTTACATTACCATATTTAATAATGTGTCTTTCTATATATTCAGAGATGCTTAACCTTACCACTCATCTTTGCTGGGAGCTTGTTAAGAAGGAGGGATATATTGCAATATGGAAAAAACCCCTAAACAACAACTGCTACCTAAGCCGTGACACAGGAGCAATACCTCCATTGTGTGATCCAGACGATGATCCTGATAATGTTTGGTAAACTTGCTTTGCTTTTTACTGTTTCATTGGTTTTCATGGGTCATGGCTTATAAAATGACCTTTTCTAGCTTTGCTGGAAAAACTTTTGTTAAACAGGTAGATAACTTTTGGTTAATCTTACCTTTGCTGCCATGGGAGGTAGAAACTGATAGTAGAATGAAAAAAACAAGAGAAAAGGAAAACAAATATTTTCTGGATTAAAAAATTGATGGAAAAGTAGAAAATCTAAACTTGCAATTCTCATTTGGAATGCAATTTTCAGTGGTCTACAATATTTTAATTTTCTTGATTTCCTTTATGTGGGAGGAATTTTATTGGAAAGGTGTCCATATGTACTCGTATTTTCTTCTTCTACCCCCCTCGGCCCTTGAGGAGCTAGCTTCCTTTATTATCTTAACAGCAATGTTTAACCTTGTGTACACTTCTTTATCAAGCACGCAGACCAAGTTTCTATTGAGGAGTCGCTTGCAATTGTTTATCATCTTTGGACTTTGCGCACTTCTTTGTTCAAACAAAAAAAACCCTGGTGATCTCTTCCATGAAACTAATCCCTTGCAATTCTCTCTTTTTAAACAATAAAATTGTTAATATGTACAGGATTAACTAAAATATGAAATTGGAAAAGGTTCTGCAATGCTTTTCTGTTGAAGCTCTTCTGCCACTTTTTTACTAGGGACGTGCTATTCACCATTGGAAGAAGTTTCAAATGCTCGTTATTTGACTTAGATGGCTAGCTTATCATTTCTCTTGTCATGTAAATTTGGTATTGTGTTCTATTGTAGGGACAATTTTGCCATTTAGGTGATTAAAAGATTTAGGAGTACAGGAGCTTTTTTAGGAGTGTAAATGACACATCCCTTCAGAAAATAGAACATTCATTTCCTGTCCCATAAGACTTCTCTCCTGTTTTTTCATCAAATACACTAAAAGGAAGAAGAAAGGTGATTTGATGCCATCTAAAAAAAGGTGATTCAGCGTTTTGAGTGAAAAATTGAGGTAAGGTAAGCAGGCATGTTGCTCACTTCTGATTTTCATTTTCCAAATCTGGTGTATTGAGTAACCTAACTCATTCATCAAACAAGCTGGTCTTCCTATGAAATTTTTCTTGGTGAATCAAATGAGTTTGTCCGAATGAAACTCATAAACAAATGCTAGTTGATGTAGTTAATGGGAGAAAAGTTTAGAAATTATGGTTATTTAATCATTGATTCTGTACCCTTTAGTTTCTTGTAAACCTAGTCTATTCTATTTAAGAACTATCATACGTTTTGAATTTTACTACTAGTTAGGAATGTTTAGTATACTCAAGAAACTAAATATCACTAAGGATTTTCTATCATGTGCGGTTTTCTTTTTTGTTTTTGACTTTATATTTCCTATTTAGTTTAGGACTGCTAGGACTTTTAATGCCTATAAAAGAAGCCCCTTTTCTTTGCAGAATAATGCTAGAAATACCAATACATCTTTACTAATAACATGTCAATTGGTACTCCTGTAATGGTAAAAACTACATTAAATTGTGATATAAACCTCTTCATAATTTGAAAAACTCTCTTATGTGATAGAAGCCAAATCAGTTAGTATGAGATTTTGTAAAAAAATGTTAGTGTCCCTCTCATTACTCTTCTCTATGTAATAGGGAGCACCTCAACATTGGGATTATGAGTATTTTGGCTTAGTTTAACATGCAGAGTTGAACTTTCTTTCACTTCCCTTTTCTTGATCATTATTTTCTTCTCCTTCCCTCTTTATTTTTCCCCCTTGCTACAGTAACCTAGGTTGCAAATAAATGCTACTGTAAACCCATCCTAATTCTCCAACCTGGTGCACCACAAATCCTCCATTTGGTCTCGAAACCTAAGTTGTCCCGCATCACTAGTGGAGGAGACATTTTCTTGAATTAGATGTGTTTGTCTGAAGGAAACTTGCACAAATGCTAGTGAAAGAGAGGTTTCTCCCTTTCCAGCTTGTTGTCTTCATTTCTTCTTTCTGAATGACATAACTGAGCCTTTACTGCTGCTGCTTGATTTCTGACTTGGATAGTTGCCTATAGTGTTTGGTTGTCTCTAACTGCAATGGTAGACTTGCAATTAGTTTGGTTGTTGTCGGTAGATGTAATTTACTTGTCGTGAATCATAGTTGTAAAATTCTTATGTTTTTTTCTTTGGGTTGGGGGGGAATTAATGTTGGGGAAAAATCAGTGAAGACATATTTAGAACTGTTGCCTTTTCTTGATAGGCTACGTATTTAGAATTGTTAGCTGAGCCCTGGGCCCACCTGTCAGGGTATCTGCGGTTGAGACATTGATACAGAATTTTATAAAAGCTTTCATGCATCTAATGTTAATTTGCTGATTCTTCTTTGAGCTTTGTACTTATCATATGTTATAGCTTTCTTTGCACAATGTTGTTAGGTATGTTGATCTGAAGGCATGCATTAGTCGACTTCCGGAGAATGGATATGGAGCAAATGTTCCCACGTGGCCTTCTCGTTTGCACACTCCACCTGATAGACTCCAGAGCATACAATATGAATCATACATAGCCAGAAAAGAGCTATTAAAGGCAGAAAATAAGTTTTGGTCCGAAACAATAGCTGGCTATGTCCGTGCTTGGCATTGGAAGAAATTTAAACTTAGAAATGTGATGGACATGAAAGCTGGCTTTGGAGGGTATCCTATTTACAATTCATCTCATCTTGCTTTGTTCCATTACAAAGGTTATTTTACTCTGTCACATTAATGCTTTGATTGTTGATTTTGTTAGATTCGCGGCTGCATTAATTGATCAAGGATTTGATTGCTGGGTTTTGAACGTGGTTCCTGTTAGCGGATCCAACACCTTGCCTGTTTTATATGACCGCGGGCTCTTGGGAGTTATGCATGATTGGTACCATTCTAAACTGTCAGATTAGCTAAAGCATAAAGTTTTTAGGATCCTCATTTTGGATACTGGGGTGACGGTTCTCATAAATACTTAACATGTTATAATAATGCTGTGTACCCTTGACCATCCCCCCTTTCCTACTGTTTCATTTCTCATTGATAATAAATGAATGTGATGCTATTTCGATTTTGTTTAAAAGTTTTTCACTGTCTATATTTGCCTGAACTTAGTTGAATGAACTTCTGTTGCACATGATGTTTGATTCATCAGGTGTGAACCATTCGATACATACCCAAGAACCTATGATTTATTGCATGCAGCTGGCCTCTTTTCTGTTGAAAGGAAAAGGTATGCATTGTTCTTTTTGCTCAATTTGTGACTTGCCCAAGATCTTACAATCGAGGTTAAGCTGGAGGTTTTTTCTTTAATTTGCTTTCTTTTTTCACATTGTTTATTTCTTCGAATCAGATGTAATATGTCTACAATCATGCTCGAGATGGATCGCATACTTAGACCCGGTGGTCGAGTATACATTCGTGACTCTCTTGATGTCATGGATGAACTTCTACAGATAGCTAAAGCCATGGGCTGGCAGGCAACTTCGCGCGACACATCTGAGGGTCCTCATGCAAGTTACAGGATCTTGACTTGTGACAAGCGCCTTTTGCGTCCTTGAATGAATGCAATCTAAAAGCTAGCAGTGGTTTTCTGGAGGTAGTTGTAAATATCAGATCAACTACTTAGAGATAATGGAGAAAAGATGGGTAGGAAAAGCTGGATTTTGAAGGAGAAAGAATTATTTTGATCCTGTAGCGATTAGGCCACTGGGCTACTGAGCTTCATGGACTTCACCCCTTGTCTTTTGAGGACTTACCATGTGGGTGCAGATCCTGATGTCAGAACGTAGTAACTGGCTCATCATGCCAAAAAGAGAGGCCGTTATATTTGTCATGTAATTGTTGTAAAACACAATCAATGTCCATAGTACAGTCTACTTTCTCAAGTTGAAAGCATTTGTATTGTTTATTCTTTACTAGATATTGATCTAGAAATATACACAAATATTCAGGCTATGACTTTCCTTATTTTTGGAATTGTAATTTTTTTTTTATTTAGTGCTCTTTCTTTACCTTTTTGAATTTGCTTGAAGCATGGCAGTGCAAATGACGAGCTTTTTCCTATTTTCCTACGTTGTTTGTGTGTTTATTGGTCGAAATCATTGCCAGCTGATTGATGGCATATACTGAGAAATGAGATCACGATTGTCGATTTTGACGTCGGAGCATCCGTTTCGATCATGATCTCCTCCTTTATTTTCTACGGGACCAGCACAAGATGACTGGCAATTGCAGGAGCATTTCTGAAAAAAATGTGATCATGGCTTGGATTAACCAGTTCTCGCAGGGCTTCAGAGGCCACATCATGGGCCGCCCAATTACTGGAACCTACAAGAATTGAAACCTCTTGCTAACCGTATAGTATCTAACAAAATCAAGTGAACACACGAATCATTCCATATAATCCTGGACAGAGCATCAATGAGTGTTTTGTCATCACCCTCAATTATAACTTGATTATAACCCCTTTCAGCACCAACTCTGATAGCTTCTCTCAGTGCCAAAGCTTCATAAACTCGAGGGTCATGACCGTGTGAGCAAAAACATCCAAGAACAGCAACTACCTCACCTCAGTAATTCTTTCCAATAACTCCAATAATTCCAGTACCAGCGGTTTTAGTACAAGCCCCTTCAAGATTGAGCTTGATAACATTCATCTCAGGAGGCTTCCAAGAAGGGATATTACCTTCGTGTGTGTTAGTATCTTAATGTTTTCAGAGCCAGAGAGACCAAGACTTTTAACATAGTCATCATATTGGTGTGGAGCCTGCTCCAATATTTGTCCAACAATCCAGTTCCTGTCACCGAAGACCGCATAATTTCTGGCCTTCCACAATCTCCAGCAGCTGAAACCAACAAGTTCGGTAGGATACTGCATTGAGGAAAAGCTCTGCAAGGAACTCTGAAACTTCTGCCTTCAATCCGTGAAATCTACAGCTTCAAATTTCAAACACGTCAGATCTCATCGGCAATGAAGACCGAAGCCTTTCCTGCCGGGCCTTTGAGTTTCATAGTAAACTTATATTGTAAATTTGTAATGGTGACTTGCAATAAACTTACTATTTGAAAATAAATCATTTTTTCTCAAAAAAAGAAGAAGCCCCATCCCCATCCCCATCAAAAGTTATCACATGTATTCCAATGCATAAAATGCCTTTATATTATTTCACCCAATCACCTCATTCGCAAAAATGCCTTCGACGTTCTCTAAAAACTCGTGAATTATAATTTTATGGGCCAACGAAAAAGATAATCGTGGCCCACCATAAAAGCTGACATGATAAGCCCAAAGAGCTATTTCCTGAATTAATGTTTCAATATGGGTCTAAACTCTAAAGGCCCAACTAAAGGTTTACGCTTTTATAGAAACAGCAGCAATTAGGGTTTTACGTTTCCATCTCGCAGCTTCATAGTATAAGCCACTTTTAGCGAGAGAGGAAGAGAGAGCTCTTAGCCTCAGAGTTTGAAAATGGTGAAGGGACGCCAAGGAGAGCGAGTCAGGTCTGCGATTTATACAGACATATATTTTTTTATACTTGCTTTAATGTTTTGAAAAAAAAAAAGAATCAATTTTTTGTTGTTTAATTAAGAAATTGTAGATTGAAGCTAATAAATGATTGCTTTAATGTTTATCTCTCTCATTCTCTATGTGCTGTTCGTTTTTTAGGCTTTATGTCAGAGGAACAATCTTGGGCTATAAGAGGTAATAACTATAGTTTGGAGCTTGGCTTTTATACTCTCTGTAATTTTAATTTGTACGTCTTTATGATTTCTCCGAGAAATTTGAATAAGAAAAGAAAGAAATTAAGGTTATTTAGATCAGGGGGTTTGTTTATTTAGAAGCTGTTATGTTAATTGAAATATTGTCACTGGATTTCATAGTTATAGTTAAAGTTGGCATTTGCTAGTTTCTAGAAAACGCTTTGATCTTTGTTCAAAAGATAAGCAAAAGAAAACATGTTTTTTTATCGATGACAGTTCAAGATTTGCGGTTTTAGCTTGCATTTGTTTATGGAAACGAACTATATCCGAATTTCCAGCAATTTTAATTGATTGACAAATCAGGGAAAAGAATATGATAGACTGGTTGGAATTTTTTGTGCGAGTTTCTGTAAATGAATATTGTTTGTCACAGGAAATGGAACTTAGGATTTTGTTTTTGTTATGTGGATTTGTCTGGAGATTAAAATGTTATTTTGGTGGTTAGGTCGAAGTCCAACCAATACCCAAACACATCTCTGATCCAGATTGAGGGAGTCAACACCAAGGAAGAAGTTGCATGGTATGCTGGTAAGCGCATGGCATACATATACAAGGCCAAGGTGAAGAGGGATGGGACCCACTATCGCTGCATTTGGGGCAAGGTCACAAGGCCTCATGGAAACAGTGGTGTTGTCAGAGCTAAGTTCAAGTCCAACTTGCCTCCAAAGTCCATGGTATTGTTAAAAAATAGCTGTTGTGATTGATATGTCATCCTTTCTGGGTATTTGGATTTTTGTGTATTGATTTTGTTTGTTTTTTATTTTTTAGGGATGTCGTGTAAGAGTTTTCATGTATCCCAGCAACATTTGAGGTACAGTTAACTTTAATGTCATCATTACTTTCCTCTTCGAATGTGCCAATCATCATTACTTTCCTCTTTGAACGTGTTAAGCTCAATGACATGTTTTGTTTTATTGTGTATTTATTTGAATTTTGCCTGCCTCTCGAGATCAAGAGTCTAATTTAGAAGTTTGACGGGTTAACTTACCAAGTAACACTTTGGTTGCTTCGTGGTGGGGGATTACTTCGTGGGGAATGATTTTGAGAATTGTATATGGTTACTTTTGATTCTTGAATAATGATTTTCTCATAATGTATCCGTTTGTGTTTTTGGTGATGGATGCTAATGTTTCAATACTTCGTTGGAATTCCATTTTTCAGTGAATGGAGTGGGTTAAAATGGCAATACCAGGGGCCATTATTATCCACTGAATCTGTCAAATGTGCCTTTATTCTATAGAATTGCTGCGGTGTGTAATCTTATACATGGTTTTACAGTGCAGCCTTATGGATGGATTGAAAGTGCCGGCATTGTACTTGTATGTGCATTAATATAATATGATCAAAGCGTTCTAGTTATTTTCTTCAGTTGATCACCTGAGTCTACCAACATTCTTTTGTTGTCTAATAATCACTTTCCAGTAGCATTTTAATCTCATTTAAAAAAATGGATGTTTTTTTAGGACACTGTTATCTAGTGTGATTCTGATAGCGCTCAGCTCATGCTATTATTTTGGATTCATTTTATTCCGTTGCTAATCAGGCTCGGATAACATAAGAAACATTTTTATTTTGGATTCAATTCCTGTCAATGGTTTCACGCCTCTAATAAAGTCCTAGCTTTGTTTCAGTCACATTTTGTGATGGTCTTTTATCTTGATTCTAATGTCTGCTATTTTTTTCCTCTTGCAGTTCCTCAGGCTCTTTACAGGTAGCAGCGTGGGTCCATTTGATGTCTTGTAGGGATTGTCGTTTTACTTTTTATAAGCTAAGTTTAAATATCGTATGAGCTGAGAATGATGGACGGACTTTGTTTCTAATTTCAGTATCCGTTTTCCACCATTCTGTCTTTGATGTGAATGGTTTTGCGATCACCTTTTCCTTGATTTAAACATTAAGATCTTTGGTATGATGAACAAGGTGTGGCACATTGATTCGCGCAATAATTCTTATACTGTAACCGAATGTGATAGGGCCAGAGGGTCAATTCATTATATAGACAAAAGCATAAACACGTTTTGCAAGGAAAAAAACAGGAGGCTGGGTATCTGTTATTTGAGCTTAAAAAAAAGGAAAGTGCTAAAAAGGTAAGGTGAATTGCTGTCCATGTTTTCCTTGCATGTTCATGGAAGAAAACCGTAGTTAAGCAGAAAAGAACACATGATTGGAGGTCCAAATTACTCCATTTTTTAGCTACCCGCTGTCCCACCCAACTGGTAACAAACGCAATCAAAATAAATGGAAGGATAACTGGATAAGTTTTTCATTATGGAAGTGTGAAGATTTCCCTGCATATTATTATACAGCTGGAATTCTGAAAAATTCGTGAACATGAAACTTTTTCCTTTTTGTCGAGAAGGGTGAAAATCAAGATAGCTTGTTGTGTGATTAGAGTAGAATTTCTGGGGAGATATGAGTTGCACTTGACACTCTGCGTTTTTGATAACTTCTTTGTTTCCTAGGATAAACACACCTTAAAAAACCTTGTCACGAGCTTACCGGCAGCAGTACGTCTCTGTGGCCATGCTAAAGGTTGTAATTTTCCCCTGAGGTATAGCTCTCCAACGAAGTATCCTGCCATGCGTTTTCTTTACTAAAAGCATCGGACCTGGGTTACCTTTCCAATTTTCAGTTCGCTGATCTGCTCCAAATAAATACCTTGCCTCTATTTTAGTAAGGAATCAACAAATCAGTAGAAGATTGATT
>Ga0307511_10005639_pt1 | contig 12708 bp, 14 predicted proteins | sample 13_EM_MG_FD_200266 | JGI IMG/M metagenome (GOLD analysis project Ga0307511, IMG submission 200266) | Populus trichocarpa ectomycorrhiza microbial communities from riparian zone in the Pacific Northwest, United States - 13_EM | ecosystem: Host-associated > Plants > Roots > Unclassified | place...
TCCGCCGGGCCAGCCGGCGCGGACGCCAGCGCTCCGACGACAGATAACTCAGAATGAAACGTACATGATCGCCCAACTCGTAGTTCCCGGCGCGTCCGAATACGAACGCAAATCGCAGCGGATCGATCTCGATGCGCTGTCGAAGGAACACGACGTCCGTGTCGGCGATACGAACGGCGCCGATATCGTCCACATCTACGCGCCGCGCGATTTCGATCCGGCCATTGTTCGCGATCTGAAGGTTCCGTACGTCAGCAACGCGCGGCCGAGGAAGCGCCGGTTCCGCAAGACTCCTGAGCCGCATCTCATCACGCCGGTCAAAGATGCCGGCGCGACATTCATCCCCGAGGCAGTCGCGGATAACTACTTCGGATCGAACGAGCAACACAACAAAACCATCGGAACCTGGCGGCGAAGCAGCATCAAAAACATCGTCGAGCAAACTGCGGCGCGCATTCAGCGATATCGCGATGATGTCGATTGGTTGCTCTTCGACGAAGCACCGACTCCTGACGATCTACACACTGTGGATGTCTGGGTCGATCCTGCCATCGATGAAGATGACTTCGATGGATTCGTTGCCGAAGCGATTGCATCGGGAATCGCAGTCGTCGCCTCGCGCACGGCGATCAACGCGCAGCGATTGGAGAAGGGGCGCACCGGTATCCTCGTTCCGCCGCGCGATCCGAACGAGTTGACTCATGGGATACTAGCCGCCCTGTTCAAGCCGGAGTTCCGTCAGAGCAGGTTGCTCGCCGCGCAGCAAACAGCATCAAAGTTTCGCGCGCGGCACCGGGCACGCGCGCTGATTCAACTCTACGAATCCATTCTCCGATGATCCTCGACGACCTCCCCAACCCACAGAAACGTGCTCTCGATCTCGTCAGGGAAGTCGCGGCGGAAAAGGATCTGCGGCCGTTTCTCGTCGGCGGGCCGGTTCGCGATCTCATCCTGGGCAGGCACGACGTCATCGACATCGACCTGACGCTGGAAGAAGGCGGATCGACGCTGGCCCGCGCTCTTGCCAAACGCGTCGGCGGCCGGCTTCGTTCGTTTCCGCAGTTCCTGACGTACAAAGTCACGGCCGAGGGGTTTCCGGAGATCGACATCGCCACGGCGCGCAAAGAGCGCTACCGCTCGCCGGGCGCGCTGCCGACGGTCACGGCCGGGCATCTCAAAGACGATCTGCTGCGGCGCGATTTCTCGATCAACGCCATGGCTCTCGATCTGATGACCGGCGAGATTCACGATCCGGCCCGAGGCGAGCGCGATCTTGCGGCGATGTCGATTCGCGTGCTGCACGATCAGAGTTTTCTTGACGACCCCACGCGCATCTTTCGCGCCGTCCGCCTCGCCACGCGCCTTGGGTTTTCGCTGGAACGGCAGACGGCGGGATTGCTCGAAAACGCGGTCGCTTCCGGCGCGCTGGCGACGATCGCCAAAGAACGGATCTGGCGCGAGCTGTTTCTCGCCTTCGATGAGGATCAGGCGCCGAATGTCATCGCTGCGCTCAGTGTGGCCGGCGTTCTCGAGGTTCTGTTCGATCATCGTCCTCCCGATCCGGAGCTCGAGTCGCGCCTGAAACGAACCGCAGAAGTCATCGACGGCACGGATCTCGATTGCCAGGTGATGTACACCGCGGCGTTGCTCCACGGCGACGCTTCCCCTGTCGATCTGGAGGGCTCCGGCTTCTCGCAGAAGCGGGCCCGCAACGTCGTGCAACTGGCCAATGAGCTGTCCAGCTTTGCCGATGCGTTGTCCGAGGCGACCTCTGACACGCAGCGGTTTCAGCTTCTCAAGCCTGCGTCGCCGGAGATGCTCGGCCTCGTCGCGGCCTCGATTCCTGGGGAGCGAGAGAACGTGGCGCGGTTCCAGGAGTTCCAGTCGTTCACGCTTCCCATTCGCGGCAACGATCTGGAAGTCCCGCCCGGACCGCACGTGGCGCAAGCGCTGGAGCGGACGCGCGAGGCCGTTTTCACCGGCGAGATTCCTGCCGAGGAGGCGCGGACGTTTGCGCGCGCGATGGCGATCCGGTACCTTGATGAGAATGGCCAGCAGCCCGAGACAAGCAGTCAGGATGATGAAGCAATTCGCTCTGACAACTGACCGCTGGCCGCTGACCACTCGTTGACATGCAGCGTCTGCCAATCCTCGCAGTCCTCCTCCTCGCCGCGGCATCCCTCGCGGCCCAGTCGAAACCGCCGCAGACGCAGCCGGAGATTCGCGGGCTGGAACAAGCGCCTCCACCCGATCCAACCCACGACATCACCCAGGTCGATGCCGCCCCCCTCGGCGGCGCGATCGCCATCCCTCTTCCGGAGCGCGAGCGGAAGAAGCTGTCCAAGTACGACATCCCGGAGCTGGTCGGAAGCAGGCAGGCGATCGGATCGCAACTGATCGATGGCCGACTGCCGAAGCCGCTCGTCGATTACAGCGTGTTGACCACCGCCGTCTATCAACGGCTGTCGATCTTCGAAGGAGGTCTGGTCATCGTTGAATCGCGCGGTACCGGCGGGACGATCCGGAAGAAGCTCATCATCCCTGCCGACGCGCTGCAGAACTACCTGCACGCCATCTCGCCCGCTGCGCTGGCGACCGTACGCGACGGCGATCTGAGCCGGCCGCGCGAGACGCGTCATGCGCTCCTGCGCGCGTACGACGGGCAGCAGAACTTCGTGGAGCGGCAATTCGATCCAATGGCCACGATGCCGAAGACGCTGGCCGACCAGGTCGTGCCGATGCAGGATCTGCTGCGCGCGATCTACCAGGACCGCGGCGTGACCAACAGCGTGGCCGGCTACATGCCGAAGGTCGGCGACCAGCTCGTCGGCGACGACAAGAAGGTCTACAAGGTGATCCGCGTGGTGAGCGAGAAGATCGTGGAGCTGCGCTGCCTGAGCCAGCCGACCACGATCTATGTCGACGTGAAAGATCTCTACAACTACTTCATTGGGACGCCGGGAGCGGCCAGCCGCTGAACACCCTTCGCGTCACCACCGGCACATTGCGAGGGCGCCGCGTCCCTGTCCCTCCGCGCCAGACCCGGCCGACCTCCGAGCGCGCGCGCATGGGCTTCTTCAACATCGCAGGTCCTCGCATCGGAGGCGCGCGCTTCCTCGACCTCTTCGCAGGAAGCGGCGTCTTTTCCTTCGAAGCGATCTCGCGCGGCGCCGCATCCGCGACGGCCATCGAGCAAGACCGGCAGAGCGTGGCCACGATCACGCGGCTGTCGAAGGAGTGGAACCTGCCAGTCACGGCCATCGCCTCTGATGTCTTCGTGGAAATCCCGCGGCTTCGAGGCAACGTTTTCGACGTGGTCTGGGCCGATCCGCCATACTCGTTCGACCGCTACGACGAACTGCTCGCCGCCATCGATCGCGACGTCGCGTTGAACGACGACGCCGTCGTGGCCATCGAGCACCAGCGCCGTACCGAGCCATTCACCATCGAAACCAAACGACTGAAAGCGACGCACCGCGCGGAGTACGGCGAAGTCTGGATTACCTTATTCACATCATGAGCATTCGAGAAATCACACCGGCCGAGTTGCAGCAACTTCTCTCCGACGAGAATCCGCCCACGCTCATCGACGTCCGCGAAGACGGCGAAGCAGCCATCTGCGCCATCAACGGGTCGACGCTGATCCCGATGAACAGCGTGCCACAGCGCTTGCAGGAGATCCCGCGCGACAAGCCCGTGGTGCTCTACTGCCACCACGGCGGACGCTCGATGATGGTCGGCCAGTTTCTGGCGCGGAACGGATACGACACGATGAACCTGACAGGCGGCATCGACCGGTGGGCGATCGAGATCGAGCCGGGAATGGCGAGGTACTAATGAGGACTCAATGGAACTAACCCTCGACGACGAAGGCACTCACACCCTTTTCGGGAATCACGACGAAAACCTGCGCATGCTCGAAGACGAGTTCGGCGTGAAGATCTCCTCCCGAGGAGGCGAGATCTTCGTCACCGGACTGCCGCATAACGTCGCGCCGGTGGAAAAACTGCTGGCGCAGATGCAGGAACTGATCGAGCAGGGATACCCGCTCAAACGCTCCGATATCCACACCGGCATGCGCGTGATTCGCGACCGGCCCGACGCCAGCCTGGTCGACTTTTTCACCGACGACGCGGTGACGGCCTCGGTGCGCCGCGTGGTCACACCGCGCAACCTCGCTCAGAAGATGTACCTGCAGGCCATGCAGGACAACGACATTACGTTCGGCATCGGCCCGGCCGGAACCGGCAAGACCTTCCTCGCCGTCGCAGCCGCGGCCGGCGCGCTGGCCGACAAGAACGTGAAGCGCATCGTCCTCTGCCGGCCTGCCGTCGAAGCGGGCGAGCGCCTCGGCTTTCTCCCCGGCGACATCGCCGAGAAGGTGAATCCGTATTTGCGCCCGCTCTACGACTCGCTCTACGACATCATCGGTTTCGAGAAAGTGGAGAAGCTCATCGAGCGGAGCATCATCGAGATCGCGCCGCTGGCCTTCATGCGCGGCCGGACGCTGAATGATGCCTTCATCATCCTCGACGAAGCGCAGAACACGACGCCCGAGCAGATGAAGATGTTCCTGACCCGCCTCGGCTTCGGCGCGAAAGCGGTTGTGACCGGTGACGTGACGCAGGTCGATCTCCCCACCGGCGCAAAATCGGGACTGCGCGTCGTCCGGCAGATCCTCGACGGGATCGATCGCATTCGTTTCTTCGATTTCTCCGACCGCGACGTGGTCCGCCATCCGGTGGTGCAGCGCATCGTCACCGCCTACGAGCGCGCCGATCGCGAGCGCGAAGCGCGCGAAAAGCAGGAGAAGGTTTGACGAACGTCGAAGTGACCGGCGCGGCTGTCCCCCGATTCAGCCGCCGCGAGATGGCGGAGTTCGTACGCAAGATCCTGATCGCGCTTCGCGTCGATGACGAGATCAACGAGGTCACAATCGCCATCATCGACGACGATTCGATGCGCGATCTCAATCGCAAGTTTCGCAGGAAGAACAAGACGACGGATGTCCTCACCTTCCCCGCCGACGATTCCGACGCCGATCCCCATTCCTCCGGCCGCCCCCTCGGCGACATCGTGATCTCGATCGATCAAGCGCGCCGCCAGGCCGCGGAACAGAAGCATTCGCTGGCGATAGAGATCCGCTACCTGATCCTGCACGGCGTGCTTCACGCCCTCGGGTATGACCACGAGACGGACAAGGGAGAAATGAATGCGCTGGAAGTGAAGGTGAGGGGGAAGGTGGGGTTGTAGTAGTCGTGGCGTTGCGGCGGAAACCCACGCGGCGCGTGGACAGACCAGCCGCCGTGATGACGGATAACGTCCTCCTGCGACGAAGAACGCGGCGGAACGCATGCGTGCGCTGCGACGAGAACTCGCAGAGAGCTATATTGAGGAGAATCAACTTAAAACTCAACCGAGCGGATCGAATCCGGTCACTCCGCGATACCGAAGGATCTCCTCATCTTTCGTCACGAGCCGTCTCCCCTCCGCAATCGATTGGGCGATGAGAATGCGATCGAAGGGGTCGTCGTGATGGCGCGGGAGGACCTCCAGCTTCAAAGAATGCGAGAAGCGTAACGGAAGCTCGCTGAATCCGTCGGCGGCGATCGATGCCCTCAACTCTTCGAGATCGACATCAATGCGGCCAAGCATTCGTTTGATTGTGATCTCCCACATCGTCGCAGCGCTTACCGCTACGTCGCTATCCGACGAGGCCACGATCGTAGATAAGCTCTTAGGCAACCGCCGGTCGCCCATGACCCACCAGAGAAGGATGTGCGTATCCAGCAGGAGGCGCATCAATCGCCTTCGAAGAGACCGGGGGGCAGCGGCGCATCGAAGTCGCGGCCAAGGCGAATGCGCCCGCGCATGCGACCCGGCTTCCGCTTGACGGCGTGCGAGCGAAACGGAACCAGCTTCGCGGCCGGGCGACCTCCTCGGGCGATGATGATCTCCTCGCCCGCCTCGGCTCGGTCGACGAGTTTGGACAACTGCGTCTTCGCGTCGTAGATGTTGATCTGGTCGCTCATTGGTCTGGTCTGACCAACTCTGAAACGGCGAATACTATTTCCATGTTCGCTACCGATCAGAATCCCTGATCCTTGTGCTCTCCAAACGTCTCCATCAACTTATTCACGATCTCCCCAACCGTGCAATCCTGCCGGACGCACTCCACGATGAACGGCATCAGGTTGCGATCCTCGCGGGCCGCGGAATCGAGTGCGGATAAGGCCGACGTAACGTTTCCGTTCCGAGAAGAACGGAATGCAACCAGCCGCTCCACCTGATCACGCTCCACGCCTTCATCGATCGACATGATCGGCAGTGTCGCGGAACCATCGTCGACGAACTCATTCACGCCGACCACGATCGCTCGCTTCTCCTCCAGCGCCCGCTGGGCGTGATACGCCGACTCGCCGATCTCATGCTGGACAAAGCCCGACTCGATCGCTTCGCGTGCGCCGCCCATGGCGTCGATTCGTTCGATCAGGGCGCGCGCTTCACGTTCGATATCGAGCGTCATCGATTCGACTTCGTACGAGCCGGCAAGCGGATCGGCGTAGCGCGGCACGCCGGTCTCGTGGGCCAGCACCTGCTGCGTGCGGAGCGCGATCTTGGCCGACTCCTCGGTGGGCAGCGCCAGCGCTTCATCGCGCGAGTTCGTGTGCAGCGACTGGCATCCACCAAGTACAGCCGCCATGGCTTGGTAGGCAACGCGCACGACATTGTTCTCGGGCTGTTGCGCCGTCAGCGTCGAGCCGGCCGTCTGCGCATGAAAACGTAAAGCCAGCGACTTCGGATCCTTCGGCGCGTAACGATCGCGCATCAGCTCCGCCCACAGCTTGCGAGCAGCGCGGAACTTGGCCACCTCTTCCAGAAAATCGTTGTGGGCGTTGAAGAAAAACGAGATGCGCGGCGCGAAGGAATCGATGTCCAGTCCACGCTCCACCGCTGCCTGCACGTACTGCAATCCGTTTGCGAGCGCGAACGCCACCTCCTGCACCGCCGTCGATCCCGCTTCGCGGATGTGGTAGCCGGAGACCGAGATCGTGTTCCAGCGCGGCACTTCCTTCGCGCAGAATTCGAAGATGTCGGTGACGATGCGCAGCGACGGCCCCGGCGGAAAGATGTACGTTCCCCGCGCCGCGTACTCCTTGAGGATGTCGTTCTGAATCGTTCCAGAAAGCTTCGTCCAGGCGATCCCGCGCCGTTCCGCCACGACCAGCAACAGCGCGAGCAGGATCGACGCCGGCGCGTTGATGGTCATCGAGATGGAGACGCGGTCGAGCGGAATGCTGTCGAACAACGTCTCCACATCCTCGATCGAATCGATGGCCACACCGACGTTCCCAACCTCGCCGCGCGCACGCGGATCGTCGGAATCCATCCCGATCTGCGTGGGGAGATCGAATGCCACGGACAGTCCCGTCGTCCCACGCTCGAGCAGGTAGCGATAGCGTTTGTTCGATTCCGCGGCCGTCGAGAAGCCGGCGTACTGGCGCATCGTCCAGAGCTTGCCGCGATACAACGAAGCCTGCGGGCCGCGCGTGTAGGGGAAGCGACCCGGCTCGCCGAGGTCCGACGCGGCGTCGAAATTGCGTGCGGCGAGATCATTCGCATCGAAAAAAAATTTGTCATCCGCCATTGCGGGCAATGATAGCGGGCGCACCGAGTCCGGTCGGTATAATTCACCCCCTTTTGCGCACCCCTCGATCATGAGTGTCAGCGGCAACCTCAAAACGATGCAGCCGGGCGATCTGCTCCAGTGGCTTAGCCTCGGGCAGAAAACCGGCACGCTCTTCCTCAGCAACAAGGGGATCGAGAAGAAGGTCTTCTTCCGCAACGGTCGCGTGATCTCGTCCGCATCGAACGATCCGCGCGAATACCTCGGCCAGTTCCTCATGAGCCACGGCTACATCACCGAGCAGGAGTTGATGAAGGCCATGGAGGTCCAGGCGCAATCGCGCATCCTCCTCGGCAAGATCCTGGTGATGATCGACGTCATCACCGAGGAGGATTTGCAGCGCCTCATGCGCCTCAAGGCCGAGGAAGAAATCTACGACATCTTTCTCTGGAACGAAGGCGAGTTTCGTTTCGTCGACGACGAGTTGCCGCAGATGGAGATGATCCCGCTGCAGGTCGACGTCACCGGCCTGATCATGGAAGGGACGCGGCGCGTCGATGAATGGAATCGCATCCACACGCTGATCGCGCACGAAGCGCTCATCCCATCCATCGTCAAAGAGGTCCCAGCGGAAGAGCTCGAGGACGATGCACAGCGAACGGTCGTGCTGGCCATCGATGGAAAACGATCGCTTGCCGAGTTGGTGCTGGAGAGCCGTTCGTCATCGTTCAACGTGGCCTCGACGGTTTATCACCTCGCACGCGAGGGCTACGTAAAACTGGTGGATCCGACTATTTTTCCGGCGGCGGAACCAAAGGCCGAAGAGGAGCCCGCTCCGTTCGAGGACTTTTCGGAAGACGACGAGATCATGGGCCTCATCACCCGAGCTCAGGCTTCGCTGCGCAGCCGCGAGTACGAGAAGGCGCAACGGCTGCTCAAGGCGGCCGAGAATCTCGACCCGACGCATTCTCGCGTGCGCAACGCCATCAAAGGTGCTGAGGCCGCCATCCTGTCCGATCTGCGAGGTCAGGGGCTGCACGACTCGAAAGTGCCGCGCGTGGCCAAGGCGTTGGAAGAAATTACCCAGATGAACTTCACGCCGAACGAGGGCTTCATGCTGTCGCGCATCAACGGGCAGTGGGACCTCGGGTCGTTGATCAAGATCTCCCCGATCCGCGAGCCGGACGCGATGCTGATCTTCTACAAACTCTGGCGCGACGGCATCATCGCGCTCGACTGATCACCACGAGTCGCTCGACCCGCCGCCGCCCGAGTCTCCCCCGCCCCCGTCGAAGCTCGAGCTCGAGTCCGACGAGCTGGACGATGAGGACGAATCCGACCAGGAGCTCGACGATGACGACGATGAGCCGGAGTCGTACGTGCTCGCCCACCCGCTCGACTTTCCACCGCGGCCTCTGCGGCGCACGACAAGGACGATGATCAACACCGGCACTGCGACAAAGAGAAGCAGCACGATGGCGCATCCGCCCAACCCGAGAGTGGTGACAGATTGGGGCCGGCCAGCCGGTTGCTTCGTCTCGTGCGCGGTTTTTCCCGTTCCCTTCAGCTTCTCGCCACGCGCGACGGCCAGCATGGCATCGGCGCCCTGCTCCACCGCGCCGTTGTAGTCGTTGGTCTTCAGAAACGGTTTGATGATCGTGCTCGTGATCTCCCGCGACTTGGCATCGGTCAGTACTCCTTCGAGACCGTAGCCGACTTCGATGCGCATCTTGCGGTCGTCGATGAAGAGGAAGAGCACCGCACCGTTGTCTTTCCCCTTCTGGCCGACGCCCCACTGATGCATGGCCTCGCTTCCCATCTGCTCGATCGTCGTATCGGCCGGAAGCTTGCGATCGACGAAAACGAGGACCTGGTTCGAGGTGTCGCGCTCGAACTGCGCAAGTTTTTCGTTGAGCGCGCTGGCCCGCGCGGCGTCGAGCACGTGCGCGTTGTCGGTGACGTACTTGGCCGGCTTCGGCGGGATGGCGATCGAGGAGACGAGCGCGAGGAGAAACGCGAGCATCACTTACCTCCAACTAACCGGTCACATCTCAGGGACCAAAGAAAGTAGCACATCGTCAGCGCAGCAAAATGGCATGCCGTGTGCTCCTGCACGAACCGATGCCTGACCTCCTGACCCTGAATGCGTTGCTTGAGCAAACCGTTACCGAACTGGACCGGAAGTCGGATGACCTTCGTCACGAAAACTCCGATGTCACCGACGTGATGAACTGGATGGCTGGCGTCCGTCAACGCGCCCGCCGCGCCCAGAACATCGATACGCTCAAGCTCAACGCGGTGTAGCCGGCTTCCACTCGTCGATCATCTTCATGAAGTCGCCGAAGAGATGGAACGAGTCGTGAGGCCCCGGCGCCGCTTCCGGGTGATATTGCACAGCCAGTACCGGCTCCCGTTTGTGGCGGAACCCTTCCAGAGTCTGATCGTTGAGGTTGATGTGCGTCGGCTCGACGTCGTTGGCGTTCAGTGAATCGGGATCGACTGCGAAGCCGTGATTCTGCGCGGTGATCTCGACGCGCCCGCTCCGCAGGTCTTTGACCGGATGGTTGCCCCCTCGGTGGCCGAACTTCAACTTGTAGGTTCGCCCGCCGAGGGCCAGACCGAGAAGCTGGTGGCCAAGGCAGATCCCGAAAATCGGAACCTTCCCGATGAGATGGCGGATGTTCTCCTGAGCGTACGTCACCGGCTCCGGATCGCCGGGACCATTCGACAGCATCACGCCGTCGAAACGCTGCGCCAGGATCTCGTCGGCATGCGTCGTGGCCGGATAGACGGTCACATCGCAGCCTTCGCCTGACAGATGCCGCAGGATGTCGCGCTTCACTCCGAAATCGTAGAGCGCGATCCGCTTCGTCACCTTCGCCGGCGGTTCGTCGAACGTGTAGGGACGAAGGGCCGTCACGCGCTGCACGAGATCGAGTCCGGTCATCGACGGCGCGCGGCGAATCTCTTCGACCACGCTGTCGACCCCACGAGCACTCTCGCTGGTGATCATCCCGCGCATGGCCCCTTCGTTGCGGATCTTGCGGGTCAGCGCGCGCGTGTCGATTCCCTGAATGGCGGAGATGTTGTGGCGCGCGAAGTAGCTGGCCAGCGGCATCTCCGAATGCGCATTCGACGGCTCGGCGATGGCGTCGCGCACCACGAATCCGGCCACCTGCGGCTGCTCGTTCTGCGCCACGGCCGCTTCGATCCCGTAGTTTCCGATGTGGGGATACGTCATCACCACGATCTGAAATCGATAGGAAGGGTCGGTGGCGATCTCCTGATAGCCGGTCAGCGACGTGTTGAACACCACTTCGCCAATCGTCTCGGCCGTCGCACCAAACGGCTCTCCGTCATACACAGTTCCATCTTCGAGAATGAGTCGGGCGGGCATTGGGCCGGGATTATACGAGGTGCTGCCGTAGCGCCGACGGCTCGTCGGCTGGACCGCCAGCGGCTCGCTGGCGGGTTGAACATCGCCGCCGGGCCGGCGGGCCGGCGGCGCTACAACGGACCGCTACTCGTGCCGCAGCGCCTCCACCGGATTCAACCGCGCCGCCCGCAACGACGGCACGATCGTCGCCGCAAACGAAACGATCAGCGAGAAGGCCGCGATGATGGCCAGATCGACCGGTCGCGTTACGAACGGGATTGACGAGACGAAGTAGACCTGCGCAATCTCCGGCGGGAAAGAAACGAGGTTGTAGCGCGTGATCAGCCAGCAGACGATCACGCCGATCAGCATGCCGCTGGCCGTGCCGAGAAAGCCGACCATCGTGCCGTACCAGATGAAGATCCGGCTCACCATCGCCGACTCCGCCCCCATCGACGAGAGGATGCCGATCTCCTTGCGCTTCTCGTGAACAGTCATGATGAGCGTCGAAACGATGTTGAACGTTGAGACGAAAACGATCAGGCCGATGACGATGAAGAGCACGAGCTGCTGGATCTTCAGCATCGAGAACAGTTGCCGGTTCATGTCGCGCCAGTCGCTGATGGCGTAACGATGCTCGGTGCGCGCGTCGATAGCGCGGGAAACAGCATCGAGATCCGCACTCGGAACGAGCTTCACTTCGAGCAGGTTCGCCGCGCCGGGAGCGTTGAGCAGCGTCTCGGCTTCATGCAGATCGATGAAGAGCCAGCGCGCGTCGAACTCGTAGAAGCCGGTGTCGAAAACGTTCGTCACCACAAACGAGGCGCTGCGCGGCAGAAAACTGCCGCTGTTCTCGCTCGGCACGGTGATGCTGATCGATTGCCCCTTCGTCACGCCGAGCTTCGTCGCTAGATAGCGGCCGATCGATACGCCCCGCTCCCCTTCCGGCGTATCGAATGCGTTTCGCGGTCCGACGATCTTCGCGATCATCGGCGACTCGCTGGCTCGCCCCGGTTCAATTCCTTTCAACATGGCCTCGCTGCCGGTCGAGCTTCGCTCCGTCGTCACCAGCGCGTTCTTGAACAGTACCGGAGCAGCCTCGGCGACTCCCGGCGCACTGCGAACCAGCGCCACAAGTTTGTTGGTGTCTTCGATCGGCCCGCCGACGGAGTAGACGAAGATCTCCGCATTCCCGCCGAGGAGCTTCTTCTGCAGATCGCCGCGATAGCCGGTCATCAGCGCCATGGAGATCACCAGCGCCATCACGCCGATGACCAGGCCGAGGACGGAGACGAAGCCGACCGCGGAGACGAGCCGGTCCGTCGGCCGTCGCAGGTAGCGCCACGCGATCTGGCGGGAGAGGTTCATTGGGTTGGTAGTGTACGGGGAGTGGGGAGTTGGGCGTGGGAGCAAAGCGCGAGGAGCGGCGCCTACCCAGTTGAACTCGACGCCCCACTCCCCGCATCCCATCCCCACGCCGACGTGAAGTACGATCCCCTCGATGAGTACTTCAGCCACCTCCATCCACGGCCGCGCCATCATCGTCGACGGCCATTGCGACACGCCCTACCGGCTCATCCGCCACAACGTACACCTCGACGAGCACGACCCTGAGGCGCAGGTCGATCTCAAATCGCTGCGAGAAAGCGGCATCACCGCCTCGTTCTTCGCTGCCTACGTTCCACCGTTTTATGCAGGCCGAGGG
>Ga0307511_10005640_pt1 | contig 12707 bp, 17 predicted proteins | sample 13_EM_MG_FD_200266 | JGI IMG/M metagenome (GOLD analysis project Ga0307511, IMG submission 200266) | Populus trichocarpa ectomycorrhiza microbial communities from riparian zone in the Pacific Northwest, United States - 13_EM | ecosystem: Host-associated > Plants > Roots > Unclassified | place...
TCCGACGAAATACCCATCCCGCCCGCACATGAGACAAGCCCGCATAGGTATCCCTGGCGGATCCGATGGGGACTGGGTGCTTCGTCGTCCCGCGGATAAGGAACATGAGAGTGGGTGACGAGGTGTTTCTGTTCGTGGGGTTCTTTATATCAACCGGGTTGGGCGCCTAGAACAGAGCGTACACCTCCCCCGTTCGCTCGGTCTCTGTTGACTCTTGGCTTCGGACTGGCTCGAATGGGTGTGTGTAGTTGTATGACCTACAGCTTTACCATATAGAGATTGTGTTTGTCGTGTTGACGAACAGTGAGGCTGAACCTCGTGACAAAGGCCGATTGAGGAGAATGTCGCTTGACCCATCGCAGGCTACGTTCTAATGCATGGAAGTAATATACAGACTTGCGTGGGCCCACCAAAATGCCCAATACGATCAAGTTGAGAGTCGGGTATCGCGCCAGTCGACAAAGCGGGAATGAGAACAACAGGCGAGATGCAAAGTCATCCTCCACGTTGCTAGTTCTGAACAGAACTCGTGAACGAAATGGGCTCACACTATCAGTGAGGCTCGGAAGGATAGAGCCGGGCGGACGGACAGGTTATTGAACAAAGGCGATGGAGGACGATGAACAAGCGGTTCGGTGGCGTAGTCGGTTATCGCATCTGTCTAACACACAGAAGGTCCCCGGTTCGAGCCCGGGCCGAATCATTTTTTCTCCATCACGAACAAGCGATCGTTGATAAACCGTTTCGCAGTAATTGATTCAGCATTGACTCGAAACACGACATGACCCCATCCACCGTTGTTGACGCCATAACCTCTACGCTTGCAGCAGCGACCCTCGCCACGTAGGTTCGCCCCGCCTGTAATTCGTTCCAGGGATTCATCCGACATCCAAACTAGAACAGAAACAAACACCAGCGCCTCAAAGGCTTCGACCCACGAGCAAGTCGTCACACCTTGGGACGTCCAAGGCTCTGTGACTGAGGATGGCAAGCAGTCTGCGATTGACTACGATAAGCTCATCGTCCAGTTTGGCACGAAAAGGATCGACGATACGCTACTGGAGAGGTTCGAAAAGGTTACCGGGCATAAGGCTCATCCGTTAGTTCGCCGGGGGATGTTCTTTTCTCATCGGTGAGTAGTGTTCCGGCTTTATTTCTTGTACTATTTCAACGATGTCTGTCACAGCGAGTTCAACGCCATTCTTGACCGATACGAACAGGGGAAACCGTTCTTCCTCTACACGGGACGCGGGCCGAGCAGTGACAGCATGCACCTTGGACATCTCATACCCTTCATGTTCACGAAGTTCGTCTCCCTCCTCCTAAACCAACGGTCGATCCTCATGGGAGTCGCTGGGTAGATGGCTGCAGGATGTCTTCAACGTTCCTCTTGTCATCCAATTGACGGGTATGCCAAACCCCTCACAACGCTCGGTCGTAAAACTGATGAATGCCAGATGACGAGAAATTCCTCTTCAAGCATCAGCTCAAAGTCGATCAAACCTACGCATTCGCCAAGCAGAACGCCAAGGATATTATCGCTGTTGGTTTCAAGTTAGAGAAAACGTTCATCTTCAGTGATTATGACTATATCGGAGGAGAGTTCTACAAGAACATTTCGAAGATTTCCCGCCAAATCACGATCTCCCAAGCTAAGGCGACTTTTGGTTTTAACGACTCGTGAGTAGAGAGACCCCAGCGCCTGAGGTTGATGGAAGTTTGTTTATTCCATTTCCCTAGCGACAACATCGGAAAAATCCACTTCGCCGCCATCCAAGCTGCTCCTTCCTTCTCCAACTCCTTCCCTCAAATATTCGGTTCCGTCTCGAATATACCCTGTCTTATCCCATGCGCGATAGACCAGGACCCATACTTCCGTCTGACCAGAGACGTGGCAGCGAAGCTCAAATACCCTAAACCGGCCTTGATCCACTCCAAGTTCTTCCCCGCCTTACAAGGTCCCCAAACGAAAATGAGTGCCTCGGATGCAAATTCGAGTATCTTCATGACGGATACTCCGAATCAGATTAAAAATAAAATCAACAGGCACGGGTTCAGCGGTGGTCAAGAGACGGAGGAGGAGCATAGAAGGTTGGGTGGTAACCCGGATGCGGATGTTAGTTATCAGTATTTGACGTTCATGTTGGATGACGACGAGGAGCTGGCGAAGATGTACGATGTGAGTGCTGAAGCCAACTCTGATCCCAACTCAAAATTTACTGGTCGCCAAAAATACAGGATTATAAGGCTGGAACGCTGTTGACCGGTCAACTCAAGGCTCGTTGCATTCAGGTCTTGCAGGAGCTCGTCAAGGGATTCCAAGAGGTTCGTATTTCCACTCCTTTGGGTAAAGCGATCTCATAGAGTTTTCTGCAGCGGAGATCCAAGGTCACTGATGCGGAGGTCGCGACGTTCATGGATGCCTCTAGAAAGATCGACCCTACGGTTCCTAAACCTTTTCAACCTGCCGCCGCAGTGGAGTGAATGGCTTCTATAGGACGTGGTTATGCCTACCATCTTTCTATTCTGAAATGCATGATGGCGATTGCGTTGGTCGGCGCTCTCTGTCACCTTTCCCCCGTCCGTCAACAGCGTGAGCGCCGTAATGAAGGGTTTAATGCGGAATAAGGCCACTATCACATGTGGGGGTAAAACGGGAGTGATTACTAGAACATCCAGGAGGGGAAGTACACAACGACGAGGATAACCAAACATTCCGTCGAATTACCAGTTCCCACACCTGTCACTTGGGGATGCCCCAAAAGAGCCAGACGAATCTGAGTCGGTTACATTGGTCTCGACGGACGGCAGGGTACACTGGAGGAGAAACCCAAGTGAGAGAAGCGGGGGAACGGTAGTCGAGCAGCTGGTGGGCGGTCGGTCGAGTCGAACTCGACTCGCTCCAACACAACTGCAACAGCCCCCAATACGCGTCGGATAAACCTAGAGAATCGGCCTCGGGAGGTTTCTCCGGTTGCTCGCCTCTGATGTATAAATATTAAACGGACCCGTCATTCTGGCCTTTTTGGTGGCTTCTCGACCCACATGGAGTCCCTTCTGTTCCGCTACCGATGTGCTTTTCCCAGCGTGCAGTCACGCCACGATCACCTGAAACCGGCCGTCGATGCGTGTATTCCATGTTCTGTTCGGCCTTGGCTATGTAGGTGATCACAATCTGGCCTGGGACGAGATAGGGCTTCATTCTCACTGCGGCAAGGCTGGAACCGCGGTCGAACTTCTTATCTGCATCCTCGGGGCAGGTCTTCCACGTCGCCCATCCATACTCAAGATCTTGCCCGTTGGATGAGTGGCTACCCACCGCAGTGCGCTCGGCGGGCCACTCCCGCTCAGGCCGTGTTTACGGCCGGTTAAGGAGGATATGATGCGCTCAATACCCTCCGCATTGAAGTGGGCAGCAAAACCTCACTGGCGTTTGCCCCGCGCATTGCCGGTCAGGATCTTTGAGTCCCTCGTAATCCGCCGACAACCATTCCGCGAATCTACCAATCCAGGAAGATGTCACATTTTTGGTTTCTGTTTCACGGCCCATGGCCGACTTTTCAACCCTGCCCACGCCCCTACTGTGCAACACAGCACCAATTTACCTATCGATGTAAACCTATTATCCTCTCTCGTTGTGCCAATACACACGCGCGCGCCTTTTCTACGATATTGGTGCCTTACCTGAGGCCCGAGTCCCGACAAATATCCCGTAAAAATAATGGCGGCGAGAACTCCCGTAATTGGGTGATGTTCTGAGGACCCCGTGGTTGTGAATACACAGGTTTCGGTCATCCTTTCAATAAAACTCACCTATCTCGGTGAGGCTGGGAGTTGCACACGCCCCAATTACATCCGTAGTAGACACCATACAATGGCTAGCATTGATTGAGAAACTCGAGAAACTGCCTACTGCTGTAAAATTGTACTTAAGACCCATCAAGGTGATCTTATCAGAGGTTCGATCAAGTGGCTGAATTTTATCAACCTGAACCGTATTGTCAGTCAGCGGACCTTTTACTGGGATGGGCGGATCACCCAGCCAATAATACACTAAAGCATGCGTAACAACAGGGGAGCAATGGGGATCACAACCCCGAGCACGGCACCCACCCGGCACCGCGGCTACAGCTACCGAGGAGCGTTAGCTCGCAGTCCCGCTGCCTCCGTTCAATGCACAGGTCGGTCCCCCATCAAGGCTCGGATGTTTTGTCACTTTCCTCCGTCACCGGAGCTCAGGGCTTGTGTGTGTTCGCATGTTTTAGCCGCTTTCGCCCGTCCACGATGAGTGTCAGTGGATATATAAGCCGTGCCCCTTGAAAGGGTTCTATCTAACCCCCTTCAAGACGACAGCAGCCCAGTACGATTAGCATGTCTCGCGAAGCGGCCCCCTCTGGTACCCCTCCACCCCTCGTCCGTGGTGGATTGATCATCGGCTCATCGAATTGTCAGACATCCAGTTCTGGGCTAACATCTACTCAACGGATGTCACCTCAGATGAATGTCTCACAAAGGTTCAGTCAATCTTGAACTGCCAGTCCAACATCAACGTCGCCAGGAGCTTCCAGGGAGAGGAAGCACGGATGTTTATCGATTTTCTTGACCATGTGAGCAAGTTATACGGTGGCGTACCCCGACAATTCATGGCGTCGAATGCAGGTGGTTTCCCAATCACCCCTCGACGACAAACTCCGGCGACGGGCTTTACTGCTTCTCTGCAAGATTTTCAAAGCCCATGGCATCATACCCGCCTCCTACATTCTCCGACGGGAGCTCATACGAGCTGGGAGAGTCCATTACTACGCCGGGTTCGCAGACGTGAGCGATGGAGAATACTCGGGGTTGACCGTAGCTATCAAACGCCTCAGGATGGATGAGGGGGATCCCGACAGGATGTTCAAGGTACCTTTGATCAACCTCACGCGTCAGCATCGTTCAACTCCCATTCAGCGGTTGTGTCGAGAGATCATCGGTTGGAAATATCTGTCTCATCCGAACATCTTACCTTTGTTAGGCGTTTCTGTGTCCGTTGACCCGCGTTGTTTCCGCATTCTCACTGAGTGGATGCCCAACGGAAACGTCATGCAATACACGAAGTCCAACACAAAAGCGAACCGGTTACAACTAGTGAGTCCACTTGTCATTTTCCCGTGGTCTTCTCTCACCTAATCAACGAACCTTAGCTCTCTGAGGTCATGTCTGGTGTTACCTACCTCCACGAGCTCATGATCGTTCATGGGGATCTCAAAGGCGTGAGTCCAACGTTCTTGAGGCGCCCTTCACCTCGTTGACGATTGGAGTAGGCAAACGTCCTCGTCGACAACTCAGGCGCCGCTCGAGTCGCAGATTTCGGACTCATGACCATGGCTGATCTAGGCACGATCCTCCTATCTGAAACCGTTGTTTCCTCCGGGGGGACACTTTGTTGGATAAGCCCAGAGCTACTGGATCCCCCACCCGGTTCCGATGGCCGCACAACTCGCGAGTCAGACTGTTATGCGCTTGGAATGGTAATATATGAGGTGGGCTGGCTGAACTCGTCACGGTGGTCCCCCGTTTGAACGTTCACCCATCACAGGTTCTGACCGGTCGCCGACCGTTCCATCATCTGCATGCCTTCAAATCCGTCCCTGCTGTACTGAGGGGTGAGCGTCCGGAGAAACCCCCCGCCGCAGAATCTCTGGGTTTCTCCCAAGAGCTTTGGGAGCTGTTGCAGTCATGCTGGAGTGAGACGAGTTTGACTCGACCCACTGCCCGGCGGCTTTTCGACTACCTTTCCCCTGTCTCCCTCGATTGGGTCCCACCTTCAACGTACCCCGTCATCGAAGTCGATGCCTTTGATACCACCGACTCGGATTCGTCGGGTTCTTTGTGTTCATCCCTGATCAGCTTGGCGAGCGAGGTGTAGAAGTAGATTACTCTGCAGAACGTGTACCTGTCCTCATTGTTGTTGTGTATCTCCATCGGAAAAAAGGTTATTATCTTATTGACTTATCCCTCTTATTTGATCCAATCAGTACAAATCCGCTGCCGTTCGGACTCGATATTGTGTAGTTCTGGGCCGGAATTGTATAGTGAGATGATCATCCCGTCCGAATCAGGGAGTCTACTCAAATAAACCGCCCCGGTTAAGTATGTTCAGTTTCGTTCCTTCGTATGCAATAGTACCCCACCCCCGATACAACGTGAATTGCTTGCGAAAGGATAGTCGAAGAAAGATGGCAATGATTCCCGTGCAATCGTTGTCATCTGAATCCGACGCCCGTGTTTCAGTACAGCAGAACTAATCTTTTTGAATGCACCCGCGAACGTTGTGACCTTGGATCACTGTTACCGCAAACTACCTAGATGCGGGGAGGAACGAACCGCTTGGCGCCCATTGAGAGCTCCTGCGAAACCCGTATTACAACGAGCCTCCAACTGGCTGATCCCCAACGTCCCAGTGGTATAATCCTGAGTTTGACGTTACCGTCGAACGTCGAACGTCGAACTCTCGAGTCGGGACCAGAGCTAACACCACTCAACACAGCCTAGACCTACCGGGCTGGTTCAAATTATTTGCAACGACGACGGTTTAGCGCTTTAACCCGCACCCGAGGCACCAGTTTTCATTTGGTAACCTTGGAGGGCGGGGAAGAGCTTCAAGCGAGCGGGGTTGATCAAAGTCTGTTCACGGAATTCGAGCTCCGCGGTGGTGCTTAGTCGTGCACACTTTGTTTCAACCACTGACATCGATGGAAAATCGACTTCATAGCACCTGTATGGAATATAGTCCGGCGGACTTTCTCCTTCCCATCCGTACGAGATATCCGTCTGGCAGAATCTCCTAAAACCGATTTCTTGCTGGGATATTCCTTCCCAAACAGATTGGAGGCAAAGTTACAAACGACCCATGGAGAGACACGGTAGTAAGAACACGAAGGTACTTCGAGAGCACATACTGCGGATACTTGATATATTACAGGCGTTATCGTGACCAGAAAATACGTGGCCCGAGCCCACGTTCCAACGCGTGGGCTCGTGTAATTTAGCAATTCAGGTGTAGCCGGCCTTCACTCGGATCGTCGGATCCAGTGACATTCTCTCCTCCCCAGGCCGCCCATAATAAACCTCGATGATTCCCTCATCCTTTGCAAGTTCTGCGTAGGCCTTGAACTTGGCGACGCCGCAGGCATTCAACGTCCTCGCCTTCTTCCCCGCGTCTTTCAACAACTGAGCTCCAACGAGGGAAAAAAGCGGTTTCTTCTCCCCAGTCTTCCATATCTCCCCCAATGTCTCAACTAAGTCCACAAACTTTGGGTCAACCACACCCCTCTTCAGGCCGACGGGTGGGGGTGGAGCGGTGACCATTCCGTTCCCTAATGATTTACTAGGCTGGAGGGAGACAGATGGTCCTGCGGGTCTTGGGTCGCTAAGCGACACCCAACCAGCACCTTGGTCCATCCCCCCAGCCCTGACTACACCTTTCTCCATCGCAAGTGTGATGTAGTCTCCGAATTCCGTAACTCCAACAGATGTGAAAGCGTCGGGTCTCCTCCCCAGGAGCAATGGGGTCACGCTAGGAAACCTAAACACTGATTTCCCAGTCAACGCCTGAAGCTCTGTCAGGACCGCAGTGAGGTCCCGAAAAGAGCTTGGTGTGACGTTTACAGATGGTGGGGGAGGGAGGGAGGGTAGATAACTGGTGAGGGCACTTCGTTGCACCGAGGGTGACGGAGTGTCAGGGAACCCCAGCCCCACGCCCCGAGCTGGGCCCACGTCGCGCAGGGAAACCATTGCACTTCTGGAGGCTGTCGTTCCTCCAACCAGTGAAACAAGTCCGGAAGCAATTGCTGCATCAATATATTGGCCAAAGTTCGTCACACCAGGGACGCTAGTGCATAAGGAAACTAAATCGGCATAGCCAAGAGTCGAGACAAGGTGGGCAAAGACCTCGGAGAATGAAATCGGTTGACCATTGGTCAATTGTTTGGATTTCAAGAATTCAACCAGTGGGGCGAAGGGAGAAGCGACACTGGCTGCGAGTGTTGGTGGAGTGTCAGCGGTCCTCGTGGGTGTCGAAGAACACACAGGTGAGCTACAGTAAGCCGGGCATAGCTTGAGCGAGTCGTCACCGTTCCTTACTCCGTGAATAGTAACAACACCTGCTTCCTCTGCCGCTTGGGCATACTCCTCGAACTTTGTTACGCCCGCGTCCTCATAGATGGAGGGGTTCTTCCTCAAAAGTCGTGATCCAACGGTGAAGAACTGGGGTTCGGAGTCTCCCGCGAGCCGTAAATCGTTCAGGAGTTTGATGAGATCATGGAATCGCAACCAAGGGTTTTGTGGGGGGCTATTGGAGGTGGTATCCCGTTGGTGACAGAGGGTAACCCACCCATCTCCATCTTGATGTTGTTCAACGGCGACAATTCCGGCTGATTCTGCAAGTTGAAGATATGCCTTGAACTTGGCGGTACTGACTGTTTCGAACGCGTCCGGTTTCCTGTCCTTCCACAGTGAGAAAACCGTCGAAAATCGAGGCGCCGGGCCCCCGTTTGCAGATAGTTGGCCCAAAACAACGATCAAGTCTTCAAAACCACGCCCCGTGTCGGCTTCTGAGGGGGTTTTCGCGACCTCGGTCCGGGGAAGGTGGGGTGTCTTTGGAGTAGATGTTGGGGTGAGGGTATTCGAAAAAATCTCGTGGGTTGGAGACAATTCTGGGGGTGGAACCGCATTGGTTGGTAATGCTGTGGTTGGTAGTGATGTAGGTGGTTCACTACCAACAATATACATTGAGCTGAGGGCACACGTAGCGGAAAAGTTCTTACCAAGAGGTAACCTCAACCTGCCGTCCGTCCACAAGCCCCTGGGATGCCACGGGAACGGGCGACCTCACACAGATCTTGCACTCGCAGGCTCGTAAAACTGATTCGATGGTACTTAATGGATCTATGACTCCAAGATTGTGGGTGCTGGGCTCAACCGAACTTCCTTCATCAATGAGAAGCAGGCGTCCTGGAGAGAGGGGGATGTCGCCTTCACCCTTTGGTAGTGTCATTTCCGGAGAACTCTGACATACTGAGATTAGCAGTTGAATAGATGTGGATTCTGACACATGCTCACAAATGCAGGAGAATGGAAACTATCCTCATCAACCGAATCAATTGTTTTCGGTGATGCAGGATCCTGTTGAAATACAAGGTCAACGATGGTACCATGAACAATTGAGGGACATACCATGTTGGATCCGCCTGCCAAATCGGCTACAATCCAGTCGTCGTGGGTAGGGTTCATCGGAATACTGGCTGATGGGGTATTGATGGGGGTTCCTGCCTTCGGAACTACCCGTGTAGCCTCCGACTCCACAGACAGAGCACTCGATGGTAGGGTTGCACGTCTAGGGCGGATTGTGCGGATAGGAATGGTGCCAACTGGACGAGGGGATAGAGTCAAGGGTTGGACGGTGGGAGTGACACGTTCCTTCGGAAGACCAACGAGGTGGGCGTCGAACTCAGATAAGTGATCTGACATTTGAGGGGTGGTGAGAGAGGCAACAGAGGACAGGGTCCGAGATCCAGGTAACGGTGGCTTGGGTGGAGGTCGTGTTTTCAATATGTCGGATTTCCAATCGTACACGACGGAGGCTTGGACAGTCAGGCTCTCGTGAGTCATGAAGGAGTTGCTGACAAGCACGACGTTATACTTTCTCCATCGGACTGTGGACAGAAGGTAGGCGAAATCGCGGTCGCCGGAGATGAGGATGACCGTGGCTGGAGGTGGGTTGTCCTTGATGAACGCCATGATATCCACTGAGCATCGTATGAGGCTACAACACGACTTTCTACTTGGTGGAGACGACTCGCCTATCATCATCAAGTCTACCGAGTTCTTTCCATTGTGCGGGCAGTCTGGGGCGGGCGGTAAGCGAGGTAAGGTGGGCGAGTCGCAACGGACAGACCGGTCAGAGACAATCCGCAGGATTGAAGTTCGGATCGGAGGGTGGATTGCCTTGGAGACGATTTGTCTGGTAGCTGAAGGTATGCCTTGAAGATATTGACCGCCCCGAACTGGCTAGCCAGGGTGCGGATATTGTCGACGATGTTGTATCCGGAGGCATTCGTGGAGGGCGCGCAGTTCTCTGCCTGATATTCAGCTCGGGGAATGTGTGAGAGTGTGAGAACGAGCTGACCGTAGTCCCAGAAAATGCCTACGGGGTCATACGAAGGTGTGGTGGACGAGGAAATCGGATTCAGCTGTTCGATGTGTGGCGGAGGAGAGGACGACATCTTTTGTGGGCGTCCATGGGATGGCCCGCCTGTTACGATTTCATATTCTGGTATTGTTCAGCATGGTAGACAAGTATCGCGGTCTGCCAGGGTCATCCCTAGCTGCACCTCCCCTCCAATTATTTCGAGACCTTACTCAGAGCTCAAACGGGTGAGGGTTGTCGATCGTCATCCGGGCGGGAAGACACGGGAGGGCTGCCCAGGTAAAACGGAAGTCCAACTTGGACTTTCCATTGTTGTGTTTTCGCGCGTGACAAGGCCAAACAGATCACTCCTCCCCAAAGACATTCATGGCTGGTTTTACTTCACCTTCTTTAGCCGTGTGTTGCTTTCATTCGCCACCCCATTTCTTCCCCAAAATCTCCCTTACCATGCGGGTCAAGTGATTTCCCGCCGCTGTAACAAGTTCAGGGTGTGTAACTGTCTGTGGACTCAGACACTCCAGGCCCAGGGGGGCTTCTGGTCTCCAGCATATCATTTTGTTATCTTTGGGGACTGGATTTCAAGCAATTCCATCCCAGCAGCAACAGAACATTGGTGGGTTACATCCCCCTGAGGTGAACCAAAACATCAGAGTTGCCTCAGCTGCTCACCAGAACACTACGGCCAAATGCAATATTTTTGTTTCCCATAATCAAATACTTTGGTAGATTATCAAGGAGAATCCAAGACTATAGTGAGCAAGTATCCCAAGACCCCACTCTGTAAACTCTGTCCACTTATTCCCCACATATTGGCAGTGGGTCCACCCTTTGGGGGTGGTGCTAGGGTGGATCAGAAACAACTGGTGATCTAGATGACATCTGTTAGACTGAGGTGTGTTGAAATAATCAGGGTATGGCAGGGAAGCAACCTTTCAGCCAAAAGCTACACCCACTGCATGGGATCTTGTCATGCACTGTCATTTTTCACCCCCTTCTTATTGATCTTCTACCCACTTCCTTTTCACTCACATCAAGATGAACGCAAGACAAGTTCATTTCAAGATGCAACAGGCTACATTGGACTAGATGACAATGATATAACATGGGACTACAATGTCAATTCTTCAAGTTCTCAAACCACTCCAAGTTATGTGCTTCCTTCTCCTGGAAGTACTGATGTTCTAACACATACATGTCAGCACATGGGTTTAAAACACAATTCTAACCACCAACCTCTCTATGAGCATTCTCCCAGGAATAAGGATCATAGTACAGAGAGTCAGGAGTAGGATGAGGAGTCTCCAACTGGACACCAGTATGATAGTTGATTGTAACTTGCTGGGCAGCTGACAGAGGGCCAGGAACTTGGTTGTCCTCAATGGACTTGGCATGAATTCTGTCAGAACCGACCTTGCCAACAGGCCTACTGAACCAATGCTAGTCTCCTATGATGCTCAGTACATGAAGTTATAGGGTAACTGCGGATCTCTTCAGAGTGGGTTGAGACAGACCACTCCCGTACGTGTTGGCGTAACTTGAGGCTCCAGAATATCTGTAGTTCAGGTAGATGGATAATAGAGGCCGAGGTAATGCGTTTCGGCACTAGAGAAGGAGGGATGGCTTCTCTGGGGCTGAGCAGAGGGGAACAAGGGAGGCTAGGGGTTAATCACTAATGATCCGCCTGTCAGGAGGGAGAACACTGTGATTGACAAAGTCTGGGGAATACATCGGAACATTTGTACATACTTATATACTAAGGTTCGTGATCATGTAAGCACCTGACTAAGTAGACAAGCAAGCAATCATTTAAGGGTGAACAGTGAAGAAGGGAAGGAATGGCAATGAACTGGTAAAAGGGGGACGTCAAGATAAGTGATGGTGCACCGTAAAAATAAGAAATGAATGAAGAAGGTGCGCCATGTGAAATTAGATGATCTCGCGTGGGAAAGATTACTAAGGATCGTGAGAGAGGTCATCCAAATATAGTTAAAGAGAGAAGTCACGAAGAACTGTCAGGGTTGAGGGTTTGATGGACAGATAGGAGTTCGGAAAGATCCGATGGAGATAGGAGACTCGATTGAAGGCTGGTACTTGATATATATAAGCTTGCGGTTTGGCCTTGGTTGTCTCCATCGTCTTCCGTCAATACTCTTCCACTCGCAGCTCTTCCTCTACTTCCTCGCTCTTACCACTATGTCCGACATCTACTGCCATGAGGACATCATCGATTTCACCAACCCCTTCCTCGACTTCGATCAGGGGTACCAGGCTCCGAGGAAGATCACTGCTCTTCCTGTTTCTCCCAAGACCGTTCTTCCGGAGAAGCCATTGACCCGCAGGGGTTATCCAAGAGGGGAGAGTCAGGGTGACTCGTCAGGTTGGTGTCCCTCTTTACTCCCTTTTGATGGGTTGTACTGATTGACTCCCATAGGGTTCTTGAGTCTCAGGGATGCAGAGTTGATCTTGTCCAAGCCTTTCCATCGGAAAGGCAACCACCATCACCCAACTGATGAGGAGC
>Ga0307511_10005641_pt1 | contig 12705 bp, 15 predicted proteins | sample 13_EM_MG_FD_200266 | JGI IMG/M metagenome (GOLD analysis project Ga0307511, IMG submission 200266) | Populus trichocarpa ectomycorrhiza microbial communities from riparian zone in the Pacific Northwest, United States - 13_EM | ecosystem: Host-associated > Plants > Roots > Unclassified | place...
TTTCGTGCTTTTTGGTTTTGCAATGTGCTTGGCAATCGTGATCGCTGCTTTTCAGCGCCGTGCTTTTCTTGCTTTTCCGCCGATCAAGCATGAAAAGCAACAAAAGCAACACGCAGTTTTCCTGATGTGTTGTTTCGTCAGGGTCAGTGTCTCGGTTCCCACTCGTTGATATCGCCGACTCACTTAACTTTTGAAGTACGAGTCGCTTGTCGACAGGAATGCCTCAAACAACCTACCAGAGGACCTCGTTGTAGAAACGTCCTTCGCTCAGCTCCTGCGTATCATTCAGCTCGACCTTCCTCCATCTACCGAATTGTATCACCCTGAAGCCGAGACGGTGCTTCTCGCCCATGTCAAGACGTGCAACGCGACCCAAACCGAGAACGGCCTCTGGGAATATTCCATCACGGGTGGATCACACTTCGTTGACCTAAACTTGATCCAATGTGGCGTTGGCCGGGTCCGTGACCGGGGAAAGTGGAAGTTCATCGATAGAAGTGGACACACCGCCCACATCGAGATTGCCAGCCCTGCAACATCGTCCCAAAGTTCCATCACGGACATCTCGACATCCGATGGCTTCGAGTCCAACTCATCCTCAGGGAACGGGTCAACAGGAATGTCCGAGGACTCCTCGTCCCTCCAGTCAACTGGCCGCGACAGGGACGCTATGTCCACAAGTTCGCTCTCGGAAGATGTCTAAGGTTACGTGTGGTTATAAATATTTGTAGTGTTTAGAATCAGTACCGGACTAGTACAGACCGGATCAGTACACAATTTCTACGATCAGACGGGTATGTACTGCAATGTACTAAAAAGAAGTACTCTTTCTTTTTCCAGTGGATGTAGCTTCACTCGATACAAGTTCCAGTAAATTAGTACCCTGAGTCTGGCCCCCATACCCACTGTGACTCATACTCTTGTCAGTTTTGCCGGTATGTTGTTAATGTTTGGTGGAGTGCTGCCGGATCACCCCTGATATAGCCGGGTGGATGTCGCACAGGGGTACAATCCAGGGTCGCATAAACACTGCCATAATGCATAATTTTCTGTTTCAGCAATCTCAATTACCGTGGTTCCAAAAGACTTCAAACGGGGGTGCCAGCTTCGCGGTCGTCGCTGGCGTGAATCGCGTTGTCGATCGACCACGGGATTTCCCAACTCGTTGCCCATCCACGAAAAGGCCGAGTAGAAACTAGAACTGCATCGCAGAATGTGAGCGATGCCGCGCCACCTGAGAAACGACAACTGGAATGACTTACACAGGAGAAATACCCAATGGCTGGGACCGGATCCTTCTCACCTTCTTTCTTTACGCGTACTGCCCGTACACCGGTGAGGAGGACTTGAAACGGGTGGGAGCGTTCCCTGCTGGTGACACTCCGGAACCCTGAAAATAATCGGGCTTCAAAAAACTCGCTGTGATTTCACTCACCCTTATTGTGAACACCGTCTTCTCCACACTCCATTTCAGACTGACAGCCTCGCACACGAGGCTCAGGGGCCAGTTTCTTGGGGTCTCTCGGCCCCCATTGTACTGGACAATCTGGTCAAGGATTCGATCAACTCCGAGATCGTCGAACCTCAGCTATCACCGATGTGAACAGACAAACTGTGCGATGAAAATAAAGGTTGAGAGGGATAAGACTTGACAAGTGGGGCACCGCCTGGCGCCTTCGATGGAAAATTAAAAAGTGCATTTCGCTACCCGAGATAATTGAATGAAGAGCTGGTATACACAAGCAAGGTTTCTGCCGACGCAGTCGGCGCTTCTCTAGTCCTGGAGTTGTTGCACGAAAATCCCGGCAGTCACTCCGGATTCGTATAACGAATTGTGTCAGTACTGTTGAACTAGGTGAGAATTAGCGAGAGTCGAGCAGTCTGCCGGAGGGTAATACGTACCCTTGGCACCGAATCCGCTGCCATGAGCCTGAACACGTGGGTCTGGATCTTCTTGTATAAATCAATCAGAGACCGCAGTTATGTTGCATTGAAAGTGCTGGCTCGTTCAAGCTCTACACGCCCTTGGAACGCATTGCCGGTAAGACCAGTTATCACCTCGTTCAGGCAGGCGGAGAGTTCGTTGCGCAACCCATGGTCAACCTTCGATTCGCACTGGCTTGAGGGAGGGAGATAGGTGTTGTAGATCTCGAATGCGATGTGGGTCGGTCCTTCGTGGTGAGGTTCCATAGCGGCCTGCCCAGAAGTCTTCAAATTGCTACGAGATGAACCGGAGGCCATGGCGCTCGATGTGATGCTGGACCTCTTCCTGAAATCATCCACCTCGAGCCAGAAATGACAGGTTCTCTTCACAAAAGTTATCACGCAAGAACTCGCGGAAACTGGAACCGAGTGCGGGGTCTTCGATGATAAACCGTAACCGATCGGTGTTGGACTCCTTGTTGCCTTCTCCGGTTCCTTCGGCTGTCGGTGGTGGAAGTTCGGCGATGAAGCTTGGGACCGTTACCCTCCTGGGAAGCTCTCTGAATGGAAGCAGCGTTGGTGGTAGGGGTATTGGGCGAGTTCTTGGCAACGACATCCCACCGGGCGAGGCAACGACCCTCGTCGGTAATACGATAGATTGCCTTGGCGGTGCAACGGAGTTCACCGTTTTGCTGGGAATACATGTAAGGGTGAGTCGAACGGAGTTCGACGAGTGAAACTTACCTCAATCGAGGAGGCGGGTGGGACGGAACCGCGGACGGTATTGAGAGATATTGGCGACCGTGCGTATACAGTGATCGCCGAGTCGTTATTCTTATGCTTATCGCTGACGAGAGTGATAAGACCGAATCGGACGAACTGAGCAGCCATCTCCATAGTCTCCTACCAATGGCCGGTGTAAAATCGCAGAACTACTCGAGCGCGGTGACAGCGGCAAAACAGTATTTCTGGACGGTGGTGGTGACGCGGCCCATGATCGGTTGTGTGCGTTCGGTGACATCCATGAGAGCGAGACCCTTGGAGACCCTTGGAGCGCTCTGCGTACGGCTGGTAGGGGTCGGGAGAGTTGAGGTTTCCTGGGGGATAGTTAGGTTGACGATGGTTTGGGAGACGGTGATCTCGTCGTCAATCGATCTCCCGAGATGGAGAAGCTTCATGCAAATCGGCTGAGTCTGGAAGACGTGGCTAATGTGATCCGCGTTGATTCCATTCTTGCTGATGAACCTCTCGAGGACGAGGAGTCCCTTTGAAGTTTCGAGTGAGTTGGTAAACGCTACACTCCTGGAGAGGTTGGATGAGGTATCGACGGCGTTCTGAATGAGGCGGGCGTCCATGAAGTGTTAGCACGTGGCTTTGACAATCTCACGCGTCATGGAGAAAGTCGGAGAAAGTCGGGTCGTTGTCGTGGTAATGATGCGGGAAGGTTCTCTCGGGTCCGGTCCACGGTTTGACTGTGAAATTTTGAGCGACGCAAGATCCCAAGCGGCCTCCTCGCTATAGCGAGAGGGTAAGTTAAAGATATGCAGGTGAACTTGAAGGAATAACCCCTCGTGGCCGACTGGGATAGTCGTTTTTGACCAACGAATCAACATAACCCGTTAAGTTCAGGTCTCTAGTATGGGGAAGGAACGAACGAGGTCGAAAACCTGTGGGTATGGAAGGAGGATGGGACCCACGCGGAGCAACTTGAGGAAGGGGGAGAATTTTGGGAATGGGGCGAGGGATTGGACATCCGAGAATCTAAGGTACCGATCACCACCGTCCACGTACAGGCTCGCGACGCCGGAAAATGCTCGAATCCAACCACCCTCCTCCGCGTCCGACTCCGTGACGAACCATGGGCAACCAACGAACAGGGTGTAAGCTTGACATGCAGGGGAGTTCGCAACATCTGGGAATAAGTTCTTCCACGACTCGGGGTCCCTCGCGGAATGGAAATGATATCGGCGAACAGTTCTTTCTGGTGCGCGGAACCCATGATTTTGAGACAAGGTAACACTGCTTGAATGTCTCTGTTTCGTCGTGTAGGAGGTCGATAATGCAGTCGAGCGTCTCTGGTGGGAGGTGAGGATTTGACATCGTGGTTTGTGTCCAATTGCTATGGAATCCGCCGTGGCGCCGGTCCTGACTCAACCTAACTGCTTATCAGCGTTCCACCCGCCACCCTCGTGTCATTACTCGCCGCATTGTCTCCAGCTCCACCGGACGCATCTTGACCCGGACCGCTCTTGATTCAAACAACGTCACCACCGCCGAGAGGCTCGGGGCCATCAGATCTGTCCACGTCAAGAATTTTCACAGTCGTGGAGCACAGGACCTTCCGTAGAACGACTGAGAGAAATCGTGCGTAACTTGAGTCTTGCCACGCATTTTGTGGTGGCCCGCCCCGGGTCTGCCTATGTCATTCACTGCAGGTCATGCGCACGACCCTCCACCAACGTGCTATAATTTTCCAGAACCACGGGTCGGTCGTGTAAGTACTTATTCGACCTGACTACCGCGCAGGTTGGGAATGCAGCTTTCTAGTTGATCGCCAGCACGGGCCCAGCCGCGCTCGGTGGGCGTCCCTCTCATGAGCGACAGCGCTCTACCCTACCCTTACCTCCAACTCCCACGAAGGAATGATTGATGAACAAACCATACGAGAGGATTGCCAACGATGGCAGCGGCGAGTTCGGGAGCGCCTTGCCGAATGAACCCGAACGCCATATCCAAAAGGTTTAAACTTCATGACAATGGCCACGTTGGCGGGAGGATGGGGACTCGGAATCTCCTTTGATTGCCTGGCGGGTGCAAAAGGTCAGAATCCAGCGAATAGGCGTGCTCAATTATAAACGAGCTGGCTCGACCGGACTCGTTCAGCCGCCGAATTTGACAGTTAACCGCATAAGCAACCGATTGGGTGCGGGGTCTGTAGGATCTCTTTCGTTGACCACTTCAATTGCCGCAACGGCAATTCCAGAAATGATCTAGAGACTCAACTACATCTCTGGTTGGTCGTTGGATCCGGCCGGGGACGTACCTCGCCGATATAAACTGGCCGTTATGTGGTCAACCGCACACTTGTCCCCTTTCCTTCCACTGTGTCTTCCTAATACCTGCCCTCGACCGCACAAATCATCCCAGAGAAGCCATGGGTCAAGATTACCAGGACCTATGGAGGCGCGTGGCTAACGCAACCGATGTAGCCCAAGCTGTTCAAACCCTGGCCGAGATTTTGGTCCATAAGGAGGGTAGGGCTTTTATTTCGTGCCTGGACAGACACGATGCAGAGTTGTGTGTGGAGGTGTTGGACAACGTGAGTCGTGATCCCCATTTACTCCATTTGCCACCGCCTCAGACAGTTTCGTCAGGGAGTTACAAAGCGTGACCTCAAACCCGCCGACAAACAGCCTTTCTTCATTACCTTACGGAGAATCACGGAGCACCGTGGGATACTGCCAGCTCGTGTGAGGGTAACAGAAACCATTGAGGTTTCAGATGAGATACTCGACTATGGTGGGTTTGCGGATGTCAGGTCGGGGACGTACAAAGGACACGCCGTCGCGGTGAAGACAATGAGGATTATGACCCAGGACGACTTCGTAAAGAAAAGGAAGGTGAGCATCAACATTGGTTGCCAGGGACACGGTCTCAGCTGTCCCACCCCAGCGGTTTTGCAATGGAGTCATCATTTGGAGCACGCTATCCCACCCGAACGTCTTGGGGCTCGTCGGAGTTCAGGAGGACATGAAAGAACGGCGGCTCGCCACCGTGTCACAATGGATGGACCATGGGAACATCATGAAGTACATCAGTGAGAATCACGCCAACAGATTGGAACTGGTGCATGGTTTCTCTCTCCCCCGCCAATTCTCCTACTAAAATCAAGTGATAGTTGCACGGTGCAGCCCAGGGTCTGAAATACCTGCACGGTGTGGGTCTCGCGCACGGGGACCTCAAAGGAGTCCGTGTCTCTCCGTTTCGCGACCGATCCCCTTGTAACGTTTGACAGCCGAACATTCTCGTGTCCAACGACACCCCTCCCCGTGCCCGCCTTGCGGACTTCGACTTTATTACCACAGTCCCCGGCCCTGACCAGGAGTTTTCGTCAAGTGCACAAATGGAGGGCGGGACTATACGGTTCAGGGCCCCAGAACTCTTGATCCCTGAGGAGTTCGGTAAGAAAGACTCACTCCCCACGCCGCAGGCGGATATCTATGCATTCGGATTGGTTATCTTTCAGGTACGCGAGGAGGGTTGTGGGTATTGGCTATTTTTATGTATTCTTTCTCTAGGTTCTTACGGGTGAAACCCCGTTCAGCGACGTGCAGCCACAGGCCTTGGCCTTCCATTTACTTCGTGGGAAGCGTCCGGACAAACCGGAGAACGCCTTAGCCATCGGGTTTTCCGACTTGCTGTGGGATTTCACCCAGCGCTGCTGGGATGGCGACACGGAATTACGGCCAATGGCTAGGGAAGTTGCGATACACCTTAAGGAAGCTGCGGCTGGCTGGGACGGGCTCATGCCGCCTTTCTCCCAAGTCGAGGATGTTTCTTCCTGCCCCGAGGAAACATCGGACTTGAAGAAATATGGTGTGTTCAAAATTTTGATTCTCCCTTGATATCAGCCATCGAACAATGGCACAGGTAGAATCTTTCAACCGTCTTCAAATCCAACCAAATCCCAAATCATGTCTGGGCCATTCCCGCTTCCGAAAACAACCTCTGCCCAGCTCATGGAACCGCCACACCATGGATCTCAGGAGGCTGTCGCTAGGCTGTTCAAGGAATCACAAGCTAATTCCTGCGCCACTCCGCAATCGGAGGAACCACACGACTCGCGTTATGTAGCGAACCTTCTCCCACATCTCAACCAGTACCACACCCGTCATGACCCTCCCAGAAGGGCCCCTGGTCCTGCATGTGGAAGCTCTTCGGGTTCTCTGGTTTCTGGGGCTGACCCCCCGTCCCTAGGTCCGACCATCCCGAGTCTCGCGTAGTTTGTAATTGTCTCAAGTGTGCCAAATTCAGTCTATCCCTCTTTCACGCCACCCCAGTGAACTCGTTATATGAGACCTTGAGACCAACCAACTGGAGTGTGAGTGCTTGCAACAAGATTCTGAGCGGAGCAGTTCTTTGGTAATATGCTATGTCGTTCGGACCGCACGAAAAATGAGTCACGTCGTGGATGTTATGTATGCCGTCCCTGGACACTGCAAAGTGACAGTACGCGAAGGCGGTGGCCCTGTGTGTTGACAGCTAAGGCTGTGACCAGTTCTCATTAATCGCCAGTGCCCAGTATCCCCAAGTGGTTTCCCGGTTATGTCTGGCCGCTCAGTGCGGTGTGCGACGCGTTCCGCAGCGTGGTCTCGGCACATCTCGAACGCCTCTAGCGTGGACAACCCCAACTCCCGAATATGGTGAATTTCCTTGTTTGATATCACAACAGGTACTAAAGAGGCCACGTTCCATCCCTTGCGTGGAACTGAACAAATACGATTGGAACATAGTTGCGTTGTGTACTCGGCCCCGCCTGAGTAGAGTTACTCTTGAAGGCGACCCAAGACAAAACTTGAGTGCGGATTCCCACCACAACACTGTTTGGTATATGCGAGTAACTCGAGCATGTCATCCTGCCTACGCGAAAGAGCTTCCCGATAACCCTGGTGGTCCCCTCGTTTGTTTCAACCTCAAACCCATGGATCTCGCTCAATTCCTTCAAACACTCTGTGAAACGGTGCTCACGTTAGAAATACCACTCTGCCCTCGAAGAAGACTGGAACATATAACGAATGGTATCTATTGCATCCCGTAGTATCAGATCATGTCGACTATGCAATATCTTGTGTTTCGATTCCCTTCTCCAACTTTGTGCACAGGCCACCACGACCTTTGATGTCTCCAACTGTTTCGAGTGCCACAGTAACCCATGTGATGGCCGGCGACTGAGGCCGAAATACTCCACGGATCTCAGAGGTTTGTCACATTTGAGAGGTCGATGGAAGTCGGCTCAGAGCCACTCGCAGATGAAGGTGAGCCGCAGCTGGTCCAAGAACCAAAACAAACACATAGGGCGGGTTACAATAGAGATCGATACACTTGAGGGTGTCAGTGCATCACAAACTCTGTTGTCCACCAAAGATCGTCCTCCTGAAACCATGAGAGCGTGAGCTTTTGGAAGAGAAAACCGCCTGGTAGGTCCAGCAGTTAGCGCACAGGGTGCACCCATCCTCTGCGGTCCTACCAAACAGACCCAAGCACCCACTCTGCATGATAGGCCCAATCAACAATAACGAATCCATCCACACCAGACAAGGTTCACCTGTGGATGGCACGACGGAAGGGGGCCTGTCAAGCCAAATCAAATGCCCAACAATTGCAAATATGTTCTGCCCGCTGACACATTAGGCACTGGTAAAGGTGTGTGTGTGTGTGTGTGTGTGGTTCTATTATACACCATTCAGCTTGGTGGCCAGAGGTGTCCCCTAGATACTACATTGCTACTACATAAAGGGCCTGATTGTCTATTCTAGCACACAGCAAAACTATAAGCAAACTCCGTTGGGGAGGTACCATGAAGGCATAAAAGAATAGGTGTCCGAGAAAAGAAAAGGGGTAGGAGTGGTGTGTGTAAGGCGGCAAGAGTACTGGCCTAAAAGGCAAGGGTGCAGAGGTACCACACTGGGCGCCGGAGCAACGTGCTCAGGCCGAGAAATGAAGTCACAGGGGCTCATGAGGGGTGTGTTTGCGGGAGAACAGCCCGGTCTTCAGGTATTCGAGGGTGTGCTTGATGGTTTTCTTCTTGATGAGTCTTCCGATTGAGAATCTTGGGCGATCTATTCCTGGTACCACTAGTCTCAGCTTGTCGCGGGTGTCATGACTTTCACCTTTTTACCCATTTCTTTCTAAGTTCGAAGCGCCCAAACACTCGTTCAAATCATGACATGGCGTTATCTTATCTTTTTTTATCTTTTCACACTTCAAATCACACAAGTCAAGGACAGAGAAAGCAGATAGTACAGTGATTGAGTGCTCCTTGAACGAGTAGGGCTCCTTGAATGATTTCACCGCCGGACGTCACAACTTTCAAATTTCGTTTGGATATTTGGGTGGCCGAAGGGCCTATGTACATGGAACAACATGTAAATACCTCCTTAAAAATCATATCGGGTTGCCGGAATATCTTGAGTTTACATCAAAAAGTGCGTGTGATCAAACTACACATGAATTTATTCCACGTGATAGGATTCACTGGCCAGCTAGATATTTTTGTTATGTATTCTATCCGCCAATGATGGTCTTTCATAAAAATTTAGGACCGTGGAAGTGTGTTCGTGCTGCCCTGCAATCAAATCCGTTGCCAGAGCAAGGCCACAGCAAGCTCTGGTGTGACAGTGCGTGACATTCCGTGTCATGTTTCTCAAGGGTCCGTTCTTCCGATGTTCAAACATAAATGACCCAAAACAGCGGGAAATTTAGCAGGATGGGTTAAGATAAAGTTTATGTGGCAGGAGAATGGCTCATGAAGAAAAGATTGGTGATACTTGTGCAACAAATGGTTGTGTGCTGACCGTGAAGTGCATGACATCCGTGACGATCGAGCGTGACGCTACCTTCTAAATACAGTAGCTCAGCGTCATTCAAGTTGCTTGTTTTTTGGCCGACTTGTGCATGTCTTCCCACTGCATAACAAAAAGTAGAAATAACATTATGTAGCCTGGGTATTGTTTTTTAGTCCGGATACAAGGGGTGGAAGAAATCTTGGCCCAGAATCTATCAAATTGCGAGCGCAGTGGCCGAAAGTCAAAAATTTGATTCAAGGACTGCTCAATCACTGTATTGGAATACTGATATAAGAACTATCTACTCGTTGACCGGAACAGCAACCCACTCGTTCTCCTTGTTCGAATCTCCATCACCATCCTTCTCCACATCCGCCCCGTACCCACCATGAGGCCAAGACCTATCGAAGGAAGACCAGTCGAGAAACTCGTCGACGGTGGTCTGATTGACGGTCAGACTGGGGATCTCCATTGAAGGAGGAAAACCAATGTCGGGAAGAGGAGGAGAGGAGACCTGGAATGTAGCTTCTTGAGGAACCTCGGGAGTCGGATGAGTCAACTTCTCCACAAGGAACTCCAAGGTATCAACCCGAGCCTTGAGGTCGGCAATCTCCCCCTGGGCATCATGAAGGGAGTCTTCCAACTGCCTCTTCGTATCCATCCTCTCCCAACCATCCAAGGCCCTCTTTGTCACGATTTTCACATTTTCACTCATTTCTTTCTAAGTTCGAAGCGCCCAAACACTCGTTCAAATCATGACATGGCGTTATCTTATCTTATCTTTCCTTTTCTTTTATCTTATCTTTTCACACTACAAGTCACACAAGGAAAGACGAGGAAAGCAGATAGTATTGGAATACCGAAGACGAACTATCTACTTGGAAGAGGCAGCCACAACCCACTCATTCTCCTTATCGGATTCCCCTAATCCATCGAAGTCCAACTCGTCGTCAGCCTCGTTTCCACCATGTGGCCAAGTCTTGTCATAAGACTGCCAGTTCAAGTACTGGTCGACGACGGTCTGGTCAACGGTCAGACCAGGAACTTCATCCGGGAAACCGATGTCCGGAAGAGGCGGAGAAGCCGGACGGAAGACAGCCTCCCTTGGAACAGCCGGAGGAGGGTTGGTCAACTTCTCGACCAACTTCTCAAGGGACTCGACCCGAGCCTTAAGGTCAGCAATCTCCAACTGACCCTCCCTGGAATCCGGTCAGTACTCCTCGTCAAGAAAGGAGTAAAGGAGGACACACCTTAAAGAGTCCTCAAGGGACCTCTTCACGTTCATCCGATTCCAACCGTCGAGAGCCCTCTTCTTTTGCTCCTCCCTCAAGTCATCCTTCATCTCGGCGAGAGAATCGTAAATCTCACAGCCCATGACCGCTGCGAAACCGAGACAGGCATCCATATGCCCATCCATCGCATCGTTCTCATGGTGGATCTCCCGAAGCCCCCTACCGATCCAAGACTTCGGAAATGTATCGAGATCCAACTCGTTGACGTGCTTCCTCCACCGCTCCTTAGACACCATGACAGCATCACCCAATCCCAAGTCCCTCAAACCGTCGTGTCGGTACTTGCTGGTCAACATCCTACCCCTTACCGAACGAAGGGAAGGATAAGGTTTCCCCCCATTGTCCCTCCTGGTCGACTCGTTACCCTGGTTATACCGATAGACAAACAACTGTTTGTCTCGTGCATTCCGCTCCTCCACCGTAGGGAAATGTCCCCTCAATGAGCCTATAAAAGATTCTTCAACATTCTTGTCAAGAAAAGAAGGAAGAAGAATCTTACCTGAGGATTCCCCCTGACTCTCACCCCGAGGGTAGCCTCTACGAGTCTTGATTTCCTTCCGAGTAAGAGGCTTCTTCGGAAGGACCGATTCTTCTTCATTTGGCGCAATCGGAACCAGCGTCGCCTTAACGGTCGGAAGGATGGTAGCGAAGGGGCGGGTGTACCCCTGCTCGAAATTGAGGAAGGGGTTGGTGAAGTCCATGACGGGCTCGTGGGTGTAGATGTCGGACATGGTAAAAGATGAAGAGGAAGAAGTAGAGGATGAGGAGGAGTGGTGGTGGAATGACGGAAGAGTATCAACTGAAGACGATGGAGACAACCAGACCAAACCCATCTCCCTTAAATATCAAGAGGCCGGTTATCAGTCAAGTCCCCTATCTTCGTCGGATCTTTCCGAACTCCTATCTGTCCATCAAACCCTTGACCCTGGTGACTAAGTATGACTTTTTCAATTTATCTTTATATAGGTGATCTCTCCCACGATCTTTACAAATCATTCCCACGAAGGATCACCTGCGTTCTCACGGTGCATCTTCTTCATTCATTTCTTATCTTCATGATGCACCATCACTTATCTCATCACTCATTCGTTCTTATCACATCGCTCGTCCATCACTTCTTCACGACCTTCCTTTCATCACATGCTTGCTTGACGACTTAGTCAGATGCTTACATGATCACAAACTTTAGTATATAAGTACGTACAATTGGTCTGATGTATTCCCCAGACTTTGTCAATCACAGTGTTCTCCCTCCTGACAGGCGGATCATTAGTGATTTACCCCTAGCCTCCCTTGTTCCCCTCTGCTCAGCCCCAGAGAAGCTTCCCCCTTCTTCTCTAGTGCCGAAACGCGTTACCTCGGCCTCTATATTCTACCTACCCGAACTACGGATATTCCGGAGCCGCAAGTTACGCCAACACGTACGGGAGTGGTCTGTCTCGACCCACTCTGAAAATCCGCAGTTACCCCATAACTTCGTGTACCGAGAGTCATAGGAGACTAGCATCGGTTCAGTAGGCCTGTTGGCGAGGTCGGTTCTGACACTCTTCTTCTGGTCCTCCCGCAAATCCTCCCAAAGCTCCCCCATCGACTCGAAGATCTTGGCCCCGAGTACAGCTGTGTACCCAAGACAGGCATCCATCCTTCCATCCATGTTGTCGTTAGGATGGTGGATCTCCTGAAGACCCCGCTGAATCCAAGACTTGGGGAAGCCCTCCAAATCGAGAGCCAACACATGCCTCCTCCAACGTTCCTTCCCAGCCATCACGAGATCTCCCAGCCCCACCTCTCTGACACTGGGGGCAAGGGCCTCTGGAAACAGGTGGGAACATGTCAGGAACATTGAAGGGAGAGAACACATTTACATGCCATGTGACCACTAACCCCAGGTCAGGAACATTTCATATGTACTTCCAAATTTTCCT
>Ga0307511_10005643_pt1 | contig 12702 bp, 12 predicted proteins | sample 13_EM_MG_FD_200266 | JGI IMG/M metagenome (GOLD analysis project Ga0307511, IMG submission 200266) | Populus trichocarpa ectomycorrhiza microbial communities from riparian zone in the Pacific Northwest, United States - 13_EM | ecosystem: Host-associated > Plants > Roots > Unclassified | place...
CTTCTCGCTGCGCTGGGCCAGATTGCGCACGTATTCCCAAGTGGCCTGCATGCCCTCCTGCTCAACGTTCCGCAGCCAACCGCCGAAGACCGGAAGCCAATATCCGTAGCGCATACTCAAAGCCCTCCGTGACGTCCCTCTAACCGGGCAACGAGATAGTCTACCAATCGTTCGAACGGATCGAAGCCCACGACCTTCGGTCCATCAGCGACGAAATTCGAGAGTGCGTTGATGTCGTAGAAGCAGACCCTTCCGTCGCGGTCGTCGACCAGGTATTCAATGCCACCAACGTCGAGTCCTACGTAGCGCGCGATGCGCTCGGCATCGGCAATAATTTCCGCTGGTGGGCTGTAGCCTTCAACGCGGAGGCCACGATTTGGAGCATCCACAGCGCAAGCGCCCCTGATGAGCTCCGTTCCTGCCGTGGTCTGGCAGGCATCTGCCGGACACAGATCGAAGGAGCCGGGGGCTGGAAATACGCGGATGGCATACAGGAACTGACCGCCGAGTACTTCGACTCGGACGATGTTCCCGCCCCGTAACGGCGCGAGTTCCTGCACCAGCGCCGTACCATCAATACCGAGGTTGAGCAAACCCTCGTTCGCCGCGCTGGCCAGCTCTGCTTCGGTGTCGTACCGCGTGATACCCGCTCCGCTGCCACCGACATTCGCTTTCACGACGATAGGGAACCGGAGCCCGCGGGATGCCGCAACCGCCATGTTGGGATGATTGACAACCCGCGCACGCGGATAGTCGATGCCCAGTTCTTCGAGCGCTGTGAGTTGCCGCGCCTTTGAGATTTCATGCGCGAAGATCCGGCTACCGTTGACAACGGGCACCCCCAGACGCTCCAGGTGACTCAGCCAGCTCAAGGTTGAAAAGACCGTGCCCGTGTGTCCGCGGAGGTAGGCCGAAGGGCTCGCGCGATTGAACACCAAGTCGTACGGGAACGCGCGCTCGCTGAGGTCGTACATGTGCTCGCCAGCGGCCAGCTTCACATACGGCACACCACGTCGTTCGAGCTTTGCGAACAGGGGGCGGAACCAGTCCGGATGCTCGTAATAGACGGCGAGAGTGCCCATATTGGTACCAAGTCACGGGATGCGGAAACGTACTCGAAAGCGGGTAGGCAAGTCCATGCGACCTGCGGCGTTCCCGTCGCTTTGACGTGGGCGCCCTAACCGTTCCGCCGTCAGCCGGTGGCATCAAAGTCGATTTCCGACGAGGATAACCGCGGGTCTGGCGTCAGCCGCAAGTAGGATTTGGCTTCCCGCCAACCCCTTGGAAAACGCCGCGCCGCATCGGCATCGCTCACGGAGGGAACGATGATGACGTCCTGTCCTGCGTTCCAGTTGACCGGCGTCGAGACCGAATAGGAATCCGTCAATTGCAGAGAGTCGATTACACGCAGAACCTCGTCGAAATTGCGGCCGGCAGTCTGCGGGTATGTGAACGTCAACCGAATCTTCTTCCTGGGATCTATGACAAACACGGTGCGGACTGTGTAGAGCTCGTCGTGCTGTGGATGGATCATGCCGTAGAGCCGGGCAACCTTGCGATCCTGATCGGCAATGAGGGGAAAATTCAACTCATAGCCTTGCGTCTCGCGAATGTCGTCGGCCCATTTTTCGTGCGAATCGAGGCTATCGACCGACAAGCCGATTGCCTTGACACCTCGCTTGTCAAACTCGGGCTTCAGCCGCGCCACGTAGCCGAGCTCGGTCGTGCAAACCGGAGTGAAATCTTTCGGATGAGAAAACAGAATCACCCAATCGCTGCCGGCCCATTCGTGGAAGTTGATTGCGCCGGTGTTCGTAACCGCCGAAAACTCCGGTGCCGTGTCTCCAAGCTGCAATGTCATAATCACTCCTCGCGGTGTTGCTTCGCTGCGCATATATATAGACCCGGAGTGGCGGACGCGAGCCTATCGACAAAAAGTTCGCTCTAGACGAGAACGTGGATAACGACGTTCCGACTACTCGGCCAGCAGTCGCTCTACCGTACCGGCGAATTCCTGCCGCAGTTGAGTGTGAAACGCGCCGCTGGCAGGCGCGGCGAATCCTGTGTGTATTGTGCGCACTTTACCGTCGCGCCCGACGAAGAACGTGGTCGGCCACGCGTTCAGGCGCTCCGCCTGTGGAATCTTGGCGGCCAGCTCGCTCGTCAACCCCGCGAGCAGGTAGGTATAGTCAATCCCATAGTGCTTGATGAAAGCGGGCAACCGCGTTGGATTCCTGAATTGATCCTCTTCCTCGAAATCCAGCGCGACGACTTCCAGTCCGAGCGAGTGATAGCGGCGGTACATCTCGACGAGGAACGGGGCCTCGTCATGACAATTCGGGCACCAGCTGCCGGTAATGTTGACCAGCAGCACCTTGCCCGCGAACCGTGGGTCGCTGCTGGACACGAGCTTGCCCGACAGGTCGGGGAAATTGAATCGTAGCGGTTCGTTCGGATTCTTCATCGTCGTGTGGCCGGTGAAGACCGAGGGCGATGGCAGGCCCTTGGCGAGTGCCTCGGTCGGCCGGACGGCGGTCAGCGTCTGGCTCGGTGCATGCGGGCCGCGCAACATCACATCCAGTTTCCCATCCTGACGCGGCACAACTGTCACACGCAATGGGCGGCCGCCGTCGAAGTGGTTGAGAACGAATTGACCGTCCTCATAATGGCCCGTCAACACCCCAGTGTCGCCGTCTATGCGAAGAATAGAGGCCGAGACTTGCGAACGGTGCTGGCGCACGATGAATCGCCACGCGTGCTCGCCCTTCGGGCTTTCGAACGGCAGCGTCCAAAGACCTCCAATGTTGGGCGCGACGAGCACCGTGCGTCTGGCACGCAGGATTGCTCCCGCAGCCGCTTGAGGCGTTGCCTGGCCAGCTTCGTCGATGAACAGCCAGCCGAGACTCCCAGGCGGTAGCTCGCCGAGCATGCTGTGCACGGAGGCAAAGGTGGTCGAAATCACCGGGACCACGAGAAACAAAGTGGACCAGAGATCCTGCAGGAGTTGCTTGCGCGCCTCGTTGCCGTCCGTGCCGGAGTTGAGAACGTCGATCAGCACACTCAGGTTGTGGAGCAACTTCTGCGCGGCCGCGTCAATGAAGGCCTTGTGAACCGCCATGGCTGCGACAAACAGGTCTTCCCGCTTGGCCTGCAGACTCTCAGGCAGCCATGCCGAGGACAAATTCAACTCCTCGTGCTGCTGGGAGAAGAACCGGTCATCCGCCAATCGGTTCCCCAACTTCACGCGCCATGGTTCGATTGACTTTTCGAGCTCGGCGACGCGACGCCGGGGCGTCGCGAGGCTGCTTTCCGACGCGCGGGTCTGCAACGTGAGGGCCTCGATTTGAGTTGAAGTCTGCAGCAGTGCCTTCTTGTGCGCCGAAAGAACGGCAGCGCAACGATCCTGGGCCGCAGCCAAAGGCACATCGTCCATCTGCCACGCTTTCCAGCGCGCGGTCCGGAAGATTCGGGCGAAGAAGTTAGGACGCGCCTGTCCGTGATCGCGGACTGCAGCCTGCGCCGCTCGAAATTCGTTCGTCGCGGTTTCGATCTGGGCTTGCAGATCGGTGGCTTCCGCTTCCGCCGTCGTCCGCTGTGTCACGAGGTCCTGGAGCTGCCCCTCTGCGACGATCAGGAGCTCGCGCGCCCGGGTCAACTCCAAACAGGTTTGACGCAGCTGCTCGAGCTGCGAAAGCTCCCGGTCAATGTCTGCCTTCAACACGAGGAGACGCTCGCGCGCCTTGCGCCAATTAGCCTTGGCCATCGACGGTGCCGGAGGATGCTCTAGCGTTACGACCAGCGGGGGTCGGCGCTCGATCTCGTCAGTCTCGGGGTCCCTCCACTCTTTGACGACGTTATCGCCCTTCGCTGCCCTCAGGTACAGCCGGAAGCTGCGATCATCATCCCACCAGAATGCCCGTTGAAACACGCCCCGGTTGCCGGAATTGCCCAGGACCGCCGCGATCAGTCCCCAGGTTTCCAGGCCTTCAGCGACAGCGGATACCTCGGCTTCACCCCGACGTCGCGGGCCGAACAGGAAATCGCTGATGGATTTGAAATAGGCAAGCTGATCCGTTGATCGGCCGACCTCGGCGGCGGCCGGGATCTGGCGGCTGACATTCTCGACCGCTTTGTTGTTGCTCGAAGCGACGACGATCTCGTGTCCCTTGAGACGGTCGTCGAGCCCGTAGAGGTCGATGGATGCCGTCGGCCCGGTGGGCACTTTGTGTCCGCAGGCGACGAACGCTGTATTCGGATCAGCGAATTCGCTCATGGCCAATGCCCGGTCAACCACGCATTGCGCGATCAGGTCGCGCAGCAGCGTCGTCTTGCCAGTGCCGGGCGGACCGTTGATGGCCGCTATCCCTTGCTTTCCGGCCAACTCTGCTCGCACCACGTTCACGGCGGCTTGTTGAAGAGTGACCAGGGGATGAGCGCCTGGCTGCGGCCACCGGGCCGCCGGCGTGACCGCCGGCGCCAGTGCTCGTTCCAGCGCCGTCAGATCCTTCAGCAGATCGACTGTTGGCCCCGGACTGTCGACGGCCAAGTAGCGCCGGATGCCCTCGGGAGCGGTGCCTCGTTGGACCTCCAGTGATACGCGCTCGAGATCTTCCAGATAAAACGAGTTCAGCAGCGCAGCTTCCGGCGGGTTGCGACGCCTGGCGGGGTGGTGAACCCGGAAAGCAAATGTCGGTGGCTCCACCAGCTCCGCAGGCAGCTCGAAGCGTCTAACCAACTCTTCATAGACCTTCTGAACGGTGCTCAGGTCCAGAGGCAGCGCTTTGCCGTCAGCGTCGTGCCGTTGGATGATCTCCTCGAGATCGCGCACGAGCGGTCGCTCCGTGCTCGCCCAAGACCCAAGAGCCTCGAGCTGCCGATTCAAGGCCAGCGGCAGCCCCCACGCGAAGCTCGATATCGCAACGCCATTCTTCTGGACGGGGACCCCGTCCCGATCGACCACGATCGCGGCGATCGCAGCCTTGTCGCGGGCCCGCCCGTTACTCTCTTCGTCCGTGCCGAAAACCCTGACGAGTTCCTTCATCGCCCGGTCCACCGCGACACAGCCGATTATGATCTGGTAGTAGAGGTTGCACTTGGGCCGCGGCTGATCGCCCTTACCCCAAGGGATGCCGTCCGTCAGCCACGCAACACAGCCCGGGTTCTCCGCTAGCTCCTGCGCGCGCTTGTACGATTGAGAGGACAACACCTCGAGGGCCGTCCAAGTGGCGAGCACCCCCTGCGGGTCATTGCGCCCGAGGGATGGTGTACGCTGGCCTGGGGCACCTCTGGTACGCACCACAGGCGATGCGACGTTGGAAGCCTCTGTGGGCCTGTTGGAAGTTGTTTCCTTGTAAGCGTCAGCTGCACCTTCATCAGCTTCGCGAGAGAGATCCTCCGACTGCATCCGCGCCCCCGGTTCCATGCGTGAGTGATTTACTTCGTATCACACGAGCGCTGGCCTCGCAGCAAAGAACTGTTGCCTTGCATCTGCGCTGGAAAATGAATGCGCCACGATGCGCGTTTCACGTGCCAGAGCGCATCGCCGGAAACATTTCGGAGTCCATAGCATTTCACTGGGAACGGCAACGCCTCTTTGCGCGCGACCTCAGTCGCTCCATACCCCAGGGTCCCGACGTCGAAATAGCAGCAGGGTGGGATGCATGCATGGCATCGATCAAGCGCCCCGCCGCACAGGAGAAAATCAAAGCGCTGTTCGAAAAGGGTTTTCACAAACCCGGTGATGCAGAAGATCGGTTGGGATTCTACGTGGGACAGCTGGGTCGCTGAGCGCGATTCGGTCTCGCGCTGTCAGCCGACCCTGCATCTGCAATTCGCTAGTCGTGATGCAACAGGTCGTCGCAATCGGTGCCGCCCCTGTTCACACAGCGGTTGTAAGCGTCGCGCCGCTCCTGCTCACGCACCGAGTCCCCGCGACTGGTGTTTGAATTGACGGGAGCGTTCAGAATGGTATCGCAGTCGCTGCGCCCATCCGCCCGGCACTGCTCAAAGTTTGTGCGACGGGCATCGTCGCGGTTCGCTGCCGTATCCATGCGATGTTCAGAAGTTGCACATCCCCCAACAAAGATGGCTAACGTCGCCAAAGCAAGCGCTGTTTTAGATCCAAACGCAGTCATGGGCCAACTCCTTATCCGGTCGAGCCGGAGGTATCAATGGCGTGAGGATGACTCAGCAATTGCCATGCCTGCCACCGGCCGGGCGCGAACGAGCAGGAATCGTCTGACACCACAATCCGATCCGACTGACATCCAAACGCGCCCGTGGAGCGACAACATCCACAGGGGCGCTGAACACAAATGTCATAACGGAGCGCGGAACTGATGTCAAAGCACAAACCGAGCTGGAAGAAGCGTCCTGAAGAGGGTGATTACACGGCCTCCCTCAATCGGCTGTGCGCGGCGTGTTACGCCGATGAAGATGCGCCGGTCGCTGCGATCATGGTCGCGTTTTGACGATCGCGGAAAGGCGCTGTGTCCAACACGAGCCTGTCGGCGCGGCTGAAAATCTCGCTGGATGAATTGCGGATGCAGGTGCTCGGCGCCCAGGTGCTGCTCGGATTCCAGTTTCAAAGCTTGTTTCAACCCGGATTTAACCGGGCAACATCAACCGAGCGCATCGCCGACGCCGTCGGGCTAGCCGTGATTCTAATCTCCTTCGCCACCCTCCTCATACCGCCGACACAGCATCGACTCGTAGAAACGGGCAACGCGAGCCGGCGACTGCTCGTCCTGAGCAATCGCTGCGCGCAAACCGCGCTGGCAACCATGGCGATAGCGCTCGGCTGCATTGCGTTTGCCATAGCCACTCATGAGCGCGCTCGCCATGCCGTTCTCATCGCCGTCTGCACTGTCGCTGTAGCCGCCTCAGGCTGGCTTGGACTTGGACTGATCATTAGACGCCCGGTTCTCGGGCGCCTGCGGGAGTACGAAATGGCAGATCTGCATACGAAGATCGACCAGATGTTGACCGAAGCTCGCGTCATCCTCCCCGGAGTACAGGCGATGTTGGGATTCCAACTCATCGTCGTTATGACCCAGGCATTCGATGAGCTCGAGCGAAGTTACCAAACCCTTCACTTTATTGGACTCGCGCTGACTACGGTGAGTGTCGTACTGCTCATTGCGCCTGCCGCCGTGCATCGATTGGCGTTCTCGGGCGACGACGACAATCGTTTTCACGAGATCGGCTCGGCGCTCGTCACCGCTGCCCTCGTCCCACTCTCTCTCGCGATAGCGGCGGAATCATGCGTCGCCGCCTGGAAGCTCTCCGGGACAACTTGGGTTTCGATGAGTGCCGGGGCTGCTGCGCTCAGCCTGCTGCTGGGGCTCTGGTACGGCATCCCACTGGGCCTGCGGTTGCAACGTCGTACTTGAGCCGACTCCGCTGTTAACGCGCCGTTAGCGGTGTCCGCTGATCTTCAATGGCATGCAGATCGTGGAGCAGCGCCCGCGTTAGATTCTCGAACGGGACCGGTCCGCGCAACATTCTCCGGCAATAGACCAGACCCGCCAGCGCGAGCATTCCCCAACCACCACACACCAGCCAGGCCGTGAGCACCCGGTAGCGGCTGTCCCAGGCTGTCACAATGACCGCGACCGACAGGAAGCACAGGAACAGCATGCCGGCCGCCGCACCCACGCCCAAACCCAACAGCACTTCGAGAATCTCGCGACGCAACGCGCCCACATCCTCACGCGCCAGCCTGATGTAGTCAGGTGCGCGGCTGTGGATAAACTGCAATGTCCCGTGGACGCGGCGGACTCTGTCGAAAACCATGACTCACTTTGCGGCGCTCGCGCGCCTCCAGGCTTGGTTTTTCCTGATCTGGTTTGCACAATCCACCGGCCGCCGGCGGGAGCGTGAATTCTCATCAGGTTTCGACAACTTACTCAGCTCGTTACCAACGCGGCGCGGCGTATCGGATTAGTGTCTGACGCATTCTTCAATGAGTGGCGGCCACAACCGTGAACGTAGATACCGATCTGGTGGAAACCGACTTCTGTGCGCGCCGCTCGCTCGTGCGGGCACGCCGAGCTCTGCTGGCCATGAATCTCCACGAGGCCATGCGCGAATTGGATCAAATGCCAACGCATGCGCCCGAGGATCTGAGCCTCTCACCGCAACTACGCCAGGCAACGGCTCTATTTCGGGCCCTGATCCATGGGGCCCAGGATGATTTCGGGGCAGCCCGTTCAATCGCTGTGACATTCCCGGTCGCCGCGCGCCAGCCCATGTTCAACCTGATCGTCCGTGTCAGCTGTTGGAAGAAAGGTGAGCCGACATCGTGCGGCGAGCTGGCAGCCGCGCGCCCTTCTCCTGTCCGCGCGCCGCGTCACGTAATCTCCCCTATTCTCGAGCAGTGCCTGGATGCGATGCTCGAGTTCCTGAAAATGCGGCCAGTGCTTGCCAGCCGCTTGGCCGAAGAGGCGTTGCACATGGCGCGGGAGCACCTCGGCCGTGACTCAGCAACGACGTTGTTGCCCGCAACCGTGCTGGCTGAATCTCTTTACGAACAGGGCCGGCTGGAAGAAGCCGACAATCTCGTGCGTTTCCGGATTCCCGCCATCCGCTCGGCAGGCACACTCGAGTGCGCAACTCGCGCCTACGTGCTGCTGGCTCGCATTTCCATGCACCGCGGTTGCCGGGACTTCGCATCATCGCTGTTGCGAGATGCCCGGGCCCTGGGAGAGCGGCGCAGCTGGCCGAGGTTAGTGGCGGTCAGCTGGGCTGAATGGGCACAGCAGCTCCTGGACGACGGGGACATCGCCGCTGCTGAAAACTGTGCCAGGGAGCTCGCCGCGCTGCTCAAACGCCCGGTCGCGATGCCCGCCGCGGTTCAGCAGGCCATATGCATGCAACTTGCGCTAGTCGAGCTGCGGATTGCCATTGCCCGAGGTCATTGCACCGAGGCGCGCGAGCGCCTCGCGCAGTTGTCCGAGGAACAGTCATTGGACAGCTCCAATGCGCTCGGCTCACTGCAGCTGCAGCTGCAATCGGCGGCGGCTCAATCAGCAGGCGGTTGTACGCAGCGCGCCCGAGACATTCTCATCCGGGCGCTCGAGACCGGGGCCGGCAATGGTTTGTGCATGACCTTCCTGGATGCGGGTCGAGTTGTGAGGCAACTCATTGCCGAGCTGGCTGGCGAGCCCCCCGATGCGCAGATCCAGGATTTGCTTCCTTATGTCCGCAGCCTGCTCAGACACTTCGATCGCGCCGCAGCGACGAGCGACGGCCCGAGGCGGGCCACCACCGAGGTTCGGCAGTCCCTCACCCGGCGCGAAAGCGGGATCCTGCAATTGATCGCCCGTGGACTGTCAAACAAGCGAATCGCGCTGCGCCTGGACATCACCCCCGAAACCGTCAAGACACACGCGAAAAGTATCTTCCTCAAGCTCGCCGCGCAAACCCGCGCTCAGGCAGTCTCGCGCGCTGAGGCACTGGGAATCATCTGACCTCGGTCGCTGGCTACCGCTGCCGTGCAGTCCACTCTCACTGCAACGATCGCGTTGCCCTGCCGGCGGCGCAACCGTCGCCACGCCGCCGGGGTCTCACCGGTCATCTGTCGAAACTGCTTGCTGAGGTGTGCCTGGTCGTGAAATCCACATTTGAGCGCGATCTCACTCAGCGGCTCGCAGCCGGCGAGCATCAACTGGGCGGCCAATTCGACTCGTCGTCGTACAATGTAGGCGTGCGGCGGCTCTCCGTAGGCCAGCCGGAAAGCCCGCGAGAAGTGGGCTTCACTCAAATCAACGATTCCGCTGAGATCGGCGACGCGAATCTGCTGCTCGATGTGCTCCTCAATGTGGCTCTCGACCCGCCGCATCTGCCAGGCCAGCAACGCCTGGTCCTGCCGCTCGGCGCTCGCGTAACGCATCTGCGCTTGCAGCAGGGATGCAGCCCGGTGGATCGAAGTTCTGGCGGCCTCCTGGGAGTGGTCGAGCTCGTGGGTCGCGCTCATCAAGAGAGTGACCACACGCGCGAAGACCGCCCGCAGCTGCTCACCGCTGCTCGACGCCAATTCAAATCCGATTGTCATCGCGAGTCCCTCGCCGCCAAATTGGGAAGCCGGTAGAAAGCTCCATCTTCGTTCTGCCGCCTGATGGCCTGCCCGGTAAACCTACCAGCGGTGTACGCACCGGATATATCCCGATATGCAGTGGAGTCGGTCTCACTCTATTTGGGTAGTGACACGCGGGGCCCCTTTCGCGGGCGGCCGATTCGAGCTACCGTATTCGCGCTGGTACCCGAGGCCTCACCCCGTGTCAGTAGCGCCTCAAAAAATCCGTGTCCTGGTGGTGGATGACCACCCTCTTCTGCGCGAAGGAATCGCCGTGCTCGTCGCGCAGCAGCCGGACCTGCTGATGGTCGGTGAGGCATCGACCGGTCACGAAGCGGTCGAACAGTTCCGCAGCACGCAACCCGACATCACCCTCATGGACATCAAGATGCCGGATATGAGCGGCATCGATGCCATCATTGCGATCCGCGAGGAATTCCCACAGGCGCGCATCATCGTGCTGACAACTTACGAAGGCGACGTCCTTGCCTGGCGGGCGCTGAAGGCGGGTGCACGCGCATACGTGTTGAAAGGCAACGTGCGCAAAGACCTCGCAGACACCATCCGGGCAGTGCACGACGGCTCCAAGAGGATCGAGCCGGCCATTGCTCTAAAGCTCGCCAACGGTGCTGCGGACTCCGCCCTCACCTCCCGCGAGATCGAGGTATTGACACTCATCGCCGCAGGCAACTCCAACCGTACGATAGCAATGAGCCTCGAAATCAACGAAGAAACGGCGAAGTCGCACGTGAAGAACATCCTCACCAAGCTGCGCACCGACGATCGAACTCACGCAGTCACTCTCGCGTTGCGCCGCGGCATCATCCAACTCTAACTCACCCAAAAGGGTGATTCCCTGGATGGCGGCCGGGCATTTAGATGGCATGTTGATTCAACATGACGGAACCCGGAAACGTCGATCGCCGCCAGCAACGCCATGCAACGCCTGTATTCGACATTCCCCGGTGCGTGGCCGGGATTTGCGCTGCTGCTGCTGCGCTGCGTCGCAGCCATTGCACTGGTCGCATGCGCGAATGCGGACGCTTTGTCTTCGGCGTCACCGGTCGCTCTGTTGGTTGACTGCGCGATAGTCGTGGCCGCCGCGCTGTTGATTGGGGGGCTTTGGACGCCGGTGGCTGGAATCGCCCACGCACTCCTGGAGCTGTACAGCCACATCGGCGGCAGCGCCGTCGAGCTGAATTACATGCTGTGGGCGATCGTCGGCCTGTGCGTGGCTGTGCTGGGGCCGGGGGCCTGCTCGATCGACTCACACCTCTTCGGTCGCAAGCGGATCGACCTGCGCAGCTCCTCCGATTGAGTACCGGTCAGCGCAGGAGATTCACGCGCGCAAGATCAATCAATTCCCCCGCCCGGCCATCCAGAACCGCTTTCATCATGAAGAGCCCGAACTTCTGCGCCTCGGCCACGGTCGTGGTCGGGGGCATGACCAGTTCCTGGCGGGGGCTCATGATCTCGAGCAGCGCAGGTCCCGGGTGACTCAGCGTCTCCTCCACCGCAGACGCCAGCCGCGTCGGAGAATCCACACGAATGCCCTTCACGCCCATCGCCTGCGCCATCGCGGCAAAACTCGGATTCTGCAGCTCGCAACCGATGTCGAGGAAACCGCCCGCTTTCATCTCGAGCTCCACAAACCCCAGGGTGCCGTTGTTCAACAGGATCACCTTGACGGGCAGCTTCATCTGGATGAGTGTGAGAAAATCGCCCATCATCATGGAAAAGCCACCGTCGCCCGAGAAGGAGATCACCTGCCGGCCCGGGAAAGCAGCCTGGGCACCGATCGCATGCAGCATGGCATTCGCCATCGAGCCGTGATTGAACGAGCCGACGATGCGACGCCGTCCGTTCACTTTGAGATAGCGTGCCGTCCAGGCGATCGGAGTTCCCACATCACACGTGAAGATGGCATCCTCCGCGGCCAGATCGCTCACCACGCGTGTCACATGTTGGGGATGTACGAAATTTTTGTGCGCGCCCGTCTCGGCGAGGGAGTCCAGCTGCTTGCGTGCCCGCGCGTAATTCGCGAGCGCATCCTGCAGATGCGCCGCATCCTCTTTCACTTGCAACCGGGGAAGCAAGGCGGCCAAGGTTTCCTTGACGTCACCGAGCAGCCCCATCTCGAGGGGACACCGATTACCCAACGCCTCGGCCCGTAAGTCGATCTGCGCGATGCGCGCCTCCTGCGGAAAGAATTGCCGATAGGGAAAATCCGCCCCCAGGATCAGCAGGGTGTCGCACTTCTTCATGGCTTCGTAGCCCGAGGCGAAACCCACCAGCCCCGTCATCCCAACATCGTAAGGATTGTCGTATTCGATGAACTCCTTGCCGCGTAGAGAGTGGACGATGGGCGCTTTGAGCTTTTGCGCGAGCGCAATGACCTCAGGGTGCGCGCCCGCGCAGCCGGCGCCGCAGAATAAAGTGATACGGGAGCTCTCATTGAGAAGGATTGCCAGACGCTCCACTTCCGAATCGTTCGGCCGCGTCAGGGGTCTCGCGGGCAGGAGCCAGGGCGGCACGGTGGCTTCGAGGGGATGCAGCGCTACATCCCCGGGGATCACAACAACGGCAACTCCCCGGCGAGCCACGGCGACACGCATCGCACGGTTCAG
>Ga0307511_10005644_pt1 | contig 12701 bp, 10 predicted proteins | sample 13_EM_MG_FD_200266 | JGI IMG/M metagenome (GOLD analysis project Ga0307511, IMG submission 200266) | Populus trichocarpa ectomycorrhiza microbial communities from riparian zone in the Pacific Northwest, United States - 13_EM | ecosystem: Host-associated > Plants > Roots > Unclassified | place...
ATTTTTTTAAAAAAATAAAACTACATTGTTTTGAATAAAAAATTTAAAAATAAAATGATATCATTTTAAATAAATAATTTTTTAAAATTTTTTACTAAGTCAAGTATTATCCGAGTCATCTAGTTTTGACGTGGTTAATATTCAAACTAATTAAAAATAAAACCATAACCAAACTAGATTTTGCATCAACAAATCACCTTTATTAGGTTAATTTAATAACGTTGCTCTGTATTCTTACCGTGTCAATTGTGTGGTCAAATTCAAGAGAGAAGCGCTATCCTATTAAAAATTATCTCGTCACTGTGGTTAGTCCTCGCTTAGGCTTTGATCAGTATTGCTTGGCCTTGCTAGTGATACTTTACAATGACACGAGGGACTAGTTGTGTCCGTCTATGAACGCCAATGCCCACTGAGATAGCCACGCGCATGCTATGCTACAAAGGATTTTACATTAAACACCCATCTTTATTTTCCGTATTCGGTTTTAAACGTGACGGTGCCTTTAGGTCATTTTCTACATACCTATACTATACTAAATATTTATTTATTAGATTTTAGTTAAAATATCCATATTACATTTGTTATTTCTTTTTTTTTTTTGTTTTTTAACCACTCTTATAAATTAACCCAAAATAATAAACTAAAAAACAAATACACTTCCCGAATCCAAGACATGGGGAGCACCTATTATCACTTTTCCAAAGTTAGATTTTTTTTTTTAGTTTAACATGAGTGTTTGGGCCAGCTTGCGCGTACCTCGTTTAATCCCACGGGCCCTGAAGTTAATGATCATGTAAGCCTCCAGTTATCATCATATAAGTAACCACAGGGCTCGAACCTGAGATCACAGTGGGAGTAAATCTCTTAGTTCCAAGCTCTTACCATTAGGCCATCACCTAGATGGTTTAGATTTTAATTCTTTATCAAGATTTATTAAAAAAAGAAGAAGTTATATAATTTAGCCCATATAGTTTATCAAAATAAATTAATTGATTCCTATCTCATCAGAAGTTGTTAAATAAGCCACGACAAAAGTAGATTTGTCACTTATCTTTTAAAATTGTCGAAGTGCCCTTTCTCTATAATATCCAAATCTCAATATCTTAAAAACCTTCATTTCATCTCTTATCTCCACCCACTTCAATGATTCACTTTAATGGTGGATTTTGCGGGGAAAAAAGTGACATTTCTTGCAGAAAAGATATGGTATTGATAATTTCGTAGGAAGGATTTTTTCTTTTCACGAGTCAAGTTATTCTTAAATTGTTTACTTATGTAATGTTGACGTTGGAATCAAATAGATTTTAAGTTTTATTTATTTGTTTGATTTTATTGTCGGTAAGATTCCGAATCTAAATTGAAAAGAAAACATTAACGAATTAAGTTATTAATGTATACAAAACCATAAATATTATTAAATTAATTTTCATATTAGAGCGATTGATTATACCCGTTTGTTTTTATATTTTAAAAGTGTTATTTTTAAAAAATATATTTCTCTACTTCAAATTAATTTATTTTAGTATTTTCAGATTGTTTTGATATGTTAATGTTAAAAAACTAATTTTAAAAAATAATAATAAAATATTATTTTAATGTATTTTTAAGTAAAAAATACTTTAAAAAACAACCGCTACCATAATATTAAATATATATTTAATTTATTAATTAACTATATTAGTAATAATGTGATAGTTTTTATAGTTGCGGTCTTAAAAAAAATATATTTTTAAAAAACTATGAATTCACTGAGATTTAAAGAAGAATTTTTAATGAAATTTATATAGAAACAAATAATTATTTTATTAATTAAAATGATTGAATATGTGTGCCGGCAAAACACAGTCCTCAATATAGAAACAAACTGACTTATAAGCTGTTGTCTATCTTTGGGCCTGTAGGACCTACGAGACAATAAGATAGGCTCCTCGCGTCAAAGATTAAACTCTAGTTAACCGACCCAATTCGTTGTCCAACCAAAGTGAATAGAAAGCATATTGGAAACTGAGAAGTGCCATTTACCTAAAAATCTGTCGGTGAACGAGGGAAATATTATTTTAAAAAAAATTATTTTAAATAATAATTTAAAATTAATATTAAAAAACATTAAAAAAATTAATTTAAAATAAAAAAACAAAACTTTTCTAAATTTTTTCAAAAAAACCTTTTAAAAAACAAACACAAACAAAGTGTTCCTCCCATTAACCTATCCCACTTTCCGTCCCATCAATTAGAATTGACGGATGGTTGGCTTCTTTATACTAAAATCCAAACAGATATTTTCAAGATTCAAAGCATGCATCTTATGATGTTATCGTAATCTTGGTCTGGAAGGGAAAAGGATTAAGTTAATTATCATGGGAAACAAGTCATTAATCCTCACATAATTAATCAAAAGATAATTAAGACACCACAAGGCCGTGTCACTTCGACAATGTTTCACTTGGCTAGCTAGCTTTGGAGGTAGTCCCCATCTTCTCTTTAAGAAGCCTTCGCATTATTTTCCCTGAAGGTGATTTTGGTATGCTGTCCACAAATTGCACCACTCTCACTTTCTTGTAATGAGCAACATTTGAGGCAACAAACTCCATTATATCTTCTTCACTTTCTTTGGCACTTTTGCTCATCACAACACAAGCAGCTGGGATCTCTCCTGCCTCTTCATCTGGCAACCTGCAATCCCGTTAACCTTAATGTAAATTAATGTAACAAATTGATTAATCACCTGTTCCCATTTAACACCAACAGCACCCAATAAATTAGCAATAATGTTGGCTAGCTACTCGTTGACATATACTCACGGCACGACAGCTGCATCTTCAACTGAGGGATGGGTGAGGAGGATAGCCTCTAGCTCAGCAGGAGCTACCTGTCACGCCAAAATTATGGTATTAATTAGCCACTAGTAGCTGTTAATGTGTGGTGAATTGGCCATGTGCTTAGGTCCCTTTGGCTTGCTCGAATACCAGAAAGCTAGTGCGGAGCCATAAATCCACTTAAGAGTATAAATATAATATATTAATATGTAATAAAATAAACATAAAAGTAACATAACATGGGGTCTGATTCTTGGATTTACTAACTAAATCTTCCAGCAGCCCAGTTGAACTTCTTTTCGAGCCCGTTTCCACAGTCTCTAATTTTATACTATGATCAGTTTTGGTATAAATTGTTGTATTGGATTCTTGTATAGCTTATTTCAGCAGTCAATTTCTTGGAGAGTCTCAATTCCCCATGTCGGGCATTGCTTTAAATTATTCTTGCATAACAGATTGTCCAAATAAAGATAAAAATGAAGCTATTTGATCTTACTTGAAAACCCTTGTACTTGATTAGTTCTTTGATGCGATCCACAATAAAGATATCTCCATCGTTGTCTATGTACCCAATGTCACCAGTGTGCAGCCATCCATCAGCGTCAATGGTCCTGGCGGTCTCCTCCTTGTTGTTGTAGTAACCTGGGAAGTTTGTAAAATCAAGCTAATCATCCCTGACAGTTTAGTTACTTTAGCTCTAATTTCTGACGGGTATCTTCGCGTTTTCGATAAATATACAGTATCTTCGTACCTTGCATAACACACTGGCTTCTTACACAAATTTCACCAGGGGTGTTCTCAGGGAGAGATTGACCGTTTTCAGGATTGATGAACTTGATTTCCAAATTTGGAAGGAGGAATCCTACTGAGTTTTTCTTTGCAATGCCATGGCCTTTACTAGGATCCCCATGAGTGAGTGTGATGCAGCTGTGCTCTGTCAGTCCATATGCCTTGCGAAAAACAGGTTTAGTAGCAAATTTGAACATGATTTTTTTTTTTTTGAATTTTTGATGAGATAATAACTATGAATCACAGGCAGAACATTTCTTGGAAATAAACCATTCAACAATGATGACTAATTCACAACAACGTGGTAAAATTATACTCACCTCTTGAACCTGGACGCCAGGGAACTTGTTTTCGAAGGCTGTGAGCAGCTCCGGGGCGAGTGGAGCTGCTGCCGTCATAATAGCCTTGAGTTTGAGCTTGCTGAGATCAAATTCCTCCACTATTGGATTCTTAACCAAGGCTAAAATTATTGGTGGCACAATTGGTGCAAAACTGACCTCTTGTGTGATCAATGCATTCAGAAATGTCCTGAGTTCAAACCTACCCATCACCACTACTTTCCCCTTGTTCCTAAGGGTGGCACAACATATTCCAGTGATACCATATATGTGAAAGAATGGAATTAGGCCTAGTGTGGCAACCTGACCCACCATTTCTGGTCCTACACTGAAGAGACTGGAGCACAAATTAGCCACCAGATTCCGATGGGTTAGCATTACACCCTTTGACATCCCTGTGGTGCCTGATGAGAATGGAAGTGCACATAGATCACTCTGGAGGACTTCCTCATAAGCAAGTGTATCGCCTGCACGGTCAGCTGCATCAAGCAGTTCATTCCAATTCACGGCAGTGCTAATGCATACTTCACCCAGTACGATTACAGGTAGCCCTAGACCCTTCACCTGTATTCACAAGACACCTTTAAATTGAACCTGAATTCATTACATTACTAATTATAAGACAATTATTTCTACAGAAATTATTATCAGACTATCCAATTACCTTTCCATAATTAAGGTCATTTGTGACAATAAGCTTAGCATCTGCAGCCTCCGCCTGCTTCTTAAGTTCTGATTCATGTGCAGTAGGATTAGCACCCGAAAACACACCGCCAGCAGCCATTATTCCTAGTGCTACAATGCCATACTCAGCAACATTTGGGAGAGCTACAACCACCACATGTCCTTTTCTTAGGCCGAGAGATCTCAAGGCCTTAGCGAACCTCCTAGTGTCTCTAACTACCTCAGCGTAAGTAAACGTCTTTCCTGTCGCAGCCTCCACAAATGCTACCTTGTCAGCATACAATTCAGCATCTTGGAGCACAAAATCAGGGAGTGTGATGTCTGGCACCAGGACCGCCGGATGTCGGCTTCGGAAAATGTGCTCCTCTTGCGCTGAGCATGGAATGGGAGTTCCCATGGTGGATATGAGACAGTGAAGAAGGGCAGCAGAATTAAGCTGTGTTTTAAAGGAAGGTGAAATCGTAAAAAACTTCTTGTGGTCATGTCTTGTGCATGGAATTAGAGAGTAATTAAGAGACAGGTGAGAGTATGAGATTGACATGGACTTAGGTTGGTATGTGTTTGTTGAGTCATGTCAAGATCACAGGCATGCAATAAAATCTACTTTCAGCATGCTGATTTTTTTGCGAAGGAACTGCAGGATTTTGCATTAATGAACTCAAAATATTGTCCATACGCAAAAATACTTCAAAGAATCTAATTCTTGGATTTAAAATATTTTGAGCACCATGCCAAGCTCCTTCCTTTTAAGCTAGGAAGAACGGAGACATGCAAAGTTACATGAATTTTTGCTTTCCTTTTCTTCTGAAGCCAGCTTTAATTATCCTAACAAGAAGAGGCCAGCCTTAATTGTTACTAAGAATAACAAACAAAAATCAGACTAATTAGGCGTGCATTTGTGAACTAATTAAGATATATCAACCTTAAGTGGAGGAGTGCTAGGGGCACTCGATTGATCGGCCGCTCTGTGACACACCCGCCCCATATATTAGCCACATACTCTTGAGAAACACGAAGCCAACCCACGACTTATTATTCCCGGTTCCCATTCCTAGTTTCTCAACCACGGTATAAACAGTCCCACCCCACCTCTTGCCTTGGACTCCATTTTCCACAATTCGATCGTTATCACCCTTACGACTGAGCATCAGTTCAGTTTGATTTGGAAAAAATAATACTCAACTAGATATAATATACTTTTTAAGAATCTTAAACCAAATTAAATCGAATAATTTTACTTTATTTGTGAGGATGATAAAGATTTATTGGTGATTTGAAAGAAAAGGCGAAACCTTAGCATAGCATATTGACCAGTATCAGGGCACAACATATTTTCCATCGGGCATTTTCGTTGCTATTTGCAATTGTTGGATCTTGAAATTGAGACTATACTTGCAAGATTGAATAGTTACAATTTGAATTGCTGAAGGGGTTATGGGTTCAGCATAATTCGTATACAACAATAAATACTTCCGTCCTATTTGGCATCCCAATTCAATTGTGTTTTAAATTTTTTTAGTTTTAAATTAATTTATTTTAAAGTTTTTGGATTGTTTTGATGTGTTAATGTTAAAATTAATTTTTTTTAAAAATAAAAATAAAAATATTATTTTAATATACTTATAAATAAAAAACATTTCAAAAAACTTATACCACAATTATATTAAGACAAAAGGTTGATGCTTTGTACAAGGGGCTGAATAAGAGGATCGCTGTTCTTGAACTTGAGAATCTAGATGAACATCTGGATCGTTTTATTGAAAACAAAGATGCAACAAATCTTTATTTCCAAGTGGTTCAATGAAATAATTGTAAGACTGAAGGGAGGCTGTGGAATTTTAATCAAGTAGGACATTCAATGGTTCGTTACATAAAGTACTGGCTGAAGAAAACTGATACCCCAGAAAACATCAAGAAGAACTCTTCGTCAATGCCTTGCAAAGATCACAGTCAAATTGATGATCTTGAAATTTAAACTTTAATTTCACAACTGGATCATTACAATACATACTGGATACAGATCTCATTTTGGAAGGTTGCATTATTGCCACGATGTTTGAGGGAGAAATCCGATTGCTGGACTCTCATCTCGAAGAGACTATATTGAGAAAGATATCAGCAAAACGATTGACTATTTGAAGCAGTGGGTGTAAAAGAAGACGATTGACAGTGGAGATACAGAGGAGTATGTGTCGAATTTTTTTTTTGTTCACAATTCAACATTTCACTTCTGATTCTCCATAAATTGTTGGCTTTCTTGGTTTATGACTTTTTTAAATATGGATTTTAGAATTCAGTGATCGTTTCCATGTTCACAGAATAAGAGATGAGAGGAAAAGGGAAGGCATGAGCAGCTCACAGAGTTCGATCACGAGGAAAAACATCTCTGTGCATGTTGTAGATAATGATTCTGATCATCCGATAGTCCACTGCTTACAACTGATCTTGATTGGAAAGATGAGGGATTCTGAAATGAAAGTTAAAGCGGTCACACAAGGAAATGAAGCATTGGATCTTATTCGCAAAGGAGCTTCTTTTGATCTCGTTATCATGGACATGGATATGTCCACAAATGGATTTGAGGTATGTTTCTTCACACTGATCCTGTGGAGTATAATTATAACCATAAAAGAAGGCAAGGGCTGTGTACATGTTCCAGAAAGGCATTTTTCATAATTTACTGGTAATATTTGTTTCATTTTTGATATGTTTTGATGGAGTAGGATGACAGGAACAAAAGAAACTTGATTTATCAATATTGATATTGGCCTGCTTACAGGAGATAGTAGAGTTTGTTGACATGATTTTACGGCCAACTTATTTGTTCAAGCGCAAAAATGCTATTCATAGAAATGTAATCGCGATTTGCTTGATGATTTTAGCCTCTGCAATTGACATGTACTAATATATGGGTATACTTCTTAAATCACCATTTTTTGATTGGCAACAAAGGAGCTATGAGCCTTGGGTGTGAAGAGCAGCATTATTGGCGTAATCTCTTCTACTTCTGAGACACAGCAACAAGCTTTCATGGAAGCAGGCCTAGAGGGGTGCTTTGAAAAGACATTGAAGGCTGATGGAATTGCTTCTTTTCTCTCGTAGCCAGTAAACAAAATGATCAGTATTTTGAAGCAAAGAGCCAATCGATTAATAAGCTTTACAGCATGAGTTTTTTTGGATCCAATTGGTTCATGTTATGCTTTCTTATAGTTTCAGAGATATGAACACTAGACAAAGTTTCTTACCAGATACACTATGAAGTTAAATGAGTTGTAGAACCAATTTTTCTTAGAGAATGACAAACTTCAAGCTAAACTGGCTAGCTTGGGAAGTGGCATGCTGCACTAGCTTGTAAAGTGCTGAGAATTTTGTGTTAGTTTCCTGTCTTTTCTGATGCCAACCATTCTGCCGGCGATATGTTAAATTTTTGGATTTGATTACACCAGATTTAGATAAATGAGTACCATGTACATTTGTTTTCCCATGATAATAGGTACTACATAGCAGACTAGCTATCAGTTTGATGCATGTGCTATATTTTTCTTACAGGTTCTCCTCTTTTCTTTTAATTATTCCGCTCATTGTTTTAGATTTGCAAAATCGACTGGAGGTGAATCTAGTTTCTATATCTATTGACTTCTGAATGGCTACGCAAAGTTTTTTCATGACAAAAAGGAATTGATATTAAAAGTTACGTTGTCATTGCTAAGAATTGGCTGATTTCTCTGCAGCAGAAAGAGCATCTAGTTTCGGCAAGTCAAGGGAATCACATACAGAAAAATTACAAGGAGAATAAGGCTTCTTTCTGGCAGCTTTTGCAGAAGCAGCAGGTGTTGGACTTTATTCCTCTTGGCATTCTTCCCATCCCTTGCGTCCATTCCGTGTCTAGCAGGTATTTATGGGGAGGCATCATGTGAGGTGGAGGGTTCTGATTCAACTTCAAGAAAAGTCAACCGATCCTTGAAAGATCAACGGGTTTCGAGGGTTTGGACTCTGACCTATATAGACAGTTTCTTTTCAGCATATTTCTTACCTGTCATATTTTCAATATCTTGCACCTCTCCAGGAATCACTTCCGCAACAGCTTTTCAGTAATGGTTTCAAGCTTCTTTATGGAATTCATCCTGGTTTCCAAGTGCAGCTGCAGAAACACATCCATTCCACCTCCACAATAAAACTGAAAAAAATCAGACAGTGCTGTGTGTGAGAGAGAGAGAGGAGCAGGGAGGGCACAAGGAATAGTATAGTGGCTTTTATAAAATTTACCTTCTCCATTTCTCTGTTTTGAGCTTTGTTGGTTTAGCAATTGAGCTGCCCTTCACATAAAATGCTCATTTCTGTTCTTCAGCTTCATTGATGATCTGTTTTTGCATCTACTTCCCTCAACTCTCCTTTTCCATAACGTTGAGACGATTTTGGAACTAAATTATCGAATTCAGTTGTTCAGGTCTAATTCATCCATGCGAAAATCAAGAAACCATTAATTCATCAATGGCTGAACAGGATAACACTCAAATTGATGGAGAAATTCAGAATCTTATTAAAAAACTGGATGAAGGCAAGATTTAGAGAAAATCTTACAAAGTTTTGCATATGAAACACTAACTTGATAGAGTGGAAAAAAAAAAAACACAAGTGTCAGTCGGTAACTGATGTTGAATATGATGAAATAGATAGGAACCGAATAAAGTTGATCCTTCTGATTCTAAGGCCATTTTGGTTTAGTCTTGAAGCATAAACATGTAAATATATATATTAAGCAACAGAGCTGTTAAGAGTCAGATTGAAGGTGTCACTTCTGAGTCTGACCAACAAGCTTTCATCGATGCTGGCCTAGACAACCGAATTCAAAAGCGAGATAAGGACCAAACGATCCGAAGTTGGCCTCTATGACCTTCCTTCATCGCTTCTTGTTTTTAGATATGAACTCTGGATAAAGTGTCTTACTACCTATGCTATGATGCTCGGAACAAAGTGTATGAGTCAAAGGAATACGAAGACCTGACAAAGGACAATGTTTATGGATCTAACCAGTCCATGTTACTTTCTTTCAAGTTTTATAGGTCCTGTTTTTTCAGAGATACGAATTCTTGATAAGGTAGCGTTTGGCAAAAATTTGAATATTTTTCTCTTATAATTAAATTTTTATATGTTTTTAAATTATTTTGATGTGCTGATATAAAAAATAAATTTTAAAAATAAAATAAAAATTATTTTAATATATTTTTAAATAAAAAATAATTTAAAAAATAATCACTATCTCAATATCAAACATTCACTACCTTTCTTGTGAAAGTTGTGGTATGAACAAAATAATGAATTGCAGAACCAAGTTCACATAAAGGGGTATAAAGGCCAAAGAAGAAATCGATGAGACCCTGAGACTGAATCGGAGGCTGCGTCACCTAGGATCCATATGCATACATAGGATTTAAGGTTTAATTAGATTAAATATATAGAAATTATAGGAGATCAACATTACGATTTAGAGTATGATCCATCTATACGAATTAGACCAAGATGGCTTTTCACAGCAACCGACCAAAACTATTATAAAAGCCTTGGAGGCTATTTTCCTTACAAATGTGGTATGAACATAAACGAAGTGTAAAGCCAATTTCACTTACAGGATACAGGGATCAAGTCTCGAGACTCGATCGAGCTCTTTTCGATTCTTCCTTTTGTTTTTTGGTTCTGGTCGGGGGACAGAAGAAATGCAGATTGCAGACTGCTAGGAGATTTGAAGTCTTGCTGTTGGCTCATTGCCTATAATACAATTGGGCTCTCATCCCGTTAGACAGCACAGCCCCAGCCTGTCATTGAAACTAACCTTCCCCCCAAAATTCAAAGAAGGAAGAAATTAAGTTACAGTTAACCAAACCAATACACTCTATTCACGACACCTGCCATTTATCTTTAGCCATATGTCATTATTTTCCAACCTCAATAAATCACCCACCTGTAAACTTAACAAATTCTCCATAACCGCCATTTAGAGACCACATTTTGCCGCTCAACTCTCTCTCTCTCTCTCTCTCACACACACACACACACACACACACCACTCATTCAGTATTTTCCTTCTCGTCCTCCCTCCTTCCCTCCCAGAAAGAAAAGCTTTAAAGCAATAAACTAATTCATCAATGGCAGACAAAGATCAGACCCCAATTGATCAAGACAGGGTGAATTTCATTCAACCCATGCTTTCTGACTCAGAAGTGATGGATACAGATCACCATAAGTCTAGTCTTCAAGGGGGCTTTGAGCACCAGATGAATACTTCTCTTGGGATTTCAGCGGATGGCTTTCTTGGTTCTTTGAGTCCCTTGCATGAGAAAATGGAGCGAGCCAAGGGTGGTTTACTAGAAGGGGCCAGGTAGTTCTTTGGATATCTTGAATATTGTCCAATATTTGTACATTCTTAAGAGTGCAGTAATTAAGTTGCATAAAAAATAACAGGCAATTTTCGGTGATTGTCAAAGAAGCCCTATCTGTGCTGGAAAAGTTTTGCCCAAGTACTTCACCATCAAATTTAATTGATATTGATGAATCCGATAATAAAGAAGACAATGGCACTGGATCTGATCATTCTGGAGATCAAGGGAAGGGAGGACCTACGCCTAGTAAGAAGCGTGCTAAAGGAGAGACAGACGAGTATGTGATAATAATTCTAGCTGCTTTGTTTAAGTTCTTAATCATATTTTAGCTCCTTTTTTTAGTATTTTTTTTTGTAGAGTATAGAAATTCATTAACTGATTTCACTTTGATAAAAAAAAGACTATATGAACTTTAAAAATGTTTTATCTTGTTTCATGTTCACAGGCCGAGAAAAAGGCAGAAATTAGAGCCTGGAGAAGCCATGGGTAGCTCACAGAGTTCAAGTATCACCAGCAACAATTTTTCTTCTCTGAAAAAGAAGGCAACTAACCCTGAAGTTGAGTCTCTAATTACAATACTTCGTCGTTCCCTTGAACTCCTTAAACAACAGGACAAAAGTATGGATGACATGAAGGTAACAACCAACCATGATATAGAAGCGAATAGTATCCGGAAGTTGTTAAATAATGGCTTACAACCTGGTACTGGAAGGAGCAAGCTTGCAGAAGAGGCAGACATTCGTCATGCCAAGCAGTGGATGAAAGAAGTGGATTTAGAGTCTGAAGAAGAGTATGTATTGAAAATTATTGTTCTGTTTCTTAATAAATCTACATGTTCACTTGTGATCCCAAGACCATGTTCTATAAATTGTTACCTATATTTGGGAATCGCTCTTTATGGCTTTTGATTATTTAATATGAATGAGCAGATCACAAAGCTTAACCCCTTGTAAGAAGCTCTTAGTGCTTGTTATGGCTGATCCTCTTGCTCAAATACTGTACATGAGGCTGTTCAACCAGTTAGGGAAGCAAGAAAATATTGCAATGGAATTTCAGGTGGCCAAAACATTTGAAGAAGCTGTTGAATGTCTTTGCGATTACGGAGATTCTTTTAATCTCATTCTTATGGACATGGAAATGCGTCGCTGCAACTCCTCTAAGGTATTCTTTTTCTGACAAATGATGAAAAAATGTCGTGTTCAAGAGAGATATTATGTCATCATCCTCTTTGTCGTCATTGTTATCGTGCCTTTTTTCTTCTTGAACTACAAATCTGATGGTCATTGATATGTGATTTGGTTAATTATGATACGCTAACTCTTATGATACTCTAAATCTGTAACTCTCAAAAAATTAATAAAAAGTGTCAAATTTTAACTCCTGTTCTATTAACATCTACTCTTACCATGGACATCTTCTTTTTTATTTTTTGATAATCCGGGGTGTCCGGGCCAGCTTACGCGCACCACGACTAATTCCCGGACCTACTGAACACCGTGCAAGTCCAGGAGACAGGTAAGACACCGCGGTGGTGATAGGCGTGCATGTTGAGGCTTGAACCCAGGATGCAGAGGCAGGAAACCCTGCCAAGACCGCTGGGCCACAAGCCTCGGTGCTTACCATGGACATCTTAAATCATCATGTGATAGGTAATACGGGAGCTGCGATTCAATGGTCTCCGCGGAAACATTGTTGGC